>Ga0315902_10010057_pt1 | contig 12554 bp, 11 predicted proteins | sample LakEriMetagenome_9_FD_203523 | JGI IMG/M metagenome (GOLD analysis project Ga0315902, IMG submission 203523) | Freshwater fungal communities from buoy surface, Lake Erie, Ohio, United States - Buoy 12 MA117 | ecosystem: Environmental > Aquatic > Freshwater > Lake > Lake biofilm | place: USA... | reverse complement strand
AAACGGACGTTATGTTCGGGCTTGCGACTCGATATGCAATGCGAGCCCACGCGCACGGCTTTCCAATGCGAATGCGGCGGTACTTTGGATTAGTTTCGCTCGGGTGATACTGGCCAATCAGCGTCATGTCATTGCTGCGACCGTAGTCGAATGCATACAAGCTAATGTAGCCGACGCTCTCAGGCTTCTCGATGTGGCTGATTGTTTTAATCAGTGTTGGGCTCAATATTGAGTCACCAAAAAACGTACTGGTGATTGTTTTTCCAATGTTAACAAAGCTGATTCGACCAGCCGTGCTGGACAGGTTTAACGCCTGCGCTCTTGTTGTGTACAACTCAAAGGTACTGCCAGTTATGTCACGGACGTAGTAATAGTACTGAGTTGATGACGTTGATTCTTGAAGTCCAATTGGAAGTGTATCTCCGTCTGCGTTGCGTACCTGAATTGCAGTTCCAGTGTCCCAAGTTAGCTGATCTGCAATAATTGTGGTGGATTGTTTTGGAGTAAATGTCCTCGAAATCACCATCTGCATCAACCCTACCGCAAGCGTTGGAATGCTTCCGTTAACAAATAAAATCGGAGTTCCGTCCGTTGTTGTAAGACTAAATTTATCTCCAGCAAGTACGAGCTTGTAGTCTGTGCCGGAAACCAATGGAAACGGTAAAGATCCACTTGCCGTAAAGCGAACAAGCATTCCGTTTGTCAGGTAGTCTACAGTGTCTGGGTAAATGTAATTATTGTACGCTTTTGCGTAAGCAGTCCGGCGTATTGCATAATATGCCTGTCCAGTTCCAAGATTAACTACTGATATTTTTGTGCCACCACCAGCGGTAGTAATTGCGTTCAACCAAAGTTCCGCTGTGTTTTCTGAGATCTTGTTTATGTAAATGTTTGAAGTTGTATCCGTAACAACAGGGCTCGTTATGGGAAGAATATAATCAGTTCCTAAAAACACTTTCTGACCGCTTGTTATACCGCTAAAGTTTCCATTCCAGTATCCGGTAAATCCAGTTCCGAAAGTTCTAGAAAGAACCAAATACAAGTTTCCGCTTCCAGATGAAGTGATGTTAACATCAGAAAAATCCAAATTCTTTAATGTAAACGAACTTCCAGAGGATGGGTTTTCTGCTCGGTACGTTGCGCCTTGAACAAGCGGTGAAGGAAGTGTTCCGGTAGATGCAAACTGCACAAATACACCTGTAGAAGGAATCACTGTAACGGTAGGCGCAGACGTGTATCCAGTTCCAGCCGTGATTGGAGTGATGCCAGTTACAACTCGGGTATATGTAAAAGAAAATGTAGCCGCAGTAGTTGGAGTTGGGATGATTGTGATGACTGGATTTGAATATCCAGATCCTGCTGATGTGATTGTAATGGACTGAAGAACACCACCAGATGTCACTCCAGTTGCAGTAGCTCCCGTTCCTGTGCCGCCACCACTATCTGCAATGGAAACGCTAATTGTTGCCGCAAACCCTGATCCTCCAGTAAGCACCGAAACAGCGCCAATACCACGAGTGTTCGTGACAGTAACAGCAGTTGCTCCAGATCCACCACCTCCAGTAATGAACACTGCTGGGTCAGCGTTGTATCCAGAACCACCAGCAAGAACGGTGTAATTATTGAGGAAAGATGTTGTGATTCCAACTTCTCCAGTTGCCCCTGTTCCACCTGTGATTGATACGCGAGGCGGATACAGATATCCAGACCCAGAACTAACAATAGTAAGCGCAGAAACACCGCCTGTTCCACTGTTTACGTTAACGTCAAGCCGTCCACCGCTCCCTCGTGGAAGAATTGTGAATGATGAAATGTAGTAACTTGTAGTGCTTCCAGAAACCAAAGACAGCACCGGAGAAGCAATTGCGCTTACGCCTCCAGCATTTAGGCCACCTGAAATTAAAACAGTTGGTGGATTTAATGGAGAATAACCAGCGCCTGCACGGGTGTTTGGCTGGCCACTCACCAATGGAATTACAATGCTTGCGATGTATTTTTTCCCTGTAGCAGCATCTGTCGCCAGCGTAATATCAGACGCAATTACAGTTGCTGGATTTGTTGGGTTTCCGCCAACAATAGTTACTGTTGGAGCTGTGGAGTAATCATATCCACCAGCGTCATTAAGTGTGGCGGCTGCTGTAGATGCACTGTATGTAGACCCTGCCGAAACAACGGTTGCGCTGGTAATGATACCAGATGGAAATGCTTGTACTGAAGCGCCACTTCCAGAAGCAGTTGAAAGATTAAAATTGCTAACTGAAATGTTGTTTTGCGTTCCGCCGGATGCAGTCGCATCAAGAAGTTTTGCAACTGAGTTTTGTCCGCTTCCTGTTGTGATGAAATTGATAGGATTTAACCCTGCAACTGCATCGCTGTAGTTGAGGTGTAGCGTAATTGCATTCGGGTCTCCTGTTACTTGTCCGACGTAGTAATTCTGGCCAGCAATGATTGGCTGCGGCAACGTGCCACCATTGGTGTAGCACTGAACTACATCTCCAGCAGAAAAGTTTGGTGAAAGCGTGAATGTCAGCTTTGTTTGTGGCTCGATTGGCTTCCGAAAATTAACTGCAAATTGACCACTGTTCCCAGACAACAACACAGGATTTGTGTTGTTTGTTGCGTCTGCAATTGACTCGTAGACCTGATATATCTTGTCTTCAACGCGCTGCGTAAAGTAGGTGAGCTTTTCGGCAAGCGGAGTAGGCAATACCTTTGCGCCTAAAGTAAATGAGAATGTAGCAACTGTAGCGCCTGTTCCGGTTGGCGCAGGCAACACTGTGATGTAGGGATCTATGTAATTAGACCCGTTTGTTATCATTGTGACTGCCGTGATTTTCCCAGAAGAAATAGTCAAACTGCAAGTGGCTCCAGATCCGCCTCCACCAGCGTCTGTAATTGTGGCAGTGGCATTTGATGCATACCCAAGACCTTGGTTAATAACGGAAATTGCAAGAATATTAGACGTACCATTGAAAGTGATCTCGTTTGGAGAATCGAGCGCCATTGGAGGCTCAAGATTGGTTTCAAGAACCGTAAACAGATTTGCATTGCGAGTATCCACTAAGTTGACTGAAGTGGTATTTGCAATGCTGTCGAAGTTAAGGGCGTTGATGTCGTTCTGGGCGTCTAACGGAGACTCATGCAGGTTGACTGTATTATCGTCAATTTTGCCGACGTAATAGGTGGTGCCAGCAGTCAACGGCGAAGGAACCGTTCCGACGTTTGCGTTCAACACTACAGGCTGCCCAGACAGGAATTGATGAATTGATGCGCTGATCAAATCAGACAACGGCGATACCTTTAGCGATCGTGTCTCGATCGTGGCCCCGTCTGGAGCAATGGTTCCGTAAGGGAAGTCTTTTTGAGCGTGAACCGGAACAAGCAAGCCATCCACAAGCGTGCCATCTTCAAGCTGCGTCCGAAGCTCGCGATTGTTTGAGTCGGTGCCGATCACCCGCAAGCGCAATCCAGCGTCCGTCTCATGCTCAGAAATTGCTACTAACTCAGACGGCTGTGTAATCTCCATCTGAGTCGCCACCATGCCTCGATCGTCCCAAGCCCACTGCACATTGTTGTACATGCCCCCTTTGTTGACATGGTACTGGAACAGGCGGTTTCTAAAATAGGTTGGAGAACCGTCCACGTTGACCGCCAGAGGTACTTCTACGTTCCTCGGCAGCGTAACGGTTACTCCATCCCATCCGGTGCAAACATCGACTTCGGAAATCGCATGAAAATGGTGTCCTGACTCCATGAGAGTCTGCACCGCTTGCGTCAGCTTGCGATAAACCTTAGCGAAGTCGGTAGTCGCTAGGACTTCCGACGCCTCTTCAATGATTTGCGAGACGAACATGTCTTTAGGCTACTACATCGAGCCTTCTTTTGCGAGTTCCTTTAGGAATTCTTCGTCAGCCATTTCTCCCATTGGGGCTTCTCCACCCATTGGAGCGCCAGCAGGGCCGCCAGCGGGGCTTTCGGCCATTCCTGACTTCTGCATCTCAACAGAGGCTTGAAGGTCTTGTACTCCGGCGGCAAGTTCCATGACGAGCGATGCCATCATGTCAAATGCTGCCTTTGGCATTTGGATCATAACGGAGTCAGAGGCTCCGGTTGGCGGCATTGCGTCTCCTGCGGGTGGCATTGGTGGTTGTGTGGCCATATTAGTCTTCTTCTTCTTCTTCGGTTTCGTTGGACGCCTCTTCTAATCCTTCTTCGATGGCGTCTTCATCGGAGGTAGCCTCGTTTTCCATTTCGTCAGCCTTTTCAGGCTCGATCCCGTGGATTTCAAGTTCAACAACGTATCGTGTTTCGGTTTTGCCGTCTCGGGTGATCTTCTCAGTGCGTTCCATCACCTTTTTGTAATAGATCGTCGCTTCTCCGTTTTGCGGAAGAGCTTTTAGCTCGTTTTTTCCGCTAAAATAAAGTGTCGGATAGTGAACCTTTTCAGCTATTGGATCTGAAAATGTCATTTCAAGAGGTTTAAGCGACTCTCCAAGGTCGATATACTTGCTACTGTCGTTGTTTTTCATTATGAAAAAATTATTTGAGCGTTTGATGTTAGAGTATGCACGGTGTTTGAATTGAATGATGTGGTCGATCCAGTACCAGACTGAATCGTGCCGCGACTTACGCCAGCATACCAAATTAATACAACTCCAGTGCCTCCAGTTGATGGAGTATTAAAGCCGACAAAGGTTTGTCCGCCTTGTCCTCCACCACCCCCTCCTGTGTTTACAGTCCCATTGGCTGGATATGAACCGCCTCCAGCTCCGCCGCCGCCAGCTCCTCCAGCTCCTCCTACAGTTGATCCATCTCCATATCCAATACCACCACCTCCACCACCTCCGAATGTTTGATATGGCATACCTCCTATGTACACTTGGAGGCCATTTCCACCGCCATTTGCACGCGGCGGCGTGGCGGGATCTGGAGCATTTGCTCCAGCCCCTCCACCGCCGCCGCCCCAACTTGAAAGTCCTGGATTTGGATCATAAATAATGCCACGGGATGACGCTCCGTTAAATCCATATGGAGCAATGCCTGTTCCGCCAGCCCTATCTGCTCCTCCACCTGCCGCAAGCCCTCCACCACCACCGCATCCACCATTACTTCCAACTAAATTAGCATCTCCACCGTTTCCTCCTCCTGCGACTGTAAATCCAAAAATGCTTGAATTTCCTGCTATTGTGCTAACAAGTCCTCCCGTGCCAACAACTGCGGCGTATGGAGTTGATAGCAAAACTTGAAATGTAGATATCAAGACGCCACCACCACCACCGCCGCCGCCTGCTCCAGTTCCAGTATTTCCCCTACCTCCACCGCCGCCACCACCAACAATAGCAAAGTTTACCCAAGGAAACGGAAGCACTCTTCTGGATGTGCGTAAAATACCAGAGGCAAACATATTAATAGGTGAAGTTCTGAATGTAATTTCCAAACCACTTAGTTCCATCCGAGAAGAATGAAAATACATCCATTCGTCCAAGTGTGGCAGTTACGGTTGGAGCAGTTGCGTTGACCCAGTTTACTGCTGTAAATACAGCAGTAGTTGCTGCTCCAGATGCTGGCTGCTTTAAATACACAACAAATGACTTATTTGCAGATGCGGTTGGCATCGTAAATGTACATGGAGTGGCACTTGCAAGAGTTAGAACAAATACAGTCGAAGTCGTTATTGAAAGTGTGAAGGTGCTTGCTAGTGGCCCAGCAACAGTAACTCCTTCGCTATACCCATTAATTGTGGGAGTTGTAAGCGTTGGCGTTACAATTGCTGGGGATGTCGAAAATACAATTGTGCCAGTGCCAGTTTCATCAGTTACGGCTGAGATTAAATTTGCACTAGTTGGCGTCTGAAGAAATGCAGATACGTTAGCGCCAAGTGATCCCACTTGAGTTACATTAATGCCTGTAATTTGAGCAGACGTTAGTCCAGTGCCTACTTGAGATGCTGATATGCCATTAATTTGAGCGGACGTAAGACCTGCCAACACCTGACTAGCGCCAATGGATATCACCTGATTGGTCGCGCCAGTAATGATACCACTTGCATTAATAGTTATCGTTGGATGCGTCCCAGCAGATCCATATGTTGCAGCCGCCACACCAGAAGCCGGAATAGCAGATGCAGGAATTCCGCTAATCTGCGCGGACGTTAGTCCAGTGCCTACTTGTGCCGCAGACAAACCAGTAATCTGAGCAGACGTTAGTCCAGTACCTACTTGAGATGCTGAAATGCCGCTAATTTGCGCCGATGTAATTGCAATTGACTGTACAGAAGCTCCAGTTAAGCGGCCTTTTGTATCGACGGTTATTACTGGCCATTGAGTTGGGCTTCCAAATGTTCCCGCAGCAACTCCTGTAGTTGAAAGCGCAAGAATTGACGCCGTCGATATTGAGACATCTGACCCTGAAGACGCCAATTTAAATCCACCAATCAAAGACGTTGTTGCGGTGCTAACTGCTGTATTAGTCCAAGCAACAGCACCACCACCAAGCGAAGTCAAAAACTGACCAGCAATGCCTGGAGGCCAAGCGCCTGGGTTTGTGTTTTGAAGCACTCTTAAAAAGTAGCACATCAGACCTTCGCCTTCGTTCCTTGTGTATCCCCATATCGAAGCAGTTGAATTGGGATCACATGGAATCGTCCATTGAACTCTCCCGCTTAAAACAGTTTTTGTGATCAGACCGTATAGTGCGTAAGTCAAATTGTTGATCAGTGATGGCACTGACTCTGCCGAAACGCTCGGATAAGGCGTGTCAGCGTTGCAAATGTGGCAATTTTCCGTGTCCATAAGTTAAGCAATTGCTGCGTGAAAGAAGTCTGCTTCTGCGTCTCTTCTGTTTCTGAGCCCCTTTGAGTCGGGCCAAAGTCGTTTTTGTTCGCGAAGCAGGCCGACGATAGCAGGCAAATCGTTTTTCTTCAACGCGGTTTGAATGTCCGCCATTTCTTTTCTGCGCTCGCCATTAAGCGAGCTGCCTCGGTTAAAAACAAGCGAGAGCAGGGCACAGGCGGCGTCAGGATCGATCGTGGCAGCTTCTGGGTATATACGCACCATCTGCGCGTAAAACCTCGGAACAGTGCATTTATTAAACACAGCCACGGCTGATTCCCAAGGAACCTCGATGTGGCTCAGTCCTTTTGCCAGCTCGTTAGCTGGAGCCCCTTTGATCCCGCACACCTGTTTTAAGTCTTCAATGTGGTCGCCATCGAGATTTCCATCCCAGTCTTCACAAAGCTGACTGACCGTGTTGTAGCCAAGATCGTATCCAGCGCCAATGGTGACGCCGGACGACGCCCCTGGCCATGATGGACGTTTGAGCTTTTTGTTGTAGTACGCTTCGCCACCCGTTTCGGCGTCGATGATAAACTTGAGACCTTTTTCTGAGACGTTCATTTGCGAAGCATTTTTGCAATTTTTAGTACCGTATACACGCACACGGCTGCGGCAGAGCAGATCCTCAAGATTTGTTCAGCTTCCGAAAGCGAAATGGCAAGCCCAACAAAATTAATGCCGACAACACTTACGATGTCCTTTATATCGTCAAACACGTTTTGGTCTTCCATTTGAGGGCTTCTTTGAAGCTACAGAAGCCTTTGGGGCCGTCTGGCGCTTTGGTTTCTTTGACATCCCGTAAAAAAACGAGATCCACACAAAGTTCATTGAAACACCTATATTCAAAAGGCATTCGGTAATTGGAGGAACCTCATGCACCAGTATGTTTGCGACACTGCCGCACACCGTGATTGAGGTTGCCAGCTTACACAGCACAGCCGCATACGGACGCTTGTAAATATCCGAATCTTCGTGCCCAAACACTTTGAGCAGAAGATGGATTGCAGACGCCGCCAGAACCGTGTTAGCGGCGACGTTTAGCAGTACGAGTAGGTGTGTGTTGCTCATTTTGTTGAGGCATGATCTTTTGGCTCAAGGTCTCTACCGCTCTCAATCCGCAAAACCCCAGCAAAAACGCCGCAGCATAACCAAAGCTCGGCTCAGTATTGTCTATGTGCCCAAGTTTTAGAATCAGTGGCGTCACATAATTTGCACTAGCAGCGCCACCGACCAAAGATGCAATCGTTCTCGGGATGTTTTCACCAGATCGCTTGGTGCTGGTAAGCACGCTCCCAAAAAGCCCAGCAATGGCCAGTGAAACGTCAATCCCAAGCTCTTTTAAGTTCATCTGTGGTCGCTTTGTTTCTTGGCGGCAATAGCATTCAGATAATCCATCTCCAGCTTTTGATAGCGAGCTTCTGAATGCCATTTTTCGTTGTTTTGAGCCGTGTATTGCTGGCCTTGCTTTAAATCAAGAATTCCGTTCGGCGGATACAAGCACCGCGCTGGAACGGGCAAATCTTTCGCGCAGGCGGTCAGCAACAGCATCGTTGCCATCAGCCCGAGCTTTGAGAATTTGATTTTCGATGTCATCGCAATAATTGGCAATGTCGCGCTCAAGTTCCCAAGAGGCTCGTTTGGCTTTGATTTCGAGCCACGCTTTAAGGATTTGCAGGAGCGTCAGAAGCATCTTTTCCCTTCTCCTTTCGGAAGAAGTTTACAAGTCCGATCGCAGATAGCCCGACTGACAAAATTGCTTCTTGAAGCTCGGGATGCAGTTTGACTCCCAAGGCCATCAGAAGTGCAAAAAGTCCGCGCCAAGAAGATGGCTCTTTAAGTCTTTCAAGTAGGTATTTCATGTTGTTTTTTATTTGTATTTGCTTCCGCAATTCCAGCGCCGAAGACTTGCAGCCTTTCGTGTTGGTCTTCCTTGTTCATCTTTCATTGGCCCTTTCATTCCGCTCATGCGAGCGCAGAATGACTTTTTGCGGCCAGCGTCAGCTTTTGTTTTTGGGTTCGGTGCCGGAGCTTTGAGATTGCTTCCGGTGGCTCGGTTGTAAGCAGCGCGGCCTTTTGCTGTCAGGCCAGCGCCTTTTGAAACAGGCAGCTTTTCGCCGTCTCCGACCGACAATGATGGTGCTTTTTTAGGCATATTATTCTTCAGGTGGCCTGCTGTAGCTTCCGTCTGAATTGCGAGTTCCGCCAATGTATGCAGTCTCTAGCTCAGACAAAAATATTACATCAACATTAACAGAAGGAACCCATTCACTGACTCCGTCCCATGTAATAATGTTTTCAACAATATTGGTTTCTTTGTTAACGAGTGCGTAATTCATTTAATTAAAGTACGTTGTTATAACCGCATAGCCACCTCCACCTGCGCCACCCGCTCCACTTGCTGCCCCATTTAAACAAGCTCCACCACCGCCACCGCCTGCTCCCATTCCTCCAATTCCACCAGCGCCTCCAGCACCTGCAATATTAGATCCTCCACCAGCTCCTCCGCCAGCACCAATAATTCCAATTCCCGCGTTTGTGACATTGGTAGTTCCAATCCCTCCAGTCCCTCCACCTGCTGTGCCTGCTGTTGCGCCAGTAATGTTTAATGGCAAAAATCTACTCCCTACTCCACCCGCTACATTTGCTGGTGTAATTGCAATTCCTCCACCAGAAGCTCCACTTCCGTTTGCCTGTCCGCAGGTCGATGTTGTATTTGCAGGAACACCTCCAACCCCTGCTCCGCCTGTTGTGGATGCAGCAGAACCTGAATTTCCATTAAATCCTCCGGCACCTCCAGCGCCTGCAACTGTGGCACCTTGCGTTCCGCCGCCACCAGCGGCTCCGCCGAATGCAGTAAGCCTTGATCCAAAAGTTGTTGTTCCACCTGCCCCGCCCGCGCCACCATTTGTGCTATCAGTAGCGGCACTTGCGCCTCCCACACCAGCAGATCCAATAGTTATCGTTTCTGTTGTTCCTAATAAAGATGCATCAAAAGTTACGTCAACAAAACTACCACTTCCACCACCTCCTCCGCCTGCTCCTAAAGTTCCAGAAGCAGTTCTGGCTCCGCCTCCTCCGCCTCCTCCGCCGCCCCAAAGTTGAACGCGAACACGTTTTGCATTTGTGGGTTTTGTCCAAGTGCCACTTGACCCAAATGAGTTTACACTCATTTGAAGTGGATTGATAACACTTACAACTCCAGAGGGAGTTCTTCCCAATAAATTTGTGCCATCGCTCCACATTTGGAACATGGAGGCTGGACTTGTTGATGGAGCAGATCCACTTGCAATTGCAAGAACTCTTGATGCACCTGCTCCAAAACTTTGCGAACCAATGCCTACATTGCCGGAAGTGTCAATGCGTACTTTTTCGGTGTTGTTTGTGTGAAGACCAATTGAAAGAGCATTGGTTGATCCAATGTCTACAGAACTGCTCGATGTAACAACGTCAAATTTAAAAGTTCCTGCGGCTCCTACAATCGATAACGGGTAAGATCCAGATGTACTTCCAATTGTAACTCTTCCACTTGCATCAATTACAAATGGGCTTGTATCGCCAGAAGTATCATTAACTACAAGCGCATTTCCAGTTCCATTTTGAGTAATTGTTAGCGCATTAGATGTGCTGTCAACAATTGCCGATACAGGGTAAGTAATGGAAGCAATCTGCTGAGTAGCCAGTGCCTGTACGTCAGCCGAAGTTAGCCCAGCAGAAATATTAACATTTGACGCAGCAGTCAGCCTGCCTTGCGCGTCTACTGTAAGTGCGGCAATCTGCGTAGAAGACCCATAAGATCCAGCAGTTACTGCTGTGTCGGCCAAAGACAAAGTTCTGTCTGCTGTCAAATCCCCGCCACCAGACAATCCTGTTCCGGCAGAAACAGTCCTTGCTGTAGACACGCCGCCAAGGTTGGTTAGCGAAGTGGACGCGCTGGCAACATCAGACAAGTTGTTTGCAGACAGAAGTGTTCCAGCGGTGTTGGTCAAGCCGCCAACATTGATCGTCCACTGCGTGTAGGGGCCAGGGCTAGTCTGGCTGTGCTGCACAATATCTACAACAAGTGTGGTTCCAGAGTAGCTGGTCACACTGCCGTGCATGTGGTTTGCCGCATCATAGACAATGGTTATGTCTTGAGTTGGCGTGTACGAAAGGCCGGACGCTACAGTAAACGTCTTTGTGCCGTTGGTAATCGTGTTTGAGGTTGTCGAGGTAGTTAAGTACCTGTCTCCAGAATTAGACAACACAAACGCCGTGGATGCAATCTGAGTGCTGTTAGTGCCAGCGGAGGCTGTAGGTGTAGTTGGCGTGCCAGTAAAGGCAGGAGAGGCTAGCGGAGCAGCGCCAAGCGCAACCAGCGCACTTACAGCGTCTGTTGAGCCTGTTCCGCCGCTCCCGATAGCAATGATAGCACTTGTAGCAAACGCACCAATCGACACAGGCGTGATTGTTGCAATCTGAGCTGACGCGAGAGCTTGAACTTGTGCGCTATTCGTAAATCCAGACAACGCCACGGTTGTAATGCCACCGAGATTTGCAAGAGCAGAAACCGCGTCAGTTGCGCCAGTTCCGCCGCTTGCTACGTTCAGCGTCCCACCAATCGTTATGGTTCCAGACGACGTAATTGGATTGGTTCCGCTTGTGGTAAGTCCAGTGCCAGTTGTGCTGACTCCAACACTTGTGACTGTTCCAGATCCAGAGGTGGCTGTCGGCGTCCATGCAGTGCCATCCCAGACCAGCGCCTCACCGGAAGCTGGAGTGGCCATTGCTACATTTCTTCCCTGTATTTGAATCGCACTTCCGGCAACAAGCACCCAAGGATATCCACTGGCTGGCGGATTGCCAGTGTTGTTGCTTTGAATTGAAACGTAAGTATTTGAAGTTCCGCTTGTGGTTACAACATCGCCTGCCGAATATGTTTTTAAGGAGTTCCAAATTTGTCCTGCGCCTAGTCCAGTGCCAAGTGCTGCAATTTGCTCGGTAACTAACGCATTAACCTGTGCGCTATCCAGCCCTCCTCCACCCGCAACTTCTGGAGATACAGTTATGGTGATGTCGTAAGATCCACTTCCGACTGCGTTTGTGACATTTATAACAAGCAAGCTGCCACTATATGAAGCAATCGAACCAGTCATGTAGTTCGAGTCGTTTGCATAAAGCAAAACCGATTGTTTTGGAATAAACGAAAGTCCAGATCCAGTAATGTACTTAGTGCCAACAGAAATTTCTTGAGACTGTCCAACAGGGCTAAATTTAAACAACGAACTGTTTTGTGCAACAAACGCAGTTGTAGCTAAAAATGTATCATTGCTTCCGGCAGGTCTTGTTGGCCCCTTTGGCCCATACCCAGTAAATACTGGATCTGAAATTGGCGCTCCTCCAATGGCTTCCAAAGTGTTTGAAGGAAGCTGTGCTGACGTAATGCTTACTTCACCTGGCACCCAAATGTCGTATCCAGATTGAAACTTTAAAATTTGCCCGTTTTGTGGAACATTTGAAGATAACCCGTAGCCTCTTAAAGAAAGAGCATTTGCATCTGCTAATTTCCAATAATTAGTATCATACAATGGAAAATTAACATTATTATCAACAATGGAAACGTAAACATTGGAAGACCCTTCAAGTGACACTACATCGCCAATCATGTACGTCTTTGATGCAACGTACTTTTGCCCTGCACCAAGTCCCGTTCCGAGTGCAGCAATCTGCGCGGACGTTAACGCC
>Ga0315902_10010053_pt1 | contig 12557 bp, 9 predicted proteins | sample LakEriMetagenome_9_FD_203523 | JGI IMG/M metagenome (GOLD analysis project Ga0315902, IMG submission 203523) | Freshwater fungal communities from buoy surface, Lake Erie, Ohio, United States - Buoy 12 MA117 | ecosystem: Environmental > Aquatic > Freshwater > Lake > Lake biofilm | place: USA... | reverse complement strand
CCGCACGGGATGGCCGGCCCGCGCGAACACGATCGCCCAGCCGCCGCCCACCAGCCCCGTGCCGACGATCGCCACCGGCTCCTTCATGCGCCGCTCCCCACGCGGCCCACCGCCGCGGCATAGGGCACGTCGCGGCCGCCGTAGCGACGGACGCGGATGTTGGCCTGCTCGCCGTGGCCCGCGAAGCCCTCCAGGGCGCACAGCCGCGAGCAATACTCGCCCACGGTGGCCGAGGCGGCGTCGGTGAGCACCCGCTGGTAGGTGCAGGTCTTGAGGAACTTGCCCACCCACAGGCCGCCCGTGTAGCGGGCCGCCCGCTTCGTGGGCAGCGTGTGGTTGGTGCCGATCACCTTGTCGCCGTAGGCCACGTTCGTCCGCGGGCCGAGGAACAGCGCGCCGTAGTTGGTCATGTTCCTCAGGAACCAGTCGGGGTCGCGGGTCATCACCTGCACGTGCTCGGAGGCGATCCGGTCGGCGATGGCGAGCATCTCGGCGTCGTCGGCCGCGAGGATCACCTCGCCGTGGCTCTCCCAGGCCTTCCGGGCGACCGCCGCGGTCGGCAGGATGCCCAGCAGCCGCTCCACCTCCGCGAGCGTGGCCCGGGCGAGCTTCTCGGAGGTGGTGAGCAGCACGGCCGGCGAGTCGGGGCCGTGCTCGGCCTGGCCGAGCAGGTCGGTGGCGCACAGCTCGCCGTCCACGGAGTCGTCGGCGATGACGAGCGTCTCCGTGGGGCCGGCGAAGAGGTCGATCCCCACGCGGCCGAAGAGCTGCCGCTTCGCCTCGGCGACGTAGGCATTGCCCGGGCCCACGAGGATGTCCACCGGCGCGATCCGCCCGGTGCCCAGCGCCATCGCCGCCACCGCCTGGATGCCGCCCAGGCAGTAGATCTCGTCGGCGCCGGCGAGCCGCTGGGCGGCCACGATCGCCGGGGCGGGGCGGCCCTGGTAGGGCGGCGCGCAGGTGATGACCCGCGGCACGCCGGCCACCTTGGCCGTGATCACCGACATGTGGGCCGAGGCGAGCAGGGGATACTTGCCCCCGGGCACGTAGCAGCCGGCGGCGTTCACCGGCACGTTGCGGTGGCCGAGCACGACGCCCGGCAGCGTCTCCACCTCCACGTCCCGCAGCGCCGCCCGCTGGTGCTCGGCGAACCGCCGCACCTGGGCCTGGGCGAAGGCGATGTCGTCGAGATCCTGGCCGGTGAGCTGGTCGAGGCAGGCCTGGATCTCGGCTTCGGTGAGCCGGTAATCCTGGCGATCCCAGCCGTCGAACTTCACCGACAGCTCGCGGACGGCCGCGTCGCCCCGGGCCTCGATGTCGGCGAGGATCTTCTCCACCGTGTCGCGGACCTGCGTGTCGACCCGGCGGGCGCCGGCGGCGTCGAGGCCGCGCTTCAGCCAAGTGGCCATGCCTGCTCCTGTGATTTGGCGTGGGCTGGGAACTCGGCGTATGATAATCGACGCTTGATGGCTGGCGGCAGAGCGACCGCCGCCGACCGCGAGGCCCGTTTGCAGGAGAGCACGCCATGAGCAGCCACAGCGCCCTCGGACGCCGCGAGTTTCTTCAGGCCGGCGCGGTGGCGGCCGCCGCACTGGCCGGGGGACGCACGGCCCTGGCCGCGGCCGACACGGTCGTCGCCGCCGTGATGGGGGTCAACAAGCGGGGCAGCGACCTGATCGCCGACATCCTCGAGGTGCCGGGCATGGAGGTCGGCGCGATCGTGGACGTGGACGACAACGCCGCCGCCAAGGCGGCCGACAGGGTCGAGAAGGCCGGCCGCAGGCGGCCCGCCACCGGCCGCGACATCCGCCGCACGGTCGCCGACAAGGGCCTCGACGCGATCGTGATCGCCGCGCCCAACCACTGGCACGCCCCGGCCACGCTGCTCGCGGCGGCCCACGGCAAGCACGTCTACTGCGAGAAGCCGGTCAGCCACAATCCCCGCGAGGGAGAGCTGATGATCGAGGCCCGCAAGAAGCACGGGGTGATCGTGCAGATCGGCACCCAGCGGCGGAGCGTGCCGAGCACCCGCGAGGCGATCGACCTCGTCCGCGGCGGCCGCATCGGCAAGGTGCTCCATGCCCGCTGCTGGTACAACAACCGCCGCGGCACGATCGGCCGCGGGAAGCCGGTGCCCGTGCCCGCGTGGCTCGATTGGGAGCTGTGGCAGGGGCCGGCGCCCGACCGCGAATACCGCGACAACATCGTCCACTACAACTGGCACTGGATGTGGCACTGGGGCGGCGGCGAGCTGGCCAACAACGGCCCCCACATGCTCGACATCGCCCGCTGGGGGCTGGGCGTGGACTATCCCCGGCGGGTCATGGCGATGGGCGGCCGGCTGCGGTACGACGACGACCAGGAGACGCCCGACACGCTCAACGTGATCTACGACTTCGGCGGGCCGACGATCCTCTGGGAGGGCGAGAGCTGGTCGTCGCGGGGCCGTGACGGCTGGCCCACCGGGGTCGAGTTCCTCGGCGAGACCGGCTCGCTCCTCGTCGATCCCAAGGGGAACTACACGATCTTCGACGAGAAGAACAAGCCCGTGACCCCGGCGGCCGACCCGGCCGCACGGCCGCCGGAGCCCGCCGCCGCGCACATGGCGAACTTCGCGGCCTGCATCCGCGACGGCGGCCTGCCCAACGCCGACGTCGCGGAAGGCCACAAGAGCACGCTCCTCTGCCACCTGGGCAACATCGCCTACCGCACGAGCGGCCTGTTGGCCTGCGACCCGGCCACCGGCCGGCCGCAGGGCTCGCCCGAGGCGGAGCGGCTCTGGAGCCGTGAGTATCGGCCCGGCTGGGAGCCCGTCGTCTGATGAACCTGCGCGAAGCCGCCGGCAGCCTGGCTCGGGCCGTCGTCCTCCCCGCCGCCGCGGCCCTCGTGGCCGGCGTCGCCAGCGGCGGCGAGCCCATCCGCCTGGGCATCATCGGCCTCGACACTTCCCACGCCCCCGCCTTCACGAAGATCCTCAACGACCCGCAGGCCCCGGACGACGTGGCCGGGTGCCGCGTGGTGATCGCCACGCCGCAGGGCAGCCCAGACATCCCGGCCAGCGTCTCGCGGCTGGAGAAGTTCACGGCGGAGGTCCGCGGCCTGGGCGTGGAGATCGTCCCCACGATCGACGCCGTGGTGGCCGGCTGCGACGCCGTGCTCCTGGAGAGCGTCGATGGCCGGCCGCACCTCGAGCAGGTGCTGCCGGTGCTGCGGGCCGGCAAGCCCGTGTTCGTCGACAAGCCGCTGGCGGCGAGCCTCGCCGACGCGATCGCCATCGTCGAGACGGCCCGCAAGCGCCGCGTGCCGATGTTCTCCTCGTCGGCGCTGCGGTTCAGCGACGGGATTCACGCGCTGCGGGACGAGACGATCACGGAAATCGGCCGCGTGCGGCGGGTGGAACTGACGGGGCCCTGCAGCCACGAGCCCACGCATCCCGACCTCTTCTGGTACGGCATCCACGGCGTGGAGGGCCTGTTCACGATCCTCGGGCCCGGGTGCACGGGCGTGCGGCGGACCCAGGCCACCGCCGAGACCGACGAGGTGGTGGGTTCCTGGCCGGACGGCCGCAGCGGCACCTTCCGCGGCGCCGTCTCCGGCAAGGCGCCGTTCGCCGGGGTGGCGTCCGGTGAGAACGGCGACCGCGACACGGGTGAGTTCGCCGGCTACCGGCCGCTCGTCGTCGAGATCGTGAAGTTCTTCCGCACCCGCAGGCCGCCGGTGGACGCGGACGAGACCCTGGAGATCATCGCCTTCATGGAGGCCGCCGACGAGAGCCGGCGCCGTGGCGGGGCGGAGGTCTCCATCGCCGACACACTCGCCGCCGGCCGCAAGGCGGCCGCCGCGCGGCTCGCGGCCCTCGGCGAGTGACCAGGGCGGCGTTCAGGCCCAGGGGTCGCGCTGATCCGGCACGAGCCGCTTGTTGGCGGCATCGTGGTCGGTGAACCGCTCGGCCTTCGCGTCCCAGGCCGCCTTCACGGGCCCGGCCGTGGGAAACAGCCGGATCAGGGCGTTGGCCGCATGGCACAAGAGCGCCGACGCGTGGCCCATCTCCACCGGTGCGGCGGGCTCGGCCCGCGAGCGGACGCACTCGACGAAGTTCATCAGGTGGAGCGAGTGCGGGTCGCGGCCGGCCGCGGGCTTGTCGGGGAGCCCCTCGAGCAGGGCCGGATCCGAGGCGGTGGTCCCCCTGTAGCCGGTCTGCATCCAGCCGGTGGCCCCCTCGAACCGCGTCTGCACCTGCTCGGGGCCGCTCTCGCAGACCAGTTCCACGCCGCCGGGATAGCGGCAGCGGAACCGGGTTTCGGTGGCCGTGTCGAACAGGCTGCCCGCGGGCAGGAACTTCGCCTCCAGGCACTCCACCTCCGTCGGGCCGCCCGTGTCGCAGCCCATGCCCCAGTGGGCCATGTCGTTGCAATGGGCGCCGAAGTTCGTGATCTGGCCGCCGGAATAGTCGTAGTTGAAGCGGAAGCGGTACAGGCAGCGGTCCTGGTGGTAGGGGCTGTCGGGCGCGGGGCCGAGCCAGGCGCGGTAGTCGAGCGTGGCCGGCACGGGCATCGGCTCCCAGCCGGGGCCGGGGCCGACCTTGTTGTTGAACCCCACCTTGGTCACGATCCGCTCCAGCCGGCCGATGCGGCCGGCCTTCACGGCCTCGCATACGAACCGGCTGATCGGGTTCGACCGCTCGTGGCTGCCCGTCTGCAGGATCCGCTTGCCGCGGCGGACGGCCTCGATCATCCGCCGCCCTTCGGCCGCCGCGAAGGTCAGCGGCTTCTCGCAGTAGACGTCCTTGCCGGCGTCGCAGGCGAGGACAGTCATCGCGGCGTGCCAGTGGTCGGGCGTGACGATGACCACGGCGTCGAGATCCTTGCGATCGAGCAGCTTGCGGAAGTCGGCGTAGGCCTCGCACTCCGCCGGCCGCCCCTTCGTGCCGGCCTGCTTCCGCACCAGCTCCTGCGCCGGCTCGCGGCCGTAGAAGTGGTCGGGCTCCTTGTAGCCGGTGCTGCCCTGGTTGACGTCGCACACGGCGACCACGTCGCCGAGGTCGGCGGCCAGGAACCGCTTCAGCAGGCCCATGCCCTGGTTGCCGGTGCCGATGAAGCCCACCCGCACCCGGTCGGCGGGCCCCGCACCGCGGCCGAGCCGCGGCAGGAAGGCGGGCGCCGCGACGGCGGCGGCGAGAAACGCTCGGCGGGAGGTCATGGCACACGTCTCCTGGAGGCCGGGGAAGGGGGCAGGCCGCGGGATCGGCCCCGCGGCTACTTGGGCTTCAGGCCGCCCACGACGGCGTCGCGGCGGGCCGCCCAGCCGGGATTGGCCGTGGCCTCGCGGATGCGGACGTTCCGCAGGTGGGTCGCCTTGCCGCGGGAAGCGAAGCCGAAGATGTTGCGGGTGGCATGGTCCACGCCGGGGGCGCGGAGGTAGGCAACCGGGTTGCCGTCGATGGACAGCAGCATCTCGTCGCCCACGATCTCCAGGCGGGCCCGGTGCCAGCGGCCCTTCTCGACGGTGAACGGATAGAGCCGGGTGTGCTTGGCGAGGAGTTCCTCGCGGAGCCGCACCCGCTCCTCCTTCGAGAGCGACTTGTCCGCGAGCCGCTCGTAGTTGCCGTTCTCCATGGTGCCGTTCTTGTAATCGGAGAGGCGGATTTCGCCGGGATAGATCGACACGCAGCAGATGTGGCCGGTGTGGGTCTTCGTGTAGTCCTTGTCCTTCATCTCGAGATGGATGAGCTTCGTGGCGTCGAACTTGAAGTCGTACTCGGCGACGATGTCGTGGTAGGTGAACCGCGGCTCGGCCTTGCACGTGGCGCCGCTGCCGCCGGGAATCTCCTCGCCCTGGGCGGCCCCGCCGGCGACGGTCCACTTGCCCTTGGCAGCCCACTTGGGGGCCATGGCGTCGCGGGCGAAATCGTCCTCGAAGAGCACCTTGCCGGGCACGGCGAGGAGCGGCTCGGACTCCGCGGCCCGGGCGGGGCCGCCGAGGAGGGCGGCCCCGATCAGCACGAGAGCCGCAGCTGCCCTGTAAAAACCAAGCGGAGGGCACGGGAGTCGAACCCGCAACCGGTTTCCCGGCACGACATTTCCAGTGTCGCCGCTAGCCATTCGCTTACCCTCCAGAATGCCCCAACCTCCCATCGCGGCCGCGGACAGCCGGCCGCCACCTCCGGAGGCCGCAGTATACCCACCCCCGTCGGGACGTCGAAGGGCCGGGCCCGGACCGAAGTTTCACACTGTCCCGGTCTTTGCGGCCGCAGCCGACCACCGCTATTCTGGATGACGGTGCGGGGCAACTTCGCGGAGGGAACCACCATGCTGAACCGACGCCGTGCCGGACGCGTTCGATCGGGTGCCGCGAGCACTCGCCGGGTGGGATGCGAACACCTCGAAGACCGGAGGATGCTCGCCGGCTACGTCGATGGTGAGATCCTCGTCCAATTCGCCGACGGCGCGACCGCGGCAGCCCGGGATGCCGCCCGCGGCGCCGTGCATGGCAGGCAGATCGAGGCGATCCACACCCACGCCATGCGGCAAAACGCGACCGGCGTTTTGGAGCGGCTGGCGATCGGCCGGGGTTTGAGCGTCGAGCAGGCCGTCGCCGCGCTGTCCAGGCGGCCGGACGTGCTGTTCGCCGAGCCCAACTGGCGGCTGTCTCCCGCCGCCGTCAGCAACGATCCCGCGTACGTCGCCGGCCAGCTCTGGGGCATGCATTCCGACGACCAGCCTGCGGCCGTCGGACCGACGGGCACGACGAACGCCTTCGGCTCGCAGGCGGAGAAGGCCTGGAATGCCGGGTTCGTCGGCTCCAGGTCGGTGGTCGTGGGCGTCGTGGACGAGGGATTTCAGATCGACCATCCCGATCTCGCCGCCAACGTCTGGGTGAACCCGTTCGACCCGCTCGACGGTCTCGACAACGACGGCAACGGCTACGTCGACGACGTCAACGGCTGGGACTTCAACGCGAACGACCGCACCGTCTACGACGGCAGCGTGGACGATCACGGGACGCACGTGGCGGGAACCATCGGTGGCGTGGGCGGCAACGGCACCGGCGTGGCCGGCGTGAGCTGGAACGTCACGATGATTTCCACGAAGTTCCTCGGCCCGACCGGGGGGACCCTCGCCAATGCCGTGAAGGCGCTCGACTACCTGACCGATCTGAAGAACCGCCACGGCGTCAACATCGTGGCCTCGAACAACTCCTGGGGCGGCGGCGGCTACTCGTCGGCCCTGCACAGCGCGATCATCCGCGGGGCCAACGCGGGCATCCTCTTCATCGCCGCGGCGGGCAACGGCGGCAGCGACGGCATCGGCGACAACAACGACTCCCTGGCGAACTATCCCTCCAACTACTCGACCCTGCAGGGGACGACGACGACGAAGGCCGCCTCCTACGAGGCGGTGATCGCCGTCGCGGCCCTGAACTCCAACGGCACGCTGGCGTCGTATTCGAACTTCGGCGCCACGACCGTGGACATCGCGGCACCCGGCACCGGAATCTATTCGACGCTGCCGGGAGGCGGATACGGCACCTACAGCGGCACGTCGATGGCGACCCCGCACGTGACCGGCGCGGCGGCCCTCTATGCCGCCGCCTATCCGGCCGCGTCCGCCATGCAGGTGCGGGATGCGATTCTGGGCACCGCGCGGCCGACCTCCTCGGTGACGGGCAAGACCGTCACCAGCGGTCGTCTGGATGCCGGTGCGTTGGTGCAGACGGCCCCGCGCCCGCCGCTCGCGCTGTCGGTGTCGTCGGTAGCGGCGGCCGAAGGCCAGAGGATCTTCTCGTTCGTGGTCAGCCTCAACTACGCCAGCGCCTCGAAGGTGACGGTGAGGTTCGCGACGGCGAACGGCACGGCCACGAGCGGGCGGAACGGCGACTACACGGCCACCAGCGGCACGCTGACCTTCAACCCCGGCGAGACCTCGAAGGTCGTGAACGTGACGGTGGCGAACGACACGCTGGTGGAGGCCGACGAGACGTTCTTCGTGAGGCTCTCGAGCGCCGCGGGCGCGACGATCGCCGTCGGCTCCGGCACGGGCACCATCGTCAACGACGACGGGGTCGTCTCCAAGACGACCCTGGCGGCCTTCGCGGCCTACGCGATGTCCGCCGACACGACGGCCGGCACGTCGCCCAAGAAGGCCCGCTGACCAGCCGGGCCGAGCCCGCCGCCGGGGCGCTACGGCCGCAGCTGCATTTCGCCGCGCAGCCAGGGGCCCTGTTGCCGGCCGCGTTGCCCCTCCGCCTGCGAGCGGCGAAACATCCGCTCGCGGAGCGGCTTGAGCCGCTCCTGCCGCTCGCTGAAGCCGGGCGGGATCACGAAGTCCTCGTTCGCGCCGCCGTCGGGCTCGGGGATCAATTCCAGTTCGGCCAGGTCGGGTATCAGCAGATCCTCCTTCTCGATCAGCGCCGCGAGTGTTCGCGGCGAGATCCGCTTCAGTTTCGGCAGCACGAGCGGTCCCTTCCTGGTGGCCAGCGCCTCGGCCACCGCGACGGAGTCGGCGGCGTCGAAGCCGGTGAGCCCGGGCAGCATGCCGTCCCATCGCTGCCAGGCCGCCACGGCCGCCGCCGACTCCGGTGTGAATGTCGCCAGGACGGCGAGCGACAGCCGCGGGCCGGCGAAGGCCTGCAGCTCCCTCGCCGTCTCGGGCGACAGCGTGGTCAGGCCGTCGAGAAACAGGCTCGCGGACTGCCCAGCGACCAGCGCCCGCGCCGCCTCAGGCGTGAGCTCCCGGAGCCCGCCCAGGTCCAACGTCCGGCTCTTGAGGCTCGCCAGCGCCGCCGCCGTCTCGGGCTCGAGCGTCTTCAGCCCGGCGAACACGAGCACCCGACCCTGCAGGCCGGCCAGGGCCCGTGCCGCGGGCGGCGAGAGCTCCTCGAGCCCCGCCAACGACAGCCCCTGGCCCTTCAGCCGCGCCAGCGCCGCCGCCGTCTCGGGCTCGAGCTTTGCGAGCCCGCCGAGCCGCAGGAAGCCCTTGAACTCGGAGAGCGCCGCGGCGGCCGCGGGCGACAAATCGGCCACGCCGTCGAGGGCCAGCGTCCGGCTCTTGCACGTCGCCAGGGCCGCGGCGGACTCGGGCGTGAGCGTGGTCAGGCCGCCCAGCGACAGCGTCCCGAAGCGAAAGCCCGCCAGCGGCCGGGCCGCCTCGGGCGAGATCGTGGTCAGGCCGCCGAGCGACAGCCCCATGCCCTTGAAGCCCGCCAGCACCTCCGCGACCTCGGGAGAGAGCGACTCGAGCCCGTCGAGGGGCAGCCCGGCGGCCAGCCTGAACGGCCGGCCGGCCTCGTCCTCGCGTTCGACACCCTCACCCTTGAACGTGGCCACGAGTTCGCGGGCCTGCTCGACCGAGAGTTGCTTGATCCGCCGGACCTCCGCGGCGGGGTCGTCCGCGGCGGCCGCCGGCCCGCCGAGCAGGAGCCCGAGGCAGGCGAGCGACGCCGTGGCGGTGCGGAACATCATGACGGGCACCTCGGCGAATAGGCGGGGCGGGCGACTGCCGATAGCATACCGGGCTTTGCGGCCGGCCCGGCCGTCGCGGTTCCTCCCGGAGACGTCGCCGATGCTCGGCCTCATGCAATGGTTCGTGATCGTCAGCCTGCCGATCACGGGGCTGTGCTACGCGCTGCTGGGATCCATCAAGCTCCCGCTGGCCCGCCGGGTGGGGCTCGACGAGGCGCGGATCGGCGGCCTGATCGCCGCCTTCGGCCTGATGGTCGGCCCGATCATGCTGCTCTGCGGCGCGCTCGCCGACGCCTACGGTCGCAAGCCGGTGTGGCTGGTGGGCTCGCTGCTGGTGGCCGCGAGCCTGGCGATCTTCGCCGGGGCCCGCCGCTACGGGGCGATCGTCACCGCCACGGTGCTGCTGGCCGCAGGCTGGACCGCCATGATCAACGTCGCCAATCCGGTGATGGCGACGGCGTTCCCCGACCCGTTCACCGGCTCGAACCTCGGCGACGCGCTGTTCGGCGTGGGCACGTTTCTCTGCCCGGTGCTGATCACCTTCCTCCAGGCGCGGCTCGGCTTCGGCGCGGGGGTGGCAACGATCGCCGCCCTGGCCCTGCTGCCCTTCGGCCTGGCGCTGGGGCTCGACCTGGGCGGTGGCGAATTGCAGGGCGACCTGGCCGCCGCCTTCGGCGGATTCGGCACGCTCGTGACGGACGGCCGGGTGTGGCTGCTGGGTGCGATGCTCCTCTGCTGGGTCGTGATCGAGTCGGGCACCGCCGGCTGGGCGAGCACGCTGGTGATGAAGGCAGCCCCCGCGGGCGAGCCGGCCGAGAAGTCGGAGCGGATCGCGGCGGGCACGCTCTCGGCCTTCTGGATGTGCTTCATGGCGACCCGGCTGGCGACGGCCTGCGCGATCTACTGGTCGGGTCTGGCTGGCGAGCAGCTCGTGCGGGCGACCCGCACGATGCAGCTGGCCATCGCCGTGCTCACCGTCGTCACGATGCTGGCGCTGGTCGCCTTCCGGGGGCGGCGGGCGGTGGTGGCGGCGGTGGTGTTCGGCGGGCTGATTTGCGGGCCCTTCTTCCCGAACCTGCTCGGGCAGCTGTTCACCCACCTCGAGAGCAGCGGCCGGATGGACTATGCCGGGCGGGCGGTGGCGATGATCTTCGCCTGCGCCTCGGTCGGCTGGGCGATCCTGCCCACGGCGATGGGCTTCGTCGCCGATCGCAGCGGACTGCGGCGGGCCTTCCTGCTGCCGGCCGCCTGCGGGCTGGTGCTCGTGGCGCTGCTCCTGGCCGCATCCGTCGGCGCGGCTCCAGCGGCGGCGCCCGTCGGCGGGGTTCCCGCGGCGGCGCCCTGAGCCGCGCCACGACGCTGTGGCCCGCCGCCGGCGTCAGGCCAACAGGTCGCGGAGCTGCCGCAGCTGGCCGGGCACGGCGGTGAACGGGTCTGCGGCCATCTCGTACTCGACCGCGACGTAGCCCTGGTAGCCGCCGTCCCGCAGGATCTTCACCACGCGGGCCGGATCGGCCGGCTCCTTGGGCCCGCCCTCGGCCCGCTGGATCTCCCCCTTGTACTGCACGTTCACGGCGTAGGGCACGCAGCGGGCGATCTCCGCATAGGGATCGGCCACGTGGAAGTTGCCGGTGTCGAGGTTCACGCCCACCCACGGGCTCTTCACGGCCCGCACGACCTCCAGGAGGTTGTCGGCGGTGGCGACGATGCCGCCGTGGTTCTCCAGGCCGAGCATCACGCCCGCGCGGCCGGCGTGCTCGCCGCAGGCCTCCAAGGCCGCGATGCAGGAGCGGCGGGCATCGTCGAGCGCCCCGCCGGCCGGGAGCGCCCCGGCGAACACCCGCAGGTGGGCCGCGCCGAGGGCCGCGGTCTTGTCGATCCAGCCCTTGACGGATTCGATCTCGGCGTCGAGTCCGGGGCCCTGTGGCTTGGTGAACGAGTTGCCCACGGCACTGCCGCTGATGGCGATCCCGCGGAGGAACGCCTTGCGGCGCAGGGCCCGCATCGCCTCCGCATCGGCCCCGGGCGGAAAGAAATAACTCGTCAACTCGGCCGCATCGCAGCCCAGGTCGGCGGCCAGGTCCACGAACGACTCGGGCGTGAGCCGCCGGGCGGGATCGGCCGGCGCGGGCTGCTCCTTGCCGCGGTTCCACTGGAAGAACTGGCGGAACGAGTAGGCCGCCAGCCCGAGGCGAAACCGCGGCCCGCCCTGGCGGGTGATGGGCTCGATGGCGAGGGCCGAGCCGGCGGCGAGGCCGAGCCCGGCGAGGAACGTGCGGCGGGAGGCGGTGGCGTGCCGAGTCATGAGAGGCTCCGAACGGGACGTGTCACGAGACCGGTCACAGGACACGAACCGGGATTATACTGCCCGTCTGCCGTCAGTCAGCGGAGAGAACCATGCGGCCAACCACCAGGACGTTCGCGCTCGCCGCCCTCGCGCTGGCCCTGGTCGCACCGCGGACTGCCGCCGCCGAGCCCGCGGCCGTGCGGCCCAACATCCTGTTCATCATCGCCGACGACCAGTCGCCCTTCGACCTCGGCATCTACGAGCCAGGCGCGGCGTTGCACACGCCGGTCCTCGACCGGCTCGCCGCCGAGGGCATGGTGCTCGACGCCGCCTACCACATGGGCTCGTTCGTCAGCGCCGTCTGCGTGCCGAGCCGCCACATGCTCATGACCGGCCGCACGCTCTGGCACCTGCCGATCGGCCCGACATCCGCCGCGGAAGCGGCCGGACGGCATTGCCCGGCCGACATCGCCGACTGGACGATTCCGGCGGTCTTCACCCGCGCCGGCTACGACACGATGCAGTCCTGCAAGGCGGAGAACTGCTACGAGGGGGCGAGCCGGAAGTTCACGGTGCGGCACGACGCCACGAAGCGGGCGGGCACGCATGACGGGGGCAGCGCCTGGCACGCCGACCGCGTGCTCGATTTCCTCGACGACCGGGAGCGGAAGGGCGACCGCGAGCCGTTCCTCGTCTATCTCGGGTTCTCGCACCCGCACGACACCCGCGACGGCACCCCGGAACTCCTCGCCCGCTACGGCGCCGTGAACCACGCCGACCGCGCGACCCTGCCCCCCGCCGCGGCGCGAC
>Ga0315902_10010048_pt1 | contig 12563 bp, 4 predicted proteins | sample LakEriMetagenome_9_FD_203523 | JGI IMG/M metagenome (GOLD analysis project Ga0315902, IMG submission 203523) | Freshwater fungal communities from buoy surface, Lake Erie, Ohio, United States - Buoy 12 MA117 | ecosystem: Environmental > Aquatic > Freshwater > Lake > Lake biofilm | place: USA... | reverse complement strand
GTGGCATGCACACGGGCGGGCAGGCATCGTGGGTCGGGCGTTTCGGGCACCTGGGCGGTGTGGCCCTGGCACTGGCCTGGCTGGCGGGCACGGCCTTGCAGCTCCAGCAGGAGCAGGTGCTGCCGGCTGGGCAAGCCTGGGCCTTGCTGCTGGGTGCTTTGGTGGTCACCGCGCTCGGCGCCTGGTTCAGCGGGAGGCGATCTTTTGCCGATCCCGGCGCCTGCACCGCCAGCCTGCACCTGAAAGCGTTCGGGACCTCGGCTCCCGCCCTGCTGCTCGCCGGCTTGTTCTGCCTGGGCTGGGCTAGCGCCGACCTGCGGGCCTCCGCCCGCTTGCAGCAGGCGCTGGAACCCGCGCTCGAAGGGCAGGACCTGGTGCTCACGGGCACCGTGGCCTCGCTGCCTCGCACCAGTGCGATGGGCCTGCGCTTTGTGTTCGAGGTGGAGAGCGCGCAGAGGGCGACGCCCGACGGGCAGCCTGTGAGCGTGCCGCAGCGCATCTCGCTGGGGTGGTTTCAGGGCTGGGACGCTGACTCTGCGCTCAGCCGACCTTCGGTGCCGCTGGTGGCGGGTGACCGTTGGCGCTTGCCTGTGCGCCTGAAACGCCCTCACGGCGCCGTCAACCCGCACGGCTTTGACCTGGAGCGCTGGCTCTTTGAGCAGGACCTGCGCGCCACCGGCCACGTGCGCCCTGGCGCCCAGCGGCTGGAGGTGGCCGCAGCCCACCCGCTGGAGCGGTTGCGCCAGCACTGGCGAGATGCCATCCTGCTGCGCGTGGCCGACCCTGCGGCTGCGGGCGTGCTGGCGGCATTGGCGGTGGGTGACCAGGCGGCCATCGACAGCGAGGGCTGGGAGTTGTTCCGCGTGACCGGGGTGGCCCACCTCATGAGCATCAGCGGCCTGCATGTGACCATGTGGGCCTGGCTGGCGGCGGCAGCGGTGGGGTGGGCCTGGCGACGCAGCCCGCGCCTGATGCTGCTGTGGCCGGCGCAGAGCGCGGCTTTGGTGGGTGGCTTGGTGCTGGCTGCAGCCTACGCCGCCGTGGCCGGGTGGGGCGTGCCGGCGCAGCGTACGGTGCTCATGCTCGGGGTGGTGGTGGCGCTGCGGCTCTCAGGCCGGCAATGGCCTGGTCCGCTGGTGCTGCTGGCCTCGGCGGTGGCGGTCACCCTGGTGGACCCTTGGGCCGTAGGTCAGGCGGGCTTCTGGCTGAGCTTCTTCGCCGTGGGGCTGCTGATGGTGTCCGACCCGGTGTTCCGCCCCTCGCCCCGAGGATTGGCCGCCGGGGAGGCCGCGCCCGCTGCCTTTGGCGCTCAGGGGTACCTGCAGGGCCGCATCGGCCCAGCCCCGGCTTTCGGTGCCGGAGCGTTGGGCGAAGGCCAGGGCCCATCGCCTGACCTGGCCCGGACACGTGCAACCCCCGCGCGCATCTGGCGCGAGCACCTGGCTCCGCTCCTGCGCACGCAGGCCGTGGCCACCGCAGGCCTCGCGCCCCTGACGCTGGTGTTCTTTCAGCAGGTGTCGGTGGTGGGTTTTCTGGCCAACCTGGTGGCCATCCCCTTGGTGACGCTGCTGGTGACCCCGCTGGCGCTGGCCGGTTTGCTGCTGCCCCCGCTGTGGACGGTGGCGGCCTGGGGCGTGCAGGGCCTGACGGCGCTGCTGGCGGTGTTGGCCAGTTGGCCCCTTGCGGTGTGGAATGCCGCCGCGGCCCCGGCCTGGGCGGTGGCGGCCGGCCTGCTGGGCGGCGCTGTGCTCGTGATGCCCCTGCCTTGGCGTTTACGCCTGCTGGGGGTGCCGCTGGTGCTGCCCCTGCTGGTACCGCCCGTGGAGCGGCCGCCGCAAGGCCGTTTTGAGGCCGTGGTGGTGGATGTGGGGCAGGGCACGGCGGTGCTGGTGCGCACGGCGAAGCACCTGCTGCTGTACGACGCCGGCCCGCAGTACACGCCCGAGGCCGATGCCGGCCAGCGCGTGCTCTTGCCGCTGCTGCGCGCCCGAGGCGAGCATGCCGTGGACCACCTGGTGCTCAGCCACCGCGACCTGGACCACGTGGGCGGCGCGGCCTCGCTGATCAAGGCGCTGCCGGTGCGACACATCAGCAGTTCGCTGGAGACCTTTCACCCCCTGCGGGCGCTGCTACCCAGCCACCAGCGCTGCGACGCCGGCCAGCGCTGGCACTGGGACGGCGTGGATTTCGAGATGCTGCACCCCGCCGCCGCCGAGCACCCGCCCGCCGGCACCTTGCCTGCCAAGCCCAACGCCTTGAGCTGTGTGCTGCGGGTGCGCGACGCCGCCGGCCGCAGCCTGCTGCTGACGGGTGACATCGAGGCGGCGCAGGAGGCGGCGCTGGTCGCCCGGCAGGGGGCTGTGCCCCTGGCCGCCACCGATGCGGGTGTCAGCCCGCTGCTCAAGAGCGATGTGCTGCTGGTGCCCCACCACGGCAGCCGCACCTCCTCCACCGAGGCCTTCATCGACGACGTGGCCCCACGCTATGCGCTGGTGCAGGCCGCCTACCGCAGCCGATTCGGCCACCCCGCCGCCGACGTGGTGGCGCGTTACGAGGCCCGAGCCATCCCGGTGGTGCGCACCGACCGCTGTGGCGCCTGGACGTGGCGTTCTGGCGATGCCGAGGGCCGCTGCGAGCGCGAGGAACGGCGGCGGTACTGGCACACCGTGCCTTGACCGTTGAACATGAACCCTGACCCTGCTGGCATGCGTGACATGCCTTGATCGGTCACGGCCCTGTTGGCCCACCGTTCCCGCCTGATCCGCCTGCTCCAGCCCGTGCTTGCACGCACTGGCCCGGACCTTGCATCGCCGACACTGCGTTCCACGGCGGACCGCGCCGCCAGCCAGCGCTCATCCGCGCCCTTGGAGTTCCATCTTGTCCATCCACGTCGCCCTGCACCACGTCACCCACTACCGCTACGACCGCCTGGTGAACCTGGGCCCGCAGGTGGTGCGCCTGCGGCCGGCGCCGCACTGCCGCACGCCCATCCTCAGCTATTCGCTGCGCATCGAGCCGGCCGAGCACTTCATCAACTGGCAGCAGGACCCGTTTGCCAACCACCTGGCGCGCCTGGTGTTCCCCGAGAAGACGCGCGAGTTCAAGGTCACAGTAGACCTGGTGGCCGAGATGGCGGTCTACAACCCCTTCGACTTCTTCCTGGAGCCGCAAGCCGAGCACGTGCCCTTCGCCTACAGCCCGGAGACGGCGCAGGACCTGGTGCCCTACCTGGCACGCGGGCCGCTGACGCCGCGTTTCCAGGCCTTTGTGGACAGCATTCCGCGCGCCAAGACCCGCACCATCGATTTCCTGGTGGGCCTGAACCAGCGCCTGCAGCGCGAAATCTCCTACCTGATCCGCCTGGAGCCGGGCGTGCAGACGCCCGAGCAGACGCTGGAAAAGGGCTCGGGCTCCTGCCGCGACACAGGCTGGCTGCTGGTGCAGACCTTGCGCCACTTGGGGTTGGCGGCGCGCTTCGTCTCGGGTTACCTCATCCAGTTGAAGCCTGACGTCAAGGCCTTGGACGGCCCCTCGGGTACCGAGGTGGACTTCACCGACCTGCACGCCTGGTGCGAGGTGTACCTGCCCGGTGCCGGCTGGGTCGGGCTGGACCCCACCTCCGGCCTGATGGCCGGCGAGGGCCACATCCCCGTGGCCTGCACGCCCGAGCCCTCGGGTGCAGCGCCCGTCAGCGGGGCTGTGGACGAGTGCGATGTGGCGTTCTCGCACCAGATGGAGATCACACGCATCTATGAATCCCCGCGTGTGACGAAGCCTTACACCGAAGCGCAGTGGGCCGACATCCAGCGCCTGGGCGACGCCGTGGACGCCCAGTTGCAGGCGGGCGACGTGCGCCTGACCATGGGGGGCGAGCCCACGTTTGTGTCGGTGGACGACCGCGAGGCCGCAGAGTGGAACACCGATGCCCTGGGCCCCACCAAGCGCGGCCTGGCCACCGAGCTCACGCACCGCCTGCTGGCGCGCTACGGCGCGGGCGGCTTCCTGCACTTCGGCCAGGGCAAGTGGTACCCGGGCGAGCAACTGCCGCGCTGGGCGCTGTCCATCTGCTGGCGCGCTGACGGCCAGCCCTGCTGGGGCGACCCGAGCCTGTTTGCCGACGAGCGCCAGACCCACCGCTACACCGGTGCTGACGCCCATGCCTTCATCGCCGCGCTGACGCGCCGCCTGGGGCTGGACGACGAGTTGGTGGTGCCCGGCTACGAGGACGCCTGGTATTACCTGTGGCGCGAACGCCGCCTGCCAGTGAACGTGGACCCTTTCGATGCGAAGCTGGACGATGAACTCGAGCGCGCCCGCCTGCGCCGCGTGTTCACGCAGGGGCTGGACGCGGCCACCGGCTACGTGCTGCCGCTGCAGCGCGAGTGGGTGGCGGGCGAGGCGCAGCCGCGCTGGCTCTCGGGCCGCTGGTTCCTGCGCGACGACCGCATGGTCCTGATCCCTGGCGACTCCCCCATGGGCTACCGCCTGCCGCTGGACTCGCTGCCGTGGTCTGCCCCCGAGGACCGCGCTGCGCCTGGCGAGACCGACCCTTTCGCGCCCCGCGCCCCGCTGAGTGCGCCTGTGGCCCTGCGCAACCAGATTCCGGGCGTGGTGGAGCCTAAGGCACCGCAGCGCGGCAAGTCCGCCGCCGGCATCACCCGCACCGCGCTGTGCGTGGAGGTGCGCGACCCGCAGCGCGCCAACGGCCCGCGTGCCGAGCGTGAGCACGGCGGGCGCAGTGGCGTGATGTACGTCTTCATGCCGCCGCTGCAGCACCTGGAGGATTACCTGGCCCTGCTGCAGGCCGTGGAGGCCACGGCGGCCGAGCAGGGCGTCAAGCTCGTGCTGGAAGGCTACCCGCCGCCGCGCGACCCGCGCCTGAAGTTGCTGCAGGTCACGCCCGACCCGGGCGTCATCGAGGTCAACATCCATCCCTCGGCCACCTGGAGCGAGCTGGTGGACCGCACCGAGTTCCTGTACGACGCGGCGCACCAGACCCGCCTGTCCACCGAGAAGTTCATGCTCGACGGCCGCCACACCGGCACTGGGGGCGGCAACCACTTCGTGCTGGGCGGCGCCACGCCTGCGGACAGCCCCTTCCTGCGCCGGCCAGATCTGCTGGCCAGCCTGCTGGCCTACTGGCACAACCACCCCAGCTTGAGCTACCTGTTCAGCGGGATGTACATCGGCCCCACCAGCCAAGCTCCGCGCGTGGACGAAGCGCGGAACGACCAGGTGTATGAGCTGGAGATCGCGCTGCGTGAGCTGGAGCGGCAAAGTGGGGTGTGGCGGGCCGCTGCGCCTAAGCCCGGCGCTGTGCCGCCCTGGCTGGTGGACCGCGCCCTGCGCAACCTGCTCATCGACGTCACCGGCAACACCCACCGCGCCGAGTTCTGCATCGACAAGATGTTCTCGCCGGATGGCCCCACCGGCCGGCTGGGGCTGCTGGAGCTGCGTGCCTTCGAGATGCCGCCGCATGCCCGCATGAGCCTGGCGCAGCAACTGCTGCTGCGTGCGCTGGTGGCGCGCTTCTGGCGCGAGCCCTACCGCGGCGGCACCCGCACCCGGCTCACCCGCTGGGGTACGGCGCTGCACGACCGCTTCCTGCTGCCCACCTTCGTGCAGCAGGACTTCGACGACGTGATGGCGGAGTTGCAAGCGGCCGGTTTTGCCTTCGAGGCTGCGTGGTTCGCACCGCACTTTGAGTTCCGCTTCCCGCTCATTGGCGAGGTGGCCACGCAGGGCCTGGGCCTTGCGCTGCGCAGCGCGCTCGAGCCCTGGCATGTGATGGGCGAGGAGGGTGGCGCGGGCGGCACCGTGCGCTACGTGGACTCTTCGCTCGAGCGCCTGGAGCTGAAGGTCACCGGCCTGAACGACAACCGCCACGTCATCACGGTCAACGGCGTGGCCGCGCCGCTGCAGCCCACGGGGCGCACGGGTGAGTTCGTCTGCGGTGTGCGCTACCGGGCCTGGCAGCCGCCCTCGGCCCTGCACCCCACCATCTGCGTGCACGCGCCGCTCACGGTGGACATCGTGGACGCCTGGCTGCAGCGCTCCATCGGCGGCTGCCGCTACCACGTGGCCCACCCCGGCGGGCGCAACCACGACACCTTCCCCGTCAACGCCTACGAAGCCGAGAGCCGCCGCCTGGCGCGCTTCTTCCGCTTCGGCCATACCCCTGGCCGCCTGAACGTGCAACCCGCCCAGCCCAGCCTGGAGTTCCCGTTCACGCTGGATTTGCGGCGGTGAGGGGCGCCGTGGTGCGGGAGGGTACGGCTGGCTGCGGGCCTACCGCCGGCTCAGTCTGAGAAGATGGACCTGTTTGGGTTGCCTTGCATCCCACTTGCATTACTGCATGCCCGACTGCCCGCCCGACTGTTTTGGCCTTTCGTTCCCTGATGACCTCCCCCTCATTGACCGCTGCGCCGCCTGCCGCTGCACCTGTGCTGATGCAGGCCCGCATGGGCCTGCCCGAGGCCGGCGTGTGGGACGAGCTGCGCACGCCTGATGGCGCTTGGCGCGACGTCTGGCAACGGTTCTCTGCAAAGGCCTCTCTCGCCCGTGACGTCGACACCTCCACCGACCTCGACCGTCGCCTGCAGGCCATCGAAGCACAGATCCGGCGCGATGGGGTCACGCACAACGTGTTTGGCCCAGAAGGCGCGGTGGCGCGGCCCTGGTCACTGGAGTTGTTACCGCTGCTGATCGAACCGGCCGACTGGGCTGGCATTGAGCGCGGCATCCGGCAGCGGGCGCAGTTGCTGGAGACGGTGTTGGCCGACGTGTACGGGCCGCAGCGCTTGCTGCACGAGGGCCTGCTGCCGCCGGCGCTGGTGATGCGCCACCCTGGCTATGTGCGGCCCATGCGCGGCGTGGAGCCCGTGGGCGGGCTGCGGCTGCGCGTGCTGGCTTTCGACATCGCGCGCGGGCCCGAAGGCCGCTGGTGGGTGGTGGCGCAGCGCACGCAAGGGCCCTCGGGCCTGGGCTACGTGCTGCACAACCGGATGCTGGTCTCGCGCCAGTTCCCTGAGGCCTACCAGGCCCTGCGGGTGCAGCACATCGCCTCCAGCTACCGGCGCCTGCTGGATGGGCTGGAGGAAGCCGCCCGCCCGCTGGCTGCCGGCGGTGCCCCGCGCATTGCGCTGCTCACCCCGGGTCCTTACAGCGAAACCTGGTTCGAGCAGGCCTACCTGGCACGCTACTTGGGCCTGCCCCTGGTGGAGGGCGGAGACCTGACCGTGCGTGGCGATCGCCTGTTCCTGAAGACCGTGGAGGGCCTGGAGCCCGTGCACGGCCTGCTGCGCCGCCTGGACGACGACTGGTGCGACCCACTGGCCCTGCGCCCCGACTCCACCCTGGGCGTGCCCGGGCTGCTGCAGGCCGCGCGGGCTGGTCAGGTGGTCATGGCCAACGCCATCGGCAGTGCGTTTCTGGAGTCTCCGGCGCTGCAGGGCTTCTTGCCGGCGCTGGCGCGTGAGCTCACGGGGGCCGAGCTCGAACTGCCCTCGCTGCCCACCTGGTGGTGTGGCGAGGCGGCGGCCTGGGCCGATGTGCGCGAGCAACTGGGCGACAAACTGCTGCGCTCCACCTTCCCGCGAACGGGGCGCACCTCGCAGGTGCACGACGCCGCGGCTGTGGACGTGGATGCCGACCCCGACGCCTGGACCGTGCAAGGGCGGCTGCGCTTCTCGCGCGCACCGATCTGGAGCGAAGGCCGGCTCGAAGCACGCCCTGCCATGGTGCGTGTCTACGCCATCGCCGGGCCTGGAGGGCATTGGCAGGTGTTGCCCGCCGGCATGACGCGTGTGGCCCAGGGCGAAGACGCCAGCGTCTCCATGCACCGTGGCGGCACCAGCCTGGACACCTGGGTGATGACCGAAGGCGAGGTGGACACCTTCTCCATGCTGCCGCGGCCCCTGCGCGTTCAAGACATCGCCGGCCGGCGCCCTCCCGTGAGCAGCCGCACGGGCGAGAACCTCTTCTGGCTGGGCCGCTACACCGAGCGTGCCGAGCAGCTGGTGCGCCTGGCGAGGCTGGTGCTGCCCCTGGTGCCGCAGGCCGGCAGCCTGCCGCGCGAGCTGCTGACTGCGGCTTCGGGGCTCTCGGTGCGGCTGGGCCTGGCGCCTTGGGGCGTGCCCACGCTGGCGCAGTCGGCCCCGCACTTCGAGCGTGCGGTGCTGGCGGGGCTGGCCGAGACCAGCGGCCACTTCAGCCTGGCCTTTGATCTGCAGGCGCTGGAACGCACGGCCATGGCCGTGCGCGAGCGCCTGCCGGCCGAGCAGTGGGCGTTGGTGCGCACCATGAGGGAGTTTCTGGCCGAGCAACTGGCCAGCCCCCGCAGTGATGTGGCGCTGGTGGCTCTGGAGAGCGTGGCCTTGAAGCTCTCGGCTCTCACCGGTGCCCAGGCCGACCGCATGACGCGCGACGCTGGCTGGCGGCTGCTGACGGTCGGGCGGCTGCTGGAGCGGCTGCTGGGCCTGACGGCCACGCTAGAGGCCTTTTTGAGCGCAGGGGCCCACCAGGCCTCCGATGGCGTGGATGCCTTGCTGGACCTCTTCGACAGCACCATCACCTTCCGCTCCCGTCACCAGCGCCATGACGACCTGCTGGCCCTGGCCGACGTGCTGGTGCTGGACGACACCAACCCGCGCAGCCTGGCGGGCGTGCTGCGCCGGCTGCGCACGGAACTGGGCAAGCTGCCCGCCGGACCGCTGGCGCCAGACCCCGCGCAGCAGTCCCTGCCGCTGGCAGATGCGGCCGGGCCAGGCCTGGACGCCCGTCTGTTCGACCTGGGCGTGAGCCCGACCGACCGCGCCGCGGTGACCGGCCGTCTGCCTGCCCGCGGTGTGGGGCTGCGCCTGGAGGAGCTGGAGGGCGACGTCGCCGGCCGCCTGCTGGAGCGGGCGCGGGCGTTGCACGCCGCTGCCCTGGCCGTGGCGGACGACATCAGCCAGCATTGCTTTTCCCCTGCGGGCCTCACGACAGCGGTGGCGGGCGCATGAACATGCTCGCAGCCACCGCCGCCGCGCCTACCCGCACGTCTGCAACCACAGCGGCGCTCCAAGCCGGCCCCAACAGCGCGCCGGTCTCCACAGTCGCCAGCAGCCCTTGCTGCCCACCGAGCGTGGGCCTGGAAGTGGTTCACGAGACCCGTTACGACTACGGCGCCCCGGTGGCCCACGCGCACCACGCCGCCCACTTGCAGCCCCTGCAGGACGCGGCGCAGACGCTGGAGGCCTTTGATCTGCAGATCGAGCCCGCGCCCGCGCAGTGCGTGGCGGAGGTGGACGCCTTCGGCAATGCGCGACACCGCTTCGAGCTCACGGCCCAGCACCAGGTGCTGCTGGTGCGCTCCACCAGTCGCCTGACCGTGGCGGTGCGCTTCCATGCGCTGCGCCCCGAGGCGTCGCCGGCCTGGGAGCAGGTGCGCGAGCGCCTGCGCTACGTGGCCCATGGCGCCTTCGAGCCGGCGGTGGAGTTCGTCCAGCCTTCGCCCTACGTGCCCTGGCACGAACCTGCGCTGGTCGGGCTGCGCAACTGGGCAGCCGAGAGCTTGACGCCCGGCCGGCCGGTGGCGCAGGCCGCGCTGGAGCTCATGCGGCGCCTGCACACGCAGTGGGCCTACCGCCCGCGCAGCACGGACGTGGACACCCCACTGGCCACGGCCTTCGAACAGCGCGCCGGCGTGTGCCAGGACTTCGCCCACCTGCTCATTGGCGCCTGGCGCCTGTGGGGTCTTCCGGCGCGCTACGTCAGCGGCTACCTGCTGACCGAACCGGCTGCGGGTGAGCCGGTGCTGCTGGGCGCGGACGCCTCACACGCCTGGGTGCAGCTGTGGTGCCCGGGTACGCCTGGCGTGGGCGCCGACGGCTGGCTGGACCTGGACCCCACCAACAACCTGGTGCCTACCACCGGCCATGTGCGCGTGGCCGTGGGGAGGGATTTCGGCGACGTGACTCCGCTGCGTGGCGTGATCCGCGGTGGCGGCGTGCACACCTTGAGCGTGGGCGTCACCACCCGACGCCGGACCCCGGCCCGATAGTTGCTAAAGCGTTCAGGAGAGGACCCAAACCCCATGCAGCACCCCTTCGACGAGATGCGCGCCCTCGCCGGCGCGGGGCCCTCGGCCCCGGCCGGCATCCGCGAGCACTACCGCACCTACGAGCGCTGGCTGCAGGCCCAGCCCGCGGAGTTGATGCGCAACCGGCGCGAAGAAGCCGAGATGATCTTCCGCCGCGTGGGCATCACCTTCGCGGTCTACGGCGCCAAGGACGAGGACGGCGCCGGCACCGAGCGCTTGATTCCCTTCGACCTCATCCCCCGCGTCATCCCCCGGCAGGAGTGGCGCGAGATGGAGGCCGGCCTGCGCCAGCGCGTCACCGCACTCAACCGCTTCATCGAAGACGTCTACCACGGCCAGGAGATCCTCAAGGCCGGCGTGGTGCCGTCGGACGTCATCCTCCACAACGCCCAGTACCGTCCCGAGATGGTGGGTGTGCAGGTTCCTGGCGGCATCTACTCGCACATCAGCGGCATCGACATCGTGCGCGCGGGCAATGCCGACGGCACGGGCGACTACTACGTGCTGGAGGACAACCTGCGCGTGCCCAGCGGCGTGAGCTACACGCTGGAAAACCGCAAGATGATGATGCGGCTCTTTCCCGAGCTCTTCAGCATGCACCGCGTGGCGCCTGTGGCCCACTACCCCGACCTGCTGCTGGAAACGCTGCGCGCCGTGGCACCGGCCGCGGTGAACGAGCCCACCGTGGTGGTGCTCACCCCTGGCATGTACAACAGTGCCTACTTCGAGCACGCCTTTCTCGCCCAGCAGATGGGGGTGGAACTGGTGGAGGGGCAGGACCTCTTCGTCAAGGACGACTTCGTCTACATGCGCACCACGCAAGGCCCCAAACGCGTGGACGTGGTGTACCGCCGCGTGGACGACGACTTCCTCGACCCCAAGGCCTTCCGCAAGGACTCCACGCTGGGCTGCGCCGGGCTGCTGGACGTGTACCGCCGCGGCAACATCACCTTGTGCAATGCGATTGGCACTGGCATTGCCGACGACAAGAGCATCTACCCCTATGTGCCCAAGATGATCGAGTTCTATCTGGGGGAAAAGCCCATCCTGCACAACGTGCCCACTTACCTGTGCCGCGAGAGCGACGACTTCCAGTACGTGCTGGACCACCTGGCCGAGCTGGTGGTCAAGGAGGTGCACGGCGCCGGCGGCTACGGCATGCTGGTGGGCCCCGCGGCCACCAAGGCCGAGGTGGAGGCCTTTCGCGCCGTGCTCAAGGCCCACCCTGAGAACTACATCGCCCAGCCCACGCTGAGCCTGTCCACCTGCCCCACCTTTGTGGACAGCGGCATCGCCCCGCGCCACATCGACCTGCGCCCCTACGTGCTGTCCTCTGGCAAGGGCGTGCAAACGGTGCCCGGCGGTTTGACGCGCGTGGCGCTGAAGGAAGGCTCGCTCGTCGTCAATTCGTCGCAGGGCGGGGGGACGAAGGACACCTGGGTCCTCGAGGCCTGAAGGGAGGACTGACCATGCTGTCAAGAACCGCGGATCACCTCTTCTGGATGTCCAGATACATGGAGCGCGCGGAGAACACCGCGCGGATGCTGGACGTGAACTACCAGACTTCGCTGCTGCCGCAGTCGGCCGACATGGCCGAGCAGGGCTGGCGTGGGCTGCTGAGCATCTCCGAGCTTTCGGGGGCCTTTGCCCAGGGCCATGGCGAAGTTAACGCCCGCAACGTGCTGCACTTCATGGTGCGTGACGAGAGCAACCTCTCCAGCATCTGGAACTGCCTGCGCGCTGCGCGCGAGAACGCCCGCGCCGTGCGCGGCACCCTCACCACCGAGGTCTGGGAGACGCAGAACCAGACCTGGCTGGAGTTCAACCGGCTGTTGAAAGAGGGCGCATTCGAGCGCGACCCCGGCGCCTTCTTCGAGTGGGTGAAGTTCCGCTCCCACTTGAGCCGCGGCGTGACGGTGGGCACCATGCTCATGGACGAGGCCTTGCACTTCATCCGCATCGGCACCTTCCTCGAGCGCGCTGACAACACCGCGCGGCTGCTGGACGTGAAGTACCACGCGCTCACGGGCATGGCGGGGAGCGAGTTCTTCGGGCCGGGGGCAGGGGCTAACTCTGCCGTGATCAGCGCAACTGGCCAAGTGCAGAGCGCAGGCCAGTCACAGGGCAGTGGACCTGCCAGTTCTGCTTCAGCCGCAGGCGCCACGCCAGGCGCTAGCGCCGGCTCCGCCCAGGAAGTGGACTTTTATCACTGGAGCGCCATCCTGCGCTCGGTGTCCGGCTTCGAGATCTACCGCAAGGTCTACCGCAACGTCATCCGCCCCGAGCGCGTGGCCGAGTTGCTCATCCTGCGCCCCGACATGCCCCGGTCGCTGGCCGCCAGCATGAACGAGGTGGTGGCCAACCTGCAGCTCGTGGCCAACCAGCAAAGCGCCGAAACCCTGCGCCGCGCCGGCCGCCTGAAGAGCGACCTGCAATACGGCCGCATCGACGAGATCCTGGCCACTGGCCTGCACGCCTACCT
>Ga0315902_10010047_pt1 | contig 12565 bp, 10 predicted proteins | sample LakEriMetagenome_9_FD_203523 | JGI IMG/M metagenome (GOLD analysis project Ga0315902, IMG submission 203523) | Freshwater fungal communities from buoy surface, Lake Erie, Ohio, United States - Buoy 12 MA117 | ecosystem: Environmental > Aquatic > Freshwater > Lake > Lake biofilm | place: USA... | reverse complement strand
GCGCCATCCGTCGCGGACCCAACCGCGGCGACGTCTTCGCCGGCATCGGAGCTGAAGCGGGCGCCTATGCCGAACGCATGAATTCGGCCGGGCCGCGCTGGTACACGCTCCTTCCGAAATCCTTCTCCGCGCCGCTCGCCGCCAACCCGCAACCCTCGCCAGGCTGATCCATGAAACGCAGTGCCGCGCTCATCGCTTTCGGCCTCATCGCCGGTTGCGCCTCCGCCAGCGCACAGGAGCCAGACCTGGTCACCTGGCAGTCGCCCTTGGGCAAGGTCGCCTACACATCAGAGAGCGGCCCCAGCGGCGTCCTCGAATATCCCGTCCCGTTCGGCGACAATGTCGGCTACCTCTACATCAACGGCCTCGCCGGCGAATTCGGCGGACCCGGCCCGCTGAAAGGCTACTGGTCAGAGCCGGACGTCAGCCACGACGACGAGGACGACACCACCCTCATCTGCCCCTTCGCCATCATCGACGACCACGGACGCACGACCCGCAACTGGGGCCAGCTCATCATCGCCTTCACCGGCGACGACTTCCCCACCGACTTCGTCCTGATGCGCGCGCGTTGCTTCGAAGAGCCTAACGAAGTCATCAACGGCAAACTGGTCCGCTAGGCGGCTCGCACCGCACCGCGCTTCAACCATTCCTGCACCGCCATGGCAGCCTCCACTGCGCTCGCGGCGGCGGCGTCAGCGATCATCCACTCATCGCCAACCCAATCCCCGGCGACAAACAACCCCGGCGCATCCTTCACGCACACCCCAGCTCGCTTCCTGTCCCAGCGCGGCAGTGAATTTGCTACGACCATCCCGCGCAGTTCCTGCCGTTTCACTTCCAGCGCCCGCCAGCCCGGCATGACGAGATCAGCGACACGCTCCAGTTCGCCGATGGCATCCGCCCCCGGTGCCTCGCCAACGGGCAGATACTTTGCAACATGCACAACGCCTCCAGGCCCCGGGGCCAGCTTCGCCGACTTCGAGTGCAGCGAAATGTGGAACGGACTATCGATTCCAATCGCGAAGTCATTCGCGCCGTCCGGCATCCGGTTCAGCGCAAGATCCAGCATGTTCGCCCGCGCTGGCCGCGCCTCGCTTGCCTCCACCGCGAGAGACGCCGCATCCGGGACCAGGCGGGCCGAGCGCCAGCAAGGTCGTATCGCCCGACCAGGACGCACCATCCGCCATTGCCACGGCACTGCCATCCACCAGCTCCACCGGCGCGCCCGGATGCAGCTCCGCCCCCGCCGCGCGCCCTGCTGACGCAATGGATTACAGGGAAGCTGGCCTGATCACTTGACCCGCCAGGGCGGGTTCAGCCTGTTCTCACCTGCGTGATAGAGCGCGATCCGGGTGCCCGCTGGATCGCGCAGCTGCGCCACGCGCCAGAGATAGCTCATCGTCTCCGGCTCCCGCTCGAAGATAACGCCCTTCTCTTTCAACTCCAGCACCAACTCATCAAGCCGGTCACTCTCGAACCACACTTCAGGCCAGTCGCCCCCGGGCCAGCCGTCCACCGTCTCGATCGAAAACGTCGATCCGCCTTCCGGCATCTCGAACCGTGCATAGTGCGGCGGCGAGTCCACGATCAGCTTGAGTCCAAGACGCAGATAGAAAGCCTTGCTCGCCTCGTAGTCGATCAGTGGGACAGTGACCTGGTTCAGGCGCATCGCATCACTTCTTCTTCGCCGGAGCTTTCCTGTTTGCAGGAGTCTTCTTCACCGCAGTCGTTGTCGCAGGAGCCTTCTTCGCCACAACTGGCATCGGCCCAGCGAGCGCCTTCAGCCCCAGCTTCTGCTGCAACGCCATAGCTGCCGCCGGATTGTTCTCCTTCGCCCCCGAGATGAAGAACACGAACACATCGCGCTTCTTCGACCAGTCCGTCGCCATCTTCGCGAACCGATCGATCTCCTTCTTCGAATACCCGGCCTTCTCGTTCGCCTGCGACTGCATCAGCCGCGCCACGACAAAATCCGAGCCCAGCTGCGCAAGCTTCGGAAACTCATCGTCTTCGGCGTACACCACCGTCGCGCCATGCTTGTCCAGCAGCTCGAAGAACGCCGGATCGTCATAGCCCGTCCCACGTACCTCCAGCGCATGACGCAGTTCGACCCCGTCCTTCTCCTTCGGCAGCACAGACAGGAAGTTCGCAAAGTGCTCGCGGTCGAACTTGCGATTGCCGGGAAACTGCCAGTTGATCGGCCCCAGCTTGCCCTTCAGCTGCGTGATGCCCTGGTCGAGGAACAGACCGGTCGAGATCTTCATGTCCTCCTTCGTCTTGCGCACTGTTGAAAACCGGTGCGCCTTCAGGCTGAACACGAACCCGTCCGGCGTCTCGTCGCGCCATTTCGCGAACGTGTCCGGCTTGAACGACGAGTAATACGTCCCGTTGACCTCCACGGCGGTCAGCGTGTGACTCATGTGCTGCAGCTGCTTCGCCTTGGACAGCCCTGACGGATAAAACGTCTCGTCCCACGGCTCGAATGTCCAGCCGCCAACGCCCACGCGTATCGGATACGCCACCCACGTCTCCTCTTGATCGCCGGACAGTCTAGACTGGGGGCGTTCGCGCTGCCAACGCAGCCTTTCCTTCTTTCGCGCGTTCTGGCCTGTTGCTGTGGCATTCGAGGGAGACAGGACATGCGTTGGAAAGGCGGCCGCTCGGGCGGCGGTACCGAGGACCGGCGCGGTCTCGGCGCAGGGGCCGTAGCGGGCGGCGGCGGCATTGTCGGCATCATCGCTGTACTCGCCTACGTTTTTCTAGGCGTTGACCCCAACACGACGCAATCCGTCGCCGGGGTCTTCATCGGCCAGGGCGCACAGGAACGCGGCACGATTGGCACGCCTGCAGACGACGCCGGCCGCTTCGTCGACGTCGTCGGCGCCAATGTGAACGATGTCTGGGCGCAGGCGATGAGCGGGTACACCCCGCCCAAAGTCGTCCTCTACGACACCGGCACAGGCACGGGATGCGGCTACGGCCAGGCGGCGATGGGCCCGTTCTATTGCCCCACCGACCAGACCGTCTATCTCGACCTCTCCTTCTGGCAGACGATGAGCGAGCAACTTGGCGCGTCCGACGCGGACTTCGCCAAGGCCTATGTCATCGCCCACGAATTCGGCCACCACGTGCAGACGCTCAGCGGCGCCTCGCAAAAGGTACAGCGAGCGCAGCAATCCCTCGGCAAGGAAGAAGGCAACCGCTATTCCGTCGCCCTCGAACTTCAGGCAGACTGCTATGCGGGCGTATGGGCGGCCAATGCCGCGAAGGTTTCCGGCGGCAATGTCGCGATGGAACCCGGCGACCTCGAGGCCGGCCTCACGACCGCCAAGGCCATCGGCGACGACACGCTGCAGAAGCGCCAGGGCGGGCGCGTGACGCCGGAAAACTTCACTCACGGCTCATCTGTTGAACGCATGCGGTGGCTGAAATCCGGCTACACGTCTGGCGATCCCACGACGTGCGACGGTCCCTTCCAGGGCCTATGATCATGGCCGCGACGCCAGACGACGCGCAGGCGGTACTTGCCTTCTGGCGCGAGGCCGGTCCAAAGAAGTGGTTCGCCAAGGACGCCGCCTTCGACGTCGCCTTCCGCGATCGCTTTCCGCGATCGCTTTCCGCTGATCTACTCGAAAGCCTCGCGCGGCGAACTTGGCCATTGGCGCGCAACGCCCGAGGGCGCGCTCGCCGAAATCCTTCTGCTTGATCAGTACCCCCGCAATGCGTTTCGCGACACGCCGTGGGCCTTCGCCACGGATGACCTGGCCTGCGGAGCAACGAGCGCTCTTGTCGCCTCGGGCCGCGACCGCGATATCCCCGAAGACATTCGCTCTTTCGCCTACATGCCCTGGATGCATTCTGAATCTCTTGAGGACCAGCACCGCTGTGTCGAGGCGATGACCGTCCTCAATGAAAACAACGCCCACCACGCCCGCGAACACCGCAAGCTGATCGAGCGCTTCGGCCGCTTCCCCCACCGCAACGGAATCCTTGGTCGTCAAAGCACCGAAGAAGAAAAGCAATTCCTCGCCGCCGGCGGCTACAGCCCATAGTCAGCGTTCGCGAAAACTCACCAAGCCGCTACTCGACAGCCGTCCTCGGAGCGCACACACAAGTCGCTCCTGAAGGTAGGACCCGCAGCACGCAAGAGGGATAGATATGAGCGACGCCCAAGGCTTTGACACCCTGCAGATTCACGGCGGAGCGGCGCCCGATCCCGCCACAGGCGCCCGCCAGGTCCCGATCTACCAGTCCACCGCCTTCGTCTTCCGCGATGCAGCGCATGCCGCCGCCCTCTTCGGCCTCAAGGAAGTCGGCTACATCTATTCGCGCCTGACCAACCCCACGATCGCTGCGCTCCAGACGCGTATCGCGATGCTGGAAGGCGGCGCCGGAGCCGTATGCTGCTCGTCGGGTCACGCGGCCCAGATCATGGCCCTCTTCCCGCTGATGGGCCCCGGCCGCAACATCGTGGCGTCCAGCCGCCTCTACGGCGGCACGATCACGCAATTCAGCCAGACCATCAAACGCTTCGGCTGGTCCGCGAAGTTCGTCGACTTCGACGATCTCGCCGCCGTGAAGGCCGCCATCGATAGCGACACGCGCGCCGTCTTCTGCGAGACCATCGCCAACCCGGGCGGCTACATCACGGACCTTCGCGCCATCGCGAACATCACGGACGCCGCCGGCATCCCCCTGATCGTCGACAACACGACCGCCACGCCCTACCTCTGCCGCCCCATCGAGCACGGCGCGACGCTGGTCGTGCACTCGCTCACCAAATACCTCACCGGCAACGGCACGGTAACGGGCGGCGCCGTCGTCGACTCCGGCAAATTCGACTGGTCGGCCTCTGACAAATTCCCGTCGCTGTCCCAACCCGAGCCAGCCTATCACGGCCTCGTTTTCCAGCAGACCTTTGGCCCCGCGGCTTTCACCTTCCACAGCATCGCCGTTGGCCTGCGCGATCTGGGCATGACGCTGAACCCGCAAGCAGCGCACTACACGTTGATGGGTATCGAAACCCTTTCTCTGCGCATGGCAAAGCATGTCGAGAATGCACAGATCGTCGCCGAATGGCTGGAGAAGCACTCCGCCGTTGGCGCAGTCACCTATCCCGGCCTCAAGTCCTCGCCCTACCACGCACGCGTCGCCAGCGTTGTGCCGAAGGGGGCGGGCGCCCTCTTCACCATCCAGCTGAAAGGCGGCTACGACGCCTGCCTCAGATTCGTCTCCAGCCTCAAGCTGTTCAGCCACGTCGCCAATCTTGGCGATGCGCGCTCGCTGGTCATCCACTCAGCGTCCACTACGCATAGCCAGCTGACAGCGGACCAGCAGATCGCCGCCGGCGCCGCGCCTGATGTCGTCCGCCTTTCGATAGGCATCGAGGATCCAAAGGACCTTATCGCCGATCTCGACCAGGCGCTAAAAGCCGCCACGGCGTGAGCGCGACGCCGGGCAATGCGCGGGGCGCCATAGTCTTCTGGCGCGAGGCAGGCACGAAGAAATAGTTCGCCAAGGATCACGGCTTCGACGTCGAAGTGCGTGATCGCTGGCCCGGCTTTGTGATCAGGCCGCGAAAGCACGGCGGATGAGAGTGCGTTCCTCGCCGAGGGCGGCTATCGCCCCTGACCCTACGCCAGCTTGACACGCCGGCGCCTCGGGCGTCGGCTGCCGCTTCAACCAAAAGAACGGCGCGCAACTTCGACAAGCGCCGTCGCGGGGAAACACATGTGCGGACTTATCGGCGGCGTCTCCCGCAAACCCGTATCGCGTGATCGCATCAGCGCGGCGCTTGATGCTCTCGATCATCGCGGGCCCGACGGTCAGGGTCACTGGAGCGATGGCCGCTTCTTCCTCGGCCACACGCGCCTCTCGATCATTGGCCTCAGCAATGGCGACCAGCCGATGTCGAACGCCGCAGGCGACGTCCACCTCGCCGTCAACGGCGAGTTCTACGGCTACAAGGCGGTTCGCGACGAACTCCGCGCCAGGGGGAGCAGGTTCAAGACTGATTCCGACAGCGAAATTGCGCTGCACCTCTATCTCCAGCACGGCATGCGCGCGACCGAGCAGCTGCGCGGCGAGTTCGCAGTCCTGATCGCCGACCAGCGCCGCGACATAATGATCGCCATACGCGACCGCTTCGGCATCAAGCCGCTGTTCTACGCAGTGACGCCGGATGGCGTTTTCTTCGCATCCGAGATCAAGGCGCTTCTTGCGCTGGGCGTCCCGGCGGCATGGGACGCAGAGGCCGCGTGGCAGGATCTGTTCATCGTCCGCAATCACGAGCGCACCATGTTCGCCGGTATCCGCTCGGTGCCGCAGGGATGTTACGCCGTCGTGCGCGGCAATGACGTCCAGATCTATCGCTATTGGGACTGGGATTTCCCGACCACCGAGGAAACGGCCGCCGACACGCGGTCCGAGGCTGACGTCGTCGCTGGCTTCCGCGAAGTTCTAAGTGAGGCGGTGCGCGAGCGCATGGTCGCGGATGTGGAGGTGGGCTGCTATCTCTCCGGCGGCATTGATAGCTGCGCCGTTCTCGGTCTCGCCCAACGCGAAATGCAGCGCCCGATCCGCGCCTATACGCTCGCCTTCGACGATGCGGTATGGGACGAAAGCCCGATCGCGCGGCGCCAGGCCGAGTTCGTCGGCGCCACCTACCACCAGGTCCCCGTCACGCGACAGGCGCTGGCTGACGTCTATTCCGACGCCGTCTGGCATTCCGAAACACCGATGGTGAACGGCCACGGCGCAGCCAAATTCCTGCTCTCCCGGGCAGTGCGCGATGCGGGTCTGAAAGTGGTCTTCACCGGCGAAGGATCGGACGAGCTCCTTGGCGGATACGCAACCTTCCGGCGCGATGCGCTGCTGCACCATCCCAATGGCCGCAGCAGGGCGGATACCGATGCGCTGATCGCGCAGATGTTCGACTCCAACCCCGCCACACGCTCCATCTTCATGCAGCAGGCCGCCGACAATCCGATCTTCGTGGAAGTCGTGAACCGGCTCGGCTTTCTCCCCTCCTTCATCGAAACCTTCGGCGCGATGGGCGCCACGCTGTCGGCGGGGTTACGCGCAGATGTTGCAAAGTCTGTCGCGGGAAAATCAGTCTATGCCGATGTGCTCGACAGCCTACCCTTGTCCATGGCCATCGCCGGGCGCGACCGCCTGCACCAGGGCCTCTATGTGAATTCCAAGACCCACCTGGCGAACTTCATCCTCACCTTCCTCGGCGACCGGATGGAGATGGCGCATTCGATCGAGGGCCGCGTCCCGTTCCTCGACCATCACGTCGCCCACTATGCCGCGCGCATTCCCATCGCCATGAAGATAAAGGGCTATCGCGAAAAGCATGTGCTGCGCGAAGCCGCAAAGGATGTGCTGATCGAGGAAGTCTACAACCGCGAGAAGCATCCCTTCACATCGCCACCCGCCGCAGCCGGTGATCCGATGATGACGATGCTGGCCGACGTCATCGCCTCACGCGCCCTCGACGACCAGCCGATCTTCGACCCCACAAAGGCCCGCGCAGCATTCAAGGACATGCAGACCTGCCCGCCCGACCAACGCCCTGCCTACGAAGGCCGCATCCAGCGCATTGTCTCGACAACGCTGATGCATGAACGGTTCGGAATGTCGGGCAGCTTGCCCGATTAGCGAACAAGGAGAAGCCCGGCATTGAGCCGGGCTTCTCCCAGTCTTTGATTGAAGGCTCTATCAGGTGTCGAGGAACGACCGCAGCTTCCGTGACCGGCTCGGATGCTTCAGCTTGCGCAGCGCCTTCGCTTCGATCTGGCGGATGCGTTCGCGGGTCACCGAGAACTGCTGGCCGACTTCTTCCAGCGTGTGGTCGGTGTTCATGCCGATGCCGAAGCGCATGCGCAGCACGCGCTCTTCCCTCGGTGTGAGAGACGCGAGAACGCGCGTCGTCGTCTCGCGCAGGTTCGACTGGATCGCGGCGTCGACCGGCAGAAGGGCCGACTTGTCCTCGATGAAGTCGCCGAGGTTCGAATCCTCGTCGTCGCCGATCGGCGTTTCGAGCGAGATCGGCTCTTTCGCGATCTTGAGAACCTTTCGGATCTTCTCCAGCGGCAGGCCCAGCTTCTCGGCCAGCTCTTCCGGCGTCGGCTCGCGGCCGATCTCGTGCAGCATCTGGCGCTGCGTGCGGACGATCTTGTTAATCGTCTCGATCATGTGCACCGGGATGCGGATCGTGCGCGCCTGGTCCGCGATCGAGCGCGTGATGGCCTGACGGATCCACCACGTCGCATAGGTCGAGAACTTGTAGCCGCGGCGGTACTCGAACTTGTCGACCGCCTTCATCAGGCCGATGTTGCCTTCCTGGATGAGATCCAGGAATTGCAGGCCGCGGTTCGTGTATTTCTTGGCGATCGAGATCACGAGACGAAGGTTGGCTTCCACCATCTCCTTCTTTGCCTGACGGGCTTCGCGCTCGCCCTTCTGAACCGTCTGGACGATGCGGCGGAAGTCGTCGATCGGAACGCCCATCTCCTGCGCCAGCATCGAGATGTCCTCGCGCAGCTGCGTGATCTTGCGCGTCTCGGTGGTGACGAACTTCTTCCACTGCTTCGACAGCGCGCCGACCCGGTCGGTCCAGTCCGGCTTCAGCTCGTTGCCGAAGTAGTTGTCGAGGAAGTCCTGCCGGCCGACGCCATGCAGGTCAGCCAGGCGCATCAGCTTGCCTTCGAGCTGGATCAGCTTCTTGTTGATCTCATACAGCTGCTCGACGAGCGTCTCGATACGCGCATTGTTGAGGTGCAGCGTCTTGAGGTTCTCGATGATGTCGGAAACGATCTCGTCGTATTCCTTGAAGTCCTTCGGCGTCAGCGCCTTGCCTTCGAGCTTCCGCGCGATCAGCCGCTCCTGCAGCTTGCGGTAGCGGACGAAATTCTCGCCCACGGCGTCGAGCGTCTTGGTGACGCCCTCGCGCAGTTCGGCTTCCATGGCCGACATCGACATGGCGCCGCCATCGTCGAACTCGTCCTCGGCATCGGCGGCTTCGGCTTCTGCCTGCTTCTGGCGCTCAAGCTCGACTTCATCCACGTCCTCGTCGCGCGCGCGGCGCGGCGGCGGGGGCTTGGCGGCCTTTTCCTTGGCGCGCTCGGCCTCAGCGAGCTTCTTGGCGGTGATCGGCGCGGTCGAGGGCGGCGGCGCGCCGCCCTGCAGCACGATCTGCGAATTGTCGACGATGCCGCCATGGGCCGCCGCATAGGTCGCTTCGAGATCGATGATGTCGCGCAGCAGCACGCGCTCTTCGCTCAGTTCCTGGCGCCACACCATGATGGCTTCGAACGTCAGCGGGCTTTCGCACAGGCCGCGGATCATCGCGTCGCGACCGGCCTCGATGCGCTTGGCGATGGCGATCTCGCCCTCGCGCGACAGAAGCTCGACCGAGCCCATCTCGCGCAGGTACATCCGCACCGGATCGTCCGTGCGGTCGTAGCGATCCTTCGTGGCGGTGGTCAGCGCCGTGGATTTCGAGCGTGCGGGCGTGCCGTCTTCGCTCTCTTCGCCGTCTTCGCCGGCTTCCTGCTCGCGCTCTGAATCTTCGACATCGTCTTCCGACTCGACGACGTTGATGCCCATCTCCGAGAGCTGGGACATGATGTCCTCGATCTGCTCGGACGAATTCTGGTCGGATGGCAGAACCTTGTTCAGCTCATCATAGGTAACGAATCCACGCGCCTTCGCCGACTTGATGAATTTCTTCACCGTGGCGTCGTTCATGTCGAGCAGCGGTCCGTCCGTCGCCTCGGGGGCCGACTTACGTTTCGCTGTCGCGTCTGATTTCGCCATTCCGTCTCTCCGCAGACCCTTGTTGTCAGTCCGGCCTTCCCGCGCCGTCTCGACTTTAGCCGGCTGGGTCTTCACCGTGCCGGTCTTCTCACTCCCGCCTTTCGGCGGGGTCTCCTTCAATGCAGCGGGTTTGACCGACGCCTTGGGAGGCGGCGCTTTAACCGGCTGGGTCTTGGCCGCAAGCGGCTTTGGTGTCGCGACCGGCTTGGCCGAGCCCTTCATCGCCGGCTTTACCGGCTGAGGCTTTTTCGAATCCTTGCCCGACGCCGCCTTTGCGGGTTGAGGCTTGGCAGCAGGCTTACCCCTCGCTTCGACCTTGGCTGGCGCCTTCGCAGTCGCCTTACCCTTGGCCATGGGAGCTTTCGCCTTGTTCTTCACATCAGTCTTCAGAGCGTTTCGACTCCATAGCGGCCCCCATCCCACCGATGGCGTTCCTGAGATCCTGCGCGCCATCGCTCGCGGGTGAGGTAATCGCCTCGTCCACGACCGACCGGCTTGCACTGCGCCGCTCGATCACTTTCTGCATGATCCTGGCCTGGTGGGCGGCGCTCATAATCTCTACGCCTTCCTCGTCAGCCCGTTTCGTCGCCTGCACTTCGACCGCAAGCGTCCTCGCGACATGGAACCGTCCGATGGCGTCAAGCCAGTCGCGACCCTCGTTCGACAAAGGGTCCATCGGCTGCCCGACAGGGAAGGTTTCCAAAAGCTCGACAGCCCGCTTGCGGCCAAGGCTACGTAGATGGGCCGCAACAGTAGTCCGGTCAAGCATTTCGGACCCATTGTAGACGTCAAAGGCTGCGGTTCTGATCGCATCCGCGTCAGGATCGTCGAACACGGCCTTCGCCAGCGCCTCCGGCGCCTGTTCCATCATCCGCGGGCTCTCGATCGCCCGGACCACCAGCCTGAGCCCCGCCAAGCCCGTCGGACCGGGCGAGAACCCTTTCTTCCCTAACGGCGCCCCCTGCGCTCCAGACCCCTTGCCTCCGTTATTGGCCCCATTTCGGGTACTGCGGGCGTGCCAGTAGAGCCGGTCGCGCAGCTCGCGCTCATAGGCCTTCTTCACGCCGGGATGCTTGATCAGGGCCACAGCGGCCATAAGCCGCGCTTCGAATCCGGCCTGCCGCTCGGGGGTATCCAGCGGCTCGGCCTCCAGCTCGCGGAGCCAGAGCAGGTCGACCAGCGGCCGCGCCGTGGTCAGCATCTCCCGCATCGCCTGCGGCCCGCGCACCCGCACCACGTCGTCCGGGTCCATCCCATCCGGCAGCAGCACGAAGTACAGGGTCTTGCCCGGCTCGATCAGCGGCAGCGCCCGGTCGCACGCCCGCCACGCCGCCCGGATGCCAGCCGCGTCGCCGTCGAAGCACAGGATCGGCTCCGGCCCCGCCCGCCACAACAGCTCCAGCTGCTCCTCGGTCAGCGCCGTGCCCAGCGGCGCCACGGCCGACCCGATCCCCGCCTCCGCCAGCGCGATCGCATCGACATAGCCCTCGGTGACGATCAGCCCCTGCGAGAGAGGCCCCTCCTTCGCCGCCGCCATCGCCTCGCGCGCCGCCATGTAGCGGTAGAGCGTCCGTCCCTTGTGGAAGAGCGGTGAGTCCGACGAGTTGAGGTATTTCGGCTTCCCATCGGGTTCGAGGGTTCGCGCCCCGAACGCGATCACCCGCTCCGAATGGTCGGTGATCGGGAAGATCACCCGGTTCCTGAAGCGGTCCCAGGGCTGCCGCGACTTGCCATCCGCCCCCTCTTCCGGCTGCACCACAAGCCCCGCCTCGATCAGCTCCTCGACCGACGCGCCTTCCCTGGTCAGCAGGTCCAGCAGCATGCGCCAGCCATCCGGCGCAAAGCCCATCCTGTGCCGCGCCCACGCCTCAGGCCCAAAGCCGCGCTTCTCGAGATATTCCCGCGCCGCCGCCCCCGCGGGCTTGCGCAGCTGGTCCTCGAAGAACAGGCACGCCTTCTCCACCCACTCGATCAGCGTGGTGCGCCGCTTGTACTGCTGCACCTCCGCCGCCGACTGCTTCGGCAGCTCCAGCCCATAGTCCCGCGCCAGCTTCTCGACCGACTCCGCGAACGACAGCCGCTCGGTCTCCATCAGGAAGGTGATCGCGTCCCCGCCCTTCTGCGTGGAGAAGCATTTGTAGAAGCCGCGCGTGTCGTGGACGTGGAAGCTCGGCGTCTTCTCGCTCGAGAACGGCGACAGGCCGACCCAGTCGCCGGCCTTGCCGTGCTTCTTCAGCGCCACCTTTTTCCCAATGACGTCCGACAGCCGCACGCGCGACTTCAGCTCATTGAGAAATTCCTCCGGGAACCGCATCGCTACTCTGGTGGCTTTCTGGCCCAATGACCGGCGCTAGCCGCCGGACGCATTCCGCGCCAGCAACCACCACTCCGATCCTGTGGACGATTATACAGTGAATTGTGCGCTGATTCGCGAGAATCAAGCGGTGCACTGCCAAAGCCCTGAAATCATGCGAGTCCCGGACGCGGACCCAGCTCAGGCCTGCCCGGAGACGTCCCCGCCCACAGGCTCCGCATGTCCCTGTTCGTCGCCTTCGCAACCGCGCGAACCGCCCTGCCTGGACCGCAACCGCTCAAGCAATTCGGCGGCGTCCTCGATCAGGTCCTGCAGGGGCATGACGATCATGCTCTGCGCCAGGCCCTCGCCGGCCAGCTTGGCCTTTTTCCGCCAAACGGAGAGCTCTGCGCGATACTTCGCCACCTGCGCCCTCAGATAACCGAT
>Ga0315902_10010046_pt1 | contig 12566 bp, 21 predicted proteins | sample LakEriMetagenome_9_FD_203523 | JGI IMG/M metagenome (GOLD analysis project Ga0315902, IMG submission 203523) | Freshwater fungal communities from buoy surface, Lake Erie, Ohio, United States - Buoy 12 MA117 | ecosystem: Environmental > Aquatic > Freshwater > Lake > Lake biofilm | place: USA... | reverse complement strand
CGTAGTGCTCGAAAAAGTCCGCTCGCCGGCCGAGGGCTGACGTCGCGCACCGCGCCGCCGCGGCCGGCGGCGACCTTCCGCAGCCGTATCGATTCCGCCCGAAAAATACGCTACGATCCTGGGACCGATCCCCGATAGCTCAACGGTAGAGCGAGCGGCTGTTAACCGCTAGGTTGTAGGTTCGAATCCTACTCGGGGAGCTTTCTTCGCAGGATGTTGCTCGGGCTCGCATTGAGCCGCACCCAGCATCGTCGATCAAGCGTTGCCAGCAGCCTTGTCCGGCGCTGATCACTGGCAGGGTATGCGCGGGGCGTGCAATCACCGCTGTCCGTAACGCCCCTCCAGGATTCCTGCAAACGAAAGGTCTTCGTCGAGCGTCGGCCAATGCAGACCAAATGGAGAGGTTTCGATACGGCCCGCATCTTCCTCGGCAGCGGATTCCAGCCGTGGGTTGCCCTTCGTGGGAAAACTCACCTGATGGCCGCTGGCGAATCTGACAAAGATCATTCCTCGCTCATGCCATGCCTTCAGGGCACGGTCAGCCAAGGTGCTCGGACCATTTTTGCTTGATGAGTTCGATGTGGTCATCGATGAGATCCTCTGCTCGCGAGAGCTCTCTTACATTGAACCCGACTGATTCACGCAGTTCTACTTCCGGCTCGACGACAAACACTGCTTCACCCCCGCCCCGGCGAACATGGACGTGGATGGGGGCATGGTCATTCCTGTAGAAGAAAAACGAATAGCCCTCTTGCTCGAAAATCTTCGGCATCATCCCAGTGTACCTGACTGCGGTCTCGGAGCCCGGTTCCGCCGTGGCCGTGGCCGCCTCGACGTTCTGTCGTTTCGAGCGGAGGAAGGTGGCCTTGAAAACAGAGAGGGGAGCAGGACTGTGATGGTGACCTGCTCCCCTCGCGTTGAAGTCACGTCGGCTGGCTCGCGTCAGGCCCGCTTGCGACGGCGGAACATCGTGCAGCCGCCGCAGGCCAGACCGGCGAGGGCCATCGCCCACGTCGATGGCTCGGGCACGGCAACCGGACTTGCGAGACGAAAACCGAAGTATCCGCCGTTCCCTGAGTTCCCTTCTGGAAGTCCGCCGGCGCCCGATAACTTAACCCGATATCCACTGGCACCGATGATAGAGGCCGTGTAATCCCAATCTCCGCCCCGCGCACCAATGGCGAATGCCGGATCGGGCGACTCAAACAACTCCCACACGTTTCCGGTCTGGTCAAACGTGCCGTAGGCACTCACGCTGCCCGAAAACGCACCCACGTCGGTCAAGTAATTTTGGTTTGACGCGTAACTCGCAGACTGTGTCACGGCATAGTCGTTGGCGTAGTAGTTCGCCTGATTCGCTCCGCTACCGATCGTGTTGCCCGGGGCCGTGACGCTCTGCGTGGCGTAGTCCCAGTAGCCAGCGTTCGTGCCGCCGCCCTTGTAGTACGCCGCCTTGTACCGGCGCTGGCGATCGGGAACATTGGCAAGCAGCGCGATGCCTCGCTGTCGCCCCCTCTCCCTCTGGGAGAGGGCCGGGGTGAGGGTGCCCCGAACCACGACAAGCCCCGGTCGCACGACACCTCCCGGATTGCCTGGGCGAAACTCCTGACCCGGGTGGGGGAGGAGTTTTTGGGCGAACCACTCGAACCGCCGCCGATCTCGCCCGCTCGCGGCCCGCCCACCGACTGGGGCGAGCTCGTGCAAGTCCACTTTTGACCGCGACATCTTTCAGACGTCGCCAGACGAGCTGCCCGCAATCGACATCCACAGCCTCTGACCGCTGCCAGACTCCGGGTCACGACAAACCCGCCGGGCCGCCGGACTTGGAGAGAATCCGCGCCGACACGAGAAAAACGCTGCTTCAGGGGGGAAGTGGGCCGATCCAGGGAGCCGCTTTACAGGCCGGGGCAGCCTCGGGACGCGGGAGCAACCCGCTCACAAGCCGCTCAGCAGCCCGGGCAACGCTTGAGGAAGTGCCATTGACCGGGCTATCCTTCGCGGACTTTTCGGTATCTCCCGAGAAATTCACGAATCAGGCTGACCCTACTCGGGGAGCTAAGCCACTCTGGCAAGGAGTGGCAGTCAGAGGCAGGAGGTTGGGGCGAGGCCGAGCATCACTCGTCCATCGTCACTCCGATCTTCACCCGCACCTGCCAGTGAGCGACCTTGCCGTTCTCGATGTGGCCTCGGGTTTCCATCACCTCGAACCACCGCATCTTGCTTTCGTTGATCTCAGCCCTGGCGATGGCATTCTGCACCGCCGCTTCGATGCTGGTGTGTGATGACCCGACCAACTCGATCATCTTGTAGGTGTGTTCGCTCATGACTGGCTCCTCGCAACGAGGGGAAAAGCGGCGGGATTTCGGATTGATTCAACAGATAAATCGATGTCCAGAAGCGGCCAGTACAGATGGTCAGCGGTGTGACGCTCAACGACTGAAATCTTCTCGATACTGGCATCACGAAACCATGGAAACTGTGCGAATGGCACGAACAACTCCTCGTCGGCAACCAAGAGCCACAGGCCGTGCCGGGACACGTTTGTGACTTCAACCGGGAAAGTGCTCGTTCCAGGCATCGATGATCTCCTGTCGATGGTCTTCGACCAGTTGCTGTGCCTCACCGATAACGTGCTTCGCCAAGCCCGTCTGAGCGGCAAGTTCGACTTTAGGGTTCAGCCAAAACTTCGCCTCACCATCCGGATGGGACACATGGACGTGCATCCTCGTTTCTTCTCGTGAGAAGAAAAAGAACCGGAATGGTCCTTCTCGAAAAACGGTTGGTGTCATGCAGGCGTTTCGTCGTGCTGTAGCCCCTGATTTTAGTCGCTTGCCGTAGACTGGTCGATCCGATCTCCCTCCACCCGTCCAAGGACCGGATCTATGGCTTTTTCAGCGAAGATCCACGGTGACGAACTTGTTCTCAGGATCCCCATGAACGCCAAGCCGGAAAAGTCTTCCAGCGGGAAGACACTCGTGGTCGCCTCAACCTACGGCAACAAGGAGACGGACTGCGTGGTGGACGGCAAGAAGGTGATCGTAGGGGTCAACGCCTACATCCCGAAGAAGTAGGGGCGAGTTGCTGGTGGCGTACTCGATCATTCATCGAAACCGCCCCCGTGCCACGCCCCGCCAAGCCCTGCCACGAAACCCACACGCCACTTTTTACGCCACCAGCGGGCAGAAACTGCGGTATCACCCGGCAAACCCACGTTTCGGAACGACCCTACTCGGGGAGCTACGCCACTCTGGCAACGAGTGGCACCACGTGGCAGCACATCGCACGGGCGCGGTCGCACGTGCTGGCGTCTCATTCGACGTACCCCCAGCCATGCACGCCCAACTGATCGCAGATTTCCTCCTCGAGAGTGATTGTCGTGTGCATGCTCATGCCGATCTCTGGCCGCAGCTCGTCAGGGAGCTTCGATCGGCAAGGGCCTGCGTCGGACCTGCTCGTTCTTCACGGTCACGAAAGAGCCGGCGATGCCGTTCTCGATACGCGGCCAGATCCGCTGAAAAGTACCCCACAGCTGCGGCCCCGCACCGCGAATGCGGAGGTACACGACGCCCGGATGCGGGACGGTGTCGGACTGGACGAGACGGCCGATGTCGCGGTCGAAGGTGATCCGAATTCGACCTGCGCGACGGCTCATTGCGATCAGATCGGCATCAGCCGCTTCCGGGGCAGCGGTCGCAGCCTCAACCACATCATGCCCCTGCCCACGAAGCCATGCGACGATCGGGCGATCGATGTTTTCATCGGCGAGAATCCACATCGTCAGGCCGCGGAGTAGGGGATATCCACGAACTCATCCGAGGCGAGCATCTCGGCGGCGTACGACTGGCAGGCATGAATCTGCTCGGCGGTGATCCGGGGATAGGCCTCGATCAGTTGTTCGACGGTCCATCCATCGCCGAGCCGTTCAAGAATCAGTTCGACGCCGATGCGAGTGCCCTTGATCTTCGGCTTGCCGCCGATGATTCCCGCATTTCGGTCGATGTGGTCACGCCAGTTCATGTTCATGGATCTGTCCTTCTTTCAGGGGTGTGCGGTGGAGCGGACCCGAAAAGGACCACCGCGTGCAATCGTTCCTTGCGTTCACGCCGACACCGGACGAGATCACGACTTTTCCTTGGGCCAGTATGGTCATCAGGATTTTACCGCCGCCACCTAGCCTTCTGCGGATTGCTGCGGACTACGGTCTGCGTCGGAGGGGTAGCCCGGCCAATGGCACTTCCGCAAGCATTCCCCGACGGATGAGCGGCTCGTCGTAATCGGGGACGGGAGCGGATTTTCATACCCAGCCGGAGTCGCGCGGCTGTCGGGTGCCGGAAATCCGCTCCCGTCCCCAATTACCTGGCGTGAAAACACAGAGGGGAGCAGGCTCGTGTTGGCGACCTGCTCCCCTCTCGTTGGAATCAGGTTGGGTTCGCTGCGTCAGGCCCGCTTGCGACGGCGGACCACGACATAGCAGCCGCAGGCCAGGCCGGCGAGGGCCATGGCGTAGGTGGAGGGTTCGGGCACGGCAACCGGACTTGCGAGACGAAAACCGATGGAGTTGACCTGAGTTGACGTGGCGAAAGTAAGCCTGCCGGAGGGCGATAAGTTTGACGCGTTGAAGTCGCTCCAGACGCCGCCCAGCAGACCACGAGTGGAGCCGGCAGCACCCGTGAGATCATTCCACTCATACAGGTTGCCGCTCATGTCGAATGCTCCGTAAACACTCGGCCCGCCGTTCGTGCCCACCGTCGTCACGTTGCCGTTTTGGCTGTTCCAGTCGGCTCCGAAGTTGTAATTTGCGAAGTTGCCCGTGCTCCCGGCCGAGCCGATACCGGTCGAGTCCGCCGTCACCGCCGTGGGAGCCGTGTCGCTCCCCGTGGCGTAGTCCCAATAGCCAGCGTTCGTGCTACCGCCCTTGTAGTAGGCTGCCTTGTACCACTGGTTTTCCGTCGGGATATAGAACGTCGCGCCCGGGTTCACCGCCGGAGCAGTGCCGCTCGTCTGACCGCCGACGAGCGTATACGCCCCGGTTTCCGTGCTCGACGTGCCCGTGGCCCCGTTCTGCAGCCAGTTCGCCACCCGCGCCACGTCGAACCAACTCACGTAGTTCACCGGCTTGTCGCCCATGTTGGCTTTCACGGCGTACGTATACGACCCCGAGGCACCGCTCTGCGTGATTCCTCCACGGGCGTTGCTTCCCATGTTCGCGTTGTAGAGCGAGTAGGTGTCCGTCGCCGCCACGGCGTTCAGGAAGTCCGTGTACTGCTGGTTCGTGAACTCGAACTTCATGATCCGGAATGAGTCGGCCACGGCACCGTAGGTCGTGTCGTCAGCTGCATTCCCCGGATCGCCCACCGTCACCCAGTCGATCGTGACGGCGCGGGCGGGGGTAAAGACGTTCGCAAAAACGAACGCGGCCAAAGCGGCGGTCGCGAGATGGCGTGGCGAACTCATGAGCGTCCTTTTCGGGTGTATCAGGGGATGGTGATCGGTCGGGTGCATCCGGGGCACCTGCACATCACATGCCAATGCCTTGCTGTCCTCCGGCCCGCCCGACCGATTGCACCGACTGGCTGCAGAAAATCCCGGTAACACCTTCAGTTCCGCCCGCACTCGCTCACGAAAAAATCACACTCGCGCGATTTCCCGGCCTACTGACCCCCTCACCAAATCGGTGAGCATTTGGTAGCCTCTTCCAAATGAATTCCGTCATTTCTTCGAAATCCGCCCCTGCAAAAACCTCCGTTGAACCGACCGTCGGCCCCCTGTCGCGGGTCGTCGGCCATTCCGCCGCCGTGCGCCGGCTGGAAGACGCGATTGCTCGCGTCGGCCACTTGGACTGCCCGGTGCTCCTCACTGGCGAGACCGGCTCCGGCAAGGACGAGGCGGCCCGGGCGATTCATGCCGCCGGATCGCGGGCCACGCGGCCCTTCGTGGCGATCAACTGCGCCGGCATCGTGGGCACGCTCGCCGAGAGCCTGCTCTTCGGCCACGAGAAGGGCTCGTTCACCGGCGCCGACACGGCCACCTCGGGCGCCTTCCGGTCCGCCCACCGCGGGATCCTGTTCCTCGACGAGATCGGCGAGCTGCCCCCCGACCTCCAGCCCAAGCTCCTGCGGGTGCTCGAACTCCGCGAGGTCGTGCCCGTGGGGGCGACCAAGCCCGTGAAGGTGAACGTGCAGGTGATCGCCGCCACCAACCGGGATCTCCACCGCGAGGTCATGGCCGGGAGGTTTCGGGAGGATCTCCTCTATCGGCTCAACACGGTCCACCTCACCGTGCCGCCGCTCCGCGACCGCCGCGACGACATCCCGCTCTTCGCCGCCCACTTCGCGGCCGAGTGCGCCGAACGGTTCGACCGCCCGGGCTGGACGCTGCCCGACGAGGCGATTCGCCGGTTCATGGACCACCCGTGGCCGGGCAACGTCCGCGAACTGCGGCAGACGATCCTCCGGATCGCCATCTTCGAGGACCGCCTGGACGAGATCTTGGACGAGATGGAGGCCACGCCGGCGGCAGGACCGCCCGCGGCATCATCGGCACCAGAAACTCAGCCTGCGAGCCCCGATACCTTCAACCTCGCCGAACTGCGGCGCGACGCGGTCCGCCGGGCCCTCGTCGCCACCGACGGGCACTACGGCCGGGCGGCCGCGCTCCTCGGCGTGTCGCAAAAGACGATGACGAAACTCGCCGCCGAGGCCCGCCCCGGCACGGTCGCCAAACGCGGCCGCCGCCCGCGGAAGCCGCTGCCGAGGTGATCGCAGTGGGCGTGCGGTGGCGGGCCGGCGGATCCCTTCGACGTGAGCACCCAGATCGCCGTGGATGACGTTCCGCTCGGCTGCATCAGCCGTGCGAGCAGTCGTGTTATCGTCAATGTCAGACATGCCGTGACAACTGCCCCGACGATCAGGAAATCACGTGTCCGAGGGAAAAACGGATGAACGCACCCGACCACGTTTTGTTTGACAAGATCAAACAACTTCCGCCGCAGCGAGTGGCGGAGGTCGAAGACTTCGTCGACTTTCTCCGCTCTCGCGAGGATGATCTGCGTCTTACGCTCGCCGCGACCAAGGCGAGTGAAGCCAGCTTCGCGCAGGTCTGGGATAACGACGACGATACGGCTTACGACCGAATGTGACCGAGATGACCATGGGCTCGGAGGGACATCGTGATCATGGCGATCACGAGCCAGGTGCGAATCCCCCTCGGCTTCGGCGAGGTCATGGTCGATGACTGGCGAGACGCTGGACTCATCAAGGCATCGGTGCTGAAGCCAGTCTTGAGCACCATCGAGCAAGGGCTGGTCGTGCGCGTCATGGGACGCTTTTCGAATGCCGACTTGCAGTCGCTGCAAAAGCTCCTTGCGAGCGTGATTGGATGAGGGCTGGCCAGATCACTGGCACTTCCCTCACCACGTTCCGACCGACGGGCTGCTCGTGACCCGCATGCTCCCTGAAGGGTGGTGCCTTTCCCTGCGCCCGCGGCGGTTACGTCGCTTTTTACGTCACTTTCGCGCGGACCTTGCGGTATCTCCCGAGAAATTCACGAATCAGGCTGACCCTACTCGGGGAGCTTTCTTCGCAGGGTGACGCACCGGCTCGCATGGAGCCGCGCCGACGACATCGGGTGGCTGCGGAGACGCCGGAGGCGAGGCCCGCGGCGGGTCACTCGCCACGCGGAATGACGGGAAGGTCGAGCCGCGACGGATAGTTGCCGCCGTGATGGATTGCCTGGCGGGCGACGGCCACGTTGGCTGTCGTGCCGGGAGGATCGGCCACGTTCTGGTTGCGGGCATAGCGGTCCATGTCGCTGGACGTCACCTCGATCCGGATGCGGTGGCCTTGCTGAAAACAGTTGCTGATCGGCCGCAGCTTGAAGGTGTATGCATAGATCGTGCCCGGCTCGATCAGCTTGCGTTGGCCGGTGCCTTCCCGATAGCTGGCCCGCACGATCCCGTTGCAGAGATACTGGGTGTGACCGTCGGGGTAGACGTCGATGAGGTTCACCACGAAGTCGGTGTCGGGCGCGGATGAGGCGGCATGGAGCGTCGCCTCGATGACCCCGGTGACCTCCACGTCCTTCTCCAGGACCTCCGACGTGTAGACGAGCACGTCGTCACGCTCCTCCACGTCGGCACGGTCCGTCATCGATGAGAGGAGGTGCCAGACCCCGACTCCTTCGACAGGCCGCACGGGATCGAGCGGATCATAGTCGTAGCGATCCGCGGGCTCCTCGCCGGAAGGTGCGGTCCAGACCAGCGTGCCGTCTCCGGCAGCGGTCCGTGCGGCCCCTTGGCTACTGAGATAGACGGGTGTCTTCACCGCTCGGGTGAGCGGCCACTCGTCCTCATACCGCCACTCGTTCGATCCCATCACGTAGAGCAGGACGCGCCCGGGCGGCTCCCAGGCCGTGCCGTCGCCTTTGAGATACCTTCCGAAAAACCGCTCCATCTCGTGGTAGTAGCGGTTGAGATGAGGCTCTGACGCCGCCACGATGCCGATCTTCTCGGGTCCGCGGTAGGCGGTGTTGATGTTGTGATGCCAGGGGCCGACGACGAGCCGAAGATCCTTCGAGTGCCTGGCCTGGCGAACGTAGTTCGCCAGCATTCCCTCGTTGAGCTCGTCATACCAGCCGGCCACGACGTAGGTCGGAACCGTGATCTTCGCGAGCCGCTTCTCGATCTCCTCGGGCGGAAGCGCGCCGGGCACCTGCAGGGGTTTCTCGGTGACCATCGCGTCGAAGGCCGCGCCCGGCAGCCCCGCCTCGTCGTCGATACGGTCGAGCGGGAGGTGCAGCCAGTCGATCCGACGGGTCACGTCCGTGGCTGCCGTCCCCGGGCGGCCCGCCCAGATCAGCCACCCGGCCATCGATCCGAGGTAGGGAACGCCGTGTCGATTCTCGAGCCCGTAGTTGATGGCGGCCGGCATGATTGCCACCAGGCCAGGTGGGCTCGCGATCCCGGCGGAGTATGACGTCCATCCGAGATACGAGATGCCCGTGAGACCGACCTTGCCGTTTGACCACGGCTGGCTGGCCGCCCAGGCGACGGCATCGAACGTGTTGTCGATCTCGTCGTCGAACGGCTGAAACATACCCTCGGATCCATACCGGCCCCGCGAATCCACGGCGACGACGGCATAGCCGCGGCGGGCGAGGTTGCGGAACAAGGCCGGCATCTCGTCGAGGTTCTTTTCCATGTCGTAGGGACCGGTCTGGAGGATGACCGGATACTTGCCGCCCTGTTTCGGTCTATAGACGCTTCCACGGAGCTTCACGCCGTCGCGCATCGGAATGGCAGCCCGCTCGATCTCGATCCCCGGATGGGTGACCGGGGATTCGAACGGATGGACAAGCGTCGGCAGAACGGTCGAGCGAGACTCCTTCTCCTCGGCATTGGCAATCCGCTCCTTCTCGTCGGCGGCTGCGTTGAAGGCCGCCCGCTCCTGCGGCGACTTCGGTACGAACACGGTGTTGGCTGGAGCAGTTGGGTCCGCGGCCCTCGCCCGCCAGCCAACGGGCAGCCCCACGGCGACCAAGGCAGCGACGAAAACCGAAAGACTGAACGTGCACGCTCGGCGAGTCATAAAGTCTGACCCATGGGCTGCGGCGGCTTTGGCCAACGGTCGCGGAGCATAACCCGGTCAACGACAGGTCCGCAAAACGTTCCGCGGAAGCCGCTGCCGCGGTGATCGCGGTGGGCCTGCGGTGGGTTGGCACGACTGGCCGGTCAGCCCCGAGATATACTCCGGGGCATGACGGCCCCATTCCATCAGCGGATCACGATCGAGCCCGGCAAGTGCGGCGGAAAGCCCTGTATCCGTGGTATGCGCATCCGCGTGTCCGACGTACTCGAACTCCTCGCCAACGGGGCGTCCAGCGGGGAAATCCTGGCCGACTATCCCTGTCTCGAGCGGGACGACATCCTCGCCGCCATCGCCTACGCCGCCCAACGGACCGACCACGTCGTCGTTGAGGTCGCATGAGGTTTCTGGTCGACCTGTGGGTGCGGCTGGGCAACTGCCGAAACGATGCCCTGCTCGAGGCGTTTGCCGCTTCATTCGACACGATCGTCGCTGCCTTCGACTCGGGGCAGACGGTGGTCGAACTGATCTGAACGCGGATGGCACTGCCGGCCGCATCACGACGCGAAGGCTCCAGTCGCAGGCCGCGAGTGGAAGGAAAGCCGGGTCAATTGGACGTCCACAGTCGTTTCCGAGTGGAAGAGCGGCCCGTCACCCCGTGCGGGGGTTCTCCGTGGCAGATTCAGGTATGCCGGGAACTCGTGACGTAAGCGGCATTGAGCCCCACGGCGCTCCCTGCTGCGTGATGCCTTTCCCTGCGCCCGCGGCGGTTGCGTCACTTTTTACGTCACTTTCGCGCGGACCTTGCGGTATCTCCCGAGAAATTCACGAATCAGACTGACCCTACTCGGGGAGCTACGCCACTTCGGCAAGGAGTGGCACGATGAGGCGGGAGGTGGCGAAACCTTCTGCCTCTCGGCGGTTTTGGAGAACGGGGTGGTCGGGCTTGCCCTCCTTGGCGTGGAGGGTTTTCGCCTCGGTTGGACCCAAGTTGGGGTAGGCGTCACCGAGGGAGACAGCCTGATGGGCTTTGGTGCGCGGGCGGGGTAGTGGGCAAACAGGCGTGGTAAAATCCCCTGTTAGGAGATCAGATCATGACGACCGTGACCATCAAGGAAGCCCAATCAACGCTGGCGGACATCATCCATCGCCTTTCGCCAGGCGAAGAGGTCGTGATCACCGAGAACGACCAGCCCGTCGCTCGCCTTGTACCGACGCCGGCCGTGCTGAAAAAGGCTCATCGCCAACTCGGAACCATGAAAGGCTCGGTCTTGTTCATGGCCCCCGACTTTGATGCTCCGTTGGACGACTTCAAGGAGTACATGGAGTGAAGCATCTTCTGGATGCCCACTCCTTGATCTGGGCATTGGACGACCCGAGCAAACTCGGGAAACACGCGATTGGAGTATTGGAAGACCCCGCCCACGAACTGCTCGTCAGCGTCGGCACCATATAGGAACTCTCAATCAAAGCAGGCCTCGGGAAACTCGGGCTCTCTCTGCCGTATCGTCAGTGGATTGAGCGAGCAACCGCGGATCTCGGCCTCACGGTTTTGTCCATGACACTGGAACATGCCGACCACCAGATGGCCCTCCCCTTCCACCACCGAGACCCGTTTGACAGGCTGTTGGTGGCCCAGTGCTTGGTGGAGAGCATTTTCCTGGTAAGTGCCGACACGGTATTTGACCAGTACGGCGTTACCCGCATCTGGGTCTGATCGTTGCTCCCGACGGTGTCGGCCGATTGATACTGATGCCCTCTGGAGGCGGGGTGAGGGTGGAGCGGGAGAACTTGCAAAGGGACTTCCTGCGGCCTGCTGCAGTCTCGTGCGAAGTTCCCCGTGAGAAGGATTTTGAGACGCCTAGTTGCGGCACGCCTCTTTTTCCCAATACGAGAATTGTGACGAATACTACTTGAGGAGCTTTCTTCGCAGGGTGCCGCACCTGCTCGCATGGAGCCGTACCGAACACGCACCCAATCCGGATCGTGCCGCTCAGGAGCCACCCTGACGGCCTGACTCTCGCTCCTGCGTAAGCCACATTCCGGGCGTCATGATCGCAAGGCCATAGAAACCGCTGCCAAGCAGGAGGCCGAAATCGGCGCGATCGAGGGTTAACAGAACGTCGGCCGTCGCCAGGGCACTGAACAGGATCGGCCGGTCATTGTTCACGGGAAACACGGCGGGCTTGTCGATCGTCACCACATCGTCAACCAGAACGATCCGATTTCTCAGTCGCAGCCACGTGGCCGTCACCGTTGCCGGGAAGCCGGCGAGATTCCTGATGACTTCGGCGACTGCGTACGGCGTCGTGATCAGCCGCCAGTTCCGCATCGATGCCCGGCGAAAGATCTCCCGAGAGGCACCCTCGGCCAAAGCGGCCGCAGCGATCAACACGCTCGAGTCGAGAAACAGCCTCACGGCCGCTCCCGCAGCCGGCGCATGTCCGCCTCGTCTTCCTCGATCCAGCCGGCAATCTCATCGGGCGTGAACGTGCGCGGCTCAGGCAGCGGGGCGCCCTCGGATCGCAGTCGCGAGGCCAGGAAGAGCATCAGTTCCTGCTTCTCGGCGGGCGACAGCCCGGCAGCCGCGGATTCAATTTCGGCAAGCGTCACCATACGCACAAGCGTATGCCGCGCCGAACCCGCCTGCCAAGGGAATCCGCAGGCGGGCAGTTCCCTCGGAAAATCCGGTTTGACCGAGACCCATTGCGGTCGCTCGGTGCGACCTCTTGCGACCTCCTGTGAAGTTCCGCGTGCGTCGGATTCTGCGTCGCTCTCGCGAGAGACCTCACGTTTTCACGGGGAAAAAGCTGGCTGTTCTCAGTCCTACTCGGGGAGCTACGCCACCCTGGCAACGGGTGGCACGATGAGGCAGAGGGTTGCAAAACCTTCTGCCTCTCGGCGTTTTTGCAGGTTGGTGGTCTGGGCACTTCTGCTTCGTGCCACTCCCTGCCACATGCTGCCAACGATCCTTACGTCGCTTTT
>Ga0315902_10010040_pt1 | contig 12568 bp, 30 predicted proteins | sample LakEriMetagenome_9_FD_203523 | JGI IMG/M metagenome (GOLD analysis project Ga0315902, IMG submission 203523) | Freshwater fungal communities from buoy surface, Lake Erie, Ohio, United States - Buoy 12 MA117 | ecosystem: Environmental > Aquatic > Freshwater > Lake > Lake biofilm | place: USA... | reverse complement strand
TACCAAGGCGCGATCGCCACAATAATCGATACTCTTGGCAACGTCGCAGGATACGATTATTTGATCCGCTGTGGTAATAGGGTTGAAAGACCCGTCAAAGAAGAAGAACTTACGGAGGTTTAGCATGAGTCCATACGACTACTACCACCAGCAACTAATTTACTGGCTATCCGTCGCGTTTCTATCGCCTATTATTTTGGCGATCGCTATTAACATTAATCCACACAGGTAAAACAAATGTCAGCTATCACAACTACATCCCAATCTCAATCAAGCATCACTCAACACTTCAATTCTGAGCAGTTGAAAGTTCTCAAGCAACAGATTGCGCCCAAATGCTCTGACACAGAACTTGATTATTTCATTGAAGTTTGCAAACAGACTAATTTAAGTCCATTCACCCGTGAGATTTACGCAATCTCTAGAGAGACTTGGAACCCAGAGACACAGCGCAAAGAGCCAAAAATGTCGATCCAAGTATCGATTGATGGACTTCGCAAACGCGCTGCTAATTCTGGATACTATGACGGCTCTACAACTTTTTGGTGTGGAGAAGATGGTAAATGGTTGGAAGTGTGGTTAAAATCAACACCGCCAAGCGCTGCTAAAACTGTTGTATATCGTAAAGGTTGTGGACAACCATTCACAGCCGTCGCTCGTTTTGATGCTTACAAACAAGACTTTAAAGGCAAGCTTTCAGGGCTATGGGAGAAAATGCCCGACATCATGATCGGTAAATGTTCCGAGGCTTTAGCACTTCGCAAAGCATTTCCAGAGCAAACCGCTGGGCTTTATGCATCTGAAGAGATGGATCAAGCTAGCAATGTCAGTCCACAGACTCAACCAGTCAGCACCCCACAGCCAGAAATCGCGACGGGATGGGATGACAAGCTATGGGCGATCTTTGAAAAGGGCGTGAATAAATGCGCCACTGTCGGGGATCTAGAAAAGCTTATTGAATGGGTTTCTAAAACCGTTCAGAAGTATCAACCAAGTCAAGAGCAGGATCGCGAAATCACCCAAATCATCAAGCGTTTAGGGGATGAGCTTAATGATCGCACTGTTGAAATTCCTAAGCCCGTAAAGTCTGCACATGAGTTGGATGAATCAGATCCTACTCCAGAAGAACAAAGCCGCATAGACTCTGACGATTTCTAACCACACACTCACAGGCGGCGCAATGCCGCCTAAACATTATGCAAGAACTACTACAACAAGTTATAGAGCGCTACGAACACGAATCCCACCCCGTCTCTAGCTTTATTCGCAACTACAAGGATCGCACTATAGAAAAGCTGGAAGAAATTATTATAGACTTCCAATTTCTTTACAAATTTGGCGATCATGATATTGAGAGAGATGATTTAATCTCTTTTGAAGATTGGCTAATATTTGGTCTTTGGGAACCATGCGATCAAACTGATTTCTTGGCTTACCTCGCTATTAAGATTGCGGTTGCGAGGAGTTAATTATGATCGGAGTATCTATTTTTACTGTGATTTGTTGTCTAGTGTCTTTATGTATTTCTTCTTTTACCCTTGGCTACACTATTGGAAAAAGAAGCAGATGAGCGATAAGAAATTTAAACTCATCCGCACCATCCGCAAAGATGAAGATGTAACCAAGCTAACAGCAAGGCTTGATGTATTGCGTCTTATGATGGAACGCCATCAGACCGACAATCCTGATTACGATTATGCGATCGTAGATGAACAAGGCAACCCCGCCGAACTAGCTGATTTCCTGCAATCAGAGCTAGCTCATCCCGTGGCTAAGGCGAAGCGGGTGAAGGAAGAGAAGAAAGAACAGTACAGAAAGGAAGTAATTAAGAGGTTGAAACAATGCTAGGCACTCCAAAAACCGAGAATGAAAAGCGTTATCTATCCGCTTTGATCTCTGGTCAATATTGCAAATTGCTTAATCAGGATTTGCAAACTGATATCGCTAATCGCCGTGATATTCCCGATGATATCAAAGCAAAAATTTCTGAACTAATCCGCGCAAATACAATGTTTCACCAATCTATAAACGAGCTTGTATCACTATGTCAGCAATAAAAGTCACCGTTACCGCCGCGCACATCGCCGCCGCAAAGTATCCTAGTAAGTCACCATTAGCTCTTGCCCTGCGAGAGATGGGATATACCGATACCCACGTCACTCAACATTTTGCATATATCGAAGCTAAGGTTTATACACTACCAGAGAATGCAATTGCATCAGAGCGTTGTTTTGATTATTTAGCTAAAGGCGGTTCTAGCCAAGGTGAGATTACTGAGAATATTTTTGCTTACGAGTGCGAGCTAGTGGAGTTGGAGCAGTGAAACTCAAAATGATCGAGCTATTCGCAGGAATAGGAGGTTTTCAGTTAGCAGGGGAATGGGTAGGAATCAAGACAATTGAATCAGTCGAGATCAACCCATTCTGTCAAAAGGTATTGTCAAAGAATTTCCCTAATACACCGATATACAACGATGTCACAAGCTACAATCCAAAATTCGGCAAGGCGCAAATCGTCTGTGGAGGATCGCCATGTCAAGACCTCTCGATCGCAGGAAAGCAAAAAGGCATCATCGAAGGCAAGCGATCAAGCCTCTGGTTTGAACAACTACGAATCTATCAAGAGTCAGGAGCAACTTTCCTTGTTTGGGAAAATGTCAGCGGCGCATTACGGAACGGATTTGGAGAAGTTCTCAGGAGCTTATCCAGCATCGGGTGTAATGCAGAGTGGGAGACTATCAGCGCATCCGCGCTTGGCGCACCGCATCGTAGAGATCGAATTTTCCTTATTGCCTACCCCGCAAGCTTACAGTTTTCAAGAGAGCCATCGCCCTGGGCAGACCAAGTTAGATGTCAAGCTGCGATCGCTTCTACCTACCCCCTCAGTTTGCGGCAATCACAACCGCAAGGGAGCCAGCAAGAAAAGCGGAGACGGGCTAGTAACTGCCTTACAGAAACTATTACCAACCCCAATGGCATCAGACGGGAAGTCGGCGTATCTAGAGGCAAAAAGAATAGCGTCAGGGAAGCAGTTGAACTTAGAAACAACAATCAGAACATTACAACCTCTAGCCCCTGGTCAAGTTCTAAATCCCCAGTTTGTGGAGTTCCTCATGGGTTTCCCCATAGGCTGGACAGAATTAGCGCATTAGGTAATGCGATCGTGCCTCAGTGCGCTGTTGTGCCATTACTCAGAGTTAAATATTTAGCGTCTCTATTGTAATTGTAACCAAATATTAAGATTAAACCTTATCCCTATGAATTGATTGACATTCAAAAGGATAGGGTTTATATTTGTATTCATGGCTGAGAGAGAAAGCCGCAAACACAAGTAACACAAAGGAGATAACGCATCATGGACAACTTATTAGAAATTTACTATTCAATTCTTTTTGGCTTTTGGCAAGTGAAACAAAATTTTAGCTGGTGGCTATTTTGTATGAGCTTTTCTTCTTTCGATTCTCGCAATCGTTTAATTGCTCATTTATGGGAAAAGCTAAGCGACTATGACTAAATCAAAAGGCATCGGACGAGGCGGCGCTCGTAAAGGAGCAGGACGCAAAAGCAAAAAAGCTGTCCACATTAAAGTATGGAAATGGGAGTCCGCGCCAGAAGAATTAAAGGCTTTAAGCCATCACGGTGGCGACGAAGACTGGGTAGCTTTAGTCCCATCTGTATGGGCTAACCAATACATCTCTTGGCTTGAATCTGGTAGCGGTTTTGGTTGTTGCGATGTGAGCGAACACGTTCACCCTGATTATCCAAATTACCAAGTTAGAATCGGCGCTCACGCTTAAATAAAAATCAGCGATCGCCCCATGACAAGCGATCGCTGAAACTCGAATAACTGCATTTCTACCAAATATTAAACCATGAAATATCTATTAATCCTCGCATTGCTTTCTATTTCCACCCCTGTGATCGCACAAGTTAACCGCACCGTTGGCAATGGCTTCTCTGACCTTGGTAAAATCACAGCTAGAAGCAATCAAGAGGCTTCTAGGCTATGTCGCAAAAAGGGCGGTAACGTTGTGATTAAGACTGGCAATAGATACACTTGCCACTATTTCCAGAGGTTAGCAAAATGATTGAAATCTACTGGCTAGGCGATCGCTTTCACTGCACTGATAAAAAGCTAGAAGCCACGCATCAATTGGTGTTAGAGAGTAAATCAAACTCTAAACATATTTGCCAAAAGATGCAGAATTTAGGTTTTGACCTTGAAATAATCTGTCGTGATATATTCCCTAGAAATCAGCCGTTTCTTGAAAACTTAACTTTTTACCCCAAGAACTTACCAGTTGTTTGCAAGGGATTTACAATAAAAGAGATGGGAACTGGCTTTAATGTTTGCTTCAACCTAATCGGTTATGCCCTTGCCGCAAATAATCTAGGGATAGCTTTGCGGATATATGGCGGCTCATTTCAAGGTTGTTTACATCCTTTGCTTTATAGGGCTTTAGAAGATTACTTCCAAAGTGAGAGTATTGAAGTTTATAAACAGTGTCCTTACTTTGCGGATTCGCAATATCTTAAATGCACTGTCAATCCTGCTATCCCATGCAAACAGTGTAACGAGTCGCCACAGTTATTCAAGACTACAGCCTTTGAGTGGATCAAGCTTGGCACTTGGCAACATATTTTGAAGTATCAAGATGTTCAAAAACTCATTTATTCCTATGTGTAAAATGATTGACCTAACCCGCCTATACGCATTGACCGACGAAATGAAATACGCAGCCAAAAACAAGGGCTTAGACGAGAAAGCGTTACGGGCACAACTGATTGAACTACGTAGCAAGATCAACCGCGAGCTAGCGGCGATCGTTGTTACTAATACTAGAATTGAGTGATGATCTGTGATAATAAAAGTGTTAAGTCACAGAACCACTGCCATGAAAATGAAACCTAAGCCCAAAGGTAGTAAGCCCAAGCCTAAGCCTTATAAGTAAAACCAAAAGAGAGCGATCGCAATGATCGCTCTCTCTTTTTGCTGTGGGTTATTAATTAATCCAATTAGCGATCGCCGCTTCACGCTCTTGAGTCCAGTAGTACCGCGCTCTATACCACGCAAATAGCTCTTGACTACCTTTATCGCGATTACAGGGCAAGCAAGCGGGCAATAAATTGCTTGCCACTGTTTCGCCGCCACGAGCTTTAGGCTTTGCGTGATCTAGTGATTGAGCTAGCGATCCGCAGTATACGCACTTGTAGTTAAAATTCTGATAAATCCCCTCTCGAAAACTTCTGATTATCTGCTTTTTTCTGGCAAAATCCAAAGTATTTAGCATGTGGTTTTAGAGGTAGGTTTTATTGATTTTACCTTACTGCACACCCTCAACAAATAACTTACACCGCCGCCTCTTAAATTGCCATCGCTTACAAACCTTACAGAATGATTGCGGATTACGCTTGATGTATGCCTCGCTGTATTGCGTGTAGTCAGGGGCGCGACATTTGGCGATTTGTTGTGCGGTAGTCATGGTTCTTTCCATTCTTGCATTGTCAGATTTAAGAACGTTACTGAATCTGATTTGGTGCGAGTTTTAATCCTGTTCTCAGCTTCTGCTAGCGCTTCTGCGAATTCTGAAGGACGGGCTATATCTATGTCAAAGCCGCATGATCCTTGTACTGAAATTCCTTGTTTGCTTACTTTGTAAGCCGCGAATACTAAAATCTTCATTTCTATTCTAAATCAACTCCATCGCTACCCATTGGAGTAGCGCTTTGAATGTGTCGCGTGATTGTGTTTTAAGCCATTTGTTAGCTTGTTCAGATATTTTTGCTGATGGATGACTCAACCAACTAAGAAGCCATAACGATCCCCCTAAGTCGGTCACTAATAAGGCGATCTCATCAACATCTTTTGATAGCTCTAAAATCTCAGCCTCAAGCCAATCAGGGATCGGCGTGGTTGATGCGTAGTGGTTTACGGGTTTCATGATTGTTTATTCTTCCTCTTTTAAGATTTGATTAGCTGATATAACAAGCCCTTTAAGCTCTTTATATCGAATTGTGTAAACTTGCTGATCAATTTCTACAACTACAGAATGATCTATAGATTTCTCATCAGCAAGGTCGGCTAGGCGACCAAACTCTTGAGAGAATTGATGATCAAGGCTTGCGATTTCATTGCGTAATCTATTTTCTTGCTCTTGCAAATCTGCGATCGTTTGCCTGAGTGCTGCTAGCTCAGCCTTTTCTTTTAAAACGGTTTTGGCTAGTTCAACTATTTTCACAATAAACCTCAGTCATTCCTACAATTGGCTGCGATTCAATCACAAATAGGCATTTTCGGCTCACCTTATTGCCATAATGAAATACTGGAATACTCGCTATTGCGATATTGCGAGAAATCCAGTATTTTTCGCAATATTGGATTTCTGTCATGGGTTAAGCAGCCTCAACAATAGTCATAAATTCATCTTAGCTTGTGTGTAGATACCATTCGGTTTACTAAAGATACTACCCTTTTGAGGGATAGTCAATACACAAATGATTAGTATTGTCACTGCTTCCCATCTAATTATATAAGTAAAAAGTATCCTTTTAGGGGGTAGTAGATAGTATAGTGATTAGTAGTTAATGAGGTAACAATGTGGAAATAATTAGAAAAAATACAATTACTACTTCTTTTTTGGCGCATGAAGGTGAAGTGTATATCCGCACTGAATCTAATTTTAGTATTTGGTGGAATAAAGAGTTGGAGCAATATTCGTATGGGTATGTTAAATCTACTGGTAAATGGTACGAGTTAACCGTCAACGGGGATCTTGAATGCGAACTACCAGAATTGGAGCGCAAATATCAAGAACTAAAATCATGCAGCTAAACCTAAAGTGCTTACGCAAAGCGCGATCGCTCACTCAAAAAGAATTAGCTAAGCAGTGCGATGATTGGCTAAAAGCTAATGCTGCAGAGCTACAGGGATGCAGTTTACGCAAAATCCAAAAGTTAGAGCAGGGTTATTACAGGTTCTTGGAATTTGACCTAATTGACGCGCTTTGCAATGTGCTTAATTGCAAAGCTGATGATTTACAGAAGATTAGGAGGCTTTAGAGCATGACTAACACGATCTCAATCCGAAAGAAAGTCGCTGAGCTTTGCGGGTTTACTGGTGATTATCAAGAATTTGTTTTAGATGGACTCTGTGGAATTAACGACAGATCAACCGTTAGAAACCCTCTTGATGGCAGTAAGCAATATATCCCAGTGCCAAAATATGACACATCCCTAGACGCAATCACTAGAGCTTTTGATGATCATAGGTTGACTTATATTTTGCAAAAAGGCGTAGCAGATAATGGTGATATTGGCTATTTTGCTTCTAATCCTAAAGGCGAAAAGTACTCTGATACAGCAGCTAAAGCCATGTGTTATCTATTTATTCACTGTATGGAGAATAATGATGGCTACAAGTCAGACTGAAGTTAGTATAAACAATAGGTTGTACCTAGAAAAAGCCAATGAAGAAGTCAGCAAAATTGTCATTATTCCTGAATGGCAAAAGCTTTTGAGAAGTTTTGAATGTGAGCTTAGCGCTACCAAAAAATATTCTTTTGAAGAATTAAGAGCCATAGAAATGGCGATCGCCGCTAACCCATTGTTAAACAATGAAGATCGATTGGTACTTGTTCAAGAATTTATAAGTAAAAATAACCATGAGTGACACAGAAAAACAGCCAGAAAAACAGCGCATCCCGATCGCCATTTCATCACAGCAGATGGAAGATCGGTATAGGGTAGAAGCTTCTCGCGCAAAAGCTCAGAAGATGGGTGCTAGTTCTAGGATTTTGAGGTTATTTGAAAATGACGCTAGTTGACCACGAAATCGAAAAGCTTTGCGAAGAAAAAGGCGTTATCGTGCCATTTGACAAAGCAATGCTTAACCCACAATCACTCGATGTGCGGATAGGCTACACGCTGAAAACTGAGAATAACTGGCTTAAACGATGTCTAACGGGTCAAGAGTTTACTACTCATGATTTGACCAAATACTCAGAATCAAACCCGTTTTTGGTATCGCCACTAAGTTTTATTCTGACTTGTACTTACGAGACTTTCAATATACCGAGTAATTACTCAGCAGAGTTTAGGCTTAAGTCAAGTAGAGGGCGATCAGGATGGGGGCACGTTTTGGCAGTATGGATTGATGGTGGGTTTAACAACTCAAAACTGACATTAGAGTTATTAAATCATCGTCTTTGGGCTTGGCAACCTATTTATCCAATGATGCGAATCGGTCAAATCGTATTTGCTGAGACGGCTTATCCAAGGCATGATTACTCAGAAACAGGACGGTATAACGGTGATTTAGACACACAGGAGAGTAAAGGGTAATGGCTAGATTATTTGAGTCTGACAGTAAGGAAGAACTACAAGCAACAGCATCAACTTTTGGCGGTTGTTTCGCTTTAACTTTTGTTTTTCTGATACCGATCGCGGGTTTTTTCTGGTTCGTATGGCAGCCATTAGGTAAGGGATTGCTATTTATTGCAGTGTTTACATGCGTTTGGACTGCGGCAGTAGTTCTAAGCACGTTTAGAGAAGCTGGATTAAGGAATAAGGAGCGTAAAGAATGATGATCGTCAAGATTGAAGACATCCAAGCATGGCTAGCGCAAAAAGCTCTTTGGGATAGCCAGAACATTGAAAGCATTGAGTTCACGCTAAACGGCGAACCATACGCACCGCAAATGTTTTGGACTGATGCCGACGGTAATCCAACTGACCCGATCGCCGCAGATAATTTTAAATTTATGGGCTGTTGCACCCATAGCATTTTTGAGATGATTGTTGGGGATTTGAAATGAGGGACTATTCACAGGTTAACTGAGGTTAAATAATGAGTTGGACGTATCGAATCTCAAAGCAAACTCTCGCAAACGGTGATGATGTATTTGCTATTCGTGAATTTTATCCCAATAGCAAGGGAGAACTAACAAGCTGGAGTGCTAACGAGATTACACCTGTTGGCACAACACTGGAAGATCTAAAAGGCGAGTTAGCACTGATAATGCAGTGCTTGGACAAGGACGTAATTGATATTGGTGGAGGTGAAGAGTGAAGACAATGAAAAAATGGTACGCGATGTTTGAGGATCGAAGCCTAAACTGCATTGCTTATGGCGGATTTGACACTGAAGACGAAGCGAAAGCTATGTTTGGTGGAAGGGTTAGCTATGCAATGCTTATCCCAGACGATAGATTGGTTGTTTATCCAGATTATCGCACCGCAAAGTCCTGTATAGGAATAGGACTTTGCGGTGCACATGGCACGGGCAAAACCACACTAGCGAACGCCTTATCGCAAAAGCTAGGGATTCCATATATCCCTATTGATGCGAGTAGTGTGTTTTTGGAGCATAAATTCCACCCGTCCGACAAACTTGATATCCGCACTAGGTTGTTTTTGCAGCAAAAGATTTTGGCTAAAGCTGAAGACATCTGGTTTGAAGTTGACGAACCTAGCTTTATCTGCGATCGCACACCGTTGGACATGGCTGCTTACTTGCTTGCTGATGTTGGCAATGGTGAGTTAGATAAGCATACACAGTCTGAGGTTATGGACTATTTGCAAAATTGCTCTAATGTTACGGCTCGGTATTTTGACAAAATTGTATTAATTCCCCCTGCCATCACTTTTGTTGAGCGTGAGGACAAAGCGGCGATTAATCAACCGTTAATATTCAAGTTGCATACTCAGCTTTTAGGGATACTCAATTATTTGGATTTGCCTTATAAGGAGTTGCCAAAAGACTGCATGGAGTTGGGCGATCGCATGAAATTTGTTGAAGATTATTTAGAGGTAAACAATGTATAAGGCGACTGGATATAATCACGCTCTAGATCGCGTTCGAGAAGATATGGCGTTAATGCTAAATCTTGAAGTAAAAATTATTCAATACGATACGGCATTGATGAATAGGAACTTTTACACTGAAGATCAACTGGCGACTATACAGCAAAAACGCGCTGATGCTTCTCGTGATTTTATTGATCTTTTGAATAAATACAATATTAAAAATGACTAACGAAGAAATTAACCGCCTTTTATTAGCCATCAATCCAGATCCGATTAAACCTAACGTCGCGATTATTGATGATGATGGAGAGCATGATTAATGCAAGAGATCGAGCGAGCCAAGCTCATCGGCTTTTTCAGCACCCATCGCGGCTCTTACTCTCTACGCTACATTGAAATCTGTACGCAAATCAATACGAGCGCATTGCGCTTACTTCTTAACCAAGGCGCGATCGCATACGGTAACAGGCGCTTGCATATTGAGTGCGTTGAGGGTAATTATCGCGCTATCCCTAAACTGCGTAAGGCGACACCAAAGGAGCTAAAACAGCGGGAATTAAGCAGACTGCGTAATAAAGCTTTTGACCACGCTAGGGCGCGTGGTGTGTCTGTCGGTAAAGCTAAGTTGGCGGCTTGGAATGCTGTTTGCGATCTAGAATAAAAATACCGTAGATGTACGAGAAATATTTATGTATGGAATAGAAACGGAAGACAGGGTTACAGCTTTAGCCAGTGCGCTTAGTTACTGGGTTTTTCGCTGTAGAGACAAGAGTAAAAGTCCTGCCATGGGCTTAAAAACATGGGAATATTTTCAAAGCAGTATCCAAAATGCTGCTATTCCCTCTCGCAATATCGACGACTACATTGAGAATTTAGCCAAGAAGCTTATTGTTGCACACCTCAACCCAAAAGAATGGACTCGCATAATCGCGCCAAAACAAGTGGTTTTACGGGCTACTGTGAATGATGATGGCAGTATGGGAGACATTCAACAGAAAGACTGCGATCAAAATATTGATCTTTGGTGGTTGGGATGGAACGACATTTTAGCCAAATTGAAATATACGCACGGGATAAGCGATCGCCATATCCTCAGTTTGTGCAAATCAAAACCGCACATTATTACTACTTTTTGTCGTGTTCGCTTTGAAAGCGATCGCGCTTTGAATATTCCAGAAGAAACAGAAAATACTCTAGATGTAGAGGCTAATAATGCTTAATTACAATCCCCACGATCGCCATAATATCAAGCTACACCTGCAAATTACACTGTTGCAGCCACTCTCACATATCAGTGAGTCCGTAGGCAATCAAACCAATTTACGAACGATGAAAGTGACAGATTTAGAGGGAAATCCCTCTGAAGTTTTTACACTTTCTGGCAATAGCTTACGGAATAGAATTTTGCGGCGGTGTGGTATTGATTCCTTCCTATCTCAGATTGGTGTGCAAGTATCGCCAACGATGCATCACGCTCTATTTTGCGGCGGCGCGATCGATGGTGGCACGGGTAATGATTTAGATTTGGATAGAAAAATCCGTCAGCTTTTGCCATGCCTTTCAGTGCTAGGAACTGCCAAACCTAAAGGATTGTTTGGTGTATCCGATGCTCAAATGGTCCATGGTCGGATTAATATTGGTGATGCGTATTTGGCTTGTGTAGAGAGCGCTAAGTATCTTTATCAGATGTTCCCCCCTGCGTTGCCAATCGAAGTCATACCAGCACTAGAACAGATTATTGATGGCAAAGATTTGCAGCACAGCCAACGCGTAAACCAATGGCTACATCATGGTTCTCCTTCGGATGTTAATAATTACGATCTCAAGGCTTTGCTTGATGAGTGGCTACCATTCTTAGGAGAGAAGCTTCGATATTATTCCGATTGGCTTACCTATAGCCAAAAGACAAGGCGCGATTCACTTCACGATCCTAACTTTGCAAAACATTTGATCGGCGCTACTCCAGAACCTCAAAAGATGATTTCTCAAGGCGATCTATTTGGTATAGTTTCGGAGCCTGAAACCAAGAAAGGTAAAAGCGAAAAAGCAAAGCCCGAAAAAGAGAGAAGCCAACAGATGATTATGGGTAATTGGCTACTCCAAACAGGTGCTACTTTGTACTCTTATTGGAGCGCAAACGTTACCAGAATCGAAGAAGGATTTATTGCAGATGCTTTACTCAAGTTTGCAGAATCGCCATACTTGGGCGGTCAATCAGGAACGGGTTGCGGACTATGCTCTATGCAATTCTGGTTTGAGACTGCGGAGGGCGATCGCGGTGAGTTTATGACGATTACACCTCATGCTCAGAAATTAAGCGATCGCGCTACTGAATCTCACGCAAGGTATAAAGAATATCTCGAAGATTACAAAGGCTTTCTAGCTGATTCTAAGAGCGATATTCGGAGTTTATTGAATGGATAACCTCCAAATAATCGCACACATGGCAACGCCGCTAGTTGCCTATGATGACTGGTCCCCTAGCTTCGATGCTCTGATTGAGTATCAATTGTTAGACCAATTAGGGCTAATCACGCCTAATCCAACGGCTGCGGATGCTGAAAAGAATCTGCCCTTGATTTTTGATGAAATGCCGATCGCTCGGAAGACGCTTAAAGGCGAGTGGTATTGGGCCGTGAGTTCACCACATTACATCGAAAATCATCAACAAACTCAGCGTTACCGTAAGCGATGGGACAAGCAAGAACTACACCTTGATTGGGGTAAAAAGAAAGCTAAGGTTGATAGTTCGCAAGGGCATTTTAA
>Ga0315902_10010038_pt1 | contig 12569 bp, 8 predicted proteins | sample LakEriMetagenome_9_FD_203523 | JGI IMG/M metagenome (GOLD analysis project Ga0315902, IMG submission 203523) | Freshwater fungal communities from buoy surface, Lake Erie, Ohio, United States - Buoy 12 MA117 | ecosystem: Environmental > Aquatic > Freshwater > Lake > Lake biofilm | place: USA... | reverse complement strand
CAATTCTGATTCACGAAGCTGAGAAAGCCGGCAGTGGGAGTCGAACCCACAACCCCCGCATTACGAATGCGGTGCTCTGCCAATTGAAGCTATGCCGACAACCCGCCCAAGGACGGAAACCTAGGCTCTGGGGGTACAAAGATAATTGCTAAACGCTGAAAACGTCAAGTCCTCTTGCCTGCTGAGAGCAGGTCCACTGGTCGAAAATCCTGTGGATCAAGCGCCTCTGGGGAGTCTTGAACTGCCAGTATGCGTGGCAGCTTGCGTTGCCGCTTGGGAGATCGATGGGGCAGAAGAGAAAGAAATTGGCTCGTTCTCTTGGTGGGTTTGTGACGGAGAAGTCGCGTTTTTCGCGGGAAAACGATTTCGGTAAATCCAACGTTCCCACCAATTTGCCACCCGGATTCGACGGTCTTTCAGGGAAACCAAATGCTGCTTTCCGGTTCGAGTTTCCAAAACCAGATCTTGGTCGCTTACCGATCGGACGATCCAATACTTGTCGACTTCATAGGAATAAAGATCGCCTCGGGGAGCTGGACTGATGTTTTTCGCACGTTTTCCAGGAGAAAGCCCGTACTTTTCCCGTGTGCAAATCACCCAGTCGTTGACTTTAAACCGACTCTCCATGACAGACTCCGACCCGTCGAGCAAAAAACGACATATATTCGATGAATTCTTCCAAATATCGAACGCCTGAATCCCTCCGGCGCTCGTCCCTGATGCAAATTCTCGGATGCATTTGACCTAAGTCTAGTCCAATCATGGGGTTAGCAGGCGATTTACGTGGGAATTTCACGGAATCCTCACAGAACCCTACTTTTTTTCGCAACGGTTGCCACAACGGGTTCCAAGGGATATCCTTAGATTTATGTTGAGCCTCACGGGTGATTCAGGTGCGCAACGAACGGAATAAAACAGGACTCTATGTCAGACCATTGGAATTTGCTTGCGGATCAGCTTGGCACGCCGAACCTCGCTCCACGCTCAAAGAAAACGCCGAAAACCGAGGCTCCCATCGAGCCTGCCCCGGCGATTGCCCCGGTCAAACCGAAGACATCCAGTCGGCCAACGGATGTTCCCGAAGAGATTCTTACTACCCCGGAATCACTCCCTGGCCCGGGAAATTCGTCCGGATCGAACTCCGATTCTAAGTCCGAGGACAAACCCCGCGCGACCCGCAGCCGTCCGACCGCATCGTCACCTAGGAAGCCCAAACCCGCTACCGAAGCGGTCCAAGACAAATTCGGCGACGGGCTTTCCGACTTGCCCGGATCGTCTGAGCCGAACTTAGACCCTGAAACGGTTTCGTCGTTCGAGCAGTTTGCAAAGGCTGGCTTTACCCAGTCTGCCGGTCGACGCGCCGATCTCTCTGCAATCGACCTTGACCAAACACTCCCGACTCAGGCCCAATCCGTCTCCAATCAGGAAGCTCCCCTGTCCGATTCAAAAACCCAACCTGCTGCCTCACGATCTGTCGAGTCTCGAACACCCGTGCAACAGGTCAAAGAACCGCAGGTGAAGGAACCTCGCGAGAGATCCATGCTCCAGAGCTCATGGGACGCTCTAGCAAATCTCTTTGGCGTATCCTCGGACTCTCGACGCGAACCGACCGAGACCCCAGTTGCCCCCAAATCGCCCGAACCCAGAGTCGACGAGCCAAAAAATTCGCAAGATCGGAATGTGCAAGCCAACCGGCCATCGTCCAAGCGGTCGGCCCCGAGCAGCATGTGGGATTCCGAAGAAAAAGCGTCGAGGCCCGATCCCTCCCCAGAGACGATCAAGAATGAGGATTCTGTTTCGACCGCACCGGTCTCGGCACCACGAAACCGACGCCCCGAACCGAGGGATCTAGAATCCGTCGAATCGGATCGCCGGGGACCAAGGCGCGCACCCCGAAGAGGTCAGCGCGACGAAGCAATCCCGGCGGCAGATCCAGATCGACGCGACCATGATCGCCCCAGAAGCGAGCGACGCGAAAACGATAAGCCCTTGGATGATCGAAGAGATAGCGATCGACGCAACGACGATCGGCCTAGAGGCGAGCGCCGCGGCAATGTGCCCCGCGAAGAGGATCGCCGCGAAACCGATCGCCGCGATAATGATCGGCCAGTAAGCGAGCGACGCGATCGGGAGCGAACGGACAACGACCGTCCGGTGAGCGATCGTCGAGATGGCGATCGCCGCGATAGCAATCGCCCCACAAGCGAACGCCGAGATGGCAACCGCCCCACAAGCGAACGTCGAGACGGCGAACGCCGCGATGGCAACCGTCCCACGAGCGATCGACGAGATGGCGATCGACGCGATAGCGATCGACGAGGCAACGACCGTCCGGCAGGCGATCGACGCGATGGAGATCGACGCGATGGAGATCGACGCGACCGCATCCTGCGCAGTGACTCCGACCGACGCAAAGAGCACCTCGGATTCGCCGAAGGCCTCGTGTCGGACACCGATCCGATCGATCTGGATCGCGAAGACCAAGGGTTGTTCAATGACCAACCAGAAGAGTCCAACGAGCCATCGCGAAACGATCGGAACCGAGACTCCCAGGAATCTTCTTCCTCACGAGAAAGAAGGCCCAAACGACGCGGACGCCGAAACTCGGATTCACAACTAGACGCGGAAGGACCCTCCAAGGAGCGTTCCGCGGATTCTTTCGACGAATTCGAAGACCCCAATGATTCGGATCGATCTGACGATTCTTCCGAAAGTCGGCCAAAGCACGGCAAGGTTCCTTCTTGGACAGAAACGATCGGCGCGGTCATCGAATCGAACGTTGCTAACCACCAGAAGAACTCCTCGGGCAGCCGAGCACGACATCGTCGACCCAACCATTAGAAATCGGTTTCCCTCCCGATGGGCGGGGCAAAAGGTTTTTAAACATCTCGATGCGCCGAGGCCGGTTTGCAACCTGCTTTCGTCAACGCCCCTTGCGGCATCTTGATCATTCTTTTTTCATTGCGACCCACGTTGGTGTCGCTTTGGTGGACTCGGGACTTATTCCATCGATCGGGTGTTGCGACATCAAGTCACTCGATCGCTCGAGTTTCGACTTGATGGCACCCCCCCTTTTGTGGGATACTTGGCCCCCCCATTTAGATGGGGTCGACCCTAAAAAGTAGGGGGTCCGAGTTCTACTCGGAGGATTTATTTCCGGTTTGAAAATAAGGTGTTCCACCTTTTTTCGATCGGAAAACACTAGGAACACACAGTCAAGGAGTTTTCGTTCGATGTACAAGAATCTCAATGCTTCCTCTCTGGGGATCTCAGGTCGCCAAAGCGATCTGATCGAGCTGGCCATGACCTACGGGTTTCAAGGTTTGGATATCGATGCAGTCGACTTGCAAGTTAGGACCGCACGGACCGATTTCGATCGGGCAGCTCGATTCCTGACGAGTTCCTCGATGCGTGTATCGGGCTTCGATGTCCCATGCAATCTCGATGCAGACGACAAGGACTTCGAGCAATCGTTGAAGCTTGTCGAACAAGTCGTCAAAGTTGCCGGGATGGTCAAAGCCCGGGCCGGATTCCTAGCGATTCCAGCGGCCACCAATCGGGCACCTTTCCCGCAATACTTCGAGTGGATCAAATTGCGGATCGAGCGACTCGCAAGCATCTTCGAGGCCAACAATGTCCTCTTGGCCCTCCACTTTTCCACTTTTTCCGAAGCCCGCGAATCGTATCAGTACCAGTTCATTCAGGACGTCAACGGCGCCTTGGCTTTGATTCAAGCCTGTCCGTCGAAGTCCGTCGGGATGCTCATCGACACCTTTCACTGGACCGTCGGCAAAGGAACTTGGGAGCAATTGGAGAGTTTCCCGGTGGGCCGAATCGGTGGATTGAATATCGCCGATGCGAGTGAAATTCCTGAGATCGGCGACTGCAAGGAGTCGCACAAACTCGTCGCGGCCAGCGTCGGAACGATCGACAATTCCCGATTCGCTAAGATCCTCAGCGCAAGTGCTTACGATGGTCCGATCACCAGCACTCCGGCCCTCTCAAACCTTGGCTCTGTGAAACGCGACCTGATCGCTTCGAAAGCCCAAGACGTACTCGATGCGACCTTGACGCAAGCAGGGCTTGCGACCCAAACCCGGCGGCCCGAGGTGGTTGCGGCTCAGTCGCGATTCGCTCCTTATACCCCCGGTATCGAGGAACTCGGTTGATCGATGCGTTCGAGGAAATCTTGAGGATCGGTTTCTCCAATCCAGCCAAAACCGACTATTATTTGTGCTACACTAACGACGTCTTGAACGTGGCCGTCCGAACCATCAAGGGCTTTGTGTTTTCTTGATGATTAGCCAGCCGATAGCATCGAACCCAAGAAATGAGCCGGGTAGGTATAGAGGCCTGCCCGGAAATGAAGTTTGGCAGGAATCAAATCCGCCGCCGCGGAGTGGTGAAAACATGTCGAAATTAACTTTGCGAGTCGTCCAAGGAGCCGACCGCGGGAAAGTCTTCGGTGACTTATCCCCCCCGATTTCTATCGGCCGCGAAGAAGGCAATACGATTCAACTCAATGACGAACGCATTAGCCGTTACCACTGCAAAATACTTCTCGACAACCAACATCTTGTCTTGACCGATTTGGAGAGCACCAACGGCACCAAGGTCAACGGTCAGAACTGCCAATTGAAAATCCTACGCTTCGGCGATCTGATTCTTGTCGGTCGAAGCATCTTACTTTTTGGCGATCAGCAACAAATCCGTTCTCGGCTCAATGAAACGAATTTGGTCGACGAGAGTGGCTTGGTCGAACGCCAAAGCGATCGCGATTTTGAGGTCGACTCGAGTCTGCTCGTCGAAGTGTCTCCTGCTCAGGGGCTCGAGTATCCACCGGTGATTCCCCACCGACTGAGTCCTAGTCAAGCAGCACAACTTGCAGAGCTTTTGGAGTACATTCATCGAGGGATTGGAGATGTCGTCGAGGGCGTTCAATCCAATGAGTCCAAGAATTCAGTATCGGTTTCCCAACAAAACTGGCAGTCACTCTTGTTGGTCTATTCAAACCTCTCGGAGCTGATTCGAGCGATTGCAGACCCTGACTTCAAGCTTCCTGGCTAGGCGATATCCTCGGGCCAACTCCAGGTTAGAGCACGCACTCCTGGACGACCCTTCCATGCACATCGGTCAGTCGGTAGTCCCTGCCACCCCAGCGGTAGGTCAATTTCTCGTGATCGATCCCCATCAAGTGCAAGACTGTCGCTTGCAAATCGTAAATCGATACGATGTTCTCCACGGCGCGGTATCCGAATTCGTCGGTAGCTCCATGCCAGTAACCTCCCCGGGTTCCTCCTCCTGCCATCCAAAGACTAAAACCTTGAGGATTGTGGTCTCGACCACTGCCACCTTGTGCAAAGGGAGTACGTCCGAATTCGCCGGCGCAGATTACCAACGTGGATTCCAAAAGCCCTCTTGCTTTTAAGTCATCCAGCAGCGCTGCGATCGGTTGATCGACGACCTTGGCGTTTTTGCGGTGACCGGCTTGAAGGTTGTCGTGATCGTCCCAGGGGGCGATAAAGCGAACGCCTTTGACACAGGTGACTTCGACGAACCGAACCCCGCGCTCGACAAGCCGCCGAGCCAGCAAGCATTCTTTAGCGTACTGGGCCATCAATGGGTCGGGCGAATCGACTCCATAACGCGTCAGGGTCTCTTTGGTCTCGTCGGAGAACTGGACCAATTCCGGTACGGAGCTTTGCATCGCGCTTGCAGTCTGGTCGTTTTGGATTGAGGACTCGATGAGTTGATAACCGGCGGTCGTCGAATCGTATTCTTGGAGGAATCGCAGATCCTCGCCTCGCAGGTACTTCAGAAGCGCTTGCTGCTCTTGGACCGGTCTCGAAGGTTGGATGTTTCGCACAATCTCTCCCCCGCTGAAGGTGTCGAAGATCGCCCCTTGATGGACTGCGGGCAAGAAGGCATTCGAGAAGTTTTCCGGACCTCCGATCGGCAGCAGGCCACCATGGACGACAATGTAGCTCGGTAGCTGTTGGTTCTCGGACCCTAAGCCGTAGCCGAGCCAAGCTCCCATCGAAGGTCGGCCTTGCGCCGCAAACCCAGTATGCAGGAACATACAAGCTTGGGAATGTTCGGCAAACTCGCTTTGCATCGATCGAACGACACAAAGTTGATCGGCATGGCGCGAGAGATTTGGAAACAGCTCGCTGATCTCCATTCCCGACTCTCCGTATTTTGAGAACGAGAACGGGCTCCCAAGGCACTTGCCATTTTGATCGAACTGGGTCGCATCGATCGACGCCGGAAAAACGTCTCCATGGCGTTTGCTCAACTCCGGCTTGGGATCCCATGTGTCGACCTGCGATGGCCCACCATCCATAAATAGGAAGATCACTCGTTGGGCTTTCGCCGGGAAATGGAGCCCATCCTTCGCTTGGACTTGGACCCCTCGCGCAGCGCCTGCCAACCAGCCTAGACCCAACCCGGTTTGGCGGATCCAATCTCTTCGGGTTCTGGTGTGGGGTGTCGTGGCTCTATGGGGATCTTTGGAGTTAGTCATCGTACGAACCAAGCTTCCTTGAAGTTGAACATCGCATGAGCCAAAATGGACCATGCTTCTTTGCCATCGGTCGCCTTGCCATCAGCCACTTGCTGCACATCGCGGATCAATGCAAGAGCCGAATCGACCTCGGTATCCGATGGAGGTCTGCTCAGCAGACGCATGTACATCGCTCCGATGCGCTCCGTTGGGTCCAGTTCCTGGGTATCTTGACTCCAGAGTCTTGCCTGCTGCAAGACAAAAGGGTCGTTGAGCAGCATCAAACTCTGTAGGGGACCATGGGTGGTATAGCGTCTGCCGACGGTTGAGGTCGGCTTGGGGAAATCGAAAGCCGCTAGGAATTCATCGGGGAAATTGCGCCGTACCTCCAGATAAATCGATCGGCGTGAATCTCCGTCGATCGGTCCAGGCGGTGATTGCTTGTTGGGCTCAAGCACGGACTTGTAGTAATTGCGTGTTCCGAGTCCTTGATCAGGGCGGCGCAAATTGCCAGCGACCGACAGGAGGGTATCACGAATCGATTCGGCTTCGAGACGACGCAAGTGGGAGTGCGAGACCAACCGATTCGCTGGGTCTTTTTGGCTTGCCGATGCCGTTGGAATACTCGAGCGTCTCCAAACCCTTGTTGTGACGATCGCCCGAATCAATCGCTTGGTCGACCAACCCTCGCGAAGAAAGTCGCTCGCGAGGCGATCCAAAAGCTCCGGATGGCTCGGCTCCTGACCCATCCGTCCGAAGTTGTCGACGGTCCGAACGAGCCCCTCTCCGAAGAGCCAACACCAAACCCGGTTGACATACACCCTGGCCGTCAATGGATTCTTGGGGCTTGCAATCTCCAGGGCCAGCGTCAGTCGACCGCTTTGGGAATCCTGGTAAGCTTTGGGGTCCGAACCGAGGACCTGCAGATAGCGCCTTGCGACGGGCTGTCCTGGGCTCTTGTGGTCTCCCCGAGGGAGCCATTCTTGGTCGATCGGCATGCGGTCTTCGACGACCCCCGGCACCCAGCGCAGAGCGGGTATCGAGGATTCGGCGTTTCGATACTGCTGGCTTAGAGACGAGATTTCGGCAACAATCGCTGGCTCGAAACGAAACAGATTCTCGTCGATCAACGCATTGATCCAGCGAAGATCCTCGATCGTATAGGTTCCTGACAAGAGCCGTTCGAGGGCTGCTCGGGTCACCGTAGCGGTCGAGCGAATCCAAGCGTCTGGCAAGGCACCATCGGCCAGGAACGAATCGAGCAGACTGCCTGGAATGGGGCTCGGAGCAGAGGGCTTCTCGTTGGCCCCATGGGCTAGGACCATCCCTAGTCCAAAACTCGATCGGCCGTCGGAGCGTTCCAATACGCTCGGGTCTTTGGTGACCCCTAGATAAGGTTTCGCGTCGCGCGTTAGCAGTTCGATGTGCGCGCGAAGCCCCTTCCACTGAGGCCTTATCCGCATGGTTACCCATTGATAAGCGTTGGATTTCAGGCTCGGGTTTAACGTGTCGAACAGCAACGAATCGCCTTGGAAATTCTCGATGACCAAACGAGCTCGTGCCTGGTCCGTTCCACGGCACCACAGGGAGATCGAATCCGAATCGATCTGGAAATCAGGGGATCTCAGGCTGCCCGATGCCCGATCCGTCAGCAGATTGCTGTGGTACCCGGGCTCTTGCAAGCGGGTCAACGGGAGATCGGTTTTCCCGAGGACCGACCAAGCGAGATCTCGGTTCGGTTGATCAGGCGAAGGGAGCCCAATGGCATACGGAGCAAGCCCGGCTCCGTGGACCCTCCATGGCTCGATCCGACCATCGGTCAAATGGGTTAAATCGAACAAGACTTTGCTCTCGGCCGGTAGTTGACTTCCATTCCATGTGGGCCGAGCAAGCTTCTTTTTTATCCGCTCTTTGAGTTCGCCCTGGGATTGGGGATCGGCCGAGAGGACCTCGATCCAGTCGGCAAGTGCGGAGTCCTTTGGGTTGGATTTCCATCGCGCGATCGCGCTTCGCCAAGCGTGATCGTTGCCGACTGCATCCTTGATCTGGTCCCATTTCTGACCGGGCTCTATCCGAGATTCGACCCAGCGAAGAGCTTCGGGAATTTCCAGGTCCCACGAGGAAGTCGATGCGGCCCATGCTTCGATGAGCTTGAGCGTCATGAGCTTTTGAAGTTGCTTGAGCTCAGAGTCCTTGGATACGAAAGGATCGGGTCGGTCGATAGGGATCATAGCCGAGCGTGTGCTGCGAAGAATCCCGTAAAGCGAATAGAAGTCTTCATCAGATATTGGGTCGAACTTGTGGTCATGGCAACGCGCGCAGGAAATGGTTAATCCTTGGAACGCTTTACCGATGGTGTCGATCTGGTTGTCGATCACCGCGATCTCTTCTCGCTTGACGTCCAGGGGCGTTTGATTGAACTCGACGAGTCGGTAGAAACAAAGGCCGATGAGCGCTTCGTTGCAATCCAGGGCATCATTCCATCTCGGTTCGATCAGATCGCCGGCCAAATGCTCTTGAATAAGTCGTTGAATCGAAAGATCGTTGGCGAACGCGCGGATCAGATAATCGCGGTATCGGTACGCGAAGGGCAGGTACGCATCGTCTTCGGATCCGTGGGTCTCTGCGTAGCGCACCGTATCCATCCAATGCCGAGCCCAGTGTTCGGCGTATTCGGTCGTCTCGAGCATCGCATCGAGGGCCGCTTGCCAAGCTTCGTCGTGGGTCGATGGGTCGAGGAGTTTGGGAACGAAACGCTCGATTTCCTCGATGCTCGGTGGCAAGCCTCGGAGTTGATAGCTCAGTCGACGCAAGAGCGTATGCGCGTCGGCAGGTTCGCTCGGCACGATGTCGGCCTTTGCGAGCCCTTGGTCGATCCAATGATCGATCGCCTCTGTGGTCGATAGGCTCGAAGCTTCGCTCGGTGATTCTCGGTTTTCCGGGCTTTTGACGGGCTTAAAAGCCCACCACTTCGAGCGTTCCTCGTAGAGCTCCTCCCAGGTTCTCGCCTGGAGAGACCCCAAGGCTTCAGGCTCGGTTCGAGGGTCGGCAGCGCCCGTGGCAATCCAATTTTCAAAAAGATCGATCGTCTCCTGGGTGAGCTTCGGCGCCTTCGAAGGCATTTCCAGGCCCGGTTCGAGATGCTTGAGGACCCGCAGGAGCAAGCTGTTTTGAGGTGTTTTCAGATCGACCGACGGTCCGGAATCACCCCCTAATTGCCAGCCCTCTCGGGAGTCTAGGGCCAAGCCACCCCCTTTTTTGCCCTGGTGATGGCATTCTAAACAGTGGGTATGCAGCGCCGGGCGTATCTTGCTCTCGAAGAATTCGAATTCATCTCCGAGGACTGGAGATTCGGCGCCGATCCAGGCAAGGCTGCTGAGCAATCCGATGAGGGACACGTCCAGGAGGATCGCCCGCAAGCTGGCAATTCGCAAGCAGGCAACTCGAAATCGCAAAGCGTCAAGTATCTGTTGGCTGGCTTGCATCGAGGAGGGATTCCCTTGGGAATGGTTTTAAGGCTTGATGGCGGGTCGGATCGTCACGGCCGTCTTTGCCGAGGCACGTCCGACGGTATTGACACTATGGACGGTGATTTTCTGGGGTTCGCTTGGGGCTGCATCGGTGAGGAACGTTGCGTCGCGATAGAGCATTTGCGCCAAGGGCAAGGGTGGGGTATCGCTGTACTGGAGGCCTTGGAAAACGGGCCTTCCGAAGGGATTGTTGCTCTTCTGAGGCACCTGCGCAATCTGCTTGCCATCGCGTTCGATGACAAAATAGGCCAGTCCGCTCTCGAGATCGGCATCGCAGGTCCAGGAGATCGTATCTCCCTGGAGGATTGCAAGATCCGGTGCCGGGGGGAGAGTCTCGTCGAGCACAAGGGTGTCTTTGTTGTACTGCGACCAGAGCTTGGCGATTCTCTCGTTAGGCAACCATGACCACTTCAAGGCGTCGGCCGAAGCGTTGTTGGGATCCAATTCGGTATTCGAGTCGCTGCCGTGCGATGCCAACCACGCTTGGCTTGCATTCATCGGACGGATCGGTGCCCCGAATTCGGTTGGCAATCGCTGGGAAAGGCATTCATCGAGCCAGGGGATCGCTAGGTACCTTTGGTTTCCGCATTCGTGGCTCGATAACGGATCGACGGAGGTGGCGATGAGTCCCCCGCGGGATCGGAGGTTGTTGAAAAACTCGAGATTCGCTGGCCAGACCGATCCGAAGCGTGCGTCCTGGACGCTAACGCCTTCCTTGGTCCCCACATTGCACATCAAGGGGACCGTCAAAATTCGGTCGTTGAGCGAGTAGTTTTGGATGTTCCCTTTCGATGCGACCGGTTCGACCAAAGGGACCCCTGAGCGCAGCCAAGCCGCCAGGGTCCTTTCCGGATACAGCATCGCCATACCGCCACACCAGTGTCCACCGCCGCTGTGTCCCCAGAGAGCCCAGGGCAGGCCAGAGAGTTCCCGGTGTCCTGATTTTTCGCCCAGCATCTCGAGCGCTTTGAGGAAGGCTTTTGCCGACCCTTTGCGAGGGTCGCACCACAACTGACAATCGGCTTTTTCGGGTTGTTCATAAGCCGGCGCCAGAAGAGCGCAGCGATGTTTTTTAGCTAGAGCTTGCCAGTGAAGGTCATACGCACCGCTGAGCCCCGACTTGCACGATCCCTCCCCGCATCCATGCTGGTGGACGATCAGCCCTCGAAGCGTTTGAACCTCGGGGGGGATCCAGATGGTAAAGTTGGCTCCGAAGGAGAGCTCGCCAGGGGAACTTGAGGGTTCGAGCCGTACGCGATAGTACGGCGGGGCGGCGTCGGGATAGACGTCGTAGGGGGCCGATTGGCCCAGGATCGATCCTGCCGCAGCGATGGTCCAAAACAGACATGCCATGGGGATCCAAGCGTTTGCGAACTTGGGATTCCACCGGGAACTCGATCGATAAGCAACCACTTGCATAGGAATCAAACCATTAGGATGAAATTTGGAGGAAGCTCAAGGCCGGTTTTCCTGGGATTTTCCAGGCAAGTGGGCCACCGGCGGGTCAACGGTAAACATTGCCAAAAAGGTCGACGTTGAGTATTATAACGCACGTTCCGGGAAACTGAGTTTGTGTCCCCGAAAAGCCCGGACATCAAAGATCTCTCGACATGAAATCCCCTTTTACCGTCTCTCAGATTGTGGACCCCGTCGATCTGTTGCGTATCGGTCGCCAGTGGAATCGATTGTGCGGAGAAACCCCCAACCAAAATGCAGCGCATAGGGGTCGATGGGATCTTTCTCTCCCCTGGACGCTCGGCTGGATCAGCGAACTTCCAGAGTCGCAGCGCGATCTGGTGGTGTTGACTGCAAGCTCGGGGACGAGCCTACGCGGGATCCTCCCGCTGGTCATGCACAGCACGCCTGCTGGACGCGAATTGCGTTTGGTCGGCTCGGTAGGGTGCCTTGGTGACTCGAAGGGAATTCTTGCTACTGGCGACGACCAAGAGGCGATCGGTGAGGCCTTTGGAAATTACCTAGCTTCCGAATGGCTTGGACAAGTCCCATCGTTGCACCTTCAATCGGTAGCTCAGGAGGATCCAGGCATCAGGAGCTTCGTCGAAGCCTTGGTGTCCCGCTCAGGTTGGAATGCGGAAACCAGACCCGAGCCGACCCAACGTATGGTGCTGCGTCCGGTGCAGGGTCCTGACGGCGAACCGATCTGGCCTTTGAGCTGCCGTCGCGCGATTGCGTTGGTCAAGAAGTCTCTCGAATCGGGAATGTTCAAACTGACCGGAGCCTCGGAGGATACCGATCGGATGCAGGTGGCCAAGCATGCGATGATGATTCGCGGAATGTTGAAAAATGACGCGCCGGAACTCCAGGAGCCTTTCGGTTCGATCCCGATGTCTCAGCGCCTGTTGGATTACCGATTTTCGAAAGGTGTATCGCGGAACCTCTCCCAAGTCGGGTGCCTAGGCTCCTGCTTGGTCGAATGGAAAGGAACACCGATCGCAGGAGCATTGTTCGTCGACTTTGGTTCCTCGCGGTCTGTCGTTTGGTCCGAAGTTCGGGTCCATCCCGACCAAGAACCTCTG
>Ga0315902_10010037_pt1 | contig 12570 bp, 12 predicted proteins | sample LakEriMetagenome_9_FD_203523 | JGI IMG/M metagenome (GOLD analysis project Ga0315902, IMG submission 203523) | Freshwater fungal communities from buoy surface, Lake Erie, Ohio, United States - Buoy 12 MA117 | ecosystem: Environmental > Aquatic > Freshwater > Lake > Lake biofilm | place: USA... | reverse complement strand
CAGGTTAAACATATCACCGGGACGATTCAGCCGAAGTGAATCATTCCCCTGCGAGCGAAGCGTTATAGGAATTCCAATGAGCAAGAGGTTGACCAAACCCAACCAGTGGATTACTTTGCCAAAGAATGGAACGCACGTTTTCATAAACCGAAATTCCGTACGAATCCGGCAGCTACCCTTGATTTAGATCAGTACCAAAGCGGATTTGTATCCGTTTCGTTCAATGCTGCTCCAACCAGCGGCTCAAGAGCGTATCGTACAACCACCACCTTCCTCCGGTTTCATACACCAGATCTTTTTCCTGAAGTGCTGCCAATGCTGTCTGAACAGAACTGGGGGTGCCGAGTGCGTATTTTCTGACGAAAGCGGACCCCATTACTTTGACCGCACCACGCTCACGCGCAATGCCACGCAAGAGCAACCATTGGTTACGCGTCAAGAGGTCGCGATAGGTCCTGAAAAAGGGAGCACGTTCCTGCAGGATCTGCTTCAACTCCGTCTCTAAAGTCCATTCATCAATCTGTTTTCGAGGACATTCAATTATTCTACAAAGGCCCTGACCCAGCGCGTCCACTTCAGCCCTACTCCACTCTACCAGCCTTTCTGATGCGGCCTGATCGATTTTTTTGCGTGCACCGCTCATCTGCCTCTGAATCTCCTTCAGCAACATGTGCTCATCTGGTTCTTCGATTCTGATACATGGCGTTTGCATATCAAATGGCCAACTTTTCTCTTTGAGTAAGCGATCACGTTGACTTCCATCGTTGATCGCCAGTATTATTTTACACTTGATGTTTCGCAGGAGGGCATCTTTGAATGCCGAACGGATTCCATCGTCGTAAATCCGCTCCAGATGTTCTACTGTTAAGAGTTTCAGGTTTGGCAAACGGCCTGCATATCCGAAAAGCTGATCCAGAGCCACCTCATAGCGGACATCGTCATCAATGGAAAAATCGACAGTAGGTGCCTGTGAAAATCCATCGTACCGGACCACAGGACGCAGATAGGTGAATGCGTTTGCAAATTCTTTCATGACCTTGACCTGGCCTGTATCCACATGTTTGATGCATTCGCCTGCAATAGCAATCAACAAATCGGATTCATGCACTACATCGGTCAAATCGATGTGTAAAACCGTAATGGCTTTTCCGGTGTATGCCTCCGAAACAAACTCACGGAGCAAATGGGTTTTACCCATTCCACGCTGTCCACTCAATACGATTTGTCCTGTTGTTTGCAATCCCTTCCGAATGGAGTCAACCAAATCCGGACGAGGAATTAGCCCATGCGCTGTGGTGGTTTCTTGCATCTATATTTTACCTATTATACATAATGCAAAATACAAAATAATTGAAATGCCTTTGAACGGCTATTCAAAACCTGTTAACACCCCTGTGTTCATGCGTTCGGCGCATCTTTGCAGTGTGAATCGCCCCCAGCATCCGGACATGTCCCCGGCACTACTCGCCTACTTGCAGGGTTTTCTCATGGAGGGAAGAAAAGAGCGTTTTGAAAAGATCCTGGAACAACGAACACGTTTTTTGACCTGTGTACTGGAAAACATTTCAGATGCACACAACGCGAATGCGGTCATTCGATCCTGCGAGTGTTTCGGTATTCAGGATATTCACATCATCGAAAACGGCGCGAAGTTCAAGCCTGCCCGCAAGGTTTTAAAGGGTTCCCACAAATGGCTCAGTATTCATAAATACCGCGAGGAATCCCACAATACCAAAACCTGTCTGAATGCACTAAAAGAAAAGGGCTACCGGATTGTTGCCACCAGCCCACATGCTGCAAACATTGCAGTTCACGAACTACCGCTTGATCGGCCAATCGCCCTGGTATTGGGCCAGGAACACATCGGCATTTCGGATGTTGTGCGGGAAGAAGCCGATGATTTCATCATCATTCCGATGCAAGGCTTTACAGAAAGTCTGAACATTTCAGTAGCCGCAGCCATCATGCTACAATCGTTAAGTCACCGTATCCGCACCTGCAGCGATATTGAGTGGAGGCTGAGCGAAGTCGAAAAAGATGAATTACGCAAAACCTGGACCCTGAAGAACCTATACCGTAACGAACTCTTTATCGAGCGTTTTTATCAGGAAAATCCATGAAGCTGACCGACATCCATACCCACAACCGACCGCCGGAATCCGTTATTGGAATTCAAAACCTGATGAATCCCGATCAGGTAAAAAACGCACTTGAACAACCGGGTCTGTATTCGGCGGGCCTACATCCCTGGCACATACATCCCGACTATTGGAGAGAGGATGTTCACATGCTTACTGAAAGCATACATCACCCCAATCTGCTTGCAATCGGAGAAGCTGGACTTGATCGTCTAACCGACTTACCAATCAACCTGCAAATGGATGTATTCCGCGCGATGGTTGAACTTTCTGAAGCTGCGAAAAAGCCGCTGTTAATTCATGCCGTCAGAACCCATGGGGAAATCATGCTTTTGAAGCGGGAAATGAAACCTACGCAGGCTTGGATCATTCACGGATTCAATTTGCGAAAGAGCATCGCAGATGGTTTATTGGAATCGGGTTTTATCCTTTCGTTCGGAGCCGCATTGCTAAACGAAAATAGTGCCGCCTCGAAGGTGTTCACCGAAATCCCTGCTGACCGGTTTTTCCTCGAAAGCGACGAATCAACCATCGAATTAAAGGACTTATATAAACGTGCCGCGAACCTGCGTGAGTGCACAGTTGACCAACTGACCGAATCACTTTATGAACGCTTCAACCAACTCTTCTACAAGGCCTGACCGTCAGTGGCTGTCCAGAACAGCACTCATAACGGGTGAACAGGGGCTTGACCGCCTTGAGCGGGCTCATGTGCTGGTGATAGGGCTCGGAGGTGTGGGATCCTATGCTGCAGAGTTTATTGCGAGAGCAGGCGTAGGTGAAATGACCATCGTAGATGGCGATGATGTAGAAGCGAGTAACCGGAATCGTCAGTTGCCCGCGTTGGCAACCACGGAGGGTCAGTCGAAGGCGCTTTTGATGGAAGAGCGACTGAAGGCCATCAATCCATCCATCAGAGTGAATGTGATCCGATCATTTCTCATGCCGGAGGTAATCGAAGGCATTCTGAGTCAACCCTTTGACTATGTTGTGGAAGCCATTGACAGCATTACACCGAAAGCGACCGTCATTTACCACGCAAAGCAGCGTGGACTTCGAATTGTGAGTAGTATGGGCGCCGGAGGCAAATTGGATCCAACCAAACTGATTGTTGCCGACCTGAGCAAGTCACATACCTGCAGGTTTGCTCAATATGTACGGAAGCGTCTTCGGAAGATGGGCGTTCGTAAAGGTGTGAAAGTCGTATTCAGCACAGAATTGGTGATCCGCGAATCCCTGATGTTGACCGATGGAAGCCGATATAAGAAGTCTGCATACGGAACCATATCCTATCTTCCGGCCACATTCGGAGCCGCATGCGCTTCTGTGGCGATTCGTGATCTTTTGGACGATGTAGGTCGAATCGATCAGCACAGCGCAGGCACGAACTAAAACAATCATCCATTAGCCATATCCTTCAATAAGTCATGCGATTCGAACTGCTGCACACCGACTCCGAAACCAAAGCCAGAGCCGGAACTCTTGAAACGGCGCATGGGGTCATCGAAACGCCGATTTTCATGCCTGTTGGAACTGCAGGAACTGTCAAGGGGGTGCATCAACGTGAGTTGAAAAACGATATCGGTGCCCAAATCATTCTCGGAAACACCTATCACCTCTACCTCAGACCCGGCACTCAAATTCTGGAGGAAGCCGGTGGCCTGCATCGCTTCATGGGATGGGATGGCCCGATTTTGACTGATAGTGGAGGATTTCAGGTTTTTTCACTCAGCGACATCCGAAAAATCACAGAGGAAGGTGTGCGCTTCACATCGCATATCGATGGGTCGAAACACTTGTTCAGCCCCGAATCAGCCATCGATATCCAACGGAGCATTGGCGGCGATATCATCATGGCATTCGATGAGTGCACACCCTATCCCTGCGGTGAACGCGAGGCCAGAAAGTCGATGGAATTGACTCACCGCTGGCTCGAACGTTGCTGCACGCACCTCGACCAGCAGAAACCGAAATACGGTTACGCGCAGACCCTTTTTCCCATCGTACAGGGAAGTACGTATCCAGAACTGAGGAAGCAAAGCGCCGAGTTCATTGCTTCCATGGATCGCGAAGGCAATGCCATTGGCGGATTATCCGTCGGTGAGCCTGTGGAGGAAATGTATGCGCTAACCGATCTGGTCACCGATATCTTGCCCAAAGAAAAACCGAGGTACCTGATGGGTGTCGGAACACCTGCAAACATTCTGGAAGGGATTGCACGAGGTGTGGATATGTTTGACTGCGTAATGCCTACACGAAATGCGCGAAACGGAATGCTGTTTACAGACGAGGGCATTATCAATATCCGGAATGAAAAGTGGAAACACGATCTGCGCCCGATTGATCAGCACAGTCCTGCCTACGTAGATAACCAATATAGTCTTGCCTACCTAAGACACCTCCACGTATCAGGCGAGATGCTGGCTGCACAAATCGCAACACTCCACAACCTGAGTTTCTATCTTCGTCTTGTGAAAGAAGCCAGGGAACATATTCTCGCAGGCGATTTCGCAGATTGGAAAAAAAGAAAAGTAGAGACGGTAAGTCGTCGTCTGTAGAATTTCCCGAATCCACATGGGCATCAAGCATATCGACTGGTACATCATCCGAAAGTTTCTCGGAACATTCTTTTTTGCGCTTGCCCTGATCATCTCCATTGCCATCGTATTCGATATCAGTGAGAAAATCGATGACTTTCTGGAGAAGAAAGCTCCAATAGAGGCAATTGTCGGTGATTACTACCTCAACTTCATCCCCTACTTCGCGAACCTCTTCAGTCCGCTTTTCGTGTTCATCTCAGTCATTTTTTTTACGTCAAAAATGGCCGGCCAGACAGAGATTGTAGCCATACTCGCCAGTGGCGTCAGTTTTCGCAGACTGATGGCACCATACCTGGCCGCAGCCTTGTTTATTGCATTGTTGTCGCTTTACCTGAACAACTTCGTGATTCCTCACTCCAACACCGACAGGATCGCTTTTGAAACCACCTACATTAAAAATCCGTTCGTTTACAAGAACCGGCATGTGCATCGTCAAATCGCGCCCGGGGAGTTCATCTATTTCGAAAGCTTCAACAACATCGACCGGGTTGGATACCAGTTTTCGTATGAACGTATCGAGAACGGTAAGATGAAATACAAATTACTGGCGGAACGCATTCTGTGGGATAGCCTAAAAAACTCCTGGACGCTTGAAAACTACTTCTGCCGATCCATTGATTCACTACAGGAAGACATGCGTTCGGGATTCCGCATGGACACCACATTGAATTTTCACCCCTCGGAATTCAATCGAAGAACAAACTTCATTGAAACCATGGATACCCCTGAACTGAACCGGTACATAGCCCAGGAGATCATGAGGGGATCAGAAGAAGTCCCCTTTTATCTTGTCGAAAAACACAAGCGGATTTCCTATCCGTTTGCCACATTCATTCTGACCATCATCGGAGTATCCCTTTCCAGTAGAAAGGTTCGCGGAGGGATTGGGGTGCAGATTGGAGCCGGAATCCTATTGAGTTTTACCTACATCCTATTCATGCAGGTCAGTCAGACGCTTGCCACGAACGGCGGAATGCCCGCTTGGCTTGCCGTCTGGACACCGAATCTGGTTTTTAGTGTTATTGCCTTCGTTTTATACAGGAAGGCCGAACGGTAGACTAATCACTGGGTCGTAACCGCTTCTTCGTACACATGCAAACGATTGTAGAGGGTATCTCGCTCTACGGGAACACGTCCCGCACCACGAATCAAATCGATTAGCTCCTGGGTGCTTAAGGCAGGTGTTTGCTCTTCTGATCCGGCCATGGTATAAATCCGGGTGCTATCGTCGATGGTTCCGTCCAAATCATCAACTCCGAAAGCCTGAGTAAGTTGCGCCGTCGATCGACCAATCATGGGCCAGTAGGCTTTTACATGATCGAAATTATCCAGATAAATCCGTCCGATTGCGAACATCTTCAAATCGTCAATCAGGGTAGTCTCCCCAATGGAAGACATGTCGTTGTCTTTATTGCGAAACTTCAAAGGAATGAATGTCTGAAAACCGCCAGTCTTATCCTGAAGTTCGCGTAACCTGCGCATGTGATCGACACGATGAGCAGGAGACTCAATATGACCATAAAGCAAGGTTGCATTGCTTCTCAACCCCTCCACATGTGCAGCCTCATGGATTTCGAGCCATCGGTCCGCATCACATTTATCGGCACAAATCTTCTCCCTGATTTCAGCCGCAAAAATCTCTGCTCCACCGCCAGGAATGGAGTCCAAACCATGCTCCTTTAAATAACGCATGCCCTCCAGTGCACTATAGTGGGCCTTTCGGAACATATAATCCAGTTCTACTGCCGTGAAGGCCTTGATGTGCAAATCGGGGCGATGCTCCTTGATGGATTTCAACAAGTGCGCAAAAAATACAATATCCATTTTCGGATGTACTCCTCCAACGATGTGAACCTCAGTAATCGGCTGTCCATCATACGCCTTGACCTTGTCCAACATCTCTTTGGCCGTCAATTCCCTCGCGGTGCTTGTATTCGCGCGAATACGAACAGAAATTGCAGGTAAATACACAGACATTGGTGGGTTCAATGTGAAAATTGCGGTTGAAAAAGGTAAAATTTCCATTTTTCTGTTCACGAACATGATTGGCCAATATCCCGCATTCAGAAAGTCCTGCATGCTCAAATAGAAACAGTGCATCCTCGTCGGAAATCCGCAAACCGGAATTTACTTTTTCGGCTATCCGTTCAAGTTCTGGTCCCTGACCCTTCAAAAGCATACTAGCTATTTTTTCCATTACTCACAGTTACCGGTTGAGGCCGGCATAATTTCATCTTCATGAACAACAAACCGAACGGCCTCTGTGTTTAAATCGCCTGCAATAACAAGGATATAAACTCCTTTTGACAGGCCACCTGTGGCAACAGCGAGTGTATCCCCGGGCCTAATCAACTGATCCTTTGACCAAACGATTCGTCCGGCAACATCGATCAACTGAATCTGAGATTCCTGAGCGCGTTGCAAACCGGTTTTCACGCAGACCGTTCCTCCGGAATAAACCGGATTAGGATAAGCCAGCATTTCAATCTCAGGACAATTTTCACCCGGGAGGGAACTAAGTGAAAATGCTACAGAGCGGTAATTGTTTGTGGACTGATCATCCTGCTCGGCCAGCCTGAACTCCATCACCTGAATGCCGTCCGCTGCACCGATGGGAGAAAGCGAAACCGTCACTACGTCACCCGGAGGCAGTATACCGCTCCACGCCTCGGCTTGCTGCACACTACCGGGATATCCATACCTGATCTGTGCAGTGTAGACTGTATCACTGCCATTGTTACGCAGTCTGACCTCAGGGGAGAGACACCTGTAACTGTTTGATTTTACAGGAGCCAATACAGAATCAATTTCAACATCGTGGACGTATGGCATGGGCAATACCAATCCGGATGAATTACGTATTGAAAACCTGAAATTATCCAGCACACTCTGCATGCGTAACATCTGGCTGTCCGTAAAAAACTGCATACAACCATCGTCGGTATAGTCCATGTAATTCATGAACATAATACCTGGAGAAACAGTACTGCAGTCATCTGTATAGGGAAACGTCCTGCAGCGGAAAGTGGGCTTTTCCTGAACAGGGGTATCATCCACCAAATCGTTCCCACAAAACGCGTCGCCCCAAATATGAATCAGCGACAGCCAATGACCTATTTCGTGCGTAGCGGTACGGCCAACATCATAAGGCGGCTTAACGGTGCCCTTGCGTCCGAAGGCTTGGTAATCGATCACGATACCGTCCTGGTTTCCTGAAGAGCCCGGAAAGCTGGAAAAGCCAAGGGCATTCCCCTCGAGGTTGCAAACCCAAATGTTCAGGTAATCTGTAAACGGCCAAGGAGCGTGACCACCTGTCGCATCCTGAAAAATCGATGGGTCAAGCACCTGAAAATCCAATCGTGGGGTATTGACACGAAGAATACCATTCGTAGCCATCCCTGAAGGGTCGCGTCGAGCAAGCACAAAACGGATTCCACTATCACGGGTCTTCGGCTTCCAAACGTCAGGAACTGAAAGTGAGGAAGGGTTCAGGAAAGCATAATCTTCGTTGAGTACATCCAATTGAGATACGATCTGTTCATCAGAAATATTCTGCTCAGGCGTATTGTACAACACATGAATTACCACGGGTATTGTGACCGAACCGGAATTGGAACTTGATGCGCGCGCAACGCGGTTCATGCCCGCGGCTTCAATAGAAGCGGCATAGCCCGGTTGATTCAGCAATCGGTACCTGTGTACTTGATCGGTAAGACAACGCGCCTTGTTTTCCTGGGCGATGAGGGCGAAAGGCAAGTAGAAACAGGCCAGAAAAAAACAGAACGTAATCTGGATCGCTTTAAACTTACCCACCTTGCTTTGTTGTCGAACGAACACCTTGGTACCGGATAGATTTACAAAGCTTAGTGAATCACCAGAAAGCGCTCGCTGCGGTAAACACGTGGACCAGCAAGCTCGATGAAGTAGACGCCTGCAGGTAATTGCTCCGTGTTAAAGTCAATATGTCCGGAGTTAGCGATACCATTGATTCCTTCGCTGGCCACTTCGCTTCCAAGCATATTCCGTACAACTACGCGATCGATTTCCAACTGACTGATTGCTGTCCACTGAATCGATACGATTGATTGGGCTGGGTTCGGAAATACTGTTAACCGTAGCGAAGGATCAGCGTTATCGATACCGGCGACGGGCGGAGTGCAGGCGTTGGAATTGCGCTGCGCAACGCGAATGGGTGCATTTTGAAGAACAGTTTGTACACGAACGCGTTGCTGCAAGGAAAACATCTTCAGAGAAACATCGTTGCAATAGTCCATGTAATTCATGAACATGTCTCCATTCGGTGCATTGTTCAGGCAGTTGGATGTGGATGGGAACACAGGGTTTCCGAAGTTGGCCGTTTGTTGCGTCGGAGTATCAGAGCAATAATCGTTGCCGCAATTGTTGTCGCCCCAGATGTGACGCAAGCCCAACCAGTGTCCGACTTCGTGTGTAGCCGTTCGACCTTTGTTATAGGAGGGGTCTAGATTACCAACTTTACCAGTGCAGCGATACCATAGCACCACACCATCGGTCAATCCATTACCGTAAGGGGCACTTAAACCAGTGAGTCCACTGCCTGCAGGGAAGGTGGCATAACCCAACAACTGGGTCGCGCCACTGGCCATATTCGGCACCACCCAGATGTTGAGGTAATTGAGGACATTCCAAATGGTAGCCGGTTTAACGGTCCCATCGATAAATGTTTTATCATAGGGAAGCGACGGAGGCGTAGCAGTGATGGTATTGATGTTGATTCGATTGATTCCGTTAGTAGCGTTTCCAGCCGTGTCGCGCTGGGCAAGACAAAAATTCACTTCGCAATCGGCGGCAACGGGAGCGAATACGGAAGGAATGGTGGCTGTATCGGCATTCAGCTTTCTGAAATCGGCATTCAATACATCAAGCTGAGAGAGAATCTGAGCATCGCTGATGTTGTAGGAGATTCCGGGATTTGTACCGGTATGGATGACATGAAAAACAACCGGAATCGTGTAAACGGTACTTGCACCCCGCTGGGTGGCTGATGAAGCGTTTGAACGCAGGAGAGGCTGCAACCACTCTTCAAACTCTTCGCCCGGGACACCCGAACCGCAAGTCCTGACTGGACTGGTTGCTGAAGTGTTTACCTGCTGAGCGTTGGAAGCGTGGGAAAATGAAATAAGTACTGCAAAGACAAAGAGTCGGATAGTGGTATTCATTGTTGTTTTCAGTGATGTTTCAAAGGTACGTCATTCAGCTGCATTCTGTACAGGTTTGAATGGCCTCAGGTAATAAGGCGGTTCAGCATGGATGATATTTTCTTTGCTCTGCCGGAAGTCGGCCGAATCGGTTGACATCAGTAGCCTGTAATCAATCGGGACAGGGCTCTGAACCTCTTCATCACGCAAGCGCTCATAGTTTGAAACAGCCCGGGATAACAAGGGGTCAGCCTGACCGGTTTTCATTTCTTCTAAACCATATACAGCACAAAACCGGGAATACCAGTTTAGCATAAAGCCGGAGGAGTGGACGATGGCCTTGTAACTAACGGGGGTGCTTCTTTGCGCCTGGCATAGAAAAGCATCGTCATCAGGAGGAGGTAAAACCACTGCAGCTTTGGGCAAGTGGGTTCGGATCCAGATATGCATCCGCTCCCGGGCACTGATTGGTCTACTCCCCCACTCGTATCGGCTGGATATACGTTCAGGTAAAAGGGACAAACTATTACCAGCAACCAACAGGAGCACAACTGCAAAACCCAAACCTGTCCACATGACCCAACGCTTTGACAACATCCTCAGCCAGGGTAACGGCCATGGCACAGCCGAAACAAGGAGAATAAATCCGATGAGACAGGGCCAGATACTAGCCTTGTACCACTGTGTCATTCCGATCAGATGGGATTGAAAATTCACAAAGCCGATGGTGTACACCAAAGCTCCCAACAGGAAAACGCTCAGAACGGGCAACAGCCGGGATACCACCAGGCCTTTGTGCGTTCTAAATCCCAACACCAACGCAAACAAATAGAGCCCAGCAGATTTGATGAAATCAACTGACGGAAAAACCTGGGGCAGATAGTGATGTGGATTGCGTACGTCGAACAAAATCCAGGCATACCTGGCCGCTTCCATCGGACCCAAATCGGACTGCAGACTCGACAACAATGGCACCAATACGGGCACCAATCCTGGAATAAATCCGATTAGGAAAAACAAAAACCCCTTCCCCCGAACGTTCCGTTCAGCAGTTAAATCCGAAACAATCCAGGACAAGCCCATCAGACCAACCTGAATACCGACCAATACCTGAAACAGGCCAGAAAGCGCGGCCGTGAGTCCGCCTAAAATAGGTCGACCCTGTTGCACATAAACGAGGCTCCATACACCGAGGGCAACGGCAGGAACAGTACAAGTTAACTGGATATCAACAAGCGTATTTCCGCCGATGGTAAAACCATTGAACAATACCAGGAAAAAAGGCGTCAGGCGAGACAGCTCCGTTGAACGGGTCCAGGCTTTGGTAAGGACTGAAATTCCGGCACAAATAGCCGTCAGACACAAAAGGTACAGAAAAAAAACCAGGCCTTCGATGGGAAAAACCTGTCCGAAAAACGCAATAATATGGGCATAATAGAACCGAACAGTAAACTCAGTTGTTTGGGTTTTAACCAAAGGGTCATTTGGATACAAACTGGGATCAAGCAGTGCATAGACATAGGGTAAATGCTCTTCCTGATCCCCGTTGTTTACCCGATAACCACAAACCAAAATGAACGCGACAGCAGCTGTAAACGCCCAAACCCAAGTGAAAGCACGCGAATTACTTGCCATGTCCGCGTAAAAATACACAGCCTGATGACTGTCAAGCCCTTTTGTTCTGGCCCTAACTCCCCTGAAGCCCTACATTCGTAACTGAGCGCAACCGATATGAACCAAACACGCATTTTACTGGCAGAAGACGAACAAAGTCTCGCCGACACCATCAAATTAAACCTGGAACTTGAAGGTTATAAAGTACAGTATGCCGAGGACGGCAAAAAAGCCCTCAAACTTTTTCACCAGGGGCGATTCGACCTGGTCATTCTGGATGTGATGATGCCCGAGATGGATGGCTTTACCGTTTGCCAGGCCATTCGATTGGAAAACCCGCAGGTCCCGGTTCTGTTTTTGACTGCCAAACATGCAAGTACCGATCGCATCAATGGCCTAAAAATCGGAGGGGATGATTATCTCACCAAGCCTTTCAACCTCGAAGAGCTTTTACTGCGCATCCAAAATTTGCTGAAACGCAGCCAACGCGAGGGGGTAAAAACCACCTTGACCGACACCACCTATTCCTTTGACGGATTCACCATCAATTTCCCTCAGATGAGCGTCACAGCCCCCGACGGCACGCTCACTTCCTTGACGAAGAAAGAAAACACCTTACTCAAATTATTGATTGACAGAAAGAACGAGGTGGTTTCCAGAGAGCACATCCTAGAAACGGTATGGGGCTACGATATTTACCCTTCCACCCGAACAATCGACAACTTCATTGTGACCTTTCGAAAATTATTCGAAAAAGACCCCACAAAACCAGAACGATTTATCAGTATACGAGGGGTCGGATACAAATTCAATCCCGGTTCCCAGCTTTAATTCGGACAAAAAACACTTGCAAAAAGCTGCAAGAAGAAGTACCTTAGGCCATCGAAAAAACCCACATACTTATGCGCATTAAACACACATTTCTGGCACTGCTTGCTGCAGGACTCCTTTCACCTGCCCTTGCACAAAACCACAGGGGCTGTGGCACAATGGATCACTTGCACACCATGCAACAGCAGGATCCTACCGTCAAGACAAGAT
>Ga0315902_10010033_pt1 | contig 12572 bp, 9 predicted proteins | sample LakEriMetagenome_9_FD_203523 | JGI IMG/M metagenome (GOLD analysis project Ga0315902, IMG submission 203523) | Freshwater fungal communities from buoy surface, Lake Erie, Ohio, United States - Buoy 12 MA117 | ecosystem: Environmental > Aquatic > Freshwater > Lake > Lake biofilm | place: USA... | reverse complement strand
CGCCGCGCTTCTTCCCACTCGATGGGTATCTGGCCTCGGAGTGCTGCTGCCATCAGCTTCTTGGCGCAGTCATCGTCCTTTTCATCGTAGCCGCTGCAATAACACCGGGCGGCATACACACGACCCGCCAGAGCATCCTCAACGGGAATCAAACGCACCTCCCCAAACGGTGTGGAGAACTTCGAGAACGCTTTGTCCGCCCGGTAATCAATCTCTCCCAGCAGGTCGATCCACAGGCCTTCGATGCCCCAGCTCTTGGCTCCACCGTGGCATTTCACGCCGGGGATCTGGCACATGATTTCCTCTTTCTGCTCCTCCGTCGGCTGCGGCCAGCCGGTCCAGCAAATGTCCGTGTCGCCGGACATGTAGGCACCGTCGGTGTAGAACTCGATGGCCGAACCACCGACCACCACCGGCTCAAAGCCCCGCTCGCGAAACAACTCCGACACCAGCCCGGCCAGCAGCAGAGCTTTGGCGTTCAAATCCGTCTCCTGGCGGATCATTTCGAGTGCAGCGGTGATTTCGACCGTGGTCATACCGCGAGAATACCCACGTTCCGACCCTTTCGGCAAGAGAGACGACGTGGAGGACAAATCCGGCATGAAAGATGCCCCGTTCCATGCGTAGTCCTCCGCCCCCATGCGCCGTTTCGTCGTCTTTTTCGTCCCTTCAGTCCTTTTGGTCCTTCCAGCCCGCTCCGCCGACTGGAAGGCCGTCGAGTCCATGCTCGCCGCCAAGTGCTACGAGTGCCACAACGCCGACAAGATGAAGGGCGATATCGATTTGAAGCAATTCGCTGCCGATCCGAAGCTCGCGGCGGAATTTGAAATCTGGACCAAAGTCAAAGACACCATCGACAACGGCGACATGCCGCCGCGAAAGGCGAAACAGCTCACCTCCGAGGAAAAAGCCGGCATCACCGGTTGGGTACAGCATTCGCTCGATCTGCTCGCGGAGGCGAAATCTGGCGATCCAGGCCCCGTGACGATGCGCCGCCTCACGAATGCCGAGTATGATTACACGATCCGCGACCTCACCGGCCGCGATTACGCGCTGGCGAAGGAATTTCAAACCGACGGCGGCGGCGGCGAAGGTTTTACCAATACCGGCGACGTGCTTTTCATGAGCCCGGCGGCCATCGACAAGTATTTCGCTGCCGCGCGGAAGCTCGCGGACCATGCCACGATCATGCCGGGCACCGGTGTCGTGTTTCATCCGAACCGCATCGGCCTTCGCGGGCCGGAGCAGGTCAAAGCACAGGCGCAGCAGGGCCTCTATGTTTGGTATCAGCAGAAAGCCGCGCCGCATCTGCCGAAGGACGACGAAAACATGCGCGAGGCCGATTACATGCTCGCCTGCTGGAAACACAAGCACGCCAAGACGCCGCTCGATCAGCTCGCGAAGGACATGAAGCTCAGCATTCACTTCCTGAGCAACTGGTGGAACCTCGTGAACAGCACGGAGCCGAAAAGCCGCTTCCTCGATCTCACCCGCGTGGCCTGGCGTGAGCTGCCCGCCGATGAAAAAGTCGCGCACGAGCGCATCAAGGCCATCGAGGCCGACAGGCTCTCCTGGAACAACCCCAAGCATCCCGGCAGCGGCCCCCAGCGCTGGCAGCAGGACAGCGACGGCATCCGCCCGTATCCGATGCAAACCTCTGTGAACGGCAAAACGCACGTTCATCTCTGCTTTGGCGACATCGGCGATGGCAACAAGGGCGACATTGCGCTCGTGACCTACATCGAGGTCAGCATCGGCAAGAAGAAGGAAAACTACTTCCACTGGCTCAACAAGACACTCGATGAAAAGAAGAAGCTGGCCGCTACAAATCCGCCGCCGCCGAATCTCGATGCATTGAAGGCCCGCATTGCCGAGCTGGAAAAAATGCGCGGCGTGTATGGCAAACACCCGCAGCCTGGTCGCCAGATCGAGCCGCACGTGCTCGCCTTTGCCGCGCCCACTGTTTTCACCCTGCCGCTGCCAGAAGGTGCGCACTGGCTCAAAGTGGACACACGCCTCGACATGCAAAACCCCGAGGTCGATGCCGCCACCATCCAGTGGACGCTCAGCACCGACAAGCCGCGCGATGTGACGAAGATCATCCCCGGGGTGGTCACCATCTGGAAGCGCGGCACCAAAGCCGCCAGCGAGACGATGAACGACTTCAACAAGATGAAAGCCGCGTTCCCCGATATGTTTGAGCGACGCCTCGAAGAAGTCGCGAACAACCTCTACCGCGGCGGCAAGCCGAACATCACCGTCTATTATTTCAGCGATGACCAACTCGGCCAGCTCCTCGGCCAGCAGGACAAGGACATGCTCGTCGCGATGAAGAAGGACTGGGGCTACAACGCCACGCCGAACCTCAACAAACAGCAGCAGCAGGAATACGACGGTGCCCTGCTCTGGCACCTGCATCAGTTTGCCCGCAAAGCTTGGCGCAGACCCATCACCGAGGACGAAACCAAAAAACTCGACGCCCTCTACTTCGCCAGCCGTGCGAAGGAACTCGACCGCGAGTCCTCCGCGCGTGAAGTGCTCGTGCGCGTGCTCGTGTCGCCGAATTTCCTTTTCAAAGCCGAGACACTGCCGCCCATCGCCGACGCGAAGACCACCGAGGTGCCGCTGAACGCGCACGAGCTCGCCTCGCGCCTCAGCTACTTCCTCTGGGCTTCCTTGCCCGACTGGCAGCTCCGCAAAGCCGCTGATGACGGCAGTCTCTTAAAGCCCGAAGTGCTCGCCGCACAGACGCAACGCATGCTGCGCGATTCAAAAGCCTCCGCTTTGGCCAAAGAGTTCGCGGGCCAGTGGCTGAAGTTCAACGGCTTCGACGAGAAGAGCACCGTCGATGAGAAAAAGTTCCCACAGTTCACCCCCGAACTGCGAAACGACATGCAGCGCGAAGCCGTGGAGTTCTTCACCCACCTCGTCCGCGATGACCGCAACGTCTCCGACATCATCGGCGGCGACTACACCTTCCTCAACGAACGCCTCGCCAAGCATTACGGCATCCCCGGCGTCACCGGCGGCGACTTCCGCGAGGTCAAAGCCGCGCAGCAAAACCGCGGCGGCCTCCTCGGCATGGGCGCCATCTTGACGAAGACCTCCCGCCCCCACCGCACTAGCCCCGTCGTGCGTGGCGATTACCTTTATCAGGTCGTCCTCGGCTTCAGCAGCCCACCGCCGCCGCCGAACGTCCCCGAGCTCAAAGAAACCAGCAAACCCTCCTCTCTGCGCGAGGCCCTCATGCAGCACCGCACCGATTCCGCCTGCGCCGTCTGCCACGAGCGCATCGACCCCCTCGGCTTCGCCTTGGAGAGCTACGACCCCATCGGTCGCTTCCGCCCCACCGATGAAGCGGGCGGCAAAATCGACGACACCGGCGAAATGATGGATGGCACCAAGTTCACCGGCTTCCCCGGCCTACGCGACTACCTCAAAAAGAACGAGCCCCAGTTCCTCACCCAATTCACCCGCAAACTCCTCGGCTACTCCCTCGGCCGCCAGACACTGCCCAGCGATAAAAAGCTCCTCCAGCAGATGCAGACCTCGCTGAAAGCGAACAACGGCAAGTTTTCCGCTGCCGTGCTCGAAGTCGTGAAGAGTAGGCAGTTCCTCAATCGCCGCGCTGAAGCAACCGTCGCTACCAATCCGTAATCCTTATCAAATCATCCCCTCATCATGAAAACCTCTCGTCGTCTTTTCCTCCGTGGCACCGGTGCAGCGCTCGGCCTGCCGTGGCTGGAGTCCATTTGCGCTTTCGGAGCTGAATCGGTCAAAAACAACACTGCACCGCGTCGTCTCGCCGTGTGCTTTACCGGCAATGGCGTCAATCCGCACCACTGGGGGGCAAAAATGGGCGCTGGCGGCATGGAATTGATGAAATCGCTCACGCCGCTCGAAGGGCTCAAGAAGCATGTGAACGTCTTCACCGGTTTGTGGAACCCAACCACCGTCGAAGGCGAAGGCGGCCACTACCCGAAGATGAACGTGCTCTGCGGCCTGAAGGTGAAAAAGACCACCACCGATGTCGAAGTCGGCACCACGATGGACCAGCTCATCGCCGCGCACACCGGCAAATTCACGCCCGTGCCCAGCGTCGTGCTCGGCACCGAGCGGCCCAGCTACAGCACGGACAGCGGCTTCACGTCGATCTACTCCGCCTACATCTCTTGGAGTACGCCCACCACGCCCGCGCCGAAGGAAATCTTCCCGCAGCAGGCCTTTGACCAGCTTTTCGACGACGGCAGCCGCCGCAAGCGCGACAAAAGCATCCTCGACCTCGTGCTCGAAGACGCCAGCAGCCTCAAACCGAAGCTCAGCAGTCGCGACAAGCAGAAGCTCGACGAATACCTCACCTCCGTGCGCGAAATCGAGCAGCGGGTCGAACTCGCCGAAAAAATCAGCCAGGCCGAGACCAACGGCCAGGGCTGGATGCCCACCGTGAGGGCGCCGACCCTCGGCCGCCCCGCCGCAGGCATCCCCGCCAGCAGCGAGGACCACCTGCGCCTCATGTTCGACATCATGCTCCTCGCCTTCCAGATGGACCGCACCCGCGTCGCCACCTTCATGATGAACAACGACCTCTCCAACATGCGCTTCCCCAGCCTCGACGGCATCAGCGGCGGCATCCACGAGTTGTCGCACCATGCCAATGACGAGCATCGTCTCAGCTTGTATCAGCGGGTGAACGAGCATCAGGTCAAACTCTGGGCCGAGTTCCTCGCCAAGATGCAGGCCACGAACGAAGGCGAGCGCACGCTGCTCGAAAACAGCATGATCCTGCTCACCAGCAGCCTCATGGACGGCAACGCGCACGACTCCCGCCAGCTCCCCGTCGTCCTCGCCGGCAATGGCGGCGGCACCATCCAAGGCGGCCGTTTCCACGACCTCAGCCAAGACCCCAACCGCAAACTCTGCCGCCTCCACATCGCCCTCATGGACCGCATGGGCGTGAAAACCAGCCACTTCGGCGACGCGGAGAACGCGCTGGCGATTTAGCAGACTCGATTGGCAATCGAATCACCCATCGAGCCGGAGGCTCGCGAGAAAATAGCCGGTTGTGAAACCACCGGATAAGATCACCCACACCCCACCAAGGCATTGCGCCCCGGAGGGAGCGCGAGAAGCATTCGACGGCTGCTTGGCTTCCACGCACTTCTCGCACCCTTCCAGGGCGCAGCCTAGGTTCGACTGTGGGCGTGCGTGCGTTCCGGTGGTTTCACCACCGGCTAATCTCTTTCGAGCCTCCGGCTCGTGAAGGCGATGGTTACTCCCTCATCAAACCGATCAGCATCCGCAGATTCTCCTTCGCCAGCGTCTCAAACCGCTGACGAGCCCAAGGCGTCCGGTAAATCGGCTCACGGGCTAAAAAGCTGCACAAAACCTCAGCTCGCTTCTCGCGATAGAGCTCCTCCGGCACCCAGCCGTATTCCTCGCGAATCTGCTTCTCATACTCCAGCACTCGCTCAGGCGACTGCGCAAAGATCGCGAGGTCAATGTCGATGATCCACGCGTCATCCGGCCCTTCGCTGGGATGGTGCGACTTCGTGAGCAGGATGAGCCGCGCCACCTCGCGGGCGACTTGGGTGCCTCCAAGCGCTTCCAGTGCCATTTCTGCGCTCAGGGCCTCATTATCGCCGCTTTTCGGATCATAGACGGCATCATGAAACCACAGCGCCATCTCGATGAGATCGGGTTGCTGCATCAAACCCTTCGCTTCATCAAAAACACTCAGACACTCGTCAAGGTGCTGTAGCGAGTGATAGGCCCGCTGCGGCTCTCCATAAGCTCGCACCAGCCGCTCATGCCATGCAGCGGCATCGCCCATACCGCCTAGTCTTTGCCAGAGCGGCAGCCAGTGATCGAAGGAGGTTCTCATGCGTTAAGTCGGCTACTCGTCATGCACGCCGACTTGCGTGCCGTCATAGATGTTGAGAGGTTGATGGGACATGGCGGATGCAGTCACTTTGACGGGCTTCGCTCTTCGCGCTACACGACGCGGCATGATTCCCCGGCTTTTGATCCTCTTTGTCGCTGCCACTTTGACTGCGTGCCACACGCCGAAGCCGGTGGCACCGCAGCCGTTGATTCCGCGGTGGAAGGTGGCGCCGGAGTGTGAGGGGGCAAAGGGGCCGGTGCGGGTGGAGGTGTCGCTGGCGTCGAGCACGGCGCAGTTGCTGGCGAAGGATGGCACGGTTTTGGCGGAGATGGATGTGTCACCGGGCGTGGAGGGGCATCCGACGCCGAAAGGGCGGTTTTATGTGATGGAAAAGATGCCGCTGAAGCGCTCGAACCTTTACGGGCAGTATGTGAAGAAGGGCACGGAGGAGGTGGTGGTGGCGCGGGCTTGGGAGCACGAGGGGCCGCGGCCGGAGGGCACGGAATACCTCGGGATCGCGATGCCGTGGTGGATGCGGCTGACGGATTACGGCGTGGGCATGCACGTGGGCGGCTTTGAGCGCGGTAAACCGACGAGCCATGGCTGCATTCGCTGCCCGGAGGAGGGGCAGAAGGTGTTTTATGAGAAGTGCCGCGTGGGGACGATGGTGCGCGTGCATGAGGAAGAACACGAAGCGCCGTCGTTGTTGGCTCAGTGACGGGAGCCGAACAGGTTGAAAACCTGTTCCACTTTCTGCGGATCACTCCGCGCGTTTGGAGGCGGGGAGTTTGAGGCCGTTTTGGTGGAGATGGAGGCGTAGGATTTTGCCGGAGCTGTCGCGCTCGAATTCGATCGAGGCGGGGACGATGTCGTATTCGAAATGGTCCTTTTGGGTCTCGAAGACAGGCGCAAAGCCTTGGCCGGTGAGTTTGACGAAGAGAAAGCCGCGTCGCAGCTCGATGGTGAAGACTTTCAGCGGCGGTAGGAGGTCGTAGGTGCCGGTGTATTCTTCGAGCTCCTTCGCGGGTCGGAACACATACGCGGGCGCGGGTTCATCGAGGCGTTTGGCGGGCTGTTTGAGGTTGTTTTGATCGAGCGTGACGCTGGTGATGGCTCCGCTGGTATCGCGGGTGAAGATGAGACGCGCGGCGACGGAGGCGTTGAAGAAGGCATCGTCTTTTTCGTGCTTCAGCGGCAGAAAAGCCTGGCCGGTGAGTTTGCAGGACAGGCCGCCATCGCGAATGAGGAAGGTGAGTTTGGCCATCGGTCCGAGCTCGAAGACGCCGACATACGGTTTGAGTTCGGCTTCGCTGAGTTTGCGGCCTTCGGTGGCTTGGAAGTCCTTCTGGTCGAGCTGGCTCGTGACGGCGACGGGCTCCATTTCGGCGTTGTTGATGAGCACGATGCGGATCTGATCGGTCTTCGGCATTGCTTGAAGCTGGGTGCGATAACCGCCAGTGCCGCCGTTGTGCCAGATGAGGCCGTCATCGAGGAAAAAGCAGCAGCCGATGTCTTTGGAGAGCGGTTTGACGGCGAGTTGGATGGCTTCGCGCAGCGGCGATGAATCCGGGTGATTCAAAGCGCGGCCGAGGAGCATCAAATCGGCTGCGGTGCTGTGCAGACCGCCTGCGGCGGCGAAAACTTGGAAGTTCCACTCGTGCGCGTTGTCTTTTCCTTCAAACGGTGGCGCGAGGCGGCTGCGCAGGTCGCTGGTGAGCACTTGCATGGTGTCGAGCATGCCGAGGGGCTTGCAGATGCGGTCGCGGACGAGATTGGACCATGAGTCGTTGAACGTTCGTTCGAGGATGTGGCCGAGAATGGCGATGCCGACGTTGGAGTAGCTGAAATCGGCGGGAGCGGCTTGTTCGAGCTTCGCGGTGGCGAGCCATGAGCGGAGTTTTTTCGCGTCGTAGGTGGCATAAGGGTCTGCGGCGCTGAAGTCGGCATTTTCCGGCAGGCTGAAGAAGCCGCTGGTGTGCGTGGCGAGCTGCGCGAGCGTGATGGCGGCCACTTTGTCGTCGGCGAAGGCCTGATCGGGAGCGAGGGCTTGTTTGAGCGTGGTTTCAAAGGTGAGTTTTTTCTCCAGCACGGCCTGGGCGAGCAGCAGGCCAGTGAAGACCTTGGTGATGGAGCCGATCTCGAACGCGACTTTCTCCGCAGGCACGTTTTTCGGCTGATCCGGGCCTGCGATGGCATACACGGCTTTTCCATCGCGCCATTCACCCGTGACGATGCAACCGCGCGGGAGGTCTTTGGCGACTTTTTCTGCCGCAGCGGCGAGGGTGAGTGGTTTTTGGCCCCAAAGCAGGCTGGAGGTGCTGAGGAGCAGGAAAAGGGGCCAAAGTCGTTTCATGCGCCGAGCCTGAGGGACGGGCGATTTTTTGTCATTGGCAATTTGAGGGCAAAAGCGGCACTTAAACGGCCATGTCTCTCGATTTGACTCATCCGGCGCAGCGCGCGGCTTATGCGGCGACGTATCGCGACACGCTACTCAACGATGTGATGCCGTTTTGGCTGCGGTATGGAATGGATCGTGAGTTTGATGGGATTATCACGTCGCTGGATCGCGATGGGAGCATCCTGGACACGGACAAGAGCATTTGGTTCCAAGGTCGCGCGGGGTGGATGTTTGCGATGTTGTTCAACACGGTGGAGAAGAAGCCGGAGTGGCTGGAGGCGGCGGGATCGTGCATCGCGTTTTTGGATGCGCATGGTTATGCGACGGATGGGAAGCTGTTTTTCACGGTGACGCGCGAGGGGAAGCCGTTGCGGATGCGGCGCTATGTTTACAGCGAGGCCTTTGCGGCGATCGCGCATGCGGCGTATGCGAAGGCGACGGGTGATGAAAACTACGCGGACAAAGCGCGGCGGGACTTTGCGACGTATCTGAAGCACAGCTTTGAGCCGGGGCTGATGCAGCCGAAGTTCAACACGGATACGCGGCCGATGATGGGCATCGGGGCGCTCATGATCGGTATCGCGACGGCGCAGGAGCTGCGGGTGAACCTCGGTGACGTGAAGATCAGCGGTCACACGTGCTCGGAGTGGGTGGATCGCTTCATTTTGGAGATCGAGCGGCACTTTTACAAACCGGAGCTGCGCGTGCTGATGGAGGTGGTGTCACCGGAAGGCGGGATCATCGATCATTTTGACGGTCGCACGCTGAATCCGGGGCATGCGCTGGAGTGCGCGTGGTTCATCCTGCACGAAGGGCGCTGGCGCGGGGAGAAGAGCTACACGCGGCTTGGTTTGGCGATCCTGGACTGCATGTGGGAGCGCGGCTGGGACGCTGAGCACGGCGGGCTATTTTACTTCCGCGATGTGTTTGGAAAGCCGGTGCAGGAGTACTGGCACGACATGAAGTTCTGGTGGCCGCACAATGAGGCGATCATCGCGACGCTGCTGGCGTGGACTGTGAGTGGCGATGCGAAGTATGCGAAATGGCACCGTCTGGTGCATGAGTGGAGCTTCACGCACTTTCCAGACGCGGAGCACGGCGAGTGGTTCGGCTATCTGCATCGCGATGGCACGCCCTCCGTGAAACTGAAGGGGAACATGTGGAAGGGGCCGTTTCACCTGCCGCGCATGCTTTGGTATGGCATGCGCACCTTGGCGTGAACTACTCCTGCTTCAGCGTGGGGGCGTTTTCGGGGAGCTGGATGGAGGGCTCGCCGCCGAGGTAGCCGAGGGAGGCGAGGAAGACGTGCATCTGGCGCGCGGTGACCTGAGTCCACGGGGCGCGGTTGAAGAAGCCGTGCGGCTGGTCGGCGGCGGACCACATTTCGGCGCGTAGACCGAGTGCGCGGGCTTTTTTCACGTATTCATCGGCACCGACTTTGAGTTTGTCCGCGGTGCCAAAGAAGAAGATGGCGGGCGGGGTGTCTTTGGCGACGAAACGGTTCGGCGTGATGGCCTCGGCGGCCTCGAGCGTGAAGCCGGGGCGGGCTTCGGCGACGCGTTCTTTGAAAAGGGTATCGATGTTCATCGCGGGATTGAAGAGGACCATCGCGTTCGGTTTGGCGGAGATGGATTTGTCATCGGATTCGGCGTCGTAGGCGGTGACGAGGGCCGTGCAGGCCGCGAGATGACCGCCGGCGCTGCCGCCGCTGGCGATGATTTTTTGCGGGTCGATGCCGAGCTCGGTGGCGTGGCCGCGGACCCAGCGGATGGCGCTTTTGGCGTCTTCGACGGCTTTGTCTGGCGTGGTGCCGTGCTCATTGAGGATGCGGTAATCGGCGCAGGCGGCGACGAGGCCGCGGGAGGCGAGGTATTCGGCCTGTGGGACGAATTGAAGGTAGCTGCCGCTCTTCCAGCCGCCGCCAAAGAAGAAGACGACGCACGGGCGCAGCGCGGTGATGCCGATTTCGCCCGCGGGTTTGTAGAGATGGAGCTTCAGCTCGCCCTGCGGCGTTTTTTTATACACGACCTCGCTGGTGGCGACGGTCTCGGTGGTGAGCTTGATCGTGCCTTTCTTTTTGTCGGCCTTTTGGGCATGCAACGAGAGCGGGGCGAGGATGGCGAGGGCGATCAGAAAGAGGCGCATGGTGGGTGTCCCGCAGAAACGTGTGGATTGCGGCATGGTTTCCGGTTTTCTGCCTGCATGGCATCTGAAACCGATCCGATCCTAATCGAGGAACAACTGCGCGAACGCATCGCGGCGGATTTGCATGATGGAATCGGCCAGACGCTGACGGGGCTGGCAGCGCTGAGCAGCGCACATGCACAGACCATGTCTGGCAAGGAGCGCGCGGATGCGGAGCGCATTCATGAACTGATCTGCGCGGCAGCGGAGGAGGTGCGCAGACTCTCGCATGGGCTCTCGCCTGAGGTGATGATGCGGCGCGGTCTGGCGGGTGGTTTGGAACTGCTTGCGGAGAGTGTGCGCAAGGATCACCGGCGCGAGTGTGAGTGCGAGATCGATGTCGATGCGTGTGCGTTGGATGAAACAGTGGCGCTGCATCTGCTGCGCATCGCGCAGGAGGCGGTGAGCAATGCGCTGAGGCATGGCGGGGCGAAAAAGATACGGCTTCTTTTGTGTCGGGATGGAGCTGGATTGCGGCTGGAGGTGATCGATGACGGCATTGGCATGAATTTTGGTCAATCGACCAAAAAAATGGGCATGGGTGTTCAGAACATGCGAAACCGGGCGGAGAAGGCGGGACTCTCCTTCGAGATGAAGCCTGGGCGCGAACACGGTGTTCACGTGTGCTGCCGAACGCGGTGATGGGGCAACCCGGTTCCTAGTTTGACTTCTACGTGGCTTATCGACACAGGTTTTTCCACCGTGAAAAGCACCATCTACATCTTAGACGATCATCCCATAGTCATTGAAGGCCTTAGCAAACTCATCGAGCAACAAAGCGACCTCGAGGTCGTAGGTCACGCGAATGACGCGGCGACCGCTTTGCAGGATGTGACTAAATTGAAACCTGCGGTGGTCGTGCTGGACATCACTTTGAAGGATCGCAGCGGCGTGGATCTGATCAAAAAGTTCAAGATGATGGCGGATGGTCCGCAGATCCTTGTGTACTCGATGCACGATGAAAATGTGTATGCGGAGCGATGCCTGCGCGCGGGTGCGATGGGCTATGTGATGAAAGCGGAACCTTCCGCGCGTGTGCTTCAAGGATTGCGCCAAGTGGCGGTGGGCTCGTTCTTCTTCAGCGCGGCACTGCTGGGCAGCATCGTCAGCGGCGGCGCGCCGCGTGGTGGCTCCCGCGGAGATCCCGCTCGTTTGTTGAGCGATCGTCAGCTGGAAATTTTCGAAATGGTGGGCCGCGGCTTCGATTCGCACTCGATTGCTGAAAAATTGGGCCTCAGCGCGAAGACGGTGGATGCTCACAAGGCGAACATTCGTCAAAAACTGTCGCTGGGCTCCGCGCGTGAGCTGCTGATGGAAGCAGTGCGCTGGGTGGAGAAATAAGAGGCTGCGCCTCAGCGGTTGCCCGAGGTGGATTTGCCTCTCAGCAAGACCCACAGCACCAACATCACGAGACAAGGCCCGAGTACGAAGGTGAGAAACTTCGCAGGTGGAAGCGCGGGCGGTGGTTCCGGGACGGAAGCGGTGGTGCTGACGGATGTGGCAGGTGAGCTGACGGGCCCGTGGAGGCAGATCGACCCGCTACAGCCGGAAAATCAGGCGGTGGTGGTGCATTTGGGCTCGAAACAGCGGATCACGGTCAAGGATCCAGTGCCGGTGACCAGTTCGGCGCGGCGGTTCATGCGCTTAAGGGCTGAGCCTAGGCAGAATTGAACTCCCAGACCCCGTTACCGGTCTCGATTTGTAACGCCCACCATGATTTTAGTGTCGTTCAAGCCCAAAAGCGACCCGGTCTTAAGGAAGACTCTGGACGGCTGACCTGAAATCTGAAACACTAAGAATTTTCGAGAATCAAAAGGCTGGCGCTATAAACGCGCCCGCTCGTCGTTTCCCGCTGCCCCCCAACCCGCCAACCTGTGAAGTCCATGAATATGAAGCCCCAACCCGTCGCGCCCTGGCTTAATTTTCTGCGAAATCGATCTCAAAAGCCTGTTTCAGCCGCGTTGCTGGCCTTTTTTGCGATGTGGAGCGTGCAGGCACCCGGCGCGACGGTCACTTGGAACGTGGATGGCAACGGAAACTGGAGCAATGGAGCGAACTGGCTGGGCGGCACCGCGCCGAACGCGGTCGATGACGTGGCGAACTTCAATT
>Ga0315902_10010032_pt1 | contig 12572 bp, 2 predicted proteins | sample LakEriMetagenome_9_FD_203523 | JGI IMG/M metagenome (GOLD analysis project Ga0315902, IMG submission 203523) | Freshwater fungal communities from buoy surface, Lake Erie, Ohio, United States - Buoy 12 MA117 | ecosystem: Environmental > Aquatic > Freshwater > Lake > Lake biofilm | place: USA... | reverse complement strand
TACGGCGACTCGGGCGACGTGCTCGACATCGGCCAGGGCTTCTACGTGTCGGACCGGGCCAACGCCGACGGCACCGGCCCCGACACGCCCGAGTTCCAGGCGATCGTGAATTTCGGCCTCTACGGCGGCATCGACGTCCTGATCGCGAAGGGGGGCGTCGAGGGGGGCGTGCGGGTGACGGCCGAGGTGGACCTCAACGACCCGAATAACGACGGAAAACTTCGGCTCCCGGAGTTCGTGGGCCTGCTCACTGACCACGACGACGACCGCGACCTGCTCGATCCGTTCGACCTCTCGCTCCGCGGCGAGATCTATGCCCGGTACTACTACGACGTATTCGGGCTGATTTCCGGGGGTGCCGACTTCGCCCGGCTGGAGCTCTTCAACCTCAAGTTCGAGGGCCGCGACGGGCCGCCGCTCTACGCCAGCAAGATCACGAGCCAGTCGGACGACGGCACGCCGCTCCCGGGCACGCTCCTGCTCCACGTGGGCGAGAACGCCGCCAAGCGGGTGAGCAACGAGGATCCGTTCAAGGCGCAGGACAAGGCCGAGCGGTTCGCGATCCGCAACGTGGGTGACACCGTCTACGTGAAGTTCCTCGACTATTCCGACTCGATCGAGCAGTCATTCACGGGCGTGAAGCGGGTGCTGTTCGCCGGCGGGGCGGGCAACGACTCGCTCGACGCGTCGGGCCTGTCGGACATCCCGCTCTTCTTTGACGGCGGCGCGGGCAACGACACCGTGAAGCTCGGCTCCGGCCATGCGACGATCGCCAGCCGGCTCGTCGGGGACGACGGTAACGACACGATCGAGGTGTTTGGCGGCGGCATCGTCGTGATCGACGGCGGCCTCGGCAGCGACACGATCACGGGCGGCACGGGCACCGTGTGGATCGACCCGGGCGCGGGCGACGACAAGGTCACGACCCGGGCCGGCAGCGCGACGACGCTCTCCTTCTCCGACCAGTACGGCCTCGACACGCTCACGCTGGCTACCGGCGCGACCGTGAACCTGCTCGACTTCACGAACGTCTACTCGTCGGTCGTGTTCGGCCTCGACGGCACCGCGGGCACCGCGGCCGCTGGCGACGCCAACTCAATCTCGTTCAACGTGCCCGGCGTCACGGAGATCCGCGGCACGTCGTCGCCCGATACGTTCCGGGTGAAGAACCCGGAGACCCGCAACGCCAACTCCGGCAAGGGGCTCATCCTCCGCGGCAGTCTCGGCGACGACGTCTACGAGTTCACGATCGACGACGCCTCGCAGATCGCCGCCGACGGCATCCTCGTGGACGACGTGCGGCCGGTCACGGCCGCGACGGCCGGCACGCCCACGGTTGCGGGGAAGTGCAAGTCGATCCAGTCGATCCCGGTGGCCTCGGCCGGCTCCGGCTACACCGTGGCCCCGGACGTCGTGATCTTCGACGCCACGGGCTACGGCTACGGCGCGAAGGCGACGGCCACGATCGACGAGCAGGGCCGCGTGGTCTCGATCCAGGTGATCGAGGAGGGGCGCGATTACACGTCGCCCACGGTGCTGCTCGTGAACGCCGTCAGCTACGCCGACAAGCTCACGTTCACGTCGAACCGCCCCGCCGCCGATCTCACCCGATCGGGCACGACCTACGCCCTGGGCATCGACGGCAAGCAGGTGCGGTTCGAGGGCTGGAGCGGCGTGGGCACGCGGCGGCCCAAGGGCTTCGACGCGAGCGAGATCGACTCGGTGACGGTGAACCTGCCGCAGGGCCTGTTCACGCTGGGTGCGGTGGAAGATCGGCTCGGCGACTCGATCGACCTCTTCGACACGTTCACCGTGAGCGCCAGCCGGATGGTGCAGAACGCCCGGATCGTGGCCGACACCGTGGCGATCACGACCGACCACGGCTTCCAGGTGAAGCACGCGATCGACACGACCAACAGCGGCGACGTGCGGATCCGAGTGACGGGCCGGGCGAACAACGACGATTCCACCGACGACATCAACGTGGCGGCCAACCTCGCCACGGCGACGGCGACGGTTTCGGGGGGCACGGTGACCGGCCTCGCGCTCACGAAGGTGGGCGCCAACTACTTCTTCGATCCTTCCATCACGGTCGGCGCCGAGATCGCGTCGGCCGGCACCGGGGCGCGGTTCACGGCGACCCGCACCGGTGATTCGCTCGCCGGCTTCGCGAAACTCTCCGGTGGCTCCGGCTACCTCACGAGCCCCGCCCCGATCGTCGTCATCCCGCCGCCGGCGAGCATCCAGATCGACGCCATGGTCACGAGCTCCGCCCCCGGCGGCCGCGCGGGCCTCGGTGACGGTCGCGGCAAGGTGATCCTGTTCGCCGACACGGGCATGGTGAGCACGTCGGGCGAGGTCTTCTTCCCGACCGACACGCGGCCCGGCGCCCCGCAGGGTTCGCGGGTGATCGACTGGATCGGCGGCGACTACCGCTACCGGACGACGACCGCGCTCGACGACCTCGCGAGCGCGACGACGTATCCCGGCATCTCGGTCGGCACGGGCGCCGAGTTCACCGCGGTCCTCGACAAGGACGGCCGCGTGACCGGGTTCACGAGGCAGAGCGGCGGCAGCGGCTACTCGCAGGATCTCCCGCCCCAGGTGGAGGTCGAGGGCCTGGCGACGGCGACGGCCATCGTGGGCGACGACGGGTCGATCCTGGGACTCACGGTCACCTATCCCGGCGACGGCTACGGCCAGCCGCCGAAGGTCACCGTCCGGCCCAACGGTTTCGGCCGGATCGTGAATTCGCCGAGTGGCCCGACCACCGCGGCCGACGGCACGCCTCTCAACCGCGTGCACATCCGCTCGATCGGTGGCACGCTCGTGGCCGTGGCGGGCGCGGGCGTGGGCGACCCGCTCAAGCCGCTCAAGAGCGACGTGGAGACGTTCGTCGCCAAGGTGACGGGCACGGGCCGCGGCGTGCACCTGCTCGAGAAGGACGGCGTGCGGGTGGGCGCCGACTCCGGCGTGAGCGGGATCACCACGACCGACGGCGACGTGACGCTCACGACGTTCGGCGGTGCGATCGAACTGGGGGCCCCCAAGCAGGCCCTCGACTCGCAGGGCCGGCCGCTCTGGCAGGACGCCGCCAAGACGATCCCGATCTACGAGCGCGACCCGAAGACGAACAAGATCGTCTACGAGGGGGGCCAGATCACCGTCGGCTCCGGCGACGTGAAACTCACCGCCGACGACGTCGAGGTGAACGTGTCGCTCGAGGGCGCGACGGTCGGCGGCACGATCGAACTGCAGCCGGTGAAGGTGAATGCCCAGATCGGCCTCGCGGGCACGCGGGCGCGGACGGCCGGCATCGTGCAGGACGGCAAGCTCATTGGCTTCGACGCCACGAAGTTCTGGGGCGGCCGCGGCTATACCACGGCCCCGCTCGTGATCGTGGACCCCGCCGGCCAGCGGGCCTTCGGCTCGGCCGTCGTGCAGGACGGTCAGGTCGTGGCGATCGACGTCGTCTTCGCCGGCACGAACTACTCGGCCGATGACCCGCCGAAGGTCACGCTCTCCGGCGGCGGCGGCCGCGATGCCGAGGCCACGGCGGTCGTCGGCCCAGGCGGCGTGATCACGGGCTTCACGATCACCAATGGCGGCGGCGGGTATGCCTCCGCCCCGAGCGTGTCGATCGCCTCGCCGGGCCAGGCGCTCGTGCAGGCGATCCTCGAATCGAAGCCCGATCCCGTGAGCGGCCGCTACTCCGTGAAGGAGTTCCGCGTCACGAACGCGGGCCGCAACTACACGACCGCCCCGAACATCGAGGTCGCCGCCCCCTACGACTTCACGCTCGACGGCGACGAGATCGCCCAGTTCGACACCGCCTTCACGCAGGTCGTGATCGGCCGGATCGAGGGGCAGCACCTCTTCCACTCGCCCGAGGCCTCGCTCGGCAGCGGCGTCGTGCTGCGGGCCCCCCGCGCCGGCGGCACCCTCGACGTCGCCGCGCTCTCGGCCACGGGGCCGGTCTCGATCGTCGGCTCCGGCAGCACGTTCCACTTCGACACCGCGGCGCCGACGATCAGCGGCGCCTCGATCTCGATCGACGATAATGTGATCGTGCACGCCGGGGTCGAGGGTGTCGTCACGGGCACCGACGGCGGCATCACGATCTTCGGCACCGGCAAGGGAATGATCGACGGCTCCCCGACGGGCGACGACGTGGGCGATGACGAGGATCTCCTGCTCGCGGCCAGGACGACGATTACGGTCACCGGGGCGGTCGGCAGCCGGCACAAGCTCGACGACCTCACCGTCACGAGCGCGACCCGCGGCGCGGTCATGCTTCAGCAGTCGGTGGCGGTCACGGGCGACCTCCGGATCACCGGCGGCGCCGTCACGATCGGCGGCGTGGTGGACGTGCTCGGCGATCTCGTGATCGACGCCTCGTCGATGGTCACGTTCTCCGCCGACGTGACCGTGGGAGGCGACGTGCTGATCGTCGGGGCCAGCGGCGTCAGCTTCTCCGGCCGGCTCACGGCGGGGGGCACGATCACGATCTCCCAGGTGCCAGGCACGCTACGGTTCGCCGGAAACGTGACCGCTGGAGACGACTTTGCGGCCGCCTCCACCACGCTCATCGAGGTGCTCGGCGGCTTCACGGCGGCCGGCAATGCCCGGTTCACGAGCGATGCCATCGACTTCAAGGGAGGCATGGCGACGGTCGTGGGCGGTGCGGCACGGTCGCTCACGCTCGAGCCGGCCACGGCCAGCCGACCGATCCGTGTCGGCAGCCCCACCGGCGGCCCCGCCGGCTCGCTCGACATCTCGGATGCCGATCTCGCGGCGATCGCGGCCGGCTGGAACGGGCTCGTGATCGGTCAGGCCACCGCCGGCACCGGCGCGGTGACGATCGGCTCGATCGGCACCCGGCAGGGGAGCCGCAACTCGTGGCTTTCGACTGCCACCACGATCGTGGGCGGTTCGGTCAACGTGGCCCAGAAGGTGGATGTCGCGGCCACCGCCGCCCACCTGCGGCTGGTCGCCCGCACCGGCGACATCGTCGTGAACGCTGCGATCAACGAGACGGCCGGTGAGCGGAACGGCTGGCTGCGGCTCGAAGCCGACCGGGCGATCCGGCTCAAGGCACCGATCTTCGCGGCACAGACGGTGAGCCTCGTTTCGGGCACGACCACGGGACAGACCGATGCGGCTCCGATCGCCGCACCGGGCCTGCGGCTCACCGCCGGCGGCCCGGTGAGTCTCGCGGCGGCCCAAAACGAGTTCGACACGCTGGCGGCGCGGACGACCGACGCGGCCCTCCAGATCAGGGAGCAGACGGGCTTCAGCATCGCGACCGTGGACGGGGTCACCGGCCTCGCCCTCGGCGCCGGGCAGGCGTCGATCCGCTCGGGGGGTGACGTCGTGTTCGACACGCCCGTGACGCTCTCAGCGGATGCCGGCGTGGATCTGCGGGGCGGCCGCCCCGACGCCGCGGTCGTGTTCAATGCCCGCGTCGACGGCACCGGCGTGCTCACGGTCGCGGGCTTCGCCCGTGGCAGCGGCCCGGTGCAGCTCGCCCAGCCGATCCGGTGGCGGGCCTTCACGACCGCCGACACGGGCATGGGTTCGCTGCGGCAGGTGATCGGCACCGCCAATGCCGTCGGTGTGCGGGGCGTCGTCGACCTCTCCGATCACTCCGGCAGCTCGACGATCTTCACCCTCGCATCCGATCTGCCCGCCATCACGACGCCGCTCGTGATCGACGGCACCGGACGGGGCGTCGTGATCGACGGCAATCGCGCGGCCCGCAATGGCCTCGTGCTCCAGGCGGGAGCGGCGGGCAGTGCGATCCGGCAGCTCACGCTCCGCAACTTCGTGGGCTTCGGCATCCGGCTGGAGGGCGTGCGGACGGCCGAGATCGACCGCACCACGGTCACGAGCCTCAACACGCTCGACTCTATGGGGCTCTACGCCACGGGCGACCTGGCCGGTACTCGGATCATCCGCAGCACGTTCTCCGGCGGCCTCCGCGGGGCCCTGCTCGACGGGGCACGCAATCTCGTCTTCGGAGAGCTCGGCCGGGGCAACACGCTCTCGGGCAACCGCTCGGCACCGGCCAAGCCCTCGTTCGCCGGCACCGGCATTCGGGCTCAGGGGGACTGCTCGGGCACGGTGGTGACCGGAAACGAGTTCACGAACAACAACGTCGGCTTCGCCTTCGTGGGTGCCCAGAGGCTCGCGCTCATCGGCAATCGATTTACGAGAAACGGCAATGCCGGCATTTTCGTCGAGGGCGTGAACACCGGCAGCCGGCAGGCCGAAAACACGTTCGGCACCGGGTCGAACCGCAACAAAACCAACATCAAGCGACAGAACGGTGCGAGGGGCATATGAACCGGCGGCGCAGTCGATACCAGGTCACCCGTGGTGAGCGGCTCGAGCCGCGAGCCATGCTCGCGACCACGGTGCCCCCCGACATCACGAGCTCCACGGTCGAACTCGACGACAACGTCCTCGTCGATGCCGGCGCCGCCACCATCGAGGCGACCACCGGCTACGTGCAGATCTTCGGCAACAGCCGGGGCCGGATCGACGCCGTGACGGCCGAGGGCACCGCCGCGCTCACGCTCAAGGCGGCAGGCGCGATCACCGTCACGGGGGCCATCGGCTCCGTCACGCCCTTCGACAGCCTCACGCTTTGGAGCAGCTCGGGGGCGCCGGTGAACCTCCAGCAGGCGGTCACACTCGACGACGATCTCGTCGTGACGAAAGCGGGCTCCTTCTCCGTCGGCAGCACGCTCGTCGTCGGCGACGACCTCACGATCACCGACGCGACGACGGTGCTCTTTGCGGGCAACGTGACGGTGGACGGTGATCTCACGATCACCAATGCGACGAGCGTCACGTTCGCCGGCACGCTCACGGTCGGAGGCGTGCTCACGATCACCAACGCGACCGGCACGACCCGGTTCACCGGCGACGTGGCCGTGGGCGGGGCCGCCATCACGAGCACGACGCTCGTCACCGTCCAGGCAGGCTTCACCTCGACCGGCGTGGAGGCCGTCCACGACGGTGACGTCAGCTTCACGACCAACCAGATCAATCTCACGACCGCCACGCTCGGCACGACCTCCGTCGTCGATGCAGCACCCGCGGCCACCCTCGTCATCCAGCCTCGGGATGCGGCCCGGGCCCTCACGATCGCATCGCCGCCGGGCGTGCCGGCGGGTCTCGTGATCACCGACGCCGACATCTTCGCGATCCAGGCGGGCTGGAAGCGGGTGGTGTTTGGCGACGAGTCCGCCGGCACGGGCGCGGTGAAGGTGGGCTCGATCGGCTCCCAATACGGCGGGTTTTCGCAGCTGCTCAACACCACGACGCTCGTCGGGGGCTCCGTCGCGGTCGTGCAGCCGATCGACGCGACGTCCGAGGCGATCTACCTCGACCTGATCGCCCGCGGCACGGGCTCCGGTGCCGGTGCGGGCATCACGATCGACGCCCCGATCAACCAGACCGCCGACGAGCGGAACGAGTGGGTGCGGCTCACCTCGGCCGGCCCGATCGCGATCAACGCGCCGATCTGGGCCGTGCAGACCGTCTCGCTCACGACGACCGCCGGCGGCACGGTTGTCCAGTCCGGCGAGTCCGCCGCGATCACCGCGCCGAGTCTGGCGGTGGTGTCCGATGGCGGCGTCATACTGGCTGACTCGGGCAACGCGGTGTCCATCTTCGCCGCCCGGACGACGAACGACGGCATCGTCTTCCGGGAGGATTCCGGCTATTCGATCGGCCAGATCACGACGATCGACGAGCGGCGCGACGTGCCGCAGACCGTCACGGTCACCGGCATCCAGGCGGGCACGGCCGACGTCCGGCTCGTGACGGTCTCCGGCGAGACGCCCTCGACCGTGACGCAGGGGCGGCCGATCATCGCCGCCGGCCTCGGCTTGGAGGGCATCGGCACCGAGTGGAACCTCCCGCTCGCCACCAACGACGTCGGCACGCTGGCCGCCGACACCGCCACGATCGCCTTCCGCGACGACGGCGGCATCACCGTCGGCGGCCTTGCGGCGCTGCCGCCCCGCGGAGCACTCGACGGACTGCGGAGTTCGGGCACGACGGGCACCGTGATCACCCTGACGTCGGCCGGCGGCATCACGCTGGCGGAAGACATCGCCACGGCCGGGGGCGACGTGCGGCTCGACGGAAATGTGACGGTGTCGCAGCCGGTGACGGTCGATCTTCGCGGCGCGGGGATGACGGGCCGGCTCACCGTCACCGGCGGGCTCGGGGGCGCCGGCCCGCTGACGCTCGCCTCGGATCTCACCGTGCAAGGGGCGATCAGCCTGACCGACCCGATCCAGTGGCGGGTCTCCTCGCTGGCGGATGCGGGGTCAGGCTCGCTCCGCTGGGCGATTGAAAATGCCAATGCTTCGAAATACCGCGGCACGATCGTGTTCGACGTGTTCGGGCCCCTGCTGTCGCCGCCGGTGCCGACGGTGATCAGCCTGCAGTCCGCCCTGCCGACCGTGGCCACGAACCTGCTCTTCGACGGCACTGCGGCGAACATCGTGCTCGACGGCGGCCGGAGGGTGGCCACGGGGCTCGACTATGGTTCTGACGCGGCCGGCAGTGTGCTGCGGGGCGTGACGCTCCGCAACTTCACCGGCTTCGGCGTGCAGATCGTGGCAGCCCAGAACATGCTCGTGGACACGATCACCGTGCAGAGCCTCAACACTTCGACGTCGATGGGGCTCCATGCGACCGGCGACCTGTCGGGCACGAAGGTGCTCGGTAGCACGTTCTCCGGCGGCCTCCGCGGCGCGCTGCTCGCCTCCGCCAGAAACCTCGTCTTCGGCGAGCTTGGTCGGGGCAACACGCTCTCCAACAACCGGGCCGCTCCGCGGCAGCCCAAGTTCGCAGGCACCGGCATCCGGTCGGAGGGCGACTGCGCTGGCACCGTCGTCGAAGGCAACACGTTCACGAACAACAACTACGGCTTCGCCTTCATCGGCGCCCGCAATCTGACGCTGCGGAACAATGTGTTCAACCGCAACAGCACGGCCGGCATCTACATCGAAGGCGACAGCTCGGGCAGCACCCAGACGAACAACACCTTCGGCACGGGCCGCGACCGCAACAGGGTGAACGTGCTGCGGGCGAAGCGGTCGCTGTTCGGCTGAGTCCCGCGGACTCCGTCAGGCCGCCCGTCGCAGGGCGGGGCGGGCCGCGAAGGAAAGCACGGCGGGGCGCGAGTCGAAAGCGGGCACGGTCGTCTCGGACCGGCGGGCGAATCCCTCGCGACAGGCCGCCTCGACCCGGCGGCGGAGGAAGAGCCGCTCGTTCTCGGTGCCCACCGCGTTGCGGACGAACGATGGTGCGACCGGGTGCCACTGGTGCACGAAGGCGTGGGCGAACATGCCCGTAGCTCGAATCCCGACCGCCTCGGCCCGCCGTTGCAGATCGCGGTCCTCGAGGCCCCAGCCGACGAAGGCCTCGTCGAAGCCGTTGAGTCGCTCGTAATCGGCCCGCGTGATCCCGATCGCGTTGCCGTAGACGCGGGGCCGCATCGGCACCCGGAACAGCTCGTAGATCTTCGAGTGCGCCGCCTTCGCCGCGAGGCGTCGCCGTTCCTCCGACGCGACGGCCGCCACGAAGCTGCCCGCGCGGATGTCGTCGAGCATGAGCGAATCGGTGGCCGCCTCGTCGAGCCGACAGCTGTCGCCCGCGGCGATGCGTCCGGGGCGGATCACGGCGATGTAGCTTGCCAGCGTGCCGGGCGGAAGGAGACAGTCGCCGTCGGTGAAGAGCAGCCGATCGGCGCGGGCCACGGCCGCGCCTTCGTTGCGGCACTGCGAGAGCCGGAAGCCGTCATGCTCGTGGGTCGTGAGGGCCACGCGGAAGGCCGCGCGGCGGGCGAAGGCCGTCACCATGGCGAGCGTCAGGTCGCGGGAGCCGTCGTCGGTGACGATCACCTCGATCTGCTCTGCCACGTCGGTCTGCGCCGCGATCGATTCGAGGCACCGCCGCAGATGCTGCGGCCGCTCGAACGTGGAGACGATCACCGCGAGCTCGGGCCGCCAGGCCCGTGGAGCGATCCCGACTTTCCCGGCCGCCGTCATCCGCATGGTCATTCCCCTTCGACCCACGTATCCATGGTTGCCCCGTGTGGCTCCCTTTCGCGAATCGACGCTTGCCCCGCCCCCGGGTGAGCCGCAGGCCACGCCGATCATCCCCACGCTGCGAACCCCGCCGGCTCCGCGGCTCGCTCGACCTCCGCGACCGGCAAGGTCGAAGGCTGTCCCGCATGCGTTTTCCGCATCCAAACCCCGCACGCGTTCTCCCAATACAACTCCCGCGCGCTCTTCCAATGCAACTCCCGCGCGTTCTCCCAATGCAACTCCCGCGCGTTCTCCCAATAAAAGCCCCCATGCGCAAGCAGGGGGATATTGCGGCGTCCATCCCGAAGCGTCCCGGATTATCCCCCGGCTTGCGCCTGGGGGCTTGTATGGGCACGGAGGCGTTCGCCGCCGTGCCGTCTACCCGCGGAGGACGGCGCCGGTGCGGCGGCCGCATTCCGCCACGATCGCGTCGACGGCGCGGGCCGCCGCTTCACCGGAGAGCGTGCCGGCCGTGCTCCGCAGCCGGAGCGACACGACGAGGCTCTTCTTGCCGGCGCCGAGCCGCTCGGCATCCCGCCACACCTCCACGAGCCGGCATTCCTCGAGCAGCTCGCCCGCGGAGGCCGCGACGGCCGCGGCGACGTCGCCCCATGCCGTGCGTTCCTCGACGACCAGATTGAGATCCCGCTGTACGGCCGGGAAGTCGCTCGGCCGCCGCAGCCGGTGCTCGCGATGCACCGCGAACTCGAGGGCATCGAGCCGCAGCTCCACGGCCGCCACGGGACCCGCGAGCGAGAAGCGGTCGAGCAGCTTCGCGGCCACCTCGCCGATCACCCCCACCCGCACCGGCCCGTAGCCCTCGCGGTGCAGCACGAGTTCGGCGGCCCGTCCGCGGGCCAGGAGTTCGCCGTCGCAAGGGCAGGCCTCGACCCGCACCTCGCCGGCCGTCGTCTCGACGCCGAGCCGCCGCAGCACCGCCTCGGCGAGCCCCTTCGCCCGGAAGAAGTCGCCATCGCTCACGATGCCAAGCAGGAGAGGTTCCTCAAGTGGAGTGGCTCCCGGCAGTGGCGACGATCCAGTCAGTGGCGACGCTCCAGACGCGCCGCCAGCCGGCCGCGCGAGATAGGCCCGCGCGATCTCGAAGAGGTTGCCGTGGGGCGAGCCCGCCGCGGCGTTGCCGGCGCGGGCCTCGAGCAGGCTCGGGAGGAGCGTCCGCCGCAGCCGATCGGCGCCGCGGACGAGCGGCGGCGAAATCGTCAGTGCCGGTGTTGTGCCCCAGGGGCTCGCGAATTCCTCGAAGGCCGCCGGCACGACGCTGCGGGTCATGGCCTCACACAGCCCCGCGGCCACGAGTACCTCGCCCGTCCGCCGCACCGTCAGCTCGCGGGCCGACCACTCGACGGGCCGGGCTGCGATCGCCACGTCTTCCGGCACGCGGTCGTAGCCCTCGATGCGGGCGATCTCCTCGACGAGGTCGATCTCGCGGTGCACGTCCCGCCTCCACGAGGGGGCCCGCCACCGCGGGATGCCACCGGCCGCCGCCTCCTCGACGAAGCCGAGGCCCATGAGAATCTCCCGCTGCCGGTCGGCCGCCACTGCGATGCCGAGCACCTCGGCCACGCGGCCGGGGGCGAGCGGAACCACGGCGGGCGTGCCCGCCAGCCGGCCTGCGGTGACCACACCTTGCTCCAGACGCCCGCCGGCGAGTTCGAGGATCAGCGCTGCCGCGCGGCGGCTCGCCCATTCCACCATCGCGGGATCGGGTGTGCGTTCGAAGCGATACGACGAGGGGCTGGCGAGCGAGAGACCACGGGCCGCGGCCCGCACGACGAGCGGCGCGAACTGGGCCGACTCGAGGAGCACGTCGGCGGTGGCCGCGCCGATCTCGGTGTCGGCGCCCCCCATCACGCCCGCGAGGGCGACGGGCCCAGCGGCGTCGGCGATCACGCCCATCGTGTCGTCGAGCGTGTATTGCTTGTGGTTGATCGCGGTGAAGGCCTCGCCGGCGGCCGCCCGCCGCACCACGATCTTCCCTCCGCGGATCTTCGCGAGGTCGAAGGCATGCAGCGGCTGGCCGCACTCGAACATCACGTAATTCGTGACGTCCACGACGTTGTTCACGCTCGCCACGCCGAGCGTCGCCAGCCGCTCGACGAGCCAGGCCGGGCTCGGGCCCACCTTCACGCCGCGGATCACGCGGGCCGAGTAGAAGGGGCAGGCCGCGGGATCCGCGATCTCCACGGCGACGCTCGCCGCCGCCGCGCCGCCCCGTTCCTCCGGCCGCGGATCGGGCACGTGCAGGGGGAGGCCGAACAGCACGCCCACCTCCCGGGCCACGCCCACGTGCCCCAGGCAGTCGGCCCGATTGCTCGTCACCTCGAGGTCGATCGCCTCGTCGCTCCCCACGGTCTCCGTGGACTCATGATTGAGCCCGGCCATGAGCAGTCGCCCGACGATCTCCTCCGTCGGCGCCGCCACCTTCACATACTCACCGAGCCA
>Ga0315902_10010028_pt1 | contig 12577 bp, 11 predicted proteins | sample LakEriMetagenome_9_FD_203523 | JGI IMG/M metagenome (GOLD analysis project Ga0315902, IMG submission 203523) | Freshwater fungal communities from buoy surface, Lake Erie, Ohio, United States - Buoy 12 MA117 | ecosystem: Environmental > Aquatic > Freshwater > Lake > Lake biofilm | place: USA... | reverse complement strand
ATCTGCGTGGAAAATTTTTAAATGCGCAGGCAGCTGTTACCGGAGTGAATTTTGCTATTGCAGAGACAGGTGGTTTTGTTGTTTGCACAAATGAGGGGAATGCTGATATGGGCGTACACCTTGCTCAGGTTCATATTGCCAGTATGGGTATTGAAAAAATTATTCCTGCGGCAAAACACCTTGGAGTTTTTACCAGGGTTCTTGCCCGCAGCGCTACCGGACAGCCGGTAACGGTTTACACTTCACATTTTCACAGACCACGGCCGGGCAGGGAGCTTCATGTCGTGATTGTGGATAACGGACGCACCGGGCAGCTTGGGCGGGAAAAATTCCGAAGCAGTCTGAAGTGCATCCGGTGCGGGGCTTGTATGAACACTTGCCCCATTTACAGGCGCAGCGGAGGTTACAGTTATAATGCGGCAGTGCCGGGGCCCATAGGATCAATTTTATCTCCCGGTACCGACCTTAAGAAATACAGCTCATTGCCATTTGCAAGTACATTGTGTGGCTCCTGTTCCGATGTTTGTCCGGTTCGCATCAATATTCATGAACAATTATATTTCTGGCGACAGGAGATCGTACAAAGCGGAAATGTTTCTCTGCTGCAGCAAGTGATGATGAAGCTGACCGGAATAGTCATGCGATATCCGGGGCTTTACAGGATTATTTCCAGAGTTGCATTGCATATACCATCGCGTTTTTTTTATCTGTTCAAAAATTCCTGGACCCGTCAACGAGATCTTCCTGTAATGCCACCTTTGACTTTCAGAGAATGGTTTGAAAAAAATAGAAACAAGCCATGAGTTCCAGAGAAGCTATTCTTGGAAAGATCCGGGCACTTCGTCTTGCTGAGGTTCCTGAACCTGAGATTCCATTGATTGAAACTGCGGATGCTGATGAGTTGATGTTCAGGCGCGCCCTGGAAGCGGCGGGCGCACAAATTGTTGATGTTGAAAAGGCCGAAGTTTCAGCATTTTTAAAAAGGGCCTATCCGGAGGGCAGCATTATCACCGCCGGTGACCTATCTATTGAAGGGATTACCTCCCTTTCTGAGCTGAGAAATTCTATTGAATCAGAGACATTGACGACCGGTGTAATTCATGCAGAATTTGGGGTTTCCGAAAATGGAGCCCTCTGGATATCACGGGATTGTCTGACTAATCCTGTATTTCCTTTTATTGCTGAACACCTTGTTGTGTTAATTAAAAAGGGAGATATCTGCAGTAACATGCACAGGGCGTATGAAAAAATATCTCTCCGGGATGCTCCATTTGGTTTGTTCATTGCCGGGCCGTCAAAAACTGCGGACATAGAACAATCGCTTGTTATTGGTGCGCATGGCCCGCTTAGCCTCACAGTTGTAATTACTTCCTGAACCTTTCAATTTTCCTTATTTGTGCGACTTTTCATTAAAAATTTAAATAGTCACAATTAATCAATTGGTATAATTGTTACATTAGATTAAATTTTAAACTCAAAAAATTACAAGTTTTATGAAGACAATTTTCAGGTCATTCGCAATGGTAAGCTTTTATGTGGTGCTTGCCGGTTTTTTATCATCCGCAGTCTGTGAGGGCAACGATGAGCTTGACTGTGCGGCGCTTACAACAAAGTATGCAACAAAGGCTCAGGAAGTCGCAAATTCAATCTCCAATGGTGGTCAATTGGATTGTAACGAAATTTCAGACCTGTACAATGAGTTTTTTGATTTGCTCAGGAAGGGAAAGAACTGCGAAAACATCAAAACGGCCATTCAGGCTGCCGGTTTCAATTCAGTAGATGACTTCATTACAGAGTACGAGGTTGTACTTTCGGATATTGGATGCTGACAATATTGAGTCTTTCCTAAAAAAAGCGGCATGTGCCGCTTTTTTTATTTCTGATTTACTGATTGAGCAGATGAATCAGAGGTTTATTGGAGTAAAGCTGATACTTACCGGATTGTTTATTTTCAACGAAACCTTCTTCTTCAAGCTTTTTGAGATACCGGGTTGCGGTGGTGTAGTGGATATTAAGTTTTGCCGATAACCGTAATGGGGAGATTACAGGAAGGTGGAAAATGGCATCTATCAGCTCGGGAGTAAAGATCTGAGCACATTTTTCTTTTATCTCTCCGGCAGTGCTGTCATAAAGCGCGAGAATTTTTTCAAGCCTGTCTTTAGTTTCCTTTGCCTGTATGCTGATTCCATGAAGCATAAATTTTACATAGGGGCACCAGTCGCCCTGCAGCACGGCCTCCTGATACAGTCGTATGGACACATCAATATTTTTTTTCAGGTGATTGCTAACCAGTAAAATAGGTTCGGTCAACAGACCTGAACGGATCAGCAGCATTTGAAAAAAAGAACGCGATGCGCGCGATCCTGATTCTGACAAGGGTCTGATTGAATCAAAGCGTGCAGCTGCAATGATACAGCGGACCAAAGGATCATAGGACGGATCATCGTCTGCGACAAACCGTGCCAGTTCATCAATGAGTTCCTTAACCTGCCCGTGGTCAGGAAACTGGTTCAGTTGAAATGGTGCGGAAAGTCTGGGTGGTGTTATACCGGTTGTGCGAAGGGTTCCTGACTTTTTGTCGGAAAGGACATCAAGAAGATCCTGCAGGACAGGCTCACCATATTTTTTCGTTGCAACTATATCCCGGCCATTTATCAATGAATTTCTGTAACGGAATACCTGTCGGTTTTCAAAAGACTGCTCTGAATCATTGAGCAGTTGATTTTCAAGTATGATTTCGCGTGATGAACCAATGCCATCCAGCCAAAGGCTGTCAGTTGCTTCTATTAATAAGATCGGGCCAATCAGACCGGGATTGGTTCTGAATACCGCCGTAAAGCCTTTCAATTCGCCGAGTTCTGCTCTTGATTTTACCAGCCATGGCATAAGCGAATCTGTGCTGCAGGGTGATTTTTGAGGAAGCTGAGGCAGATTTGAAATGGTTGGAACTGGACGTGGCATTTATTTATCGAAGCTTTGCCGAAAATTATCTTTTAAAGGCTGAACACCTTGTTCATAGCTGATTAGGAATTCATTAGAATCATTTCATGATAGTTTTTGTATCATTTTGAGAAATGAATGGAAAAATGAAACGCTGCGTAAAGCTTAACCGAACTTGATCTGAAAAGGGCGAATTCAGCCTGAAAAATTCGATTTTAAGTATTTTTGAGCCGTTTTATTTTAGTGATGTAGCAAAGCCAGGATAGTGCGCTATGTTCGGAACTTAGAGGTCGCCGGCTCGAATCCAGTTTCCAGACCATTACAAAGGCCATTTTTATTTATCGAAGTGGGTTGTTTTCCGAATTCACAGGCTTCTGATGGATACCGGGGTGGACTTGGTTAGCATCCAAAGCAGCGAACAATCATTTGTGAATTTCAGATTAAGCACTTAAAAAGCACCATTGTAAGTTTAAAATCATTGTAAAAAATTAATAATAGGTTTAAAAAATACCCTTGTTTTGAAAAAATCAATAAAAAAATTCAATTGTATGGTAATAAATTAATCAAAGAGTCATCTTTGGGGCAAATAAAACCACCATGAGCAAGCCAAAGACCCGATGGATTGTAATTTTTGTCATTCTGATTGCTTTGCAGGTGATTGCCCTGAGTAACTCTTCAAGTCCGGACCTGACAACTGATGGAGCATTTGATAAGTCGGATACTGCCTGGCTTTTGGTTGCCACGGCGATGGTTTTATTCATGACACCGGGTTTGAGCTTTTTCTACGGTGGGATGGTCAGTGTGAAAAATGTGATTTCTACGATGCTTCAGAGTTTTATTGCGCTGGGGATAATCAGTCTTCTATGGTTTTTGGTTGGATTCAGCCTTTGTTTTGGCGATAGCATTGGCGGCTTGATCGGTAACCCTGCCACTTTTTTTGCTTTCAGAAATGTGGGTCTTGCAACGCATCCTTTGCTTTCGCCAACGGTTCCCATGATGTTGTTCGCATTCTTTCAGTTGAAGTTTGCCATCATCACACCGGCACTGATTACCGGGAGTTTTGCTGAACGCGTAAAGTTTACAGCCTATCTGATTTTCATGTGCTTGTTCACAATTTTAATTTATGCACCACTTGCTCACTGGACCTGGCATCCGGAAGGATTTTTGCGCAAGCTTGGTGTACTGGATTTTGCAGGAGGAACAGTTGTTCATATGTCGGCAGGATTTGCCGCCCTTGCAGGTGCTTATGTTCTCGGAAAACGGGAAAACAGTTTTCATACCCCCGCCAACATCCCTTTCATTATTCTTGGAACGGGGATGTTATGGTTCGGTTGGTTTGGTTTCAATGCCGGATCAGCGCTGTCTTCAAGCACGCTTGCGGTACTCGCTTTCGGCACTACGAATATGGCAGCTGCATCGGCACTCATCACCTGGGTCATGTTTGACGCACTGGTCGGGCGAAAGATCACAGCCATGAGTGCCTGCATCGGTGCAGTGGTAGGGTTGGTGGCCATCACTCCGGCAGCAGGGTTTGTGACCATCGGCCAAAGTGTTTTTATAGGTTTTGCCGCTGCAATTGTTTCCAACCTCGCAGTTTATTACAAACAAAAAACTTCCCTGGATGACACCCTCGACGTGTTCCCGTGCCATGGCGTTGGGGGCATCACCGGTATGATACTTACCGCCGTTTTTGCCAAGGATGTGGGCCTTGTGTATGGTCAGACAACAACATTTTTATATCACCTGCTCGCATTGGTCATTGTTGGTGTCTTTACTTTCGTAGGTTCTTACCTGATTTTTAAACTGACTAATCTGATCATCAGTCTCCGGGTATCTCCTGAAGAAGAGAAGCTGGGACTTGATATCTCACAGCACCACGAAAGAATTTATGCAGCTTAATTTTTAATGCGGAAAATTCTGATGTTGCCGGATATCCCTGCTTTTTTAAAAAGATGTTCCCGGAAGTCAGTAAAATTTATTTTGAAGGAAGGTGAAAGGACAAATGAAACTTAATACTGCCTCAACGGAGGAGCTGGTGCAGATGGTAAGGGAGCTTGAAGCAGACCGTAATGAAAAACTCAGACGTTTGCAGATCGCTGTTGCCAGACTCAACCGTGCCAGGGGTACGGTAAGAAGCCAGAAAGAAATCCTCAAAAGATTGAGAGATCGCGTTGTTGAGCTGACCCCTCCCGGAAACAGGTAAACTTTAACCTGTATTAAAGGAATTCCGTTTGCAGGCTTACCGGATTCGGGTATTTTGCAATTCAAAAAAACCTGCCCATGAGATCAGTCATTATTTTTCTTCTTTTTTCAGCCACTGCTTCACTTGCTCAAAAAACAAGGCAGGAAGTTTTGAAGGCCATTGACAGTAAAACAGAATATTATTCCGGGGCTGCGAAACAGATCTGGAATTTCGCAGAGGTCGGTTATAAGGAAGAAAAAAGTTCAGCCTTGCTTCAGCAGATGTTGCGTGAGGCAGGTTTTTCAGTTCAATCCGGAGTTGCAGGGATGCCCACCGCATTTATTGCAACAGCAGGGACAGGGAAACCTGTGATTGGTATTCTTGGAGAATTTGATGCGCTTCCGGGTATATCTCAGGCAGCTGAGGCGGAGAAAAAACCAATCCCGGACCAAAAGGCAGGGCATGCATGCGGGCATCATTTGTTTGGCGTTGCTTCGGCAGCCTCGGCGATTGAAGTTAAAAACTGGCTTAACGCAAATAAAAAGTCCGGTACCATTCGTTTTTACGGAACACCGGCAGAGGAGGGAGGTAGCGGTAAGGTGTACATGGTACGGGAAGGATTATTCAGTGATGTTGATGTTGTGCTGAACTGGCATCCCGGTGATGCCAACGACGCTTCTCCTTCAGGGTCACTCGCAAACAAGACAGGCAAGTTCAGGTTTTATGGTACCGCTTCACATGCCGCGGTTGCCCCTGAGCGTGGGCGCTCCGCACTGGATGCAGTTGAAGCCATGAACATCATGGTGAATATGATGCGTGAACATGTCAATGAAAGATCCCGCATTCATTATGTCATTACCCGTGGAGGTGAAGCGCCCAATGTAGTTCCCGCATATGCTGAGGTCTATTACTATGTGCGCCATCCCCAACGCAGCGAGGTAAGAGATATGTGGGAACGGCTGGTTCGGATTGCCAACGGTGCTGCTCTTGGCACGGATACAAAGGTTGAAATTGAAATTACCGGCGGAGTCCATGAATTGCTGCCAAATGAAGTCTTATCGGAGGTAATGCTTAAAAATCTGAATGAGGTCGGTGGGTTTACCTATACTGATGAGGAACGGACGTTTGCAGAAAAAATTCAAAAAACATTGCAGGGCGATCTGCCATCCCTGAGTCGCACTGCCACCATCGGCAAATCAAGAAAGGCAACCGAAGCCGGCTCAACTGATGTGGGTGATGTAAGCTGGGTTGTACCGACCATTGGGTTGAGCACTGCAACATGGGTGCCGGGCACTCCCCCCCACAGCTGGCAGGCTGTTGCAGCGGGGGGCATGTCCATAGGCACCAGGGGAATGATGCTGGCAGCCAAAACCATGGCGCTCACAGCCATGGATTTATTTTCTGATCCTCTGAAAATTGAAGCCGGCCGTAAAGAATTCAGGGAGAAAAGAGGACCTGATTTTAAATATGAGGCACTCATAGGCGACCGCAAACCTGCCCTTAATTACAGGGATTGACATGAATCATGGTTTGCCGTCTTTTGAATCAGGAATAACTTAAGGTACCTGAATTCATTTTTCTATTTTTGTTGGCCATGAGTTTTGTTCACCCGCTGTTTTTGTGGGCGTTAACGACGCTTTCAGTTCCTGTTATTATTCACCTGTTTAATTTCCGGCGCACCAGGAAAGTATTTTTTTCCAATACCCGTCTGTTGCAGATAGTGCGGGAAGCAAGTTCCAGAAAAAGAAAAATAAGGCACTTGCTGGTCCTGACATCAAGGATGTTATTCCTGTTTTTTCTTGTTCTAACATTTGCTCAGCCTTTCATACCTGCCGCTGAAAATATGGCGGCTGTGAAGAAGGTTGTTTTGTATGTTGATAATTCCAGGAGCATGACGGTTCAAATGCCTGATAAGGTTCGTGCACTTGATCATGCAGTTTCATATGCACGGGCGGTAGTTGAAACTTTTCCGAGGGATACGAGATATCTGTTGATGACCAATGATTTCTACGATGCGCCTGTATTCCGTTCAGCACCTGAAACTCTGCAAAAACTGGCTGAGGTCAGGACTTCACCGACATCAAAAAATTTTGATGAGATCAGCAGAAAGATAGGCCGGGAGCCACTCGCTGATCTTTTTTATTTCTCTGATTTTCAGCGGTCAGCAACAGGAATTATTTCCGGTACAGACTCATCCCGTTTGTTTGGCTTTGTCCCCATTCAGCCTGCTTCTGCCCGAAATGTTTATGTGGACTCAGCTGCTTTTGAAAATCCGTATCTGATTAAGGGGGAAAAAACACGGCTGACCATCTGGCTTCGCAATGACAGTCGCGAAGCTGTTGATCAGTTAAATGTCCGTGTAACGACTGGCAATACGCTTACCGCAGCTTCAACAGTATCACTTTCGCCACTGGGTGTTACTCCGGTAGTGATTGATGTTAATCCCTCAGGCAGGGCGCAAGCCATGAAGGTGACCATTCAGGACTTTCCTGTCGGTTATGACAATGAGTTTTTCCTAACGGCTTTGCCATTACCCAGACTTCAGGTGGTTCATATATATGAAGGAAATACAGGTCCTTATATCAGGGAAGTATTTGGTAACAAGGAATTGTTTAATGTATCGTCCCGGTTTGTTTCAAGCATGAGCTTTGATCTTCTTGATAAGGCTGACCTTATTGTAATGGAAGGTATTAACAAAAAAATCCCTGCACTTCAGCGTCACCTTGACGGCAGAAAAGATCAGAAGCTACTTTTTATTCCCTCAGAGAATCCTGACCCGGGTGTTATTTCGGAATTATTCAGGATCAGTGTAACAAAATCGGCCGTTCCTGCCCGATTATTAATGGAAGTACCTTCAGCGGGTGATCCGTTTTTTGAAAATGTTTTTGAAGAACGCAGCACTGATTTAAGGATGCCTGAGGCATCAGCTGTTATTACCTGGCCCGCTGACCGTTCGGCGATTCTTCAGTTTAAAGACGGAAACCCGGTGCTTTCAAGGTTTGGAAATTATTTTCTGCTGGCATCTCCACTTACCTCTGCTTACTCAAACTTTGCCACACATGCCATCTTTGTTCCTGTGATGTACCGGATTGCAGCTTCTTCCAGAACCCGTCAGCTGAAGCCCTATCATTTTGTGGACAATGCCCTCATTGATTTGCCACTTGACTCGGCTGCAGGGTCGGAGTTTCCGGTGAAACTTACGGGCCCCGGAGAAGTCGTTCCGCAGCAGCGGGTTGCAGACGGCAGGCTTATTCTTGATATTCCTTCTTCTTTGCCCGGAGCTGGCAACTATCATGTTTTACGAAACAGGGATACGCTGGGGATAATTTCCCTCAATATGTCTAAGACAGAGTCTATGATGGAGTATATCGGGCCGGATGAGCTTGCCAAAATGGCCCGGAACATGCCAAATGCAAGAGTTTTTCAAGGAGGGACCCTTCAGACTTTCAGTAAAGGGATAAAAGAAAGATATTTGGGGGTTCCTTTATGGAAATACTGTCTGATCCTTTCTTTGGCGTTTTTTTTCACAGAAGTCCTTTTATTAAGGTTTTTCAAGGCCGGAGCAGATCAAGGGAAGCCAAAGAGTTCTTAAAAACAAACTACTTCTGATATGAAGATACTGCTTCAGAATCCGCTGATACTGGATAAAAGATCAGACTGGCACAAAAAGAGAAAGAATGTTCTTATTCAGGGAGGAAAAATTCTGGAAATCGGCGATAAATCCTTTCAGGCTGACCGTGTCATTGATGCGGACGGAATGATTCTTTCTCCGGGCTGGTTTGACCTCGGGCCGGCGGTGGGTGATCCGGGGCTGGAACACCGGGAGGATATTACCACCTTATCAAAAGCTGCCCAGGCAGGAGGCTTCACTGAACTTGCAGTGCTGCCAAACACATCACCTGCGGTTCAAACCAAAAATGATATTGCATATCTCACAAGAAAGAATGACTCCAGGCTCGTACAAATTCATGCCATCGCCTCAGTAACCAGAAACAATAAAGGTGAGGAGATGACTGAGATGATTGATCTGCATGAAGGCGGTGCCATTGCCTTCAGTGACGGACTGAAGTCGCTTCATCACACGGATATTTTTCTCAAGACCCTTCAGTATCTTAAAAAGTTTGACGGATTGCTGATTGATCATGCTCATGATCATTGGCTGGATCTTTTCGGACAGATGAATGAAGGGCCTGTGAGTGCTTCTCTCGGGTTGAAGGGTATGCCGGAATTGTCTGAAGAAGTTGCAGCTTCCCGTAATCTCAGGCTTTTAGGTTACAGCAGAAGCAGGCTTCACCTTTTACATGTTTCATCGCCCGGTGTGATAGACCTGGTGAGGTCTGCAGTAAAAAAAGGTCTGCAGGTTACTTGTGATGTCACAGCGTACCAACCACTGTCAGATGACTCCCTGCTGACTGACTTTGATACAAATTATAAGGTGTTACCTCCGCTCCGAGAGAAATCATCAAACGAAAAACTGATCAGAGGATTAAAAGACGGAACTATCGGTATTATTTCTTCAGGCCATCGTCCGGTGGATGATGAAAGTAAGGTTGTGGAGTTTGATCAGGCTGAGCCCGGAATAATCAACCTGCAGACTTTTGCATGTCAGCTTGTGCAATTGTCGGATGAAATTCCATGGGAGGATCTGATTGAGAAGGTAACGGTGGCTCCCCGTCAGCTGCTGAAGATTGAGTTGCCTGTTATTGAAGCCGGAGCGCGTGCAAATCTTACTCTTATGGATCCGGCGAAGAAGTGGATATTCAACAGTGACAACAATGAGTCAAAGTCTGCAAATTCACCCTGGCTTGGTTCGGAGCTGAAGGGGAAAGTTGTCGCGGTCTTTAATAACTCCAAACATTGGTTTGATGCCTGAAATTAAAAAGGTCTCTCCGCTGGTAAGAGTCATGGCCCGCTATGGCGTTCTTTCAGGCGTGATTGGGATCATAGCAGTTATTATCTTTTTCTACATCGGAAAACATCCTTTCTGGATCTTTCCGCTGTTTGATCCGAGGGTGCTTTTAATCGCCATCTTTCTTGTTTTCGGATTGAAGGAGATCAGAGACTATTTTCAGGGCGGGATTTTATTTTTCTGGCAAGGTCTTGCCGGCAGTCTGGTTCTTCTGGCTGTGATGTCTGTTACAGGATATATCGGGATTCTGATCTTTGGATCACTGGAACCTGAATTTGTAAAAATGTACATCACCCAGGGTCTGGAACAAATCAACAATATTCCCGCTGACAGCGCAGATGAGATTGGAAAATCTGCAATTGAAGAAGTCAGAAAAACCATTCATGAAACTTCGGTATCCTGGATGGCGAAGCGATATGCTGTTCAGACCTATTTGTTTGGATTTTTTATTGCGGTCATTATATCCGTAGTTTTGAGGAGACAACCTAAATCTGATTTATAAAATGGAAAATTTTGAAACGACTGCTTTATCTACTCGTCAGGTAGGATTACGATATGGTCTGATTCTCGGATTGATTTCAGTTGCCTATTTCCTGGTTCTGGTGTTATCCGGAGTAAATACGGCAGACGGCTGGGTTCGCTGGTCAGGATTCATTTTCAATGCAGCGCTGGTTGTTCTGGCTCAGATTTATTTCAGGCAAAACGGTGATGGCTACATGAGTTTTGGACAGGGAATGGGTATTGCATTCTGGGTAGCACTGATTTCATCAGTTATTTCATCAGGTTTTACTGTATTGTATCTCACGGTAATTGATCCTGAATTTGCTCAAATGATGCAGGATATGCAGATGGAAGCCATGGCGGAGCAGGGACTTTCTGATGAGCAGATTGAACAGGGAATGAAGATGGCGGCTAAGTTCACAACTCCACCATGGTTGTTTATTTTTGGAATGCTTGGAGGAGTATTCAGTACAATGCTGATTTCTCTCATAGCGACATTTTTTACCAGAAAAGAAAATCCAAATATGCCGGAGTGACCGGTTATTGAATGAAGGATCTTTCAATTATTGTCCCGGCCAAAGACGAGGCTGATTCATTGCCGGAGCTTACGGCATGGATTGACAGGGTTATCCGTGCCAATGCATGGACTTATGAAGTGATCATAATTGATGATGGCAGCGAGGATCATACCTGGGAAACAATTAAAAAAATCTCTGCTTCAAACCCTGCTGTAAAAGGAATCCGGTTTAACAGGAATTTTGGTAAATCTGCTGCTCTTCATACAGGATTCGGTGAATCTGAAGGTGCGGTTGTTATTACAATGGACGCGGATCTTCAGGATAGTCCGGATGAAATCCCTGCCTTGAGAGAAATGGTTCTCAATCAGGGTTTTGATCTTGTCAGTGGCTGGAAGCGAAAGCGGCATGATCCGGTTGCCAAGACCCTGCCGTCAAAGTTTTTTAATCTGGTCACTCGTAAAATTTCAGGAATTGATTTACATGATTTTAACTGTGGATTGAAGGCCTACCGCTCAGCAGTAGTTAAGAACATTACGGTTTATGGTGAGATGCACCGGTACATTCCCCTTATTGCCAAGTGGGCCGGATTCGGCAGGATAGGAGAAAAGGAGGTAGAACACCGGGAGCGAAAGTTTGGTAAGAGTAAATACGGCTGGGAGCGTATGATGCGTGGTTTTCTGGACTTACTTACCATTACGCTGATTGGAAAATTCATTCAGCGGCCGATGCATTTTTTCGGAACTCTTGGGGTGCTTTCATTTCTTGCCGGACTTGGATTTACAGTGAGCCTGGTATGGCAAAAAATTGATAGTGTTTTCATTTCAAAAATTCCGCTGTCCCGCGAGATTGTGGATCAACCAATATTTTACTTTGCGCTTGTTGCCCTTGTAATCGGAGTGCAATTATTCATGACCGGATTTCTTGCAGAAATTCTTACACGGCAAGCTGCTACCCGTCGTGCGTATCTGATTATTGAAAGGACATCCTGATTCTTCAGTTATACATCTGCTCATAATACTCAGCCGCCATCCGGCCCGAGTCAAATTCCGGAAAGACATTGCTGATGGCCTGTTTTATGATGGTCGCCCATAACTTCGGGTTAGAATAATAAGCGGGTATCACTTCCTGCATTAAAACTCTGTGTAACTGCCGGCATTCAAGATTGTTCTTTTCTTCCTGCGGAAGTTCGTCGGGTGCAGGATTTATTAAGAAGCAGTTTTTACCATGATGAGCGAACTCAGGTATCCAGCCATCCGGAATTGAAAGATTTATACTTCCGTTCATGGCTGCCGTCATGCCGGAAGTGCCCGATGCCTCGCGGTACATTTTAGGATTGTTGAGCCATACATCGGAGCCGCGTTTGAGCATTCCTGAAAGCCCGATCTCATAACCGGTGAGCACGGCACAATTTGAAAATTCTTTGGTGCCGTAAAATATTCTGTTGAATCTTTCTATACTCTGATGATCTTCCGGATAAGGCTTACCTGCCCAGATGATTTGCACCGGTTGATTTTTTGAAGTTATAAG
>Ga0315902_10010027_pt1 | contig 12577 bp, 11 predicted proteins | sample LakEriMetagenome_9_FD_203523 | JGI IMG/M metagenome (GOLD analysis project Ga0315902, IMG submission 203523) | Freshwater fungal communities from buoy surface, Lake Erie, Ohio, United States - Buoy 12 MA117 | ecosystem: Environmental > Aquatic > Freshwater > Lake > Lake biofilm | place: USA... | reverse complement strand
TTGCTAAACCTACTTTTGATTCGGTTAAGGGTAAATATTTTTTTATTTTTTTAGGTAAAGGCATTTGGGTCTTGTTGTTTTAAATAATCAGCAGCTAATTTCGCAGATTTCAAGTTGACAGAAATTTCATTAAGACTACCAATCAAATTTCCAATAATATTACTTAAACTTATATTTATAGGTGCAACTACTTTTACTATCGGTTTCAATAAGTATTCAGTTATATTTTGTATCAAATTGGTTATTCCTTCACCAACTAGTTCAACAATCATAGTCAGGGAAATTTGCAACCATTGTGATAAAGAATTAAAACCAGTAATCTTTAAAATTTTATCTTTTATTTTCATAAAGATTCCTATTATTTTTCCAACAACACCCCTCACTTTACTAGGTATCATAGGAACACTTGAATCACTGACTGATGAAAATAACTTAAACATTCCATTAACAAAATTAGAAGTCATCTCTGAAACATTTTTCGAAAAAATAAATCTAATATAGTAAGAAATAGCGTGTGCTACCTCAACCCCTTTTTTGTTTGCTTTACCACCATAAGGTGGGGGTATAAATTCCATTAATTTTGTAATAATTTCTACTATGTTATCGAAGGTTAAATTACTCCAAACAACATTTTTCAAGAAACTATTAAACTCATTTACACCTAAACTAATTAAGTTTGGTTGTTGTGAATAAGAACCTACACTTTTAACTTTACGTCTATTAGCTATAACCTTTTCTCTATCAGCAGGAGTCATTGTATTCCAATTCTTATAAATCTTTGAGTAATCAAACACAAATTTTTTACCATCCCACTTATATTGTTTAAACTCGTTACTATAATAGAATTTCTGATAGTCAACAGTTTTTATTGAACCATCGTCATATTGTACTTGAACTTGACTTACCTGTTCTCCAATTACGTGTTTAAGTTGTTTTTCTGTAATTAAAATTTTCATAATCCTCTAAATTCATCATCAACAACTGCTGATGCTATTATAGTACGATAAAATGGTTTATATCCAGCATACGTATGTTTATTATCCGATATTACCCTTCCATCATCTGTTACAGTATAGAATCTAATTTTATCTTCAGTTTCATAATAACCAATGTAATCACCAAAACTAACATCAACACCTAACTCATCTAATTGTTTTTGATAAACTGAAACTTTAAGATTACCAGGTTCAGTTTGATTGATTCTACTATTCCCATAATTTTTATTTTCTGGTTCTGAGATTTGAACCAATCCTTTAAATTCAACGGGTGCTAAAAATTTAATTCCATCTTTTAATGTTTCACCATATACATCATCTGTCTTAGTTTTCAATCTATCTATTCTGTATAAAACTAATGTAAAATTCATATCACCATGTAACCATTCTGACCCCATATTAATATCAAGGTCATAATCATTTTGGTCAAAAAACTTACCGAGTCTAGTTATTGGTACTCTGTTATTCATATTGATAAATATAAACTTATTAACTATTTTTATGTTAAAATACGATTTTGAATATATCAGGTAATACCTCTAATCTTATTGAATTGAAAGCACTCGACATATTAGATAATTATTCGGGAACAAATAACTATATTCAAAAATTAAAATATCTAAAAGAAACTAATAAAAAGTTTTATCCCACTCGTTCTCAAGCTGAATATATAATTAACTACCATTCTGTAGAACCAAAAATTGCTAAGAAGTGGGTTAATATGGAACCATACTTTGCAAACAAAATTGCTGATGAAAAAAATATGTTATCAGTACCAACTGATGTTTGGGTTGAGAAGTTATTGGTCGATAAAGATAAATCATATCATATTTGGGGAAAGTTTAATACTGGTGATACATTGACAGATATGTGGTTACCTAAGGCCGCATTATTAAAAACACATAACACAATAGAGGTCAAAATAGATTATACAAAATATAGTCATAGACCCCCACTTGAACACCAAAGAACCGCAATAGAAAAGTTGGTGGGTAGTAAGAGATTCATATTGGCAGACGATATGGGCTTGGGAAAGACAACTAGTACTATCATTGCTGCATTGGAAACTTATATCAAAAAGATTTTAATTATCTGTCCTGCCTCCCTTAAGATAAATTGGGAAAGGGAAATTAAAAACTATACAGATAGAAGTGTATATATTTGTGAGGGTAAAAATTTTTCACCTGAACACGACTTTGTTATTGTAAATTATGATATCATTAAAAACTTTTATGATTTAAAAGACAAAGAAAACTCCCCAATTACAAAAGGTAATTTTGATTTGGTTATTATAGACGAAGCTCATTACATATCCAATCCCCAAGCTCAAAGAACAAAATTAATTAATAGTTTTGTAAAAGATGTTGAATATCTTTGGTTATTGACAGGAACTCCGATGACATCGAGACCAATTAATTATTATAATTTATTGAATCTAATTGAAAGTCCTGTTGCTCAAAATTGGATGGCTTATGTTATTCGTTATTGTCAGGGTTATCAATTTAAGGCGGGGAACAGAAAGGTTTGGAATGTGAATGGGGCTTCTAATTTGGAAGAACTTAGAGATAGAACCTCAAGACAAGTTTTAAGAAGATTGAAAGAGGATGTATTAGATTTACCTGAAAAGATTATCACTCCAATCTACTTAAGGTTGAAATCTAAAAAGTATGAAGAGTTAATGGGGGAATACTATGAGTGGTATAACAAAAACCCTGATGAATCTAGGTCTTTAACGGTTCAGTTCAATAAGTTGATGAAAGTAAGACAAGTGATTGCTGAAGAAAAAATATTGAACACAATTGAGGTTGTTGAGAATATTTTGGAACTTGGTAAAAAAGTTATCATATTCACAAATTTCACTGACACCCTACATAAGATTCATTCTCATTTTGGGAAGAAAGCGGTTTATTTAGATGGAACTTGTTCAAAGGTTCAAAGACAATATGCTGTTGACCAATTTCAGGACAACGACAAAATAAAAGTATTTGTTGGGAACTTACAAGCTGCAGGTGTTGGGATTACACTAACTGCAGGTGAAGCTGTAATTTTTAATGATTTATCTTTTGTCCCCGCACATCACCAACAAGCTGAAGATAGAGCTTATAGATATGGTCAAAAGAACTGTGTTTCAGTTTATTATCCACTATTTGATAATACGATAGAAGGTGTTATCTATGATATGTTGATTAATAAAAAGAATGTTATTGACACAGTTATGGGTGATAATATTGATAGAGCCGAGTTTATCGAACAAATTATGAATAGGATTAACTCAGTCCGATAATATTTATAAGATATTTATATCTTATGGAACAAAAAGCACAATTACTTAAAGAATCAATACTAATCAAAGAAGATATACTTTCTGAAGCAAAAAGGATTGGTATTGATAAACTTCCTTTTGGATATCGTTCTATCAGTAGTTTTATAGATGGTAAAACTATGGATGTACACTACAACAAACATTACAAAGGTTATGTTGATAAATTGAACAAAGCTTTATCAAAAAAGAACTATGGTGATGTTGAATTGGAAAATATCATTAAGTCCATCTCGAAGTACAATAAAACAATAAGAAACAATGCGGGTGGGGCTTTTAATCATGCTTTATTTTGGAAAATGTTGTCCCCGAAGAAACAAGAAATACCAAAAGAAATTAAAGGTAGAATTATCAAAGATTTTGGTACAATTAATTCTTTTAAAAAAGAATTTAATGAAATTGCTAAAGATAGATTTGGTTCTGGTTGGGCTTGGTTAGTTTTAACAAAAAGTAATAAACTCAAAATTATGTCAACCCCAAATCAAGATAATCCATTAATGAATATAATTGATGGTGGAGGGTTTCCTATACTTGGACTTGATGTTTGGGAACATGCTTATTATTTGAAGTACCAAAATAAAAGAGATGAATATATTGAAAACTTTTGGGATGTTGTCAATTGGGAGTTTGTAAACAAATTGTTTATTGATAAGACAAAAACTAAATTGTTAGAATCAACAAAAAACAAAAAGGTTGTTACCGAGCAATTTGAACCATTGATGCCAAATGGTAGAATTAACTATAAATTTTATGACACCATATTACCAAAAATTTATCCGAGATGTTCTAATGAAATAACACAGAACTATAACCCAAATGTACATATTGAAACACCTTGTTATGGAAAAATAGAAACTGATGAATGTAAAACAAGATATGGAGTAATTGGTGGTAAATACGCTGTAAGTCAAAGAGGTGGTACAGGCGAATGGTCAGTAATTAATTGGTTTGACGCTAACACAAGAGTCAGTGATATGATATTAGATTTGTACAAAAAATTTAATAAAGAAAATATTGATTTGAAAAGTTGGTTGACAAAAATGGCAAAAACATTACTAGGTGAAGATGGTAAGTTTACACCAAAATTAGCTGACTTAATTTTGAATCCACAAACTCAAAAGGGTACATTAGATAGGGGGATTGAAAGAGAAAAAATTGCTATTGAATTATTTAACTCTAAATATAAAAATTTACAAATAACACAATTTTGTGATGGTGATATTAGAGACAAATCTAAGGGTCAAGATATGTTTGTTACTAAAGATGGTGTGAGTAAATTTGTACAAGTTAAACCTATGACTGACTTATACGAATCAAAAGATGAACAAGGTAACACCATTTATATATTCAAAAGTAAGAATCAGTACGACCCGAATAATATTCAAATTTTTGCATTTATTGGAAACATAAATAATTATATTTTTTTTGATTTCAGTCAAGTTGATATAAAAGACGAAGGTAATAAATCAAAAGAAAGATTTACATATATCTTCAAACCTGAAAACAAAAAGTTTCAATCAAATACTTTATCGATAAAAAAAAATAATATTAGTGAAAATATGAACTCAAATATAATACTCAAAAGGTCACAAATCCAAAAAATGAATCAAATAATATTAGAGGATATTGAGAGTGAAAAAATGAAAAATAATGTTGATAATGTCATCAAAAGAGAATTACAAAAGTTAAGACCTATTCCTACTGAAATGAATGCCGCTAAAGAGGCAATTAATAATATTGTAACAGCTGAAATAAGTCGTGGCAAGTTAAATTTTAGTAGAACAATTGATTCTTTATTTAATTTAAACTTATCAACAGTTTCAGATAGGAATAAATATAGATTCAATAACTACTACTATAGATTTTATAGAAGTAGAACAAGAGGTTTAGATTTTGAAGGGTTAATAGCTGGTTTAATCGATGGGGATATTTCTGAAGACATTAATTCCCCATATGATTTGATTACCAAAGATGGTAAGAAAATATCCATAAAAATAGTAAGAAATTTAAGTGAAAGTCCTGTGTTGAAATCAGCAAAAGGAAATATACAAAGTTTTATCGAGAATTACAATGGTTCTGATGAAAACAAACAAATGTTGATTACACAAGCTAAAAATGAAAATCTCATCAGTTTTTTGGTAAACTCAGGTAACAATGATTACATTAACATAGCAGAAGATTTAGTTGATTTTGTATTACCTAATATTGATGGATTATTAATTGGTATTCCAAACGAAAACTTCAACATAGATTTATTCTATTTTGATAAAGAGGGAATTAAATCATTGGCATTAGAACCAGGAAACTTAGGTGCTCCAAAGACAAAGGGTTCTCAACAGATTAGATTCAAAAAATCAGTTTTTCAAAAAACACCATCCGAAGGTAATAAATTAGTTGGTAAGTTGTATTTCCCAATCATATCACAACAAGAATATATTGATTTTTTAGTTGGTAACGAAAAAACAAAAGAAACTTTGTTTTTATTAAATCGATTTGGTAGTAAATACAATATTAGAAATTTAGGGGGTAATATTCCTCAAGATATTATACACACACTATCTAATGATGAAAACTTTAAAGAGGACATACTTAAATTATTAGATTGATATTTATATATAAAACTAAAATATGTCTATAATCCCAGAACCAGATAGAACAAATCTTTATACAAAACTTAGACACCTTTTAGGTGCACCACTGAGAGCCGTAGAATTGGAAGATGAAATGTTGGATTCTTTGTTAGAATTATCTATTGAAGATTATGCTCAATATATTCAAGATTGGTTAATAGAATCACAATGGACATCTTTATACAATCTAAATTTAGACACTGAATCTTTGACTAAAGCATTTATAACGAAAGATTTAAAATTCGAAGAAAGATATACTTATGCTTATTCTAAAATTGTTGGTTTACAAGCTGGTGGTGATTCAGTAATGAAAAAGGATTATATACAACTTGTACCTGGTCAACAAATCTATGAAATACCAGCAGGTCGTGAATTAAATGAATTATTATGGTTTACACCATCTGAACTCAATAACTTGTTATTCGACCCTTGGACATTCGGAGCATTAGGTGGTGTTGGACTTGGTGGTCCTGCAGGTTATTCACAAATGGGTTATTCAGGTTCATATTTTATGATGCCAGCGTTTGATATGTTATTGAGGATGCAAGAAATTAATATTCAAAGAAGAATCATTGCTGGAGATTTAACTTATAGAGTCACAGCTCTACCCGAAGGAAAAAAAGCAATTCATTTGATGCAAACACCTGGTGGTAAATTCGACTTTGGTAATGCAACTTTAATGAGAGGTAAAGTATGGTATTGGTATTACGAAGTTGATGGTGCTGATAGAGATGATTGTTTGAAAAAAAATCCTGACATAATTCGACTTCCATCTGACGTTCCATTAGAAAAAATAGGGTGGATTGATTTAAATAATCCTGCACAAATATGGGTTCGTAAATGGTTTTTTGCTTATGCTAAAGAGGCCTTATCTAGAGTAAGAGGTAAATTCAGTGGAGTACTTAAGACACCTGATGCTGAACTCACTTTGGAATATCAAACATTACAAACTGAAGCGAAAGACGAAAAAGATAAATTAAGAGAAGAACTTATTGGTGCTGAAGGGAAATTAACAAGATTAAAACCTGAAAAGGTTATGGAAAGAGAAGCATTAATTGCTGAAAATTTAAATAAAGTAAAAAAACTTACAGCTTTACCGAGACAAATTTATGTAATTTAATTATAATTATGACAACAATAAATTCAGAACTAGTCAGAAAACAATTCGGGGAAGTGTCAAAAACAATTCGTTATGGTCAGTCAGTTTCGACCAAAATTAAAAAAGTAGTCAACGTACCAACATATACAACCAATGGTGAATACCTTTTAGTTGTAAAGGATGTTGATAATTGTGTTATAACCTTGGATGGTTATACAACAGAATCTATCAAAATTAAAGTTCTTACTAAAACAAGTATTGTACCTAAATATTCTTTGATTGATGACCAATATGAAGAAATAGAAATTGATAATGGTGCTTGTGTTGAATTGGAATATGTTGAAGGTAACTGGTACATCATCTCTTCAGATGGTATGAAATTAGAATAAATTGATGTATTTATTAATAAAAAAAATATGAAAAAAATTGTAAGATTAACTGAAGAAGATTTACTTAAATTAGTAAAAAAAGTTATGAATGAGAATGAACGAGTTTATGGTCATACTGAAATAGACAAATTGTATTCAAACGTTGGTGACGATGAGGATGTACAATTAGATGATTCATCAGGTGAGCTGTCAGGTAAAATAACGAAAAAGGTTGAGATTTTAAAAGATTTACTTAAAACAGGTTTAAGAACAAAGGATTGGAATAAAGTATCACGTGCATTGTCATACTTAGAGATAAAGTTTTAACAAAAAACCCCACCTTTTCAGATGGGGTTTTTTGTTACTTTAATACATAAGTGTTTTGATGTGTTGGTTTTGTTTCTCCCAAGTTTCTGTTTCCATACCAACTACCATTTCCTGTACATTTTTTTCTTTTCTTGTAAACTGGATTTCCACAAGAAGTTAATCCAATTGTTGAAATTACTAAAATTAAAATAATAAGTTTTTTCATAAGTTTTTTTTATAAATAGTTTAGTCAATGTATTGTTCCCATCCTTCTTCAGCTAAATCGTAAATATAATTGGGGTCAATTCCTCTTTTATTCCAATATTCAATCTCTTTTGGTTCCAAATCTAATAAATCCTCTTTAATTCTATCTTGGTCTTTTTCTTCAAATGGAACACCATTAATTAGTTCACATTGTTGTTGAGTATAAAATTGTCTTTTCTCAGGGTTATCAATTATGAGGGTATCTCTAAGCTCTTGTTTAAATACTACCAACAGAGGTTCAATTCTGTTATTAAATGTTGTAATGGCTCTTGCCACATTATAATCTCCCAACATATCAGGATTGTTTTCAATATCATTTGGATTCAACATATAACAATTTAGTACAACTTCATCTTTTTTCTTTTGAACATCTCCGTGACTTGCTTTTACGCCATTATTCACATAGTAAATTACCTCACCAAGATTTACCTTCAAGTTATGTTTTATAGCCAATTCCATATGAGCCATTCTTGACATTGCCCCACCTGATTTGGTTGTTTGTTTTGACCTTTCAACATAATCCTTAATACTCAACTTAACTTTAGCTCTTTGTGCGATTTTAAGAAGTGGTATTTCTTTGTTGTAAATCTTAGTAAGATACTCATAATACCACTCAACAAACTCTTGTCCCTTACCTTCCAATAATAACTTGATTGCTTTATCCAAATATTCCTCGATGTATAATGGAAGTTTTTTTGATTTGATTGAGTTACCTGTCAATTTAATCTTACCATTATGTTCCATCGTAGCATAATTCTTACGAGCAAGATTAATACACGATTTCCAAGTACCATCACAATCTAAAGCCATTTCACCTTTCATAAAAGTATCATTGAACTCAGCAACATCAGCATCATATCCTTTATATTCCTTCCCTTTTTTTACTTTCCAATTCAGACCCTTACCAACATAAGTTCTATCCTCTACACCACCTTCAGGTAATGAAAAGTTCATACCATCCGTATCACATACCAACGCAGTATAACCCCTCTTCATAAAGAACTTTAACATCTGTCTAAGATATTGTCTTCCTGTACAAGTTATTTGTTCACCCATAAACATATCTCCCCACGCAAACACTTGTGGTGCTGATAAAGCACCAAACATTGAGTTGATGAATATCTTAATTGGGAGTTGTTTTCTATCGTAAGATAACGACTTCTTCTTATCCTTATCATACCATTCAGCTGCCAAGTTCTTATACTTGATACGAGAGTTTCTAAAATAAGACAACATACCTTTCATTGCCCCCATAATATCACAATCAGGAAATACATCGTGAACCAATTGAATAGATGGATAAAGTGAAGAGTAGTCAAGTTTCAATACATCTTTGGAGTAACCAACTCTTAACAATCTTGATAATCCACCAACGAAATCTTTCTTTTGTTCTTTTTGGGGAATGGCCAATTTATATTTATAAGACCAAGCCATCATCAACATTTTCCAAAGGGTTGCAGTTCCCATTGTGGAAACTCTTTCATAAGTTGTTGGAATCATTGATGCCAACATAAAAGTACCTTGATTAAACTCTTCGTCTACTTTCAAGGTTTCTTCCAAGTCATCATCCAAATATCGTTCAACAATATTATCACCAGTTGTTTTGATATAGATACCAGGATATTTTTTATCCAAGTCATTGTACTCAGGTTTGTCGGCCTTTTTGTATTTACCATTTTTGACATTCAACCAATATTCTTCTTTCTTTGCATACATTGAACCAATGTCTGTGTGTTGGATATAAACTCGGTCTTCAGCTTCAGCATTTATATATTGGGTGATGTATTTAAGACCTGCTGATTTGATATTTGAATTGATTGCTTGAGCTCTTCTAACGGAGTGTAGAATGTCGATAACATTGTAACCCCACATTCCAATCTGAGTATATTCCTCCACTTCGTTGGCAAGTTTTAACATACCCTTGGTTTGTTTCATATTATATTCTGGATGTAATGTCTTACAAATCTTTTTAATATCTAAGTGTAGAGCTTTACATCTTTCCATAATCCAATACCAGTCAAAGTTGAATGAGTTGTAACCACCGATGATTGATGGTTTAACCTCATCTATAATTCTGAAAAACTCAACAATACCTGCTCGTTCTTGGTCTTCATTAGCACATTCAATTACTTTTTGTAATCCTTTATTCGTTTTAATTCCAATCATAAAGATTCTACCATCTTTAGGTTCTAAAGATGTGGTCTCCAAGTCGAATCCTAATCTTGTGATGTCATTATATTCTTCATAACCTTTGAACAATCTTTTTTCCTTTTGGATAAGATATTGTTCTACTGGGGATGGGATTAGAAAGTGTTCTTTGGTGTTATCACCGTATGGGTCAATTCCTCCTTCTTTGAAGAATTGCATTAAACTTCTGTATCCTTTTAAAGATTTAACCAAGAACTTTAGACCTTTCTCTAATCGTTCATTTCCACCAGTATCCAATTTCTCAATTAGGATTCCGTGTTTGGTCATTGCTTCTTTCTGTAATGCTTTGGATGATTTGTAAAAGTTAAGTCCGTGTAGGTCACCAACCCAAGCAAATGGGGTGAATGTATCTTTTCTAATCTCTTTTCCTTTACCGGGGATTTCTTTAATCTTAAAGATGTTTTCTGTTGCCCAATCATATTCTATGGCAACGATGTGTTCTTCGGGGTCGTTTCCGTTTAAGAAACTTTCGATTTCTTCAGGTGTAATCATTATTATATTTTTATAAGTTCAGTATATTTGCTGTCATACTAGATGACATTTACCTTGTCCTTATAAATATAAAATGAAGAACTAATTAAGTCAAATTACAAGTCAGGAAAAATACTATTAGTGGTTATGTCGAAAGTGTAGGAAATAGGATAAGTTACAGCTAAATTAGTGAATACTGATGTACCATCTAAATCCGTATAATCATCACCAGTTATAACTTGAGTATATCCTATTGTTGTACCTGAATTAATTGTTATTGCTGATGTAATTGTAATACCTGTACCAGTTATTTGACCTAATGTATTTGTAAAAGTTAAATCTAATTGATTATTTAATTGTTGTGATGAAGTTATAACATAATCAACATTTACTGAACCCGATGTAACAATACTATTTAAATGTAAGTTAATTGTTAAACCTGTCGCAACCCCATTTACACAACATGGAAACTCAGAGACATAACAACTATCATATTCCAAATCATCAGCAATATATGATTCTTGTACATTAATATATAACTTTTCTCTGATGGGTAAAATCAAAACACCATCACTACTTCTCAACATAAACTGACCCTCAAATCTACCCACTCTATTTGTGTCTCTATTTTGAAATTGATAATATAAATAATATTCAGGGTCTGCATTAGGGTCAACATTTGTTTTTTCAACAAATCCCGCAGGTCTCGATGTAATCTTTGGAACACCTGTCTCCACATCAATCATAGAAAAAAATAAAGCAGATTGTTCAATCAACGACATAAAGTTGTCGTAATCCAATCTACCATTTTTTACTACCTGAAGCTTAAGGAGGGGTAAGGTTGCGTTCTTCTTTATAAAGAATTCCATTTACTTTTTTATATATAAATACAACAAGTTGACGAAACTAGAATAGATAAACTACTTTTATATTTTGGAGATTTAATGATTCTGTTAGTGGGACTAAAGTTGTTGTATATTTTTTCAATTTTTTGAAATAGTTTTTGTCTATAGAGTAAGCTGAAGTTATAATTGTAACTTTCATTGTTGTTTCGTCTAACATTTTACCCTCTAAAATATACTCGATAAAAATGTCTTCTAATAATTTGAAATCATCTACAAAAATTATTCTTTTCTTTTTTTCACCTGATTTGAACTCATCAATGAAACTATCGAATATTTTATAAAAATTATCATCAATTGACTCAACTATAATTTTTGTGTTGACACCACTTTCGTATTCATCTTTATCGATTAAAAACAATATTTTGTTATTAAGTTCACCCTCACCATTTCTTTCATACAACTGATGTGCCGTTTGGAACAAAATCATTTTTTCCATTCCTTTCTGTAAATTGGGAAATATCCTTAAGATTTTTTCAAAATCAGCCTCAAGAATTAAATGTTTGAGATAGTTGATGAGTTTCATATCATATAAATATAAAATCCTCATAATTTCTTACGAGGATTTTTTTAACTTTTTGAACCCCTCACTTGGTCGGTGGCAAGTTAGGCCAAGCCATTGGTCATCAGTGGCAATGATGGTTATGAAGCCCCCAACCGCTGTAACTTTTTGAGTAAGTCACCAACCCTTGATTGTTTAACAAAGATACAACCTCTTTATAAATATCCAAAACTTTTATCGATTTTTTTTTAATTTTCCTTTCTAAGTTTTCCATCGTAATGGTCAAATCTTTCATGGTTAATTGGTGACAATAACAAAAGGCCTGGTTTGATTCTACCCTTTATTGTTTCTTGGTAACAATGACTCATCAGTGTCTGTTCAAAGGGATGTGCCCACTTTGTTTCCAAATAACATTTGTAATTTCCCTCTTTACTTAATATTATTGGCCAATTACATAAATAAATCTCACCATCAACATATGGAAGCCCAAGATGTGATTTAATAGTATTAAA
>Ga0315902_10010024_pt1 | contig 12577 bp, 10 predicted proteins | sample LakEriMetagenome_9_FD_203523 | JGI IMG/M metagenome (GOLD analysis project Ga0315902, IMG submission 203523) | Freshwater fungal communities from buoy surface, Lake Erie, Ohio, United States - Buoy 12 MA117 | ecosystem: Environmental > Aquatic > Freshwater > Lake > Lake biofilm | place: USA... | reverse complement strand
TAGATGGTGTTGAATATCCATACTACACTGTAAACCTAGCAATTTCACCTTTAGTAAAGGAAACCGAAGTTGGTGCTAGTGTTGCAATGCGTTTAACACCATATCGTGAATTAGAGGGAGGACGTCCAGATGTTCTGCAAGGACATGACACACCGGTAGTTTATTTAGATGTATTTGCATCAGAGGATGTTCCAGCTGAAACAGCAGCATACAACATTCTAGGAATTATTCAACAATACATAACGGAAAAAGGATTGTAAATGCCGAATCGTTGGCCCATAGCATCAGGTAATTGGAGTGACTCGGCAATTTGGTCAGGTTCAATTAAACCTGTTGCTGGGGATGATGTATTTGCTAATAATCAATCAATTTATATAGATGAAGATATTAATGTTGCTACATTAAGAAATTCTTCAACAACTGGGGTTACACAAGGTGGAATATTTTACATAAATAATGGAGTTAATATTAATTTAACAGCAAATCCTGCAATGTATCATACAGGTCCAGCAGTATTTGCAGTTACAAACACACCTTTAGTAATTATTTCTGGTTCAAATACCGCATCACTTACTGGAAGTTTAGGGGCAACTACATATGGTCCAAAAATCCATTTACAAGATAATTCAAGTTTACGTATTTCCGGAAGTGTAGTTTCTACAACTAACACAGCAAATATAGGAATACGACATAGTTCAACTGGCAATTTAACTATAACAGGTAGCATTACAACGGGAGGAGGACAATCTTCTCATACAATTTACATCGATAGCTCAAGTTCTACTAATATATCCGGAAGTGTAGTTGGTGCAGGTAATGCAATAGGTATATATAATCTTTCATCTGGTACTGTCCGTATTGTAGGAACAGTCACTGGCGCAAATGGTGGTAATGGGGCAATATCTGTTTATAACCTAGCAAATGGAAATATTATAGTTACAGGTAGTATTTTAGGTGCATCCGATGCTAACTATAATGGTAAATGGGGTATTTACAATACCTCTAATGGAAATGTTTATGTTTCTGGTAGTGTTATTGGCGGCCAAGGAGGTCAACAAGCTAATGGTGTAGCAAATACTTCTGTAGGTACAGTTATAATAGATGGAACTGTAACTGCTGGTACAGCTGGATCCGGCCCAAACGCTTCAATGTATGGTGTATTCAATTCAGGAACAGGAACCCTAATTGTTAGAGGAGCCATCTCAGCTAGTACAATATCACCGGGTGTTGGAGCTACAGCAACAACTTCCACTAACTTATTCACAGGCCCATTCTACAACACAGGTTCATTCAATGCTGTTTTTGCATATCGTATGCAAGTATTTGATCAACCAACACGCTGGACTTTTGACACGGAAACAGCGGGTGTCGTAAAAACACTATATACTTCAAATCAACTTCCCGGAGTACCTCAACAAACAGATGTACGTAAAGGAACAACATATAATTTTGGATTAACTGGCTCACTTGCAATGCCAGATCCAACAACGGTAAAAACGGGTGTTGCAACAGACAATACAACAGGCTCTGCTATTTTAACAGCAGAAGATATGTTTGGAGTTTTAACACAAAATATAACTACTTCGGGTAGTATAGGAACATTATTAACCGGAGCTTCCACTGCACAAACAGTAGGAGCTACCATTGCATCATTTAAAGTATAATTATGCCGAATAGATGGGCAGTAGCATCAGGAAATTGGTCAAATACCGCAACATGGAACAATGGAGCTGTATTAGGAGCACCTACTGCATCTGATGTAGCATATGCAAATAACCAATCAATTTATATTGATACTAACGTAACAGTACAAGCATTAAGTAACGCAGCACTAGCAGGTACTGCATCTGTATCAGGTAGTTTTTATTTGAATAACGCCATAACGGCTAGTACAACTGCGGCAACTGGATTAATAAGTGCTGTATCAAATACACCATTAGTTTATATCAGCGGTTCTAGTCAAGCTCGTATTAATACAACAATGGGTGATACTACAGGTATTCGTATACGAACATTGGATAATTCAACTCTTACGGTTAGCGGAAGTGTCTTTGGGGGAAGTGCACAGCTAGGATATGGTATTCTACACACGTCAACTGGCACGCTATATATTACCGGCAGTATATCTCTGGGAACGAACTTATTACAATATGGGTTATACGTTTCAGCTAGCGCGGGTCCAACTTTTATTTTAGGTAATATAATAGGTGGAGTATCCCAAGCTGTACTTAATAACTCAATCACCGGAAGTATAACTGTATACGGAAATGTAACAGCCGGTGGATTTTCTAATGGTTCTGGTGTAATAAATTCAGGTGGTGGTAATCTTAACGTATATGGTAATGTAACATCTAATGCCAATACGGGAATCAGTAACACCGGCACCGGAAATGTATTCGTACAAGGTACTGTTTCATCATTTTTCGGAACAAATGCAGGAATTGCAATAGCAAACTCATCAACTGGTAATGTAACAGTTATAGGTAATGTGATTGGTAGCAATGCAACATCTGCACCATCAGTTGGAATAAGTAATACCAGTACCGGTATCATAATCGTAACAGGAAGTATCATAGGAAATAATGCTGCAGGAATATCTACATCTGGTGACACATATATTTCCGGATCAGTAACAGCTGGCGCAGCTGCTACTGGAATATCATCAACTGCTAATAAATTAATACAAGTAATAGGACCTATTACAGCCGGAATTACCACCCCAGGAATAACATCAACGGGAACATCTACAACATGTAGTTTGTCAGGACCTTTTATTAATAAAAATAACCGTAATGCAGTTTATGCGCCAAACATTTTTATTATATCAGGTTCTACGCCAACATGGGTATTTGATACAGAAACATACGGAGAACAAAGAACCCTATATACACAAAATTATCCCGGTAATTTTCCATCTGCCTCAAACGTAAGACAAGGAATAGTATTTGGAGATACAAACCAATTTACAGGAACAGTAGCAATACCTCCTACTGGTTCTGTACTTAAAGGAGTACTTGTAGATAATACAACAGGTTCTGCTTCATTTGATACACAAAGTGTGTGGGGTATAAACACAAATTTATTAACTGTAACCGGAAGCTTAGGAGCACGTTTACGCAATGTTGCAACAGTTGCAACAGATGGTGCTGCAATAGCTTCAAAAGGAAAATTATAAGATATGCCGAATAGATGGCCCATAGCGAATGGAAATTGGAGCGATACCGCAATATGGAATGGTGGTTTGGGATTACCTACTGCATCAGATGATGTGTATGCAAATTTAAAAACAGTAGTAATTGATACCAATGTTACGGTTTTTAGAATGACAAATGCTGCATCTGCCTCTGCTATATTAGGCGGAGGGACATTTTTACTTGCAAATGGAGTAACATTAACTGCAACTTCACCAACAGGTATAACACCATTTGCACCCGTAGCATCTGGCTCTGTTCTTTTAATATCTGGTTCTAATTCTGCTACTATTATAGGAAATTTAAGACCATTAAGAAACTCATCTGGAGCATGGCCTTCGGGTAGTGCTGGTTTAACACTAAGTGTACGGAATAATGCTCAGGTAACTATTACTGGAAGTGTCGCTGGAAATTCAGGATTTATTGGCTCAATAGGAATTACAGTAAGTGGTTCTGGAGCCGTTGTGAATATTTCTGGAAGTGTCGAAACAGGACCTGGCCAGGGAGGTATAACATCCCAAGCTGGTATTTCAGTATCCCCACGCGGGTCTGTAAATATTAATGGTAATGTATCATTTTTTAATATAACTGATCTAGGAGCAGCAAATGCAATTGTATTTAATAGCTCGGATATATTAACAATTACTGGAAGTGTGATACAAACTGATGCTAATAATTCAACAATTGCAAATACTTCTGGAACTGGTAGTATATATATCTCTGGAAGTTTGATCGGCCGAACAACTAGTACTAGTGCTATTATATCAAAAACTACAGCTGGAGATATTATTGTAATAGGAAACTTACTAGGTCCAACATCTGCAAATGCTATATCACATACATCTACAGGCAATATAATCGTTTCAGGAAGTATTATAAAAATAGGTGCAGGTATCCCTATATCAACAACGGGAGCTTCAACAACCATAGTTACCGGTTCTATATCATTTACTGGTTCGATTTCTGGGCCTGTTATTTCTTCAACCTCAACTTCTGGTTTAGTTAGAATTGCTAGCCCCGTTGCTAGTTTTAATACATTTAATCCAATATACTCACCCAGAATACAATATTTTTCAGATTCTCGTCCAGCTTATACTTTCCAATCAGACACATTTGGTAAAGATGTAACATTTTATGATGTATCATATACCGCGAGCCTACCTTCTCAAACCGATGTTCGAAGTGGAAGTTTATATGGTGGATCAAACGAATTTTCTGGTTCAATGGTAGTACCTTCAACAGGTTCTGTACGGTTTGGAGTGCCCGTAGATAATACGACAGGATCTGCCACACTAACACCGCAAGACATTTTAACGTATGCAACTCAAAATTTAACGGGTTCAAATACAATTGGAGCTCGTTTACGAAATATATCAACAACACAAACTGCAGCAGCAACTATTGCTGCTTTTAAAGGAAAATAAAATGCCAAACAGATGGCCTATAGCAAATGGTAATTGGAGCGACTCAGCAATTTGGAGCGGTAGCATAATACCTACTGCAGCGGATGATGTATTCTTAAATAATCAAACAATAACATTGGATCAAACCATTATTGTGAGGAGTATACGAATAGGAGCAACAGGTAGTGCTGTTGCTGGCGGATTACTTAATATTTATAGTGACTATGACATTGCATGTACAACTACACAATCAAATCTTGCAGGAGGATTAGACAGTAATGGTGCTACCGTAACCGGAGGATTTGTAAAATACTACAACACCGGATCAATCACAATAATAGCACATTTAGTTGCTGCAAGAAATACTTTAGAAAATGTTAATAATGGCACTATTAATATAACAGGAGATGTTAGAATACCAAGTAACGTTATTACAAATGGTAGAACTATAACAAATACATCGAATGGTATTATCAATATAATAGGAAATATTTCTGCAGGAACTACAATACAATCAGGAAATTATGCTATATTAAATTCTTCAAATGGAACTATCTCAATAATAGGAAATGTAACAGGAGGTAATAACGCATCTGCGCCCCATGCTATTGTTAATAATAGTATTGGAACAATTAACGTAACAGGTACAGTAACAGGCGGTGCAACGGGCGCAACATATGGTATTAATAATGCTCTTAATGGTATAGTTAATGTAACTGGAAATGTAAATGGAGGCACTGCATTAACAGGCCATGGTATTAATAATGCATCAATTGGAACAATTAATGTTACAGGTAATATTACAGCTGGTTCTCAAACAGGAACTGGAATTAATTCAACTACAGCTGGTATAATAAACATAATAGGTCAATTACAAGCCACGACAACAGCAAATGCAGTATCATCAACATCAACCACAGCAACTAACTTGCTTTCAGGTCCATTCATCAATTCAGGCTCACGCAACGCAATATATTGCTATAACGTACAAATGTATAAAAATGCCGTCACATCATATCAAATTGGTGTTTCTGGTTCTGCTAACATAATAACATTGCTTAGTGAAGACCAAGCACTCGGAATGCCTACATCTGCAAATGTAAGAACTGGCACCATATATGGCCCAACTTCAGCAATAACAGGTTCAATGGCTGTTCCAAATCCACAATCAGTATCATGGGGAGTAGCAGTAGACAATACTACGGGTTCGGCACTAGTTAAACCAGAAGATTTATGGAATTATGCCATAACCTCATTAACGGCATCAAACAGCATCGGTCAACGTTTAGCTAATGCATCAACATCGGCTTCTACAGCTGCAACAGTAAATGCATTTGGATAATTGAAATAAAATTCATATAATAAAACAAAAAGGATAACAAGTTATGACTCGTAAACTGGACAAGGAACATTTAGAAGAAATTCAATTGCTTCGAGATGCATTTGCAAAAAATTCAACAATTCTAGGCAATTTAACAATTGAAACATATGCATTAGAACAACAACTAGAACAATTGAAATATGAAAAAGAAAAGCTATTAAACGAATTCACACAGCTTCGCGAACAAGAATCTGAATTAATTGATAAAATGCGTGCACGATATGGCGATGGTCAAATAAATATTGCAGATGGCACATTTACTGCAAATTCCTAGGTTTGGTAACATATTAGTATATTTATATAAAAAAATCATAGGAGTTTAAATGGCAGAAAGAATAATTTCGCCCGGAGTATTTACGAGAGAGGTAGATCAATCGTTTTTACCCGGAGCAATTGCACAAATTGGTGCAGCAATAATAGGACCAACTGTAAAAGGTCCTGCACTAGTTCCAACACAAATTACATCGCTTTCACAATTTCAAAACACATTTGGATCATTCACTGATGAATCATATGTTCCATTCGTTGTTAAAGAATACTTAGAAAAAGGTGGAAATGTAATTACAGTAACACGTTTATTGTACGAAGATGGATATGAATTATCAAATGGTGTATTAGCTATTGTAGCACAATCAGGTTCAACCAAAGTTGTATCTCACGTATTACATCCAACGTACCCAGTAACAACTACGGGTGCAACAAATCTATTTGAAGATTCAGTATTGCTTGATGCAGGTTCGGGAAGTTTTGCAATTAAAATATCTGGATCATACGGTGTAGCTACAGGTACTGATGCAACGGCAATTAGTTTTGGCGGTTCATTCTTAGTAGCAGAAGGAGTTGCAATTTCAGCATCAATTACGCCTTCAAGCAATAGATACCTAACCAAAGTATTTTCAGCTGATCCAAAGTCAATTGATTATCCAGTATATGTACAATATGATACTGATACAACCGGGTTATTTGCAAACATAGGTCATGTAACAATGTCTTTAGAAAAGATTGCAAGTTTTAGACTATTACAGGATTATCAGTCTGCATCAACACCATGGGTAACTTCACAAAAAGTTGGAAGTACCGCAAAAAACTTGTTTAAGTTTCATACATTATCGCATGGTACATCAGTTAATTATGATGTTAAAGTTTCTATCTCAGAGCTTGTTACAAGTGACGAAACAAATGACCCAGATGGTTATGGATCATTTACGGTACAGATTCGTCGAGTAAATCCGCAAAATTTAGGAATTGAAAATTCTCCATATGGAAACAATTCAGATACAGATTCGTCTCCGGCATTAGTTTCATTTCAAAATGTTAATTTGAATCCAGCATCATCTAGATACATTGCACGAGTAATTGGAGACCGTTATCAAACTGTAACAGACAATGGCGTAGTTGTTATTAACGGAGATTATCCAAACACAAATGCATGGATCCGAGTAGAAGTTGATCCAGGTGTTGCAAATAAAACAAATAGCAAAACGTTAATTCCGTTTGGATTTAGATCAATGTCAAGTCCAATACCAATGGCATCCGGCTCATTGAATTTAACTGCTACTTCATATGTTACTTCGCAAGTAGTTGGCGGAAATTATAGCAGTTTAAATTTACATGGATTTGATTTTGGTAGCACGAACAACAGAGCATATTTAGCTCCAACTCCAACTAGTGGTTCTGTAACCGGAAGTAACGCAGATTTTTATCTTGGAGATGTTAATCAATCTGCACAAGTAGGATATCCGTCTGCAACTGCAGCATATTCGGGTTCATTAGAATCTGCATTAACAGGTGGAACATTCCAAGCAAATGTTGCATTATCAACACGTAAGTTTGTTGTTGCATTCCAAGGTGGATTTGACGGAGCTCGTCCAAACTTACCAAAATATGCTGGAACTTATATTGCTGATGATAATACATTTGGATTTGATTGTAGCACTACAACATCTACAGGTACAACAGCATATAATAAAGCATTCACAGTATTGAGCAATACTGATTATTATGATATGAATTTATTGTTAACACCGGGTATTATCGATAGTTTGCATGGATCAGTAACATTATCTGCAAGACAATTAGCAGAAGGACGTCAAGATACATTCTATGTAATGGATTCAAATGCATTAACAGATTCAATTAATTCAGTAACAACACAAGTTCAAACTTTGGATAGCAATTATACAGCAACATATTGGCCATGGGTTAGAATAACCAATCCTAGCAACAATGTTCCATTATGGGTTCCACCTTCAGTTGTAGTTCCAGGAGTATTGTCATACAATGATGCAGTAGCTCAACCATGGTATGCACCTGCAGGTTTGAATCGTGGCGGCTTAACTAGTGTTACTGATACTTATATTAGATTGTTGCAAAGTGATCGAGATACATTGTATCAAGCTCGTGTTAACCCTATTGCGAACTTCGTAAATGATGGCGTTTGCATTTGGGGGCAAAAGACACTACAAGCTAGACCAAGTGCATTAGACCGAGTAAATGTGCGTCGTTTGCTTATTGCGGTTAAGAAATTTATTGCATCTTCAACTCGTTATTTAGTATTTGAACAAAATACAGCATCAACACGAGCAAGATTCTTAAGCATCACAAACCCATACTTAGAACAAGTAAGAGCACAGCAAGGTTTATTTGCATTTCGAGTTATTATGGATGAAACAAATAATACTCCAGATGTAATTGATCAAAACATATTATACGGACAATTATTTTTGCAACCAACTAGAACGGCTGAATTTATTGTATTAGATTTCAATATTCAACCGACAGGAGCAAGTTTCCCGGCATAATTAAAAACATCATGAAAAGGTAGGGCGAAAGTTCTACCTTTTTTACTGTACATATATTTATATAAAAAAACGAGGTATTGAAATGGCATTAATTGATAACGCAAATCCAAATTTGGCAATTGCATCTGAAAACGAAATGTTTCAAACGGCGTTTTCGTGGGAACCGAAACGTCAACATCAATTTATATTAGAGTTAAATGGAATTCCATCATACTTGATAAAAGCATCTGGTAAACCTACAATTACTAACACAGCAGTTGAACTTGATATGATCAATGTTAAACGTTATGTTGCTGGTAAACATTCATGGGATACTATCACGATGACACTTTATGATGCAATTGTTCCATCTGGAGCACAAGCAGTTATGGAGTGGGTTCGTTTACATCATGAGTCTGCAACAGGTCGAGATGGGTATTCTTCATTCTACAAAAAAGAAATTCGCCTACACCAACTTTCTCCACTAGGTGAAGTTATTGAAGAATGGATTTTGAAAGGTGCATTTATTACAAGTGCAGGATTTGGAACATATGATTGGTCAAGTGATGCAGTACAAGAAATTGAATTAACTATTCAATATGATTGGGCATTCTTGAATTTCTAATTCATAAAATTTATAATGGGAGTTCCGGCTCCCATTTTTTATGTTCTGTATATTTATATTAAAGTTATAAAAGGAAATCATAATGAGTAAAGTTACAACAAGATTAGGCAATCAAGACATCGTTAATTTAGCAAAACAACGTTTTGAATCACAACAAAAAAGCAAATTACCAACAGTTATTGTGTCATTGCCAAGTGGCGGCAAAATTTATCCCGAATCACATCCTTTGCGAAGCGGAAAAATAGATATGCGCTATTTAACGGCATATGATGAAGACATTCTAACCAATATTTCTTATATTAGAGAAGGAGTAATGTTTGAAAGATTGTTAGAAGCAATCATTATGACGGATGTTGATGTTGCAGACATTGCTGCAGTAGATAAAGATGGATTAATTATACACGCGCGCGTATTAGCATATGGTGCAGAATATCCAGTTGTAATAAAAGATCCAAAAACTGAAAAGGAATTGCAACGAGTAGTTGATTTATCTGCCGTAAAATATTTGCCATTTGAATTAGAATCAGATGAAAATGGAGAATTTACTTATGATGTAGCGGGACACGTCATTAAATTTTCTTATTTAGGTCGCGACACAAGCAAAATGTCTGTCTCAGAAACACTTAAACATATAATTTGCCAAGTAGATGATTTGAGATCAGAAGAAGCAATTGATGAATTTGTACGTTATCATTTCTTAGCTCGAGATGCAAAAATATTCCGCAAATATTATGCAGATAATGCACCAGGCCTGGATTTAACATACGAATTCGAAGGTGAAACAGGAGGCACCTTCACTGCCGGGTTTCTTCTTGGAACAGACCTTTTTTGGTTTTAAACCAGAAGATCGTGTTAAATTGCATGAAAATATTTTTAATTTGATTTGGTGGGGTGCTGGTCGTTGGGACTGGGATACTATATATCATATGCCCGTACACATTCGGCGATTTTGGACTAAAAAAGTCAACAAGATGATTGAAGATGAAAATGATCGGCAAGAACAATTGGCAAATGCTGCTAAAACAAAACGACGTGCAGTACCAAAATCTCCTAGATAAATATTTATTAAAAAGAAGAGTTCAGTATGCCAGTAGATTTATCTAGTTTATTAAGCGGATTAAATAATCATTTTACTAATCTAATGGAAGCTTCGCCAATTGTTGGCGAGTTAACTTCAGCTGTAACTGGCTTAGCTAATGCGACGTTGAATTTAAACAGCGAAACTAACAATTATCTTCGAGGTTTAGATAAACAAATTGCATACAACGAAAAGTTATCAGAACGATACATTGAAGCTGCTAAACAAACGTTAACGTTAGAACGAAGAAATTCGCAACTTAATAAATCATTCGGCGTTGGAGTACGACAAGCAGCAAAATTATCAGAATCATTTCAAGTTGTTGCAGAATCATTAAAAATATCTGGAGTACAAGTCGGAGCATATGCTGGATCTATCAAAAAAATGGTGCCAACATTAAATCAAATGACCGAAGCTGGCGGCGACATGTATAAATCATTAGTACAAACGCAACATATACTTAGAACTAATTTAGGACTAACAGAAGAGCAATCAAATGCATATACACAATACGCTGAACAAAATGGTAAAAGTTCTTCATCCATGTTGTTAGCAACTAAACAATTAGCAGAAACATTGGATCCAGATGGCACGATGGGTTATTTCAAAATGATCACCGAAGAGATTAGCGGAGCGACAGCAGACATTACATTGCAGTATGGTAAACTTCCTATGAATTTAGAAATGGCCGTGTTAAAAGCAAAAAAACTAGGTTTTGAATTATCTGATTTAGCCGATGCTGGTGGTCATTTATTAGAAATTGAATCGAGCATCGGAGAAGAATTAGAATATCAACTTTTATCCGGCCGCAGACTAGTTGACAATCAAGGTAACAGTTTAACCAACATGTATCGAGAAGCAGCATTGCGGGGAGACATGAACAAGCAAGCTGATATCATGAATAATATTTTAGAAACTGAAGGCAAAACCATAGAAAATAACATGTTTGCTAGAAAACAATTAGCATTAACGTTAGGTCTTGAAGAAACCCAACTTGCATCTGCATTGCAAAAGAAAAAGATTCTAGATAAAGCATCCGCTAGCGGCATTGATATAAATTTAGATGGTTCTAATGCAATGCAACAAGCTGCACAAGCGCTTGAAGCAGGCGCAATAGATGAAGCCGATTTTGAAGAATTAAAAAGAGCATCTGATACTCGTACTACCGAAGACATCATGAAGCAACAACTTGATACATTGCAAGAAGCAAATATTCTAAGTTTATTACAATTAGAGCAATCAACTATGGTTGGAAAAAATCAAGACGATATTTTAAACAATCTTTCTAACAAAAAATTTATGTTGGATGCAGTTAGTAGTTTTAAAGATTTAGGTGATATGAGACGACAACTTGCAGCAAAAAAAGGAGTAGAAGACGTAAAAACCGATTTTGAACAAGCAACACTAGGAAATGAATTGGAAGCGATAAAAGGAGGAGATGCTGTTATCACCCCAGGTTACGGAAAACGAGTATTAACATTCCCAGAAGATACCCTACAAGCACCAATTGCATTCAATGATAATGATACAATTGTAGCAGGAACAAATTTAGCTGGAAAAGGTGGAGGATCTGGCGGTGCAGATATGACAGCTGTAGTTGCAGAACTTCAAAAGGCTAACGCTCTGTTATCAAAAATGACATCGACACCAACATTTAGTGGCGGATTAAATGCACCATATTACGGATAAGGATAAAACATGAGTATGCAAAACCCAACTTTGTCAGCGGCATCGCAATTTATTGGACCTTTCGATATATTGCCAAATGTTTTATATACTAATCCTACTACAGCTGTTACTACAATTGCACCGATACCAATTGGCAATAAAAATCCAACATATGAAGCTGATTACCAATTTACCGAACCATACAGCGTACCGACAAGGCCGACTAGTATTTACATATTAAACCCAAACAGTCCATCATATACATATCTTGGAAAAGATGGAAAAACAGATTGGAAAACAAGTGCAGGTAATATTAAAGATATTAAAGGAAACGTAAAATCAGGTCCTAGTGCAATATGGAATCCAAGACCATTATCTAATACTAACATAACACTTGAAACTGTAGGAGCTAAAGCTGCAGCATTTAGTTTGTCGTCATTAGGTGGGTTTA
>Ga0315902_10010023_pt1 | contig 12579 bp, 9 predicted proteins | sample LakEriMetagenome_9_FD_203523 | JGI IMG/M metagenome (GOLD analysis project Ga0315902, IMG submission 203523) | Freshwater fungal communities from buoy surface, Lake Erie, Ohio, United States - Buoy 12 MA117 | ecosystem: Environmental > Aquatic > Freshwater > Lake > Lake biofilm | place: USA... | reverse complement strand
GAGGTCAAGTATTCTTCGTGCACAATCGCGTACAAAATTTGCGAGAGATGGCAGGATTGATTCAACGCGTTTGCCCTGATGTGCGCATTGGTATTGGTCACGGACAACTGAGCGGAGAAGATTTAGAAGAAGTGATGAACAAGTTCATTGAAGGAGAATTCGATGTATTGGTTTCTACTTCCATTGTTGAAAGTGGCATTGACATTCCGAATGCAAATACGATAATCATTAACGATGCGCATCACTTCGGAATGAGCGACCTTCACCAATTGCGCGGACGCGTGGGTCGAAACAACAAGCAAGCGTTTTGCTATTTGTTAAGTCCACCTACGCACATGCTCACCGACGACGCAAAGAAGCGTTTAACAGCCATTGAACAGTTCTCTGATCTTGGATCAGGTATGCACATTGCTATGCGTGACTTGGACATTCGAGGAGCAGGTAATCTGTTAGGCGGAGAGCAAAGCGGATTCATAAATGAACTCGGATTCGAAACTTATCAGAAAATCTTAGATGAAGCCCTTCAAGAATTGAAGCAAGAACATTTCCAAGAGTTGTATGAAGAGGAAATGAAGAAGAACGCAACATTCGTGAAAGACACCGTCCTTGAAACAGATTTCGAATTGTTGATTCCCGATGAATATGTCGGAAATATTTCTGAACGTATTGCGCTGTACAAGGCACTCGACGATATGGAACACGAAGAAGAAATTCAGAAGTTCTCACAAGACTTGGAAGATAGATTCGGACCTATTCCGAAGCCCGTTATCCAATTGATCGACACCATGCGCTTGCGTTGGAAAGCCAGAGAAATTGGATTCGAAAAACTGGTGTTGAAGAGTGGGAAAATGATCGGCTATTTCATTTCGAAACAAGACTCGCCATTCTATCAAAGCGATGCGTTCACGCGTGTTTTGAACTTCATTAAATTGAATCCGGTTGCGGGGAAAATGTACGAGAAAGATGAGACGCTTCGCATTGCATTTCCAGATGTAACCAACATGGACAAAGCCAATCGCTTGTTGAACGCCTTAAGCGAAGGTTCTAAATTATAATCAAGCCCACTATTATTGTAAATTTGCACACTTTCAAAAACTATTATGACATCACCAAGAGTTCGTGTTCGTTTCGCTCCAAGTCCCACAGGCCCTTTGCACATGGGTGGAGTTCGTACAGCATTATACAATTACCTATTCGCTAAGAAACACGGCGGAGATTTTTTAATTCGAATTGAAGACACCGACCAAACAAGATATGTTCCGGGTGCTGAGCAATACATACTAGATTCATTGAAGTGGTGTGGCATTGAGCCTACCGAAGGTGTTGGTTACGGCGGAAAGCACGAGCCTTACCGTCAGAGCGAAAGAAAGCCCATGTACAAAGCCTATGCTTTGGATTTGATTGAAAAAGGTTGGGCGTATTACGCGTTCGACACCCCAGAAGAATTAGATAACATTCGTAAGCAAGCTGAATTGGCGAAGATGCCGAACTGGCAATACAACAGCATTTCGCGCATGACCATGAAGAACTCTCTGACTCTTCCTGCGGACGAAGTGGCTGCTCGATTGGAAAAAGGAGATCCGTTCGTGGTGCGTTTCAAAATGCCACGTAACGAGGAAGTTCGCTTCCAAGATATTATTCGCGGATGGGTGGTCTTCTCTACGAACGAACTCGACGACAAAGTGCTATATAAGTCAGACGGAATGCCAACCTATCACTTGGCGAATATTGTAGATGACCACACCATGGAAATTAGCCATGTGATTCGTGGAGAAGAGTGGTTGCCCTCTGCACCATTGCATGTGATGATGTACAGAGCCTTCGGATGGGAAGCGCCATTGTTCGCGCACTTGCCGTTGATTTTGAAACCCGATGGAAATGGAAAATTAAGCAAGCGCGACGGAGACCGTTTAGGATTTCCTGTCTTCCCACTGCAATGGACCGATCCTGAAACGGGAAATATTTCAAGCGGATATCGCGAAAGCGGATACCTTCCAAAAGCCTTCATTAACATGTTGCTTTTGTTGGGATGGGCACCTAGCAACAACCAAGAGATTTTCACATTGGATGAAATGGTTGAAGCCTTCACCATTGAACGCGTTGGAAAATCGGGTTCGAAATTCGATCCAGAAAAAACGAAGTGGTTCAATCAGCAATACATGCGCAATACACCTCGTGCTGAGCTTGCAGAGATGATTATGCCAGCTATTATTGAAAAAGGATACGACGTTGACAAAGCCTATGTTGAAGGCGTTATTGAGCTTATGCTTGAACGCGCCATCTTCCCGAAAGATTTGTTAGACGGAGAATATTTATTCGTAGATCCAACGACATACGATGCGGACGCTGTAGCTAAAAAATGGAAGGCGGGTGAATCGGCTGCAATTCTTCAGAAGTGGGCTGCTGTGCTTGAATCCTTGGAACCGTTCAGTGTGGAGGCTATTGATGCTGCAATGAAGCAGTTCCTTGCAGACAGCGGATTGGGAATGGGTCAAGTGATGCCGCTGTTCCGATTAGCGTTAACAGGCGTTCTTACGGGTCCTGGCGCCTCACACGTGGCAGCCTTGGTTGGAAAAGAGTTTGTGATGCCACGCATTCAAAAATGCATTGATACTTTAGGTTAAATGAAAATTCAATTGAACAACATACAGGTTCGTGCGCACCACGGATGCTGGAAGGAAGAGGAAGTGATAGGTGGAGATTACCGAGTAGATGTTTGGTTGGAAGGGAATTTTGAAGTGTCAGCTGAAACCGATGACCTTGAAAAGACCATCGATTACGTTGCGGTGAAGGAATTGGTTTATGCTGAAATGAAAGTCCGCGCGAAGCTTATCGAAACCGTTCTTGTGCGCATGCACACAGCGATGAAATCGAAATTCCCGAATGCTCATTCGGTTGGAATTCGATTGACAAAGATTAATGCTCCCATGGGTCACCAAGTGGAAAGCGTTAGCGTTGAAATGGAGGGTTAAAGCGCTTAAACTAGTTTTTGTGAAACCAAGTATTCCGCAATTTGAACGGCGTTTGTAGCAGCTCCTTTTCGAAGGTTATCGCTCACGATCCAGCAATTCAATGTATTCGCTTGAGACTCGTCTAGACGGAGTCTTCCTACAAAAACTTGATCGCTTTCTGCTGCGTGAATGAGCGGCATGGGGTAAAGTTTTTGTTCAATATTATCTACAACCTCTACTCCTGGAAAGGCGCTAAGGACTTCTTTCACCTTTTGAATATCTGGAGCATTTTCGAATTCAATGTTCACCGATTCTGAGTGTCCGCCCATAACCGGAACGCGCACCGCGGTTGCTGTAACAGCAATCGAATCGTCTTCCATGATTTTCTTTGTCTCAAGAATCATCTTCATCTCCTCTTTCGTGTACCCGTTTGATTGGAACACATCAATTTGAGGAATGAGATTCATGTCTATGGTGTGTGCATATGCCATCTCGCCTTCTTTACCCGCGCGTTCATTCATCAACTGATCAACCGCAACCTTTCCGGTACCCGTTACGCTTTGATAGGTTGAAACAACGACGCGCTTTATTTTATACAAGTCATGAAGTGGTTTCAAGACCATAACCATTTGAATGGTGCTGCAATTTGGATTTGCGATAATCTTGTTATGCGCATTTATGCTGTGCGCATTAATTTCTGGAACCACCAATGGTATTCCATCAACCATACGCCAAGCACTGCTGTTGTCGATAACAACACATCCTTTTTCAGCGAATTTCGGTGCCCACTCCAAACTTGTTTCTCCACCAGCTGAAAACAAAGCAATATCCGGAGAAGCCTCTACAGCCTTGGCCAAAGAGACAACGGACCAATTTTTACCACAACACGAAACGGTTTGTCCAATGCTTTTTTCGGACGCAACAGGAATTAATTCATCGAAAGGAAATTTACGCTCTTCAAGAATTTGAAGCATCTTTTTTCCCACCAGTCCGGTGGCTCCAACAACGGCAATTCGCATACATATGTTTTTCACGAAATTACTACTTGCGCATTTTAGTTTCGAAAGAATAATCACAAAACATTTAACATGCATTACAAAAAACTAATCCCCTTGGCGCTTACCCTTTGTTCATGCTCGCTAGTACCTGCCCAAATCAACGATAACTTCAGCGACGGCAATTTCAGCACAAATCCCAACTGGAACGGATCTTCAGACGTCTTCATCGTGAATCCGAATCAAGAATTACAATTGAACAATGTAACTTCTGGACAAAGCTATCTATCCACTCCAACGAACTCAACATCGCTGGCGAACAAAGAATGGCGCATTCAAGTGAAACAAACTTTTGCTGGAAGCGAAAACAACCATTCTCGTATTTACTTATCCGCAAGCATAGCCGATCTATCCTACCTGAATGGAACTTCAGGTTCAAACACAACCGGGTATTTTCTCAAACTTGGTGAAGGTGGCTCGAACGACGCCATTAAATTCTTTCGAGACGATGGGGCTTCTGGCGTTGTTGAATTGGGGGCTGGAATATCCAATTCCATTGCTTCTTCTTTCAACATAAACATTCAAGTACTACGCGATGAATTGGGAAATTGGAATGTCAATGTGGACTATTCTGGCGGAACAAACTTTCAACAAGAATTCAGCGTGCTAGACAATACTTACACGCAAGGAAACTTCTTTGGAATGAGTTGTATTTATACTTCATCCAATGCCACAAAATTCTATTTCGACAATATTTACTTCGGAAATGAAATTCCACCTGCTGTGATAAACCCACCGAACGTTCGTTCGGTTGTGATTAACGAAATCTATGCGGATCCTACACCATCAAACGGATTGCCAGATGTCGAGTACATTGAATTGTATAATGCCGACAGTCTTTCATTTGAATTATCTGGATGGAAGTTGGTGAATTCAATTACCGAAAAAATCATTCCTCCCTTCACCTTATTTCCGAATGAATATGTGATTATTTGCGATGCAACCAACACTGCTCTATTTCCAAATTCAATTGGAATCGCTGCACTAACCGCCTTAACAAACGCAGGCGATAGCCTTACCTTGCTCGACATCAACAACAATGTAATTGACATTGTCTCGTACACCGACTCGTGGTACAACAACAACGAAAAATCAGAGGGCGGATGGAGCATCGAGCAAATCAATCCTTATAAAATCTGTAGCGGTAAACTGAACTGGTCGGCATCGAATAATATCATTGGAGGAACTCCCGGAATTCAGAACAGCATCTTTAACATTACGCCAGATAACGCAGGTCCGCAATTACTCGATTGGAATTTGAATCAAGCCAATCAGCTTATTCTTCAATTCAATGAGAGCCTAAATGTTGGTAATTCAAATAGCTTTTCTTGTAGCAATATTCAGATTTCTGATATTCAACATTTGGAAGGAAATACTCTGGTTGTAATAACGTTCACCTCTAACCTTCAACCCGAAACAACCTACACAATTTCGCAATCGAATCTTCAAGATTGTGAAGGCAATTCTTCAAGTATTTCATTCGATATTTATTTAGGAAAAACACCTGAATTCGGAGACCTCATTCTCAATGAAATTCTTGCTGACCCTGAACCCGTTGTTCAAGGTATTCCGGCTGAGTTCGTTGAGCTCTACAATAAAAGTTCGCACACCCTCGACCTGAAAGGACTTAAGCTTAACAATGCAATTATCGAAGACCAATTTCTTTTAGAACCTAACTCTTACCTTGTACTAGGCGATGAATCAGAAGCACTCGGATTTCTATCGGTGACTAACAAAATTCTTCTTCCTTCATTTCCAGCATTAACCAATTCAGGAATGCTGTTAAAGCTCGAAATGAATGGAGCTCATCTCGATAGCATTCGTTACTCCAGCGATTGGTACAACGGCAGTTTCAAAGCAAACGGCGGATGGTCTTTGGAATTGATCAATCCAAATTTACCGTGCAGCAATTCCAACAATTGGAAACCTTGTGAAGATGAAATTGGAAACACGCCAAGCCTTCAGAATTCAGTCTACTCGATTCAACCCGATGAGACAATTCCTGAGTTGATGTATGTTACACTCGGAGACAGCTCGGTAATCCTGCACTTCAACGAACCCGTTACGCTAGACGGAGAATTGCTTCAGGAAGAAACAAGCTTAGGGAATTTCATTCAAGAAATTCCCTCCACCGAAATAATTCTTGAATCGTCTGAGTTAATGAGCTCCAACATTCATCACTACGCATTGCAAAACACTTCGGATTGCAGCGGGAATAGCACAAGCATTTCGTTCGAATGGGGTTTTCCGATTGAAGCTAATAACGGAAATCTATTCATCAACGAAATTCTTTTCAATCCATTCACCAACGGATCCGATTTCGTTGAATTATATAATCCAACTTCTAAATGTGTTCTTCTCAAAAATGTATCTCTCGCGAATGAAGAAATAACTTCAGGCGCACTTGCTGAATCAATTACATCGGAGGGAAGAATTATTCTTCCCCACCAGCACTTCGCCTTCACAGAAGACGGAAATGATCTACTTTCCAATTACACCAGTCTTCAGCCCAAAAATATTTTTCGCGTAGAAGCCTTGCCTTCATTCAACAATACAAGTGGAAACTGTATCCTTTATTCCAATCAAAATGAAATCATAGATGCCCTTCAATATTCTGAATCTATGCACTTTCAACTACTCAGTTCCTTTGAAGGAATTTCGCTTGAAAGACTCTCAACTGAAATGCCGACAAATCAACCCAGCAATTGGCACAGCGCATCTGAAGCCGCGGAATTTGCAACCCCGGGAATTGAAAATTCCCAATCCCTTGGAATCGAAAATATGACCGGAACATTCGAACTATCAACCTCTATTTTCTCTCCTGATAACGACGGATTTGACGACGTTATGCAATTTCATTTTTCAGAGATAAAATCAGGATGTGTAGGCAATCTAACCATATACAACGAAAAAGGAATTCGCGTCAGAAGACTCATGCGAAATGAATATTTAGGTCCGGAAGGAAATATTATTTGGGACGGACTCTCCGACGAAGGCGAGGCTCTTGCAATAGGCATTTACATTGTTACCTTTGAAGCATTCAACCAAGATGGAATTCAAGTCAAACACAAACGCGATTTTATTTTAGCTCGAAAACTATGAGTCGATACTTCGTTCATACGCCAAAAATTGTACAGCGCATTTTCAAAAAAGTGACTTGGCGAATGGAAAACGAAAAAGCCGTCTATCTCACTTTCGATGATGGCCCGCACCCGACAGTTACTGTTCAACTTTTAGAGCTTTTAAAAAAACACAATGCGAAAGCGACTTTTTTTCTGTTGGGAAAAAATGCTGAGCGGTATCCCGAACTTGTTTTAAAAATTCAAGAAGAAAATCACTCCATTGGATTTCATTGCAACGAGCATGTGAATGCGCGAAAACTGAATCGCGCACAACTCTTAAAGAATTTTAAGACCCCAAAAAACTTTCCGCACACCTTGCTCTACCGACCGCCATATGGTAAACTTCGACTTTGGCAATACAACTTTTTGAAAAAGAAATTCCCTTTGGTCGGTTGGACCATTATGCCTGGTGATTTCGACAAGAATAAAAAAATTGAAAAACAGTTATTCGATTTGAATTCGGCCAAAGCGGGAGACATTGTTGTGTTGCATGAGCTTCCGAGTACATTGAAACTTCTCGAGTCCTATTTCAAACAAACAACCCATCTCGAATTTGAGAAACTTTAGGTTTGTTTCATTTTAAAAAGTATTTCTTATTATTGCTATATGAACCTTAAGCAAAACCTCCTAACCCTTCTGGGGTTATTGTTGTGCCTTTCATCTTGGGCGCAATCTGGAACTGTAAAACTCAGCGGTAAAGTTTCAGATTCACAAACGCAGAAACCTTTGGGTGCTGTTTTGGTGTATTTCGAAAACACTTCCTACGGAATGAGCTCAACGCCTGAAGGAACCTTCAGTATCGAAGCCCCTGCAGGTAACTATACTCTTGTTGCAGCTTACCTTACGCACCAAACTTTCAGAAAAGAAATTACCCTTTCAACCAATCAAGAATTGAACATTGAACTAATGTCGAATGACAATCAAATGAATTTGGTTGTTGTTTCTGCAGGAAGATATGAGCAGAATATTGGTGAGGTAACCGTTAGTATGGAAGTCATTCAACCGAAATTAATTCAAGACAAAAATGCGGTTAACATTGATGAAATCTTGCAACAGACTCCGGGTGTAGCGATTGTAGACGACGAGCCGCAAATTCGCAGCGGAAGTGGTTACAGCTTCGGCGCAGGAAGTCGCGTTCAAGTATTGGTAGACAACATTCCTATCTTGAGCGGCGATGCTGGAAAACCAAGTTGGGGTTTCCTTCCTACTGAAAACGTTTCTCAAGTTGAAATCATCAAAGGTGCGAGCAGCGTGCTTTACGGAAGTTCTGCATTAAGCGGGGTAATCAACTTCAGAACAGCCTATCCGACTTCAAAACCAAAAACAAAGGTTACCGTTTTTCATGGATTTTATTCTAAGCCACAAACAGATTCTGCCGTTTATTGGGACAGACAAGGAATGAAAAGTGGATTAAACTTTCTTCATTCCGAAAAATTCGGAAAACTCGATTTTGTGTTTGCTTCTAGTCTGCAATACGACGATGGGCATCTGGGACCTATTCGCGATACATCAGATGGCAGTTTTTCAAACGGAAATTACAATCCACTGAACGTTGATCGCTACAATGCGGGGAATCGAGCAAGATTAAATTTGAACTTACGCTATCGCTTAACAGACCGTCTCTATATAGGTCTTGGTGGAATTTATTCAACAAGCAATTCACTTTCAACCCTAATATGGGAGAACAGCACCTCGGGTCTTTATGGCGCATATGCTGGAAGCGCCACTCGCACTGTTCAACAATTGTACACTATTGATCCTTCTGTTCAATACACTAGCAAAAAAGGCGCTATTCACTCGTTGAAATCGAGATGGCAGTCGTTAGACAACAACAACGACAACAATCAAGGCAATTTCTCAGATGTCTTCTACACCGAATACCAAGTGCAGAAAAATTGGGAATTGAGTAAGATTAAAAATTTGACAACGACAGCAGGAATTGTCAATACCAATACTGATGCGCGCGGTGAATTGTTTGTTGGGGGCAATACCGATGGAAATAACAAAGCAAGAAATACAGCGGCGTACTTTCAAATAGATAAGAAAATTGGCGAGCGTTTGAACCTATCGAGTGGAGTGCGTTACGAGCAGTTTGTCCTAAACAGTGAAAAAAATGGCAAACCAGTATTTCGTGCTGGAGCAAACTACAAAGTTGGACAAGCCACTTATTTCCGAGCGTCATACGGACAAGGCTATCGCTTCCCAAGTATTGCAGAAAAATTTATTGTTACAGGACTTGGCGCTATCCAAGTTTTCGCCAATCCCGACTTAAAACCTGAGACTTCATATAATGCGGAAATTGGGGTAAAACAAGGATTCAAGATTGGAGAATTCAAAGGATTCATTGACATTGCTTTATTTCAGCAAGAGTTCAGAAACTTTATTGAATTCACATTCGGACAGTGGACACCGGTTTCAGTCACCAATCTCAATGAACTTACCAATGCCATTGGATTCAAGAGTTTGAATACAGGGGGTGCCAAAGTGCAAGGTGCAGAAATCAGTATGATGGGAACAGGCAATATTGGTAAAACCAAGTTCGATGTACTAGCAGGATATACATATACAAAGCCAATAAGTACTACACCCGATTATGTTTATGCTAGAACCATTCAAACACCGGGAACAATTGTAATCAGTGAATTTGCTCAAGCTTCGTATTTGAATACAAGCGAAAATACCGCGAACAATATTCTGAAATATCGCATGCAGCATTTGGTTCGCATAGATGTTGGTGCAACACGTGGTAATTTCAATGCGGGATTAAGTTTCCGTGCGAACTCACACATGCAAAATTTAGATCAAGCATTCAACAGATTGGAAGAATTGTTCCCTGATCTTTTTAATCCGGGCATCATTTCATGGCGTGCTAATCACACCAAAGGAGACCATGTCTTCGACGCACGTGTTGGCTACACCTTCTCTGAAAAGCACAAGATTGCATTAATCATGAACAACGCCCTCAATCGCGAATACGCAATTCGTCCGCTTGCTATAGAAGAACCTCGCGTAACCATGGTACAATACACCTTAAGTTTGTAGCATGAAAGGACTTGGTATTATCCCTGCTCGATACGGAAGCACGCGCTTCCCCGGCAAACCGTTGGTTGAAATCAATGGGAAATCCATGATTCGCAGGGTAATTGATCAAGCAAAGAAATGTTCTTCACTTACCGACGTTTGGGTGGCCACCGACGATGAACGCATTTTCAATCATGTTAAAGCCTACGGCTGCAAAGTCGTTTATACTTCTGAAAATTGTAATAGCGGAACTGAACGCATATGCGAATTACTACCAAGCTTTGAAAATGAGTTTGATTTCGTTTTGAATATTCAAGGCGACGAACCTTTTGTTCATGTTGAATCGTTGGAAGAACTCTGCAATGCCCTTATTACTTCACAAACTGACATTGCAACTTTGTCGGTTCAAATGGAAAGTAAAGAGGAAGCGAGCGATCCGAACCGAGTGAAAGTGGTGTTCAGCACTTCGGGAAGAGCCTTATACTTTTCACGCTCAGCCATTCCGTTTGCCCGCAACGGGGACCCTGATTACTTCAAGCATCTTGGGGTATATGCTTACACAACCAAGGCTCTTCAACAAATACAATCAATTAAAGCCTCTCCCTTAGAACTCACAGAATCCTTGGAACAGCTCCGATGGCTCGAGAACGACCTAACTATTTCGGTAGTAGTGACTTCACACGACTCAACGGGAATAGACACTCCAGAAGATTTAGTGAAATATCAAGCCTAGGCTTGTAAGACCAATAAAAATCCGTATTTTCGCAGTATGCAGTTCGAAAACCTCATCAAAGATTTATTGTACTCCAACGATTGCGTGGTCCTTCCAGGTTTGGGTGGATTCATTGCAAAGTATAAGGGAGCTTCTTTGAATTCTTCGCTGCATACCATCTATCCTCCTCAAAAAACAATCGGATTTAATCCGCAAATCAAAGAAAATGACGGACTGTTGGTTTCTGCCCTTTGCGCCTTGAACAGTTGCACCTATGCAGATGCTAAGATTGAATTAGATGCTTGGGTGAAAGAACAATCGAACACATTGCTACGTGGTGAAAAAATTTCTTGGAAAGGCATTGGAATTTTATTCCAAGATCGTCTTGGAAAGATTCAATTTATTCCAGATAGCAAAGGGAATTTTTCGGTTGAATCTTTCGGTTTAGAAAAAATTATTCTCGTACCTGTTGAACGTGAAGTTCAAGAGCCAATTTCTCCAGAAGTTTCGGTTCTTGAAAAGCGCGTTGAGCAAGGTTCGAAATGGATTTGGAAGGCAGCAGCTGTATTAGCATTGCCTATTTTAGGAGTAGGAATTTTTGCTCTTTCGCACAAAATTGAGTCTACCGATTGGCAATACGCTTCATTCAAACTTTTCGGAACGAAGAGTCGCATTGCCGCATACACACCTGCAGCTACTCGTTCAATTCCTACGTATACAATAACCGAAGAAACTGACATTGTTTCAACTCCGGTAGCAAATGAAACTTCAACTGTTGAACTTACTTCCGCGGAAGAACAAAAAACAGTAACAGTAAGTCAAAAGAAATACGAAATCATCGTTGGTGCATTCGCGGTTTCAGACAACGCCAAACGATTGGTTCGCGAGTTGAAACAGAAAGGCTTCAACGCTTCTCTTTCTTCGAAAAAAGGCAATCTGCAATTGGTTTCTTCAGGCAGCGTTGACAACTATGAAGCAGCTCTTCAACAATTGGAGAAAGCACAAACCGAGATTAGTTCTTCTTCTTGGTTAAAAGAAAATTAACACTTCATTTAGATTCCTTGTAGTCATTTTGTTTTTGTTTTGGGATTCCAATCAAACCTAACTATGCGCATCGGAGAACGTATTAAAAACAGAGCAAAAGATTTGCGTCTTGGTCCAACCGAATTGGCTAAGATCATCAACACCTCTAAGCAAAACGTATACGGAATCTACAGAAGAGATTCTGTTGACTCTAAATTACTTTTCGATTTATCGAAGGCTTTAGACACCGATTTCTTTTCACTCTATTCGAAAATTCTTTCAAGTGGAACTTCTTTAGAAGAGGCAAATGAATTGCGTGCAGAAAGCCTTGAGAATGATATCGTAGCAGTGAAAAAGGAGTTGACAGACCTTCGCGAGAAGTATGCTCTTCTTCGCGCTTTGTTCGAAGCTAAAACAGGAGAGAAAATTCCTGAATTCTAATCTTCTTACCTTTGGCTTCATGAAGTATGAAGCTGTGATATTTGATTTTGGAGGTGTTTTATTTGAAATTGATTATAACGCACCCGTTAGAGCTTTCGAAGCTCTAGGAATGGACTCTTTCGCTAAAGCTTATTCTCAAGCGCAGCAAAACGAAATTTTCGATTTATTAGAAACTGGCAAAATCCCTGGAGAAGAGTTTTACAAATGGATTGCCAGTTACCTTCCGAATGCATCGCGACAACAACTGGTTGATG
>Ga0315902_10010022_pt1 | contig 12579 bp, 18 predicted proteins | sample LakEriMetagenome_9_FD_203523 | JGI IMG/M metagenome (GOLD analysis project Ga0315902, IMG submission 203523) | Freshwater fungal communities from buoy surface, Lake Erie, Ohio, United States - Buoy 12 MA117 | ecosystem: Environmental > Aquatic > Freshwater > Lake > Lake biofilm | place: USA... | reverse complement strand
TGATTTGACCTCTCAATTTGATTGTCTTTAATCTAAAACCTTCCTGATCTCCCATTTTCTTATAGGAACTTTTACGAAGGAATTCAAACTCCGGTTTAATTGGTAGAAATGAATCAATTTCACAATAAACCACATAATCATCTACTTTGTGGTTTACATTTTTTGCAACGACAACATTCCACCCATCTACAATTGCCAATTCAATTGCATCGGCACCTTCGATTGGTCTGATTTCAGATATTTGTCTAATACTCGCCAATTTTCTTTCCATATTATTTTTTAGTATTTAACGAATCCATAATGTTAGAGAATTTAGTTGCACATTCAGGATTATTTTTCATGAAAATATAATATGTTTCTTGATATTCCGATAACATATAATCCGGGTTACTAGTTTTATCACTTAACAATGCGAAAATCAACACTAATGATAAAGCGATGTAGATTTTTGAAATTATTTTCATAGTACAAATATATGAAAATAAAATTAAAATAAAAAACCCCCTGAGTAGGGGGTTAAAAAATTTTTTAAAAATATTACATAAAATCTTTCCAACTTAATCCATAACGATCCATATCACTATCATATGAATCATCATCGTCTGCCTCTTGTGCGACATCTTGAAGTGAATTTTCAATTTCGTCATATAATTCACTGTCAATTTTATCAGAAATATCTTCGTCCTCTAAATTTATTTTGAAATAAGTATTTTTATATATTCCATCTTCATCCGCATCACATATTGATTCAAATATAAATTCAATATTTATATCGTTCCATTGAGTTGTTAATTTACATGTTACATCGGCACAACGTCTTTTACCGCGACCAGTTGATTTAACATTAACATCCATTTTACTATGATCAGCACCATCCCACGCTTCTCTCACTAATTTATTAATGTCCATAACGTCCATACCGTCTTCTTCATTAATAATATTTTTTATTACGGTTTTTAATTGTGATTCCGTTATTTTAATTATTTTACCCATATTGTATAAATATTAAAAAATATTAAAAAATGTAATTATTTATAATTTTTAGGTTCTTCAAAACTCATATCAAACTCTTCGAGTTTTTTCTTATAGTTTTCTAAATCTTCTTTACTATGAATGGGTGAAAAATATGGTCTTTGATTAAATGGAACATTTTCCCGGTTATCCCACTCTTCCCATTCTTTTTCAATTTCAGGTATTAATTTTTTAAGATAATTGTAATGAGACCAATTCACAAAATCTTCTTTTGATTTGATGTATTTCACAACACCATAGTTCTCAATGTGAGAAAGATCCGGATTAGTCGAATAAACATCAACAATACCATCATCACCGAAATATCTATTACAAAGTTCTTGTAGGGTAATTGAATTGGTTATATTTTCATTCCAAATTCTACCATAGGATCTGACTTTACAAATATAAACAAACCCATCTACATAAGAATCGATATGGTAATTAATATTATTTCTTATCTCCACCAATTCTTCTATAGTGTAATTTGTTAAATCAAAGTTCACTTTTTGATTCATGTATTTTATTTAATGGTTCTTTGATTCAATTTAATTTTTTCTTCTATTGTTTCAATAAAAATAATTTGAATAAGTTTCACTTATTTTATTTTCAACTTCTTGTATTTCTTCAATTGTTAGTCCTTCACAATAAAATCTACCATAACCAAATTTAGATTTTATTTGAGAATATTTGAATCCAGGTTTTTTGATGAATTCTTGGAATTTATCATCTAACCATTCAACAAAATTTTGACTATGGAAGTCTAAACCATAATGTCCTTCTTCTAAATGATCTTTGTACTTTTCGTTAAATTGATCTGCTGTCATTGTATTTTTATTTATTGTTTAACATTTTTTTTCAGTTTTGTTTTTTCCATGTGGCTTTGGTCTTCCATTTTCATCAAGTAACACGAAAACAATTTTATCTATTTTAATAATTGATTGTTTTGTTATTTTATTTCTCACATCACAAGTTAATGTTATTGATGTATTTCCAACACACACTAAATCCATTCCAAATTCTATAACATCACCAACGACTGCGGTTGACACAAAATTAATTTCCGACATTGCCTTTGTTACAATGTTTGAACTACCGAGTTGACAAATTGCAAATATTGCTGCTTCTTCATCAATCCACTGTAGAACTCGACCACCAAATAATGTTTTCCTTGGATTTAAATCTTCTGGTTTAACTAATTTTCTTGTCCTATACTTCATTATTTTTCTTTTTTCCAAATAGTGCAGATATAGACTTTTCTTTATCTAAAAAATATTTTGGTTTTTGACCAAATACCGTAGTGTAATAATCATCAAATACAGTATATTTTCTTGGTAACCCAGAATGTTCGCTTATACCCTCAACGTATCCATTATGGAAACAAGATTCCATTTGATCATATTCTTTAAGAATGTGTCTATCAATCTCATCTTTAATTTTCTGAGTTTGTTCTTCTTCTGGGGGTAACATATCAATTAATCTTTCTTTTAATGATTGTAAAGCCGTTTTCATTTCTTAATATATGGTTTCTTTGGTGTATATTTATTTTGAGATGTGTTAAATTTTCTCATTAACGTTCCATTTATATATAGTGATGGGGAACATGATGATAAAAAAATAACAATTAATAATAATATTATTTTTTTCATTTATGATTTTTTGAAATATTTGTTTCAATTTCATTAACATATTTTTCAACATATCTATCAAATTGTTCTATTTCAGGATCGTAATTTTGTTTTAAATTTCCTTTATAAAAAAATAAGACAGTTTGATAAATTCTTGCATTAAATCCTGACTTTAGTTCTTTTATTATTGAATAACAATTTTGACCATTAAATCTATGGACCAGTTTCATAAAAACTTTTCCTTCAAAAGAATTCATTCTTGCGATTTTATCTTCAAAAGCGTCCCTCAAATCATCTTCTCTTCTTTTTAAATATTTTTTCTTCTCTCTCTTACTAGTAAAAGACTCCGATCCCTCATGTACTTCTTTTAATACTTTTGCTGAATATCTGGCGTATGGATAAGTTAGATATACCGCCATACGTATTTTTGCCCTCATTTCTTCCGTGTATGGTTTTGTACCATTAATTACAACTTCAGGTAATTCAACATAATTTTGTGAATATGTTAAATTACCAATTGTGAGAAATAAAAATACGAGAAAGATTTTTACTTTTTTCATTACTTTTTTTTTTAAAAATAATTATTTTTTTCTAATCCACAAAATTTATTTTTAAAAAAATAGTAAAAGTATAAAATTTATAGTTTTATTTAATTTTTCTTCAAATTTTCACAATCCCATCCTTTACCATTCATTGGGTTCCCATAAACTCTTATGTCGTCGGAATAAAAGTGTTTCATAACACCTCCATCTAACCTTACAACCCATACGGTATTAACATTTACTCCGTAATCAATAATAAAAAACGCCTCACCATCACCTAATGGTGTTTGAACATCAATTGTTGGATTTAATTGTAGAATCATTAATTTAATTTCCCTGATTTCACATTCTTTTGATTTTTTTCCGCCGCTGGTTGATCTCTTTTTACTTCAGTCCAACCTCTACCAGCAATTATACCATCAAAATTTCTCCTTAAACCTCCAATAATTTGATCCTCTCTGTAGAAAGGTTGTGTGAAATTCTCTTCACCAAATGGAAAATATTTGTTATAAAATAATAAGAAGTTTTGACTATAAACAGGTAAAAATTTAGTTTTAAAAAGTTGATTTAATGCGGTTCCGGCCGTGTTCATTAATTGAATCCTTTCATTATTATATTCTTTGTTCACAGGTAAATCACTTATTTCTTTAATTTGATTTATTATTGGGTCAATCTCTTGTACGGGGAATGGTTTAAACCCAAGTTCTTGTGGTATTTTTTCTTGACCCTTTGGTAAGAAAATATTCTTTCCGTTTGCGATGTTATTTAAATTTTGTTTAATTCTATTGGTTAAATCAGCATCATTATACATAACATCCCTAAAACCATCAAATACATCATTTGGATTTACTAGTTTTCTAACATAGTAGTTTTGATCTTGTGTGTCGGTCCTAAATAAAAATAAAACTAACCCTTCCATAATGGCATTTAAGTAACCACTAATATCAAAAGATTGTGTCTGTAATGACGCACCGCCGACTAGTCTATTTTGATCTGATAATTTATAATATACAATACCACCGACTTTTGAAAAATCATTATTTGATGCTTGCATAACACGTTTCATATTAACCATAGATCTTGCAACTGCCAATAAACCATTATGAGATGCGTATATTACACCACAATCGGCGGATCCTGTTTGCCAACCTCTAGTTCCATTTTTTTCATAAAAAGCCGGACTAAAATCAAAAGTGAATTTCATTTCCCCATTTTCTTTTAGTTCTTGATCAAAAGTTTTTGGGGTTTTAGTTATAACTCTTAAATAATCATCAGCTTCTTTTGTAACTTTACCTTCTGTTTGTTTAAAACAACTTAAAAATTTATTCTCTTCGTTAGTGGATGCACAATGCATCACACCTGCAATAGTTGAATAATAAATTGTTGATTCATCATCTCCGCCCTTATATGGTAACCCATAATTTTGATTTAAATATTGGTTTGTAATTGGTTTGATGTCTGTTGTACCAAGATAATAATTTTGTCGAACATTATTTGCTTCAGCTAAAATTGGTTTCACGTTACCCATTTCACTCTCAAGTAAGGTATAAAATCTACCCAACATGTTATTTTTTTTCTGCATAGTATTTTTTTTATATAAATATAAATATCAAATAATTTACAATATTTTATTTTTTACCAAGATTCAGTATCACTTAAATCTAATGGATGGTCTGGTAGATGGGAACTTATGACTTTTATGGATGTACCAATACCACTCGATGATGTACACCACGTTAAATCACCACTACTACCGTATATTGTTTTTAGGGCTTCCATCCACTTTTTAAATTTCTTTTCTTGTTTATCGTTGAGTTCTATTTTTATTACCATAAGACTATTCTTCTTCATTGTATTTTTCTAATTCTTCTTCCAAATCTCTCAATGACCAAAATTTATATCCAGGTCTCGGTGATATTTTATTTAAAGTGTTAATTAAATCTTCTTTTTTACCATCCCTATAAAACTTTCCTTCAATGGCGTCTGATAACCAATTCATTTGTTCCGTACCTCGAATATGAATTCTTAGATCGTACCAGTACCATTTTGTTTTATAGTCAGTTATCAGTAGTCCTTTTGTTATTTTTTGTAATAGATTATGTAATTTGAAATTTCTAACTCTAATAATTGAACTATCACTACCAAATACATGTAAAAATCTTAAGAACCACCTTGGACACCACCATGGTTTGGCTTTGTTATCCATAAAAATAACAAGTGGTTCCATTGCTTTTAATATGTCACTCTCGTCATTCCAAGGAACACATCCTAAATATTGATACTTTTCTTGAAAAGTTTTGGGGAAGAATATTACACGAATATCATCTAAAGTGATATTTCTTGTATGAATAATTCCTTTCTTTTTACCTTTGAAAATAATCATATTATATTTTTAAACAAATATAATATTTTTTTTTCAAAAATTAAAATCCGCCGGGGATTTTACCTGTGTTAAAAATCTTATTCATTGATTTTGATATTCTTAATATGTTGGTTAGTACATTTTTCAATATACTAATTTGTGTTTGATCTACTTCCATTCCGGTTTTACGTTTGTAGATACAAACAAGTAAATTAGTAAATATATTAACATCGTCATCGTTTATTTCTTCTAATGATTTACCAACCAATTCTTTATTTTCCATAAGGAATTTAGTAATTAATTTTATCATTGACACGGTATTAATTTCTCCACTACCTTCTAAATTATTAGCAATGAATTCAATAAATTTGGTTAACAAAGTTAATGTATTTGGATGTTTCTCTAACCAATCAGGTTGTTTTGTGACCAATTCTTCATATGATTCTGCGAAACATTCTCCAATAATTTCTAAATCTTTTGGATTTGGTGTGGATTCTTTAATAACAACTTTTTTTATTAAGTTTATCAATTGTGTTTCAGTAAGTCTTACTACTTTTTTATCTTTGTTGAGAGCCTTTTTAACTAATTTATTCATCTGAGACTCCGTTATTCTTGTAACTTTTTTCATATCATATTTTTATTATAAGTATTACTAACAACCCGGACAATCCGCTTCGGTATCATCTTCTACACCCGATTCGATTTCAGTTCCTGTTTCAGTTCCTGTTTTGGTTTCAGTTCCTGTTTTGGTTTCAGTTCCTGTTTTAGATCCTTTAGGTGCCGTTATAATTACTTCATCTCCTTGGTCTACTTTAATTTTTTGGGAAGGATCACTGGGTATATATGCGGGTAATTTACCACTAAACATAATTTCTGTTGCTTTTTCCATTTCTTTATACCCCTCAGTTTTATATTGTTCGGGAATAGGCATGAATCCTGTTTCATCGGTACGTGGTCTCCACCCCCATTTCCAAGCTTCTCTTAATTTTTGAAAATCTTCCTCGGTTCCATTCATACCGAATTCTGTAAAAATTTGAAGAGCAACTTTGTCATCAACATTAAATTCTTTCTTTATCTTTTCTTTTGTTGTATAAGCAATTACGTCCTCACTAACTTCACTAAGTCCCCAAGAGGCTAGTAACATTACACCACCTTCTACAAGTATTTGTTTCAACCACAATCTTTGAGATAATGGTATTTTTTGGGGAATAATTCTTCCCGATTTAATCGCGGCTTCCAATAACCTAGCAATATTGTTTCCACTTTTACCCAATAATTCTGCCGGCATCTGTCTACATGCCCTAATTAATAATAATTGGTCATGAGGTTTACCTCTTAACGTTTGATTAAAAAAAATGTCAAGTTGTTCTTTAGTTGTTACATTTTTAAGTTCATCCCCGTATTTTGCGATAAATTGTGCGGGTTTGGCTACACCAAAATTAATTCCTCTACCAATCACCGGAATTAAACCAACTAAAAAATTAATCATTGCACCAACATGGTCTTCTTTTACAAATAAAAGATATGCAGAATATAAAACATCCAAACCTAGTTGAATAAGCGCTTGAGCCAATAAAGAATATCCCGCAGTTAAAATTCCAACAGTTATACTAATTGCAATGTATACTAATGTATCCCAATTACTATCAACCCAGTTAGCGATTTTTTCCATCGGTGTTCTTTTTCTTGGTGGCGGTTGTTTATACAATCGTCCATTATTCTGATACCCTGCGAATACCCATTTTTTAGGTGCTGGCGCCAAAAAGGGAAATTGTCTATAACCCTCTTCCAGGTCATTTATATATTTGTTATAAAATGATGTCCAAACTTCGTTATGATAATACATCATCCAAATTGTACCATCTGGATCTCTAAATCCGGAAACACTATTTGGTGCCATATTTGCGGCAAGTTCTGTTCCTTCAGGTAACCATGGACGAAGAGTCATATCTTTTCTAAGTTCCTCAAATTCATCATCTGTTGTTATCCATTCTAAAGCGTACTCAAGTGGTTCTTCAATAAGCCTAACTATTTCACTTCCTTCCGGTACAAGTACTCCCCTACCTGATGGTGCCAAGATCATGTTATATCCTTCAACATAATCAGAAGATTGTGGTGTAATAAATCCTTTGAATTTTGGTTGAGGAGGAACCGTAACTTTATTTGCTTCAACCCATAAGTAACCGGCACTGAGAACTGGATTTGAAATCATAAGGGCCGATTTACTCGCCGCAATTAAAAAATCCCCTATACTTTTTTCATGAGGATTTTCCCCATCTTTAATTTCTTCACTTAATAATCTCATTAAACCATGAAGAACTTCCTTTTTTTCAGATTGGGATTCTAATAATGTATAAATTAAACTCATACAAATAAATATTTTAACTTTCAAAAAAAACCGAATTACTTACGTAACTGTTTTATCATATCTATTGTACCTAGTATGGTCACAATAAATGTAAAAATTATTAAATATAACATTTTATTTATTTTTTTCGTTAAAACTATAAATCCATAAATGTGAATATATATTAAATATTGTTAATTCAATTTGAAATGCTGGTGAATGATCATCTTCATATCTATCCCAATTAATATTAAATTTAAATAACGTTAATCCATCTGAGAAAGATCTAATCATTGCGAATAATTGTACTTCCCAGTACAAATTCTTTTTTAATTTACCATGTGATATAATTCCTAAATTCATATTATTTTAAAATTTTTATTATAAATTGATTATTTACTTTGTCTTCTAAAATAACTTTAATAAAATTAACACCTGAATTTAAATAATTTTCAATATAAAAACTTGAATGTTCTTTTATCATTGATGTTTGTCTATATAAAGTTTTTCCTGAAGCATCAAAAATGATTATATGTTGTTTTGTTAAAATATTATCATTTAATTGTGTTTTAATCACTCCATTGTTTATTGTGACGTTACTTTGTTTTTTTTCTTTAATAGGTATAATCCAATTTTGATTATTTTGTAAATCTAAAACACCATTATAACTAAATCCCCAAATCCAAAATTTAGAAGCCGCACCACCATCACCATCCACAACTAAATAATAAGTTTTACCGATCTCAGATGTGAAACAATGTTGTTGATTGAATTGAGTTCCAGCAGTAGTTCCATAAATAGACGGTCTTGGACAAGAGACGACCTGCCAGTTAGGATCATTAGTTGCGGTTCTTGGTATTTGTGTACAAGGATCATTATCGTTTGTATTTGCGTCTGTTACCACTATACTTTGAAGACCCACTCCAGTTCCACTTATACCACTTACAGATAAACAAGTATTCGATGAGGTGGCGGTATATTTAATCCAAACCTCATTATTATTAGCGTTATTCCATTGACAAGTAACTCCACCTATTGTACCAAATGAATTTGTATTAGGTCCTCCAATAGAACCTGGCATTTGAGTACTACCAGTCATTCCTGTTGTATTTGCACAAATAGGTGAAGATCCATCCCAAACAATAGGGTTAGAACAATTATCACCTGTAGTGCCTTGTGGAATTACATTAGGATCACCAAAAAATAACCTGATAGACGAAACACATGGGGGGTTTGCTGTTGATTCACTAAAAATTACTTTCCAAGTTCCGTCCGCGGTTCCTGTAAAATTAGAATAAAGTGTGGGAGTTCCTAGGTATTGTGCATTAAAGAATCCGTTATTTCCGGTGGAGAGGAACGGAGAACCTCCATTAACGTCATTTGAAGTGTTTGGATTATTTAGACAAGATGTTGAACTAACAAGATTTAGAAAATGAGTTCCTGTTCCAAGTGATGTTAGTCCTCCACTATAAACACCAAAACATTGTCCTGATGGGGACATAATTCTTATCTGTATCGAGTTATAGTTTTTAGATCCAGTTCCACAATCAGAAAGAGCAATAGACGCTAACAATAACTGATTAACAGATGTCATGGTTCCAACACCTGATACCGGTATATTAAAAACATTTGGAGTTGATGTTCCGGGTGTTGTACAAGAACCATTCGACCCCGATAAACTTATATCAGGGTTAGGATCTAAAGTAAATATTTTTCTTGCCGTTGTTGAAACCGTGTATTGAAAAACTGTTGCTTGTGACGCAAGTTTATTATCTGATGAACAAAATGTTCTTGGTGCATTACCACAACCATTACCGAATATTTCGTCACCACCAGTATTGAACCAAGCACTGACGATATACTTGACTACAGTTCCCGCAGGTTGGGCGGGTATTATCCCAAAAACCGCATCAACAACAGGTGAACCAAAGTTGTGATCAAATGTTACATTAACCACTTGTGTTGTTCCATTACCGACACCAAAAGACCCAGATGGATTTGACCCATCAGTTGTATAATAAATTCTCGCTTGATTCCAATAGAACTGAAACTCAATTTTGAATCCAATCTTTACTGATTGAGTTCTATTTGGTGTCATTATATCCCTAAACTGTAAAGGTGTTAGTCCTATAGTATTAGTTGTTGCTTCGTGGTAAACATAATCCGCCTCACTAAAACAAAATAACGGTATTAGAAACCCTAATAATAGTATGAAAATTTTTTTCATAAATTAACTATTTTTAATGTTTTTGTATAATATGTATATCTGTAATAAATTGTTATATTCAAATAATAAAATCCTTTTGGAAGTTGGAAAACCTTACTTCCCTTGAAACTAATTCTTTCAACTCCAAATGATCTCCCATCAGAAAGATAAGAAGAAATGTTCACTTGTGTTTCTAAATCAGTATTAAAAACTATCGTATTTGTGAAAATTTTATACTGAAACCCAGATGGTAAATTAGGTCTAACAATTGTATTATTTTGAAGATTAAGAGTTACATCACATATACAACCCTTTCTAATTGTATCTTGTATCCATATTTGATTGTTTGTATTGTTGAATGATCCAGGTGTCGCCGAAGTTGCAGAACCTGTAACCCAATTAGTTGAACTATAATATCCATTTAGATCAAGTCCATTATATGCGTAGAATGTATTTGCACCATTTGTTGTTGTAATAAATGGAGATAACGAGTTTCCAACCATATTAGCCGCAGATCCACAAGATGAAAGAGTGGTTCTACCATAAACAACTCCGTGAACTAAATTAAATGAAGGATCTCTTAATTGTAATCCATCGCCGGCGTTTGCTGCGTTAATCGTATTCCAATTTCCCGGACTATATGTCAAACAATCTGAGTATGATAACTTAGTGCTACAACTCAAAGCCGCAGGTGCTGTGGTGCAAGATTCCAAAGAAATATGATTTGCAGGTAAAACATAAACACAATCATTATTGAAATCGTATGGATCATCGGGAGGGATTGATATGTCCCGATCCAAATCATTATAAATAATAATGATAGCCCCTACCGGTAATCTTGTCCAAGGTGCAACATTTTTAAATCTTAAATGACCATTTGCAAATCCACTTCCGAAATTATTACTTGAGGGTGAAAAGGTTCCATCATTATCATCAATAACCCATCCAGCACAATTTAATGAATTAGTAAAACAACCCCTTAAACTATATGCGGTAGGTGTGGTAGGTGCCACGAGTAATTCAATCCACTCTTTAGAACCTGAAGGTCCATTTGAAAACTCATTAATTCTTAATGTTTGTGAGAATACAAAATATGGTAATAATGTGATAAATAATATTATGTGTCTTAACAGTATATTTTTACATACCATAAATTAATTTTTATATACCTTAAAGATAAACATATCATAATTTTTGTTTTCAATCAACACTTTAATAAAATTTAAGCCAGGTTTTAAATATGGATTTAAATTTATTTGACTTTTTTTGGAAACAAAGATTTTTCTATCGTATAACTTTATACCGGATATATTAAAAATTAAAATATGTTGATTTTCTGATAAATTACCAAAATCACTATCAAGTACTCCATCAATTAATGAAACATTATATTTATTAGGGCCTCTTATAATTCTTATAATGTTACCTTCTGTTAGATTTAGGACACTAGAAATAAAATTAACTTCAAGCCAACCCATATCGGGATTAGTAAAATTAGGACATGAAGTTTCTGATTTTGCCCTAAATAAGACAGCAGCTGACGTTGGTCTAGATACTGTTACTATTACACATTCATTAGGTGGTACTATAATATCAACAGCCGGATCTTGATCGGCTTTAGTTCTAATTCTGACTTCACAAGTTTGTTTATTACAAACTTTGGCACTGTGATTACCATTAAAATATCCCAGATATTCAACTCTAATAACATTATTTTCATTAAATTGTCCACCATTTTGGGAATATCCAAAAAAAGATAAGAGACATAGTACGGTAAAGATTAAAAATTGTTTCATATGTTAAGGGTATATAAATAAATATACCTACCATATGAACTCAATCTACTTCATTGGGGTCTGGTGAACATATATATTTTCTCCACCATTTACCGAATTTTGTGTTTTCATTGTTGGCCACATATACCTCACCAACAACTAATCCAAATAGAAATACAAAAGAAAAAATTGAAATAATAAGAAAAATAATTAATGTTTTTACCATAAAATTAATTTTTAATAAAGTTAATGAATGTTTTTAATAAAAAAAAATATTTATTTACATGAAGTTATTGGAAACCATACATAATATTCTTTTATTTGAGTACAGTGAAAAATTAATTAATAACCTTGTGGATAGGTATATTGGATTAAATCCACATCTTTCAAATGATGTTATTAAATCTTATATAAAAAGATTTAAAGAAATAAAAGATTCTCCAAATATTGAAGAAAAAAATATTACAAAATATTCTTGGGAGGATTTAGAAAAAGTGGTGGATAATTACCAGAAAAAAAGAGTAAAGGCGGGAAAAATTGATACGTCGGTAAGTGATTCTAATTTAATCTATAATGATAATAATCTAAGATTATATAAATCAAATTCATTAGAATCTTGTGTTAAATATGGTAATGGTTATAATTTTTGTATATCTGCAAGAGGTGAAAAAAATCAATATCACAAATATAGAGTTTATAAAGGTGGCA
>Ga0315902_10010021_pt1 | contig 12579 bp, 9 predicted proteins | sample LakEriMetagenome_9_FD_203523 | JGI IMG/M metagenome (GOLD analysis project Ga0315902, IMG submission 203523) | Freshwater fungal communities from buoy surface, Lake Erie, Ohio, United States - Buoy 12 MA117 | ecosystem: Environmental > Aquatic > Freshwater > Lake > Lake biofilm | place: USA... | reverse complement strand
GGCCGCCGGGGCGGGCGCCGGCCGGCGGGGTGGCGGCGGCGCTGGCCGGTGCAGCGCCCGGGGTGCCCGGGGCCGTCTGCGCCGGCGGGGCGGCATTTGCCGCCGCCGGGCTCGCCGGTGCCGCGGCCTTGGCCGGGGCGCCCGGCGTTGCCGCGGTCGGGCCGCCGACCGTGGTGGCGCAGCCGGCGGTGGCCAGTGCAATGGCGGTCAGGACACCGGGGGTCGCAAAGCGAATCTTGGACATGGGCAGGGTTTCCGTGGTCGGAAGTCGAAGAAAGTCGGATTGGCGCGGCTCGCCTTCGGCTTGTCGCGGCAAGTGAAGCCGCAAGCCTAGTGCGACAGCGGGGTGCCGTTGCGGACGGCGCGACCAAACCTCAAGAGTGCGGGACAGGTGGCGGATTGTTGGGACCGAACGGCGGAAGGTTCCGCGGCCGCGGGTTCAACCCGATCCGTGGAAACCCGAGCTTCAGGACGAGGCCAGCGCCGCGAGCAGCTTGGCGTGCACGCCACCGAAGCCGCCGTTGCTCATCACGAGAACATGGTCGCCCGGCCTCGCGGCCTTGGCGACCTGCGCCACCAGGGCATCGACACCGTCGGCCACGCTGGCCAGCGGCCCCAGCGGCGCGAGCGCGTCGCGCGTGTTCCAGCCGTAGTGGCCCTGCAGGCAGAAGCTCAGGTCGGCTTCTTCCAGTGCCCAGGGCAGCAAGGCCTTCATCGTGCCGAGCTTCATCGTGTTCGAGCGCGGCTCGAAGACCGCCAGGATGCGCTCGTCCCGGCTGGCCGGGCTGCGTTCGAGCTTGCGCTTCAGGCCGCCGACCGTGCTGCGCATCGCCGTCGGGTGGTGGGCAAAGTCGTCGTAGACCTTGATGCCGCGCACCTCGCCCAGCAGCTCCATGCGCCGCTTGGCGTTCTTGAACTGCGCCAGCGCAGCACATGATGCTGCCGGGTCGATGCCGACATGTTCAGCCGCGCCGATGGCGGCCAGCGCGTTGAGCTGGTTGTGCTCGCCGATCAGCGTCCATTCGACACGGCCGAGCTTCAGGCTGCCGCGCAACACGTCGAAGGCATGCGGCTCGCCACGTGCGGTCAGGCCGCCGGGTTCCTCGCGCCGGGTGCCGAAGCGCTGCACCTCGCTCCAGCAGCCGCGTTGCAGGACGCGCTGCAGGGCCTCGTCGCGGGCGTTGACGACCAGCCGGCCACTTGCCGGCACCGTGCGCACGAGGTGATGGAACTGGGTCTCGATCGCCGCCAGGTCCGGAAAGATGTCGGCATGGTCATGCTCGAGGTTGTTCAGGATCGCGGTGCGTGGCCGGTAGTGCACGAACTTGCTGCGCTTGTCGAAGAGCGCGGTGTCGTATTCGTCGGCCTCGATCACGAAGTGGCGCCCCGACCCCAGCCGCGCCGAGACCTCGAAGTTCAGCGGCACGCCGCCGACCAGGAAGCCCGGCTGCAGGCCCGCGTGTTCGAGGATCCAGGCCAGCATCGAGGTCGTGCCGGTCTTGCCGTGGGTGCCGGCGACGGCCAGCACATGGCGCTGGTGCAGCACCTGCTCGGCCAGCCACTGCGGCCCGCTGGTGTAGGCCGCACCGGCGTCAAGGATGGCCTCCATCAGTGCATTGCCGCGGCTGACGACGTTGCCGACCACGAACACGTCGGGCACCAGCTTCATCTGTTCGGCGCCGAAGCCTTCGATCAACTCGATGTCCAGCGCGCGCAGCTGGTCGCTCATCGGCGGGTAGACGTTGGCGTCGCAGCCGGTGACGCGGTGGCCCGCTTCGCGTGCGATGGCCGCGATGCCACCCATGAAGGTGCCGCAGATGCCCAGGATGTGAAGATGCATCATCGAATTTTAGGAGTCGCCCTTGACCCTACCGCTGGCCACCGCCGCCGCGCCGCGCGCCTGGAACCCCTTCGACTGGATCGTCACCCACCCGTTTGCCTACCCGGCGCTGGAGGCGGTGCACATCGTCGGCATCGCGCTGCTGCTCGGCAGTCTGGTGCTGCTGGAGCTGCGGGTCTGGGGCGCCGCACCCGAGCTGCCGCTGCGTGCGCTGGCGCGGCTGGCGATGACGATTTCGTTGGCGGGATTTGCCATCGCCGCCGGATCGGGGCTGTTGATGTTCGCGAGCCAGCCGCTGGAGCTGATCGGCAACCGCAGCTTCCTCGTCAAGATGGGACTGCTGACGCTGGCCGGCACCAACGCGGCGATCTTCCACAGCCGCGACGGGCTGGTCCGCTTGGACCGCATCGCCCGCGCCCAGACCCTGCTGTCGCTGGGCCTGTGGATCGCCGTCATCATCGCGGGACGCTGGATCGCCTACGTTTGATCCGCGGCACGAAAGGCCCGACCATGTTGCATCGCCGTTCGCTCGTCCTCGTCCTGCCCGCCGCGTGGATCGCGACCGGCGCGCAGGCCCACCACGGCTGGAGCAGTTTCGACCTCGCCCGGCCGATCTACCTGGAGGGTCGCGCCGCCAAGGTGGCCTGGCGCAACCCGCATGCGGAACTGGAGCTGGAACTGCGCACGAGCCTGACGCTGCCGGCCGACCTGGCGAGCCGCCGCGTGCCGGCACAAGCCGCCAACGTCGACGGCGCGGCGCTGCTGAAGGCTGCCGTGCTGCCGACCCGGACCGATCGCCGCTGGCAGGTCGAGCTCGCGCCGCTGACGCGCATGGACGCCTGGAAGGTGCCGCCGATCAAGGACGGCGACACCCTGGCCGTGCTCGGCTTCACCTTTGCCGGCGAAAAGGGCGACGCGATCCTGCGGGTCGAGTACCTGTTCGTCGGCGGCCAGGTCTACGGCCTGCGCTCGGCGCCGGCCTGACGACGCTTCAGCGCGGCAGGGCGGCCAGCACCTCGCGCGCCGCGGCCACGGTGGCCGAGATGTCGTCAGCGGTGTGCGCGCTGCTGACGAAGCCGGCTTCGTACAGCGCCGGCGCGAGGTAGACACCACGGTCGAGCATGCCGTGGAAGAAGGCGTTGAAGCGCGCCTTGTCGGTCGCCATCACGACGCCGTAGTTCTGCGGCAGCGCATCGGCAAAGAAGAAGCCGAACATGCCGCCTTCGCTGTCGCCGACCATCGGGATGCCGGCCTCGCGCGCGGCGCTGACCAGGCCGTCGACCAATGAACGGGTCTTGGTGGCCAGGGCCTCGAAGTAGCCCGGCTGGCAGATCTGGTTCAGCGTCGCGAGCCCGCAGGCGGTGGCGACCGGGTTGCCGCTCAGCGTGCCGGCCTGGTAGACCGGGCCCAGCGGTGCGAGTTGCGCCATGACCTCGCGCGAGCCGCCAAACGCCGCGAGCGGCATGCCGCCGCCGATGACCTTGCCGAAGACAAAGACGTCGGGCCGGAAGCCGGGCAGGGCCTTGGCGTAGACGCTCGCGGCGCCACCGAGCGCGACGCGAAAACCCGTCATCACCTCGTCGAAGACCAGCAAGGCGCCGTTCTCGGTGCAGAGCCGGCGCATCGCGCTCATGAACGGCAGCGACGCGCGCACGAAGTTCATGTTGCCGGCGATCGGCTCGACCATCACGCAGGCGATCTCGCGGCCATGGGCGGCAAAGGCGGCTTCGAGTGCTGCCACGTCGTTGTAGGGCAGGACCAGGGTGTGCTGCACGACTTCGGCCGGCACGCCGGCGCTGGTCGGGTGGCCGAAGGTCGCCAGGCCCGAACCGGCCTTGACCAGCAAGGCGTCGGCATGGCCGTGGTAGCAGCCCTCGAACTTGATGAACTTGCTGCGGCCGGTGAAGCCGCGTGCCAGTCGCAGCGCGCTCATGCCGGCCTCGGTGCCGCTGGACACCAGCCGCACCTGCTCGACGCCGGGCACCTGGGCGATGATGGCTTCGGCGAGTTCGATCTCGCGCTCGGTCGGGGCACCGAAGCTGAAGCCGTCGGCCGCCGCCTTCAGCACCGCGTCGAGCACGGCCGGGTGCCCGTGGCCGAGGATCATCGGGCCCCAGGAGCCGATGTAGTCGATGTAGCGCTTGTCGTTGGCGTCCCAGAGGTATGCCCCCTGCGCGCGGCGGATGAAGCGTGGCGTGCCGCCGACGGCCCGGAAGGCGCGCACTGGCGAGTTGACGCCGCCGGGGATGGCGGCCTGGGCGCGCTCGAACAGCGCGAGGTTGCGATCGGTCATGAAGGACAGTGTGGAGGACAGGGATCAGTGCACGCGACGGGGGACGCCCTTGCGGTCGTCGCCGTTGGCCGGGCCGGGCCCGGAACCGCCGCCGGGTTCGCCGCCGAACGGGCCGCCGTCATCAGGCTCGGCTTCCCCGCCTTCTTCGGCCGGAGGAAGGGCCCAGAAGAACCGGTCCGGCACGACATTGCCCATGCCGGGACGGAAGCCCGCGTCCAGGCTCTGGTCCAGGAAGGCCAGCGCTTCGGCGACCGCCGCCTGGAGCTCGCTGCCGACCGCCAGCAGCGCCGCGAGCGCTGCCGACAGCGTGTCGCCGGCGCCCACGAAGCTGGTGTCGAACATCTCGAACTTCTCGCCGCTGATCGCCCCTTGAGCGGAGGCCAGAACGTTGTCGATGTACTGCTCCTTGCCCTTGCTGGGCAACAGGATGCCGGTGACGAGCACGTAGCGTGTGCCGTGTTCGGCTGCCGCCGAGGCGAGTTCCCGGGCCGAGGGCGGACGCTCGTTGTCCCAGTCGGGCAGAAGAAAGTCCTGCAGCGTCTTGTGCGAGCCGACCAGGACCTCGGTCGCCGGCAGGATCAGCTCGCGGAAGGCTTCCAGGTAGGGCTGGGCCTGGTCGTCGTCGAGCCAGGCCAGGCTGGGCACGTGGGTCACGACGGGCAATTCGGTGTAGTCGGACAGCACCTCGGCGACGCAGGCGACGTTTTCGGCGTTGCCCAGGAAGCCGACCTTGAAACCCGCTGCGGTGACGTCTTCAAGGATGCTGCGGGCCTGCTCGGCGATGACCTCGTCGTCCAGCGTGTGCTGGTCGAAGATGTCGGCGGTGTCTCGCATCAGGATGCCGCAGACCACCGGCAGCGCGTGCGCGCCCATGGCGGCAACGGTGGCGATGTCGCACGACAGACCCCCGGCGCCACTGGGGTCGCTGGCGTTGAAGCACATCACGCAGGCGGGCGGCGCCGGCTCGGTGCCCGCCTCCGGGGCAGTGGGGTCGGGGGCGGATTCGGAAGTCATGGGGGGTTTCCCGTGGGGGGTGGCGAAGGGCTCGTCTCCCCGGAGGGCGTGTCTACAATCGTCGCTCATTGTATGGACCGAGTAGACCCGACGTGGCCGAACCTTCGACCTGGATGTGCCTGATCTGCGGCTGGATCTACAGCGAGGCCGATGGCGACCCCGAACACGACATCGCACCAGGCACGCGCTGGGCCGATGTCTCGATGAACTGGACCTGTCCCGAGTGCGGCGCACGCAAGGAAGATTTCGAGATGGTCCAGATCTGAGCGCAGAGCCGGGGTCGGGTTGTGTCCCGATTCCGACATCCTCGGCCCCGCCGAGCAAGACCGGAGGACGCGAGTGAATTCACCCCCGGGCACCATGCCCAGCGGTCCTGCCGGGCCGACTGCCAGCAATGGCTCCAGCGCGAAGGTGCTGGTGATCGACGACAGCAATACGATTCGGCGCAGTGCCGAGATCTTCCTGCGCCAGGGTGGCCACGAGGTGGTGCTCGCGGAGGACGGCTTTGACGCGCTGGCCAAGGTCAACGACCACGATCCGGAGCTGATCTTCTGCGACATCCTGATGCCGAGGCTCGACGGCTATCAGACTTGCGCCATCATCAAGCGCAATCCGAGGTTCGCCCACGTCCCCGTGATCATGCTGTCGTCCAAGGACGGGCTGTTCGACAAGGCCCGCGGCCGCATGGTCGGCTCCGAGGAGTACCTGACCAAGCCCTTCACGAAGGAACAACTGCTGCGCGCGGTGGAATCGTTCCGCCGCGCACCGGTCTAGACCGCCAATCACCCCGCCCTGAAGCGCGAGGCCCTGCCATGCCGATCCAGAAGATCCTCATCGTCGACGACAGCAAGACCGAACTGCACCACCTGTCGGACGTGCTGGGCAAGCGCGGCTACGCCGTGCGCACGGCTGAAAACGGCGAAGAAGCCATGCGCAGGCTCGCCGAGGAAACGCCAGACCTGATCCTGATGGACGTGGTCATGCCCGGCCAGAACGGGTTTCAGCTCACGCGCTCGATCACCCGCGACTCCCGGTACGCCAGCGTGCCGGTGATCATGTGCACCAGCAAGGGTCAGGAGACCGACAAGGTCTGGGGCATGCGCCAGGGTGCTCGCGACTACATCGTCAAGCCCGTCAACAGCGACGAGTTGATCGCCAAGATCAAGGCCTTCGACTGACCATGCGGCCCATGAGTTCACGGCTTTCGCAGCTCCCGGAGGGGGCGCCCGCTCCCTTCGGAACCGCCAGGCGGGACTGATATGGCGAATCGAGAGGCCCTGCGCGAACTGCAAGCCCGGCTGGCCGAGCGGCTGCAGGGTGCGCGCAACGACACCCGACAGGCGGGCTGGCTGGCACTCGAGGCCGCCGGTGCGTCGTTGCTGGTGAGCCTGCCGAGCGCAGGCGAGATCTTTCCGCTGAGCCCGCTGCTGCCGGTGCCGCACACCCAGCCGTGGTTCCTCGGCGTGGCCAACCTCCGAGGCGGCCTGCATGGGGTCGTTGATCTGGGGGCCTTCCTGGGCCTTCGCCCGCCGATGGCCCGCGACGCCCATCGCGAGCACGCCCGGCTGCTGGCCTTGAATCCCAGCCTGGGTGCGCATTGCGCGGTGCTGGTGGATCGGCTGTCCGGCCTGCGAGGCGTCCACCAGCTCGAGCGCGACACCGCTGTGGCCGACGGCCCGCGGCCGCGTTTTGCCGGCACCACCTGGCGCGATGCCGCAGGGCGGGCCTGGCAGGAGATCGACCTCGCGGCGCTGGCGCGCCACGAGCAGTTCCTGGGCATCGCAGCGTGATGCGGGCGGTGCGACTTTCCCCTCCCCGAGGACTGGCCGTTGTGCGCTTGGTCGCTGCGATGGCCTGGACATTCCAGAGCGTTTGAAGAGGACTCCATGAGCTTGCTCGACAGGATCCGCGGCAGCAACGGCCGCCCCGGCGAACCCGGACGCTTGGATGCCGGCGGCGACAGCCGCGAGGCCGGCGACTCCAGCACATTCGACGACATCGCCCATCCGCCAAATCCGGCCGAGTCCACAGCACGCCTGGGTGGCGCAAGCCTGAGTCCGCGCCTGCAGGGAAGCGACCTCGGACAGTCGATCATCTCGGAGGCCACGCCGTCGGAACTCGCCCCCGAGTTTGCCGACAGCCGCGCCCCCGGCAGCCCGGAGTCCGTGGCCGCCGTCGCCGGTTCGGGGCTGCCACTGATCGGCCACCTGCCGCTGGCGCAGCAGCAGCGCCTGTTGCTGATCCTGTTCGGCGCCGGACTCGCTGGCCTGATCGTGGCTGCGGTGCTGGCCATCAACGCCGGCAACCGAAGTGCGGCCCAGGTCGGCGCCACGGGCCAGGCCCAGATGCAGTCGCAGCGGCTGGCCAAGTCGGTGTCGCAGGCGATCATCGGCAACCCGGGCTCGTTTGCCGAGGTCCGCGAGGCCATTGGGGTCCTGACCGGCAATGTGCGCAGCCTGAAGACAGGTGAGGGTACGGTCGCTGCAGCACCGGGTGAAGCCGGTGCGCTGATCGAGCCTTTGCTGCCGCTGGTCGACCGGGCCGAGAAAAACGCGAAGACCGTCCTTGACCAGGAAAAGACGCTGACCCAGGTGGGTCAGGCGCTGCGCACGATCAACCGGCAGTCGGCCGATCTGCTGGAGACGGCGGAGACGGTGTCGTCGCTGAAGCTGCAAAGCGGCGCCTCGGCCGCCGAGCTCTCGGCCGTCGGCCAGCTCGTGATGCTGACCCAGCGCATCGGCAAGAGCGCCAACGAGTTCCTGACCACCGAAGGGGTCAGTGCCGAGGCGGTGTTCCTGCTGGGCAAGGACCTGAATTCGTTCAAGGAGATCGCGCAGGGTGTGATCGACGGCAATGCCGACCTGCGCCTGCCCGGCACCCGGGATCCGCAGGCCAAGGAGCAGTTGCAGCGGCTGCTCAAGCAGTACGAGGACACCCGCACCCAGGCTGGCGCGATCCTGGGCAATCTGCAGGGGCTGGTGTCGGCGCGAGATGCGCAGACCGCCATCGTGGCCGACTCCGAGCCGATCCGCCGCGGCCTGGGCGAACTCAACACCTACCTCGCTGGCCAGGGCGGCTTGAGCGGCTGGCGCCCGGTCTTGGGCGCGTTGGCGCTGCTCGCGCTGGCATTCGGAGCTTATGGCCTGCTGAGGATGTTCGTTGCCGACCAGTCCAGCCGTGCCAGCGTCGCCGAGTCGCAGCGCCTGGAAGCCGAGCGCCAGGAGCAGGAGGCCAAGCGCGTCAACGATGCCAACCAGGCGGCCATTCTTCGCCTGATGAACGAGTTGCAGACGGTGGCCGAAGGCGACCTGACCCAGCAGGCCACGGTGACGGAGGACATCACCGGGGCGATCGCCGACTCGGTGAACTTCACCGTTGAAGAGCTTCGCGGGCTGGTCTCCCAGGTGCAGAGCACGGTGGGCCGCGTGACCGACACCACGCAGCAGGTTGAACAGACCTCGGTCGAGCTGCTGGCGGCGTCGACCGAGCAGTTGCGCGAGATCCGCGAGACCGGTGATTCGGTGCTCCAGATGGCCGGTCGAATCAACGAGGTCTCGGGCAACGCCCAACGCACCGCCGACGTGGCGCGCCAGTCGCTGCAGGCGGCGGGCACCGGCCTGAAGGCGGTGCAGGACACGATCGGCGGCATGAACTCGATCCGCGACCAGATCCAGGAGACCTCAAAGCGCATCAAGCGGCTTGGCGAGAGCTCGCAGGAGATCGGCGAGATCACCGAACTGATCGGCGACATCACCGAACAGACCAACGTTCTGGCATTGAACGCGGCCATCCAGGCCGCCAGCGCGGGCGAAGCCGGCCGCGGTTTCTCGGTCGTGGCCGAAGAAGTGCAGCGTCTGGCCGAACGGTCGGGCGACGCGACGCGACAGATCGCGGCCATCGTGCGCACCATCCAGACCGACACCCAGGACGCTGTTGCGGCCATGGAGCGCAGCACGCAGGGCGTGGTCGAGGGGGCGCGATTGTCCGACGCGGCCGGCGCGGCGCTCGGCGACATCGACCGCGTGACCCGCGAACTGTCCGATCTGATCGAGCGGATCTCTGAAGAAGCGCTGCGCGAGGCCGAATCGGCCAACGTCGTGGCCAGCAATATCCAGCACATCTTTGCGGTCACCGAGCAGACCTCCGAAGGCACGCGCTCGACGGCACAGATCGTGCGCGAGCTTTCGCGTACGGCCGAAGATCTTCGCGCCTCGGTGTCGCGCTTCAAGGTCGCCTGATTCACGGCCCGGACCGCGGCACCCGCATCGCAGCCCCGACATGGACACCGCCACCGCCTTGGAAGCCAACGATCTGAGTGCCCTGGCCTGGGTCCAGGGGGAACTTCGCAGATCGCTCGAAACGGCGGTCAAGGCCCTGCGTCGGACGCTCAAGGAAGCCGAGGCTGCGGCCAGCTCCGACCTCGACAGCATCGACCCGGCGGTGCTGCGCACGGCGCGGACCCAGCTTCATCAGGGGGTCGGTGCGCTTGAGCTCGTCGGGCTGCCCGAGGCGGCATCGGTCCTCCGCGCGGCCGAGACCGCGGTCCAGCGGATGCTGGCCAAGCCGGCCCTGGTGACGCCGACGGCTGTGGAGGCGATCGAGAAGTTGTCGTTTGCGCTGCTCGACTACCTGGCGCGGCAGCTGGCCGGCAAGCCGGTGTCGCCGGTGATGCTGTTCCCGCAGTACCGCGCCGCGCAGCAGCTGGTGGGTGCCGAGCGCATCCACCCTGCGGATCTCTGGCCAATGACGATGCAGTGGCACGAGCTGCCGCCCGATCCGACGGCCGTGGCACGACCGGCGGACGACAGCGCGCGGGCCGACTTCGAGACCCTGACCCTGATGCTGATGCGCGGGGGTGACCGCGGCGCCGTCGGCCACCTGAGCCGGCTGTGCGCTGACCTGGCGGCCGGCCAGCGGGAACTGGCGCGCAACCCGCGCCAGGCCACGCTGTGGCAGCTGGCTGCGGCGATGTTCGAGGCCGAAGCCCAAGGTCTGCTCTTCAACGACGTCTACAGCAAGCGCATGGCGGCGCGGCTGATGTCGCAGGTGCGCGCTGTCGCCAAGGGCGAGGTCGAGGTGCCTGAGCGCCTGGCCCTGGACCTGCTCTTCTTCTGCGCGCACGCACGCGTGCCACCGCCTGGGCAGCCGGCACCACGCCTGGCCGCGGTCCGCGCAGCCTGGACGCTGGAGCGCTGGCCCACGGCCGATTACGACACCGCCCGCCTGGGCCGCCACGACCCGGCCCAGCTCACGCTGGCGCGCAAGCGGGTGGCCGGCGCCAAGGACGCCTGGTCGGCGGTGGCCGGTGGCGAGTTGCACCGGCTGCCCGGCCTGACCGAGCAGTTTGCGCTGGTGTCCGATTCGATGCAGCGCCTGCTGCCGGGCGGCGAGATGCTCGCCACGTCACTTCAAGACGCGGTGGCGCAGGTCGTCGCGGCCGGGAACAACCCGCCGCCGACGCTGGCCATGGAGGTCGCGACGTCGATGCTGTATGTCGACGCGACGCTCGAGGACGGCGAACTCGACCACCCGGCGCTCGCCGACCGCGTGCAGCGCCTGGCTGAACGCATCTCCGATGTCCGACGCGGCGGCGAGCCGCAGCCGCTGGACATCTGGATGGAGGAGCTGTATCGCCGGGTCAGCGACCGCCAGACCATGGGCAGTGTGGTGCAGGAACTGCGCACCTCCCTGTCCGAGATCGAAAAGCAGATCGACCACTACTTCCGCCATCCGGCCGAGCGCCAGGTGCTGATCCCGGTGCCGGCGCAGCTTTCTTCGATGCGGGGCGTGTTGTCGGTGCTGGGCATGGACCAGGCGAGCCAGGCGGTCCTGTTCATGCGGGACGACGTCGACGCGCTGGCCCAGACCGAGGTGGACCCCCAGCAAGCGATCCAGGCGGGTACCTTCGATCGGCTCGCCGACAACCTTGGCGCCTTGAGCTTCCTGATCGACATGATCAGTGTCCAGCCTCAGATGGCGAAGTCCTTGTTCCGGTTCGATGCCGAAGCCGGTGTGCTGAGCGCCGTGATGGGCCAGAGCGAGCGGCCTTCGGCTTTTGCTGCGCTTGAAGGCGAACCTGCCCAGGCGGAACCGCCGACCGGATCGCCGCCGCGGCTCGATGACCCGCTGGCGTTCCACTTCGACGAGGCAACGCCCGAGGATCCTGCCTCGCAGCGCACGATGCCGATGCCGATGGCCGACGTGCCAGCGGGGTCGCTCGGCGGCGAGCCTGATGCGCTGCCGTTGCCGCAGTTCGACGTCCAGGCACCCGCACCGCTACCGGTCCCGCCTTCCCCTGCACCTGCGCCGGTGCTCACCAGCGGCCTCGAAGACGACGCAGAGATGCGCGAGATCTTCATCGAGGAGGCGCGCGAAGTTGTCGCCGATGCCGGCGCCGCGCTGGAGCGGCTCGCCGACGACCCCGACAACGCCGGCGAGATGACCGCCGTGCGGCGTGCCTTCCACACCTTGAAGGGCAGCTCGCGCATGGTCGGCCTGCGCGACTTCGGCGAAGCCGCCTGGTCCTGCGAGCAGCTTTACAACGCCCGGCTGGCCAGCGCGCCGCACATGGATCCGGTGCTGCGCCAGTTCAGCCAGGAGGCCGTGGCCTACCTGGCCGGCTGGGTCGAGGCGATCGCGGAAGGTCGCGCGCTCGGGCATCACCCGTCCGCCGTGGCCAAGGCTGCGGACAGTCTGCGCCTGGAAGGCGTGCGCCTGGCCATCGAGGCCCTGCCCGGATCGGCGTCCCCCGACAGCGAGACCGCTGCCCCCGAGGGGGTCGAGGTCGTCGGACAGGTTGAACCGGCCGAACCGGCCGAAACCCTGACGACCGCCGAGAGCACCGGCATTGTCGAAGGCGTTGAAGTCGTCGAAACCGCCCCCGAGCCCGAAGTCATCGAGCTTGCGGATGCCCCGGAGTTCGACGATCTGCCGGTCATGGCGCAGGAAGTCGACGCCATGGAGGCCGCTGGCGCGCAGGCGGTGGAGTTGCCGGTGGTGCACGACGTTGTCGTGCCCGACATGGCGCCCGTGCCCGACATGACGCTCGCGCCCGATGCCCCGCAAGAGCCTGAGCCGGAACCCAGTGATGCCGAAGTCACGGTGCCGATCCCGGAACTGATCGAGCTGCCGCTGGACGCACCGCTGCCCGCTGCGACCGAGGGGGCCACCGAAGCGTCTGCCCCGCTGGCGCCGGCGGAGCTTGCCGACGAGGCCTTCGAACTCGATCTCTCCGCCTCCGACGGCCTGCCGACGTCGCCGACGGCTCCGGCGCAGATCGAGGCCGCCGAGACCGCCGCCTTGCCGTCGGTCGACCCCGATTTCGACCTCGACTTCGGAGTCGATCTCGATCCTGCACCGGCCAAGGCGCCGACTGCGCTGCTGGAGCAGGTGCCCGATCTGCCAACCGCCGACGACCTCGACTTGTCCTGGC
>Ga0315902_10010020_pt1 | contig 12579 bp, 5 predicted proteins | sample LakEriMetagenome_9_FD_203523 | JGI IMG/M metagenome (GOLD analysis project Ga0315902, IMG submission 203523) | Freshwater fungal communities from buoy surface, Lake Erie, Ohio, United States - Buoy 12 MA117 | ecosystem: Environmental > Aquatic > Freshwater > Lake > Lake biofilm | place: USA... | reverse complement strand
TCCAAGGAGGGGAACCGCGCAGCCGGCCGCTCAGGCCGCAAAGGCTCACCAGTAGCAAGGAGTGCGTTAGCGTGCGAGTCACCATCAAGTCGGCCTGTCTGGCCATTGGACTAATCTGCCTGAGTCTACCGGTTTGGGGGCAGGCTCCTGCACAGCAGGGAGCACCTGCCGCAGCGGCTCCTGCAGCAGCGCCGGTCACCAAGATTGGCGTGATCGACATCGGATACATCTTCGACAATCATCCGACGATGAAAGATCAGGTCGCGGCCATCAAGGCTCAGATCAAGATGGCGGAGGATGAGATCAACAAGCGACGCGAGTCGGTGCTTGAGGAGCTCAAGTCACTCAAGAGTTATCAAGAGAACTCGGCGGAGTTCAAGCAGAAGGAAGAGCAGATTGCACAGCTAGAGAGCCAGTTGAAGCTGGATTTCAGCCGCAAGCAGAAGGAGTTTGCTGAGGCGGAGGCGAAGGTGATCTTCGACACCTACAAGCAGATCGAAATGGTGACTAAAGCCTGGGCTGAGTACAACCAGATCGGCATTGTGTTCCGATACAGCCGGATGGAGATGGACCCCAAGGCTCCGATGACCGTCTCGGCCGGGATCAACAAGAACGTCGTTTACTTCAACTCGACGCTCGATCTGACCGATCCCATTCTCGCTTACCTGCGTCAGCAGCAGGGAGCATCGGCTGCAGCCACCGGGGCGCGAGCCGCGACGGCTCCTGCGACCGGTACGATCCGCAAGTGATTGGAAGGGGATGCAGGTTATCGGGTGTTGGTCCAAGCAGCACTCGACTGCGATAGAAGGATGGCAGGCGGCGTCGTGGAAGGGATGACGATCGCTGCCTTGGCCGAAGCGATTCTTTTTTGATCTAGGAATTCCATGCGATCTATCCGTTTCCAGCAGACGATTCTTCGCAGCTTCCAGGTGCATGGTCGGGGATACTGGACTGGCGTTCCGGTGACCCTGACGTTTCACCCTGCGGATCCCGATACCGGGATATGTTTTCGCCGGACCGATCTCCCGCATCAGCCGGTTTTGCCGGCAGTCGCTGGGATCCGCTCGGAGACGCAGCTTCGGACGCGTTTGACCCGAGAGGGAGCGTCGGTAGACATGGTGGAACATGTCGTTTCGGCGTTGTGCGGCATGCAGGTGGACAACTGCCTGGTCGACTGCGACGCTCCTGAAATGCCTGGCCTGGACGGCAGTGCGATGGCCTATGCGCTGGGGATACAGCAGGTGGGTGTAGCTCGCCAGGATCGCGCCAGGAAGGCCGTGGTGATCGAGCAGCCGATTCGGATTGGAGACAATCAGCAATGGGTGATGGCGATGCCCTGTTCGGATCCATATCCGCAGTTGGAGTATCGTCTCGACTATGGTCCGAAGCATCCCATCACGGCAGCGACTGCATCGTTCAGCCTGGGGGAAGGGGACTACTTGCAAGCGATTGCACCGGCGCGCACCTTCGTCACGCAGGAGGAAGCGCAGCAGCTTCAAAGTCGCGGGCTTGCTCGGCACGTCTCCTATCGCGATCTCTTGGTTTTCGGAGACGCCGGACCGATCGACAACACCCTTCGTTTTGCCGACGAATGCGCGCGGCACAAGCTGCTTGACCTGATTGGCGATCTCGCTCTGTGCGGCCATTCGTTTGTCGGGCGCATTGTTGCTTTCCGTTCGGGGCACATGCTGAACGGTCGCATGGCGGAGTGTCTGTGGAGATTGGCACAACGCACTACAGCTGAATCCCAAGTCGCCTAACACGCGGCGTTGAAACGACCGTAACGTCCCTTACGCATCCGACTGGCAGGAGCCGAGGATGCTGGAAAGAGCCGCAAGAACCATGCCGACCATCATAGCTCACACCGCCATCGTCGATCCGCGAGCCCAGTTGGATGACGATGTTCGCATCGGCCCATTCTGCGTGATTGGCCCGCATGTTCAGATCGGCCGAGGCACCCGTTTGGAAAACCATGTGACGATCACCGGTCATACGACGATCGGAAGGGAGAATCACTTTTTTCCCAACTGCGTCATCGGTGGCGATCCACAGGATCTCAGCTACCGAGGGTCGCCCACCCAGGTGGTCATCGGTGACTTCAATGTCTTTCGCGAGTGTGTCACGGTCAATCGTGGTACGGAGAAGGATGAGGGGGTGACGCGAGTCGGCAATCACTGCTATCTGATGGCCAACGCCCACGTGGCGCATGATTGCGTGGTGGAGGACCGCGTCATCATGGCCAATACGGTGATGCTGGGAGGGCACGTCCGCGTGCAGCACGACGCAACGCTTAGCGGAGGTGTCGCCGTGCACCACTTCGGATCGATCGGCTGCTATGCCTTTGTTAGTGGACTGAGCCGTGTGCTGCAGGATATTCCTCCCTACATGCTGGCCGAGGGGTTTCCTGCAAGGCCGCGATGCGTCAACGTCGTGGCGCTCAAACGCAAAAACTTCAACAACGAAACCATCCGCTCGATCACCGAAGCCCACAAGCTGCTTTATCGGTCCAAGGTCGGTGCCAAGCAGGCTCGCGAACTTCTGGCTGCCGGCGGAGAGTGGTTTCCGGAGCTGGACGTGCTGTTTGAATTCATCGAAGAATCGTGCCTGGGTCGGCATGGCCGTGCTCGGGATCGGAGGAAGGCAGCATGAAGCGCCTGAGACTAGGGATTGCGGGAGCCGGTCATCTGGGGACGATCCACGCACGACTGGCTTCCAAGCTGCCGCAGTTCGAAGTGGTTGGAGTCGCCGACCCGCTGGCTGCAGCTCGCGAGAAAATCGAACAGACGCTGCAGCTTCCGACCTTTGCCAGCCACGAAGCGATGGAAGGGAAGATCGATTGTCTGGTGGTCGCATCCCCGACCTTCCTCCATTTTCCGATCGGGTTGTGGGGTTTGGACCGCGGCATCCATCTGTTTGTGGAAAAGCCGATCACCGCATCGGTGCTGGAAGCCGACATGCTGATCAAAGCGGCTCGCCGCCACGGCTGTGTCCTGCAGGTAGGACATGTCGAACGCTTCAATCCCGCCTATCGATGGGTTCGCGAACGATCTTCCGTTCCCCGCCAAATCCATGCGGTTCGCACTAGTTCCTTCACCGGCCGCAGCACCGATATTGGCGTCGTGCATGATTTGATGATCCACGATATCGATCTGGTGCTCGACTGGGTCGAAAGCCCTATCGAAGAAATACGCGCCTCAGGCGTCAGCTGGATGGGTACCAATGAGGATTACGCTCAGTGCCAGATTCATTTTCAGAACGGCTGCGTTGCCTCCTTGATCGCAAGCCGAGTTCACCGGACGGCTCAGCGCTCCCTTCTTGCCATGACCGACCGGCAAATCATCGATGTCAATCTTGCCACCTGTGAGGTCGCTCTCTCCGAGGCATGCTCGGAAGTGGCTAGTCGGACCTTCCATATCGATCGACTGACGAGTCAGGAGCGAGTTGGGTTGAAGGATGAGTTTTTTGAGCGATGGTTTCCAACGACCCAGTGGAAGAGCGAGCCGGTCAATGCGATCGAATGCGAACTGCTTGATTTTCACCGGGCGATCGAAAGCAGAAAAGCGCCCGAAGTAACGGGCGAGCAGGGCAGAGAAGCGATCGATGTGGCCGATCGAATTCTATCGGCTATCGCTGGACGCACCTCCGTCGCTCATCGACGAGTGGCGTAAGCGATCCACTAGCTCCGCCTGACTTTAGCAGATCCTAATGGACGACGATCTGTTGGAATCTATTCACATCCGTGCTTCCTTCAGTGCAGCCTGAGTCTGCAATTTTTTTCCGATGGCAGCACTTCGATTTGTGTGTGCGATACGTCGCCCCCCTGCTGTCGCTGGTGCTTTCTGGGGAAGTGGTTTTTATGCGTTGATGGTCGTGTCATCCAACGCGTGTTGCAACCGTTTCCTTGCTGGTCGAAAAAGAGACCGAGCAACAGAAATTTCGCACAAAAATTATTTTGATAATTCTTCCCGCCGGGCGGAATCATCCTGCATTTTGTGATGCGCAGGATCGCAGATTTTTTTTGCTTTCTGTGGCGGTAAAAAAAAGTTTTATGCAGCGACTGGAGTCCGCTATTCGATCGACTGGCCCAGTTGTAGACTTCTGCCTCAATCCATGCTTTGGGTAATGAAGTCGTCCAGGATGGTGGCAGTCAGGTTGGTTTTTTGGGCGCGGGTTTCCGAACCAGGAAGTTGTTCCTTCGCTCCTTGTCAACGTTCTCATCTGCTCCTGGCGACGCTCCTTGGTCCATTCGGAAAGGTGTGTCGATGATGTCGAAGAGTTCCGGGAAAATCCGCCAGCAGATGACGCAGAAGCTGTTTCGTTTCCTCCGTTCAAGTCCGGGAGTTCCTCGGGCCGTGCGAAGGCGAGCTTTGCGGATCGAAGCTCTAGAGGCCAGAAAGCTGCTGGCAGCGGAGATTTTTGGAACGGTCTACGCCGACAACGACCGCAGCGGCACGAAAACCGGTGGCGATGAAGGCCTCCGCGCTTGGACTGTTTTTCTGGATCTCAATCGCAACGGCGCCTTGGACGCCGGCGAACCCTCGGACGCGACAGACATTCGCGGCGACTATTCGATTCCAGGGCTTGCTGGGGGGACCTATCCTGTCACCCTGTCGCTGAAGACCGACTGGATCCCGACCAGCCCGGCGTCGCGTAATGTGCGAGTGGAGACCGACAAGAAAGCGACCGCCGAATTCCTTGTTTTCGCTGGTGGAGATTTGAAGGGGACGGTTTGGAGCGATCTGTCGAATGATGGGATTCGCGATGTCGATCCGACCACTGGTGAGTACCTGGATCCAGGGCTTGGTGGCTGGACCATTTTTCTTGATCTCAACGACAATGCCTTGCTGGATCCAACCGAGCCGTCGACGGTGACGGATGACCAAGGGGTCTATCGATTCAGCAACTTGAATCCCGATACCTACAAAGTCAGAGAGGTGCTTCCGACAGGTTGGGAGCCAGCGCGGCAGCAGAGCGACAGCGCGAACGCGACGGTGGTTGCGCTCCAGGAGACCGTGATCGACTTTGGGAATTTTAGCGCCTCTTCAGGTGGGATACGCGGTGTCGTCTTCAATGATTTGAATCTGGATCGGATCCATAACACTCACCCCGTGACTGGGGATTTCACCGAGCCTGGGCTTTTTGGATTTACGGTATACCTCGACGCCAATGGGAATCGCATCCAGGATGCTGGCGAGATTTCGACGGTGACCGATTCGGATGGGGAGTTCGTCTTTAGCTCCATTCCGGTCGGCAGCTATGACGTGGTGGTCGACTTGCCCGCGCGTTGGGATCCGACTCCAGGAAGCACAGCCATCGACACGGTGCTGGTCCGGGGTGGAGATGTTACCGCCACCAAGAGCTTTTCCCTTTTTACGATTCTTGATGGCGCGATCCGAGGGTTGATCTGGAACGATACCAATCGGAACGGGATTCGGGATTTCAATACGTTGACCGGTACGTTTGTCGATCCAGGCATTGCGGGTTGGACTGTTTTTGTCGATTTGAATCGAAGCGGTGTTTGGGATGCTGGTGAACCGACTACGGTGACGGCAGCGGATGGTCGGTATTTCTTCGGCAATCTCCAGCCTGGAACGTATTTGGTTCAGGAGTTGATCCCGACTGGGTGGGAAGTGGTTCCGACGTTCTCGGACGTCCATTCGGTAACGGTTTTTTCCGGAACCACCTCGGTGGCTCCCGATTTCGCCAATTTCGATTCGGTTGCTTTCTCGCCAGGAACGATCTCTGGGGAGGTGTGGGACGATCTGAATGGTAATGGTGTTCGAGAGGTGGGAGACAATGGTCTTGCGGGATGGACCATCTTCATCGATGCCAATGGCAACGGAGTCTTGGACACCGGCGAGTCGCAGTCGACCACGACGGCCAGCGGCGCGTATTCCTTCAGCAGTGTCAATCCAGGTTCGATCACGCTGAAGGTGATCCAGCAGGCAGCGTGGCGAGCAACCTCACCGCTGTCGGGACTTCGAACGGTCACACTGCGAGGTGGGCAGAATTTGACCGGGATCCAGTTTGGGCAGTACCAATTGAAGGAGGCAGGCATCTCGGGCACCGTCTATGCGGACAAGAACCGCAATGGGGCTCGTGATCCAGGAGAGCCGGGGCTTTCGGGTTTGACGGTTTTTCTCGACAGCAACAACAACGGTTTGCTCGATGCAGGCGAACCGACTCAGGCAACTTCGGTCGATCTTTTTTACACGCCGTCAACGGATGAGGCGGGACGCTACGCATTCACCCATCTTGCCTCGGGCAGCTATCAAGTGCGTGTGATCGTGCCGGATCGATTGAGTGCAACGCCTGCCGATCAATTGGTCCACACGGTCAGTCTCACCCCGGGTCAGTTGGCAACGCAGGTCGACACGGCGGCTGTCTATCGATCTGCCCAGATTCAAGGGATCAAGTACGAAGATCGCAATCGGAATCTGGTTCGAGACGCGGACGAGGGGGCGATAGCGGGAGCGGTGGTTTATATCGATTTGGATCGGGATAACATCCAGGACGATCTGGAGCCGTCGACGACAACAGGAAGCGATGGTTCCTACACCTTCACAGAGATGCAGCCAGGCAGTTACGTCGTCCGATCCCGGCCGGGATCGGGCTATCTGCAATCGTCACCCAATACGGTTGGTGGTACTTTATGGCCAGCCGGAACCAGCAATCCCGCCAGCGGACTGGTATCGCCGCAGTCGATCGAGTTGACTTTGGCTCCAGGTGCAACTCATCGCCAAAACGTATCGATCACGATTCCGGGTACCGGCAGTTTGACCAACATGGTCGATGTCTTCCTGCTGTTTGACGACACAGGAAGCTTCATCAACAACAGCCCGATCGTGCGGGGTGCCTTTCCCGATATCATGACGACGCTGCAGACGTCGCTGCCAGGAACCGACTTTGGGTTTGGCGTCGGCCGTTTTGAGGAGTATGCCAATTTCGCTGCTGAGTATGCTTCGGGTCGGCCTTTCATTCTCAATCAGCCGATAGTGGCTTCTTCGACAACCGGATACACCGCCGCGATTCAAGCGGCGCTCAACCGAACGACTCCGGGCTACGGAGGAGACGGACCGGAAACCGATATCGAGGCGCTCTATCAGTTGGTGACCGGCAGGGGATTTGATGGCAACAACAATGGATCGACGCTGGACAGCGGGCCCGCAGGATTGGCGATCACGCAATTGACTCCTGGGGCCAGCGGAGATGTCCCGCCGTTTGCGTCGTTTGTCGCCGATCCTGCTCAGGGCGTGCTGCCTGCTTCTGGGACGATTGGTGGTGGCGGCTTCCGCTTCGGCTCCCTTCCGATCATTCTTCTGGCAACGGATATCGGTGTCGCATACCAGCCGAAGGGAGAAACGTCGATCGTCGGAGCGGGTGGAGTTTCGGTACCGATGACGGCATTGACGCAGCAATCGCGTCCAACCACCCCTTTCAACAGCGGTGCGGGCATCCAAGAGACCGTTACAGCGTTGAACGCTTTGGGAGCACTGGTGATTGGATTGGGAACCAATCCGCTAGCCACCATCGATCCCAGGCAGCAATTGGAATCGCTCTCCAAGCTGACTGGATCGGTTAATCGTTCAGCGGCCTCCATCGCCAACGGGACTCCTGATCCGATCGATCCCGGAGACCCACTTTACTTCCAGATCGCTTCTGGTTTCGCCACCAGTGTGTCCAACGGGATCGTCCAGGCGATTCAAAATGCGGTCACTACGGTCGCCATCGACATCGAAGTCCGCGCTTCCGATCCGCGGGTGCGTCTGGTCAATCACACCGGCGTTTTGCCTGGTGTCGGATCGGGAATGACCTCCACATTCGATATCGAGATCACAGGAGATGGAAGCCCAAGGCGATTTGATCTGCAGTTTGTGCGAGCGGGAACACAGGTGGTGATCGGCTCTATTCCCGTCGTGGTCGGAACGCCGATCACCGGCGATTACTACCACTACGATGATCTCGAAGATGGCGAATACGAGATTGGCGATGACTTTGGCGATTATGATTCATCGAGCGGTGCCAATCAGGCGCCGAGCTTTGTTCCAGGGGCTGATGTGGTCGTTTCGGAAGATGCTGGGGCTCAGTCTATCACCGCCTGGGCAACATCGATTTCGGCGGGTCCGGTAGGCGAAGCCGGTCAGACGGTGGCGTTCGAATTGACGACCGACACACCTTCCTTGTTTGCGGTCGCACCGACCATCAGTCCTGCAGGAACTTTGGAGTTCACCCCAGCGGTTAATGCCTTCGGTACGGCGATGGTCACGGTGGTCCTGCGCGACAATGGCGGGACAGCCAACGGAGGTGTTGATGTCAGCGCTCCCCATTCGCTGAGGATTGACATCCAGTCGGTCAATGATTTGCCAGTCGTAGTTTCGCCGATTGGCAATCGAACTTACAGTGAATCTTCAGCCAACGACACCATCGACTTGTCGGGGCGGTTCCAGGACATCGAGGATCCGACTCTCACCTACACCGCCGCTTCCAGCAACTCGGATCTGGTTGTTGCTTCGATCGCTTCCGGATCGCTGACGCTTGCCTTTGCACCGCAACGCAATGGAACGGCGACAATCACGGTGACGGCGTCCGACAGCCAAGGGGGGCAGGCGAGTTTTTCGTTCGATCTCCTCGTGCAGAATGCCATTCCAACCCTTTCTGCCACCGGACCTCTCGATGGATACCAAGGGGTGGTGGGTCAAATGCGGCGAGTGCTGTTGACGCCGTCGGATGCCACGGACAATCAGGGGAGGCTTTTCACCTTCGAGATGGATTGGGGTGATGGGACACCGATCGAATCGGTCAATTCGGTGGGGGCCGCGGAAGTGGCGCATGCCTACGATGCCACCGGCGCGAAGCTATCCAAGTTCCGCGTCATCGATCCGGATGGGGCGGCTAGCGCGTGGCAGGAAGTCGCTGGGAGTATTCTTGCTACCGAACTCCAGGGCACGGCGCTTGCCGTTGGAGGAGGAGCACAGAATGATCTCTTCAGTCTGACCCCCGGCGTTTCGCCCAACGTCACCATCCGCCTGAATGGAAGCCTGCTCGGATCCTACGCGCTGGGGGCTGGAGGAGTCGCCTTCTATGGTGCGTCAGGAAGCGACCAACTGCGCATCACCGGGACCGCAGTAGCCGACACCTATCTTCTGAACGATCAACTGCTTCAGTGGCAGGCGGCTACCAACTGGACGGTGCCAGTCAGTATTTCGATGGCCGGAATGGAGCAGTTGCACATCGAATCGCTGGGGGGCAACGACAGTCTTTCCATTGCTGCAGGAGCAGCCTCTTTCGATGGTGGTTTGGGAACCGATTCCCTGGCCAAGAGTTCCGGCATCAACACCTGGACGATTCAGGGGGCCAACACAGGGTTGCTCAACGGAAGGTCGTTCCTCGCGGTGGAGAACCTTTCAGGTGGCGCTGCGGAAGACAGCTTTGCTTTTCAAGCAGCAGGCTCCATTTCCGGAACGGTTCAAGGTGGTGGAGGGATTGACCAGTTCGATTACTCCGCCAAGACAACTCCGGTCTCCATCAATTGGATAACTGGAGCCGCATCCCATGTCCTGATGACTCAGTCGATCGAACGATGGATTGGATCGGCCAGCTCGCTGCTCGATTCGCTGATCGCGCCCAACACGGTGAATTCTTGGCAAGTCACCGATGTCGATACGGTGGCGTTGAATTCAGGTGCCTTGTTTGCCGTGGGGATCGAGAACATCACGGGCGGTAGTTTGAACGATACCTTTGCCTTCCAGGCCAATGGCCGCCTGACCGGCACATTGACTGGCGGTTCGGGGGTCGACGTGGTCGACCTCTCCGCCATCACCACGGGGATCGATTTGCAGTTGGGAACCAATACAGGAGTCGCAGGGGTTGTCGGGAAGCTTCTGTCGGTGGAGCAATTGGTCGCCAACGGGGCCAGCAGCAATCGAATCCTCGGTTCCAACGTTGCAACTCCCTTCTTGATCGATACGGCAGGGAAGATCACGGCGGGCGGGATCGTCGCGTCCAACATCCGGACTATCATCGGCGGAACTTTGGTCGACACATTGACGGGCCCCAACGCCGCGACCACCTGGACCATCAGCGGATCGAACTCTGGTTCCCTGGTGGTAGGTCCCAGCGCGATCGCCTTCAGTGGAATCGAGAATGTGACTGGCGGAACGCTGAACGATCAGTTCCTGTTCACCGCCAGCGGCGTGGTGACTGGTGCTCTGACCGGCGGCACGGGGGTCGACGCGGTGGATCTCTCCGCCATCACCACGGGGATCGATCTGCAGTTAGGGACGAATACGGGAGTCGCAGGGGTTGTCGGGAAGCTTCTGTTGGTGGAACAACTGGTGGCCAACGGGGCCAACAGCAATCGCGTCCTGGGTTCCACCGTAGCGACCTCCTTTGTGATCGACACGGCAGGGAAGGTCACGGCCGGTGGGATCGTCGCGTCCAACATCCGGACGATCGTCGGCGGAACCTTGGCCGACACTTTGACGGGACCCAATGCGGCGACGACCTGGACGATCAGCGGATCGAACTCCGGTTCACTGGTAGTAGGCCCCAGCACGATTGCTTTCAGCGGGGTCCAAAATGTGAATGGCGGAACCCTAAACGATCAGTTCCTGTTTACTGCCAGCGGCGTGGTGACCGGCACCTTGAATGGCAACTCGGGGGTCGACCTAGTCGACCTCTCTGCGATCGTCACAGGGATCGATCTGCAACTGGGGACCAACACGGGAATCGTAGGGGTTGTCGGGAAGCTTGTATTGGCGGAACAGCTGGTGACCAATGGCGCCAACAGCAATCGAGTCCTCGGTTCCAACGTCGCGACCCCCTTTGTGATCGACACGGCAGGGAAGATCACGGCGGGTGGAATCATCGCGACCAACATCCGGACGATTGTTGGTGGAACATTGGTCGATACCTTGGTGGGCCCCAATGCGGCGACAACCTGGACGATCAGCGGATCGAACTCCGGTTCGCTGGTGGTAGGCCCCAGCACGTTTGCTTTCAGTGGGATCGAGAATGTGACTGGCGGAACTTTGAACGATCAGTTCCTGTTTGCTGCCAGCGGCGTGGTAACAGGTACTTTAAACGGCAACTCGGGGGTCGATGGGGTTGACCTAACCGCTATCGCCACCGGGATCGATCTGCAGCTGGGTACCAACACAGGAGTCGCTGGGGTTGCCGGAAAGCTACTGCTGGTGGAGCAGCTAGTTGCCAACGGTGCCAACAGCAATCGACTCCTAGGTTCCAACGTCGCGACTCCCTATGTGATCGACACGGCAGGGAAGATCACGGCGGGTGGAATCATCGCGACCAACATCCGGACGATCGTCGGCGGGACTTTGGTCGATACGTTGACTGGTCCCAATGCGGCGACGACCTGGACGATCAGCGGATCGAATTCCGGTGCGTTAGTGGTAGGCCCCAGCACGATCGCTTTCAGTGGGGTCGAGAATGTGACTGGCGGAACCCTGAATGATCAATTCCTGTTCACGGCCAGTGGCGTGGTGACCGGTACCTTGACTGGTAACTCAGGGGTCGACGCAGTCGACCTGTCGGCTATCGCCACGGGGATCGATCTGCAGTTGGGTACCAACACGGGAGTCGCAGGGGTTGTGGGGAAACTGCTGACGGTGGAGCAGCTAGTGGCCAACGGCGCCAACAGCAATCGACTCCTAGGTTCCAACGTCGCGACTCCCTATGTGATCGACACGGCAGGGAAGATCACGGCGGGTGGAATCATCGCGACCAACATCCGGACGATCGTCGGCGGGACTTTGGTCGATACGTTGACGGGCCCCAATATGGCCGCGACCTGGACGGTAAGTGGGCCGAATGCCGGTTCGATCCAACTGGGAGCGAATGCCATCGCGTTCAGCGGCGTCGAGAATCTGGTTGGCGGGACCGGCGATGATGACTTTACGATCGCACCGACTGGAAGCTTGACTGGTGGTCTGCAAGGAGGATCCGGCACGGGGAGAAACTCTTTGAGTTATGCCGCCTGGAGCACCTCGGTGGTGGTCAATCTGTCGCTGACCACAGCAGGCAATGCGACTGCTATCACGGGAAGCACCTTAGGTATTTCGATCGTCATGGGGGGGCAAGGCAATGACACGATTACTTCCCTCGCCTCACTGTCCAGTGTGCTGGTTGGCAATGGTGGAAACGATCTTCTTACAGGGGGTGCCGGACGCGACATCCTGGTAGGAGGATCGGGCAATGACACGATTCAAGGTGGCGGCAGCGACGACATCCTGATCGGTGGCTGGACCAGCCTGGATGCGTTGCCGAATGCGTGGAGGTCGATCCTAGCGGAATGGCAGTCGACGCGCACCTATGCGCAGCGAACGAACAACATCCTGGGGGTGGGGATTGATCCGCGTTTGAACGGAGAGTTCTATTTGAACCGAAGTGCCGATCTGGTTGCCGATACGGTGTTTGGGGAACTGGGTTCCAGCGATCTAATGACCGGGGGGTTGCAGCAAGATTGGTTCTTTGGGGAGTTGCTTGAGGTGACGGACCTTGCGTCGACGGGGACGGCCCCAGAGCGGCGCGACTGAGCCGGTAAGTGATCGAGCCGGTAAG
>Ga0315902_10010018_pt1 | contig 12581 bp, 9 predicted proteins | sample LakEriMetagenome_9_FD_203523 | JGI IMG/M metagenome (GOLD analysis project Ga0315902, IMG submission 203523) | Freshwater fungal communities from buoy surface, Lake Erie, Ohio, United States - Buoy 12 MA117 | ecosystem: Environmental > Aquatic > Freshwater > Lake > Lake biofilm | place: USA... | reverse complement strand
ACCCTGATGGCAATGTGTGGCAGTTTCTTCAAGGCGATAGTTGGTATACGAATAGCGGTCATCACAGTGGCGGTGTGGTTGGTTGCACCACCGGTGTTTCCAACATGGAAAAGGCATTGAAACTATATGCCGACATTCTGGGTTTTGACAAGGTTGTGTACGATACAACCGGCACGTTTACCGATTGGAGTTCGTTACCTTCCGGAAATCAGAAGTATCGTCGGGTATTGCTTACTCAAGGAAATCAGCCGGGCGGTGGCTTTGCGCGTGTCACGGGTAGAACATCTATCGAGTTGGTGCAGGCACTTGAACGTAAACCGAGTTTTATTTTTGAAGATCGCATCTGGGGCGACACTGGTTTCGCGCACATTGGTTTTGATGTGAAGGGGATGAAAGCTCTTGGCGACGATTTGTCGGTCGCGGGCTATGGATTCACGTGCGATAGCAACAATGCACTGAGCATGGGGAATACGAAGGTTCATTGCACCTACATTCACGATGACGACCGAACACTCATAGAAATGATCGAAGTGTATAAAGTCCCAATCATTGAAAAATGGGGCGTCTTTTTGAATGTGGAGAAGCGTGATCCACTGAAGCCCTTACCCGATTTCATGTTGAAGGCATTGCGTTTCTCCAGAATTAAGGATTGAATTCAGCGCGCCGAACGCTTGCGAAGAATTTTTTCGAACACGGAAGGGACAAAACGCCGCAGCTTGAGCCCTAGCAGTTCTTTTCCTCCTATACCGAATTCAGTTTTGCCGGCCGCCACACCGCGAAGAATTTTTTCAGCGCATTCTGTGGTTGTCATGCCTGTCGCTTGATTGTTGTCCATTTCACCCGTAGCATCACCCTTGTTGTCGAGCGCATGTTTTGAAATATCACTGGCAATGAATCCGGGTGTCAGAAGCGTAATTCGAATGTTGTACTTTTCTACTTCCATACGCATCGAATCGTAATATCCGTGTAATGCGTGTTTTGCGGCGGCATAGCCCGATCGCAGGAAGAACCCCCATTTCCCCATCAGACTCGATGTGATGATGATGTGACCCCCTCCATTTTCCTTCATTCGCAGGGCCACCGCTTTTGAAAGGGCAATGTTGCTGAAGAAATCGATCTCCATCATTTTCCGAACTACTTCCATGTCGGTGTCCAGAGCCTCGGCGCGCTGACTAATGCCACCATTGTTGAAGAGCATATCGACGCATGTGTAGTGAATCTGACAGTGATTAATCGCTTGCTCAACAGATGAAGGTGAAGACAGATCGATAGGCACAATATCTACTTTTTCGGGATATGCACATCCCTTTTTCACCCGATCCAATTCTGCCGCACGCCGCGCCGAAAGAATCAAATGAGCCCCTTGGTGCGATAGCGCATAGGCAAGTGCTTCCCCTATGCCGGAGCTGGCACCGGTGAGCCATATCGTTTTCCCCTGAAAATAATTTTTCAATGCCTTAATTTTAACCTTGATTTTCGACAGCGAATATCGGTTGTGCGCTTTATTCTTTTTGCAGGGGTTAATAATCTATTAACCTTGTGATAACTTGAATGAAGTTGCTTTGTCAAGCGAAAAACGCGCTGTAAAACAAAACGCATGAGCAGGCAAAAAATTCTTTTGGTCGACGATGAACCCGATATTCTCGAGATGATCGGATTTAATCTTGAGCGCGAAGGATATGAAGTGTTAACTGCCGTAAATGGTCGTAAGGCAGTTGAATTAGCCAAAGCTCATCAGCCCGATTTGATATTACTCGATGTGATGATGCCTGAAATGGATGGCATGGAAACATGTCGCGAGTTGCGCGAAGACTCGAAGCTCAACAACGTGATTATTGCATTTCTTACGGCTCGCAATGAAGACTACAGTCAGATTGCAGGATTTGACGCTGGAGCTGATGATTATATTTCCAAACCGATTAAGCCACGCGTACTTGTATCGCGCGTGAAGGCCTTGTTGAGAAGAGGTGTGGCTACAGTAGAGGAAAAAACAGCACAAACGCTATCAGGAATTGTAATAGACAAAGAGCGATATATTGTTCTCAAAGATGGCGTTGAGCTTTCGCTACCCAAAAAAGAGTTTGAATTGCTCGCATTGCTTGCTTCTCAACCCGGTCGGGTGTTTACTCGCGAAAACATTCTGAGTAGCGTGTGGGGAAACGATGTAATTGTGGGCGACCGCACCATCGATGTTCACATCCGTAAACTGCGCGAAAAACTGGGCGACGATTTTTTTAAAACAATCAAAGGCGTAGGGTATAAATTTGAGCCGTGAGTCTCATCACCGTTCGAACACCTCGACAAGTAGCGCTTGCTTCTGCATCGCTCATCACCGGTTTGCTTGCGGTGACTTATTTCCTGGTCGTTTATCTTTTGGAGCGTGAGTTTACATTGTTGCCGCTCGCTATTTTGCTCGTATTAGGATTCGCCATTTCATATGGAATTGTGTTTTATTTCATCGAGCGCTTTCTCTACCACAAAGTGAAGATTATTTATAAAACCATTCACTCGCTCAAGAGTCAGGGTGATGCGCGCCCGAAAATTCAGATGAGTGAGGACGTAATGAACGAAATCAATCGGGAAGTAGCCGATTGGGCGGATGGGAAAATACGGGAGGTAAAGGAATTGAGAAGCGCAGAGAATTATCGCCGTGAATTCATAGGAAACTTGGCCCACGAGCTGAAGACACCGGTGTTCAATGTTCAAGGGTATATTGAAACCTTACTGGAAACAGAATTAACCGACGCCGAGCTGAACCGGAAATTTTTGGAGAAGGCCAACAATGGATGTGAACGTCTCGTGGATCTTTTAAAAGATCTTGATCAGATTGCGAGTATTGAAAGTGGAAACATGCAGCTCGATTGGAGCAAGTTCGATGTCGTGGAATTGATTAAGCAAACGATTGAATTGCTCGAGCAGCCGGCGGCCGATCGAAACATTACACTTCGTTTGGGAAATGCAGCCGAGAAACCCATATTGGTGAATGCGGATCGCAAACGTATACAGCAGGTGATTGTCAATCTTCTCATGAACAGCGTATCATACGGAAAGGAAAATGGCGAAACGCGTATTCGTTTTTACGACATGGACGATAATGTGCTCGTAGAAATTGCAGACGATGGATTGGGCATAGCTATGGAGCACCTCCCCCGATTGTTTGAGCGTTTTTATCGAGTCGACAAAAGTCGCTCGCGCAATGAAGGAGGTTCCGGATTGGGTCTCGCCATTTGCAAGCACATCGTCGATAGTCACAACCAGAGTATTTCGGTGAGAAGTACTGAAGGGGTTGGCAGCACCTTTGCTTTTACATTAAAGAAGGCGTCATAACCCCGCCCAATCAGGCCGAACGAAAAAATTACCCGTCTTCTCGTCACCAATAGTGGTGTGCGGGCCGTGCCCGGAATACACTACGTAATCGTCGGGCAGCATGTACATTTTTGTCTGAATTGAATGCACGAGATCGGCTGCATTGCAGCCGGGTAAATCGACTCTGCCTACACTGCCCTGGAAAAGAACATCGCCCGAGAAAACGACGCGCTCTGCGTGACATACAAAGGCAAGATGCCCGGGGGCATGGCCAGGCACAAAAAGCGTCTCGAATTCAATGGTACCGATGCATATGCGGTCGCCTTCAACAAGGGTTTTCTCGGGCATAACCGTGGGCCGATAAGGAATACCGAACATGAGGCTGGTGGATGCAGCCCGCTCAATAACAGCGATTTCTCCCGCATGGCAATGCATGGCAATGCCGTATTTATTCGCAGTGGCACTATTGCCCAATATATGATCGAGGTGGCAGTGGGTGTTTAGAATGAGCCGTGGCGAAAGTTTTTCGTCAGCGATGTATTCGAAGAGAATCGAATCTTCGCTTTCATCGGTCATACCCGGGTCGATAATAATGGTAGCCCCATCTGCATCCGAAATCACATAGGTGTTTTCCGAAAAGGCGTTGAAGGTAAATTGTGCAATGCGAAGGGGTTTTCTCATGATTTGATTGTAATAATTCCTTGGATTTTGCTGACAAAGGTCGCGTGTTTTTTGAACTCATTAACTCCTATTTTAGCAGTCGCTCTTTCCGAATGGTGAACTTCAGTGTGCATAGATTCTTTGCGGTCATAGTATCGGTCATGCTTACCATGCCGGTAGCATCCCAGTTTTACCAGGGAACGAATATGGAATTCGGGAAGAATCGCATTCAGTACCGCGAGTTCACCTGGTTTTATTACCCTTCGGAAAATTTTGAGGTGTACTATTATATCGGTGGTGAAGAGCTCGCACAATATACTCTCCTGTCGTGTGAGCGAAATCTGAAGGAAATCCAGCAGTTTTTCGATTACACCATCGACGAAAAAATCGAGGTGCTTTCCTATCTCAATCAAAGTGAATTTCGACAGAGTAATTTGGGATTGACCGGCGACGATCAGTTCAATATTGGAGGCGCTGCCAAAATTGTTGGAAGCAAGATGTTTACTTATTATGAGGGGAATCACACCTTGCTGGAGCGCCAGATTCGCGAGAACATTGCTCGTGTAGTGTTCGCACAATTGGTTTACGGAGGCAATTGGAAAGACGTATTGAAGAACTCCACCTTGCTTGCCGTTCCGAAGTGGTTTGAAGAGGGCATAATAGCCTACGCTGCCAATGGAATCTCTTCTGAGAGTAGCACGTTCGTCAAAGACCTCGTGCGTAAAAACAAGTTTAAAAGTTTTAATCAGTTCGATGGAGAAGATGCGCGTCTAGCCGGTGAAACCTTCTGGAATTTTATTGCTGAGGTGTATGGTCAAAATGTAATTCCGAACATACTTTACATGGCGCAGGCAAGCCGAAATGTGGAAAGTGGTTTTTTATATGTGCTGGGTCTTTCTCTCGACCAACTATCAACCGAATATGTGAACTTTTACAAGGAAAAGGCGGCATCTGCGCGCGCCGAGTGGTTGCCTTCGGAAATGAAACTTCCACCAAGTGCTACAGCTGCTGAAATCAAAGAATACAAGCAATCGGAAAGGCAACTGGGCGATTTGAAAATCAAGTATCAGCCGAAATATGAGTATTCACATTTTACGCGATCGCCTGATGGAAAACAGGTGGCCTATGTGACACATGAATTGGGACAATATAGAATCTGGATATACAATACGGAAAACCACAAGCGAAAATGCATACTGAAGCGTGAACCAAAAATGGAACGTATTCCCGACAAGTCCTTTCCGGTTCTCGCATGGCATCCGTCCGGCGAAATGCTGACCTATATATTCGAGAAAAGAGCCAATGCGTGGATTGGAAATTATTCGCTGGCGGATAAGAAACACACTCAAAAGGAGCTCTATCTCATCGAGAAGATTAACTCTATGTGCTACAGTTCCGATGGAAAACGAATGATATTGAGCGCAGTGAATCGAGGGCAAACCGATTTGTATTTGTATCAGGTTATTGGGAATAACTTCGAGCAGTTGACGCGCGACCGATGGGATGATTTGGAGCCATCCTTTATTGATGGGGGGAATCGCGTCCTTTTTCGTTCGAATCGAACGGATGACACCCTTCGAACGGAGGATGCGCCGCTTTCTATTTTGAATAGCTCACACGATATTTTTGTATTCAATCTGGAAAACCGCTCGAAGGTGTTGGAGCGTATTACAGATACTCCGCAAATCGACGAATCACATCCGTACGAATATGGAAGCAAATACTACACGTACTTGTCGGATGAAAATAGTTTCAGAAACCGCTCTATCGCTTACATAGATAGCGCAGTGAGTGCTATTGATACAACCATCCACTATCGATATTTCACAGTAACACGGAAGTTGGGAGCGTTTCAACGCGATGTGCACGATTATGAATTTAGCGTGAAGGACGGATCGTATTTAATGGGATTTCGAAAAGGCAGCATGCCATGGATAGCTCTCGGAAATAGGTCGGGCGATGTATACGATGGTGCCGAGAGTAGTGAGAATGGTAAACGAGAATCCGAATCGATTGGTCTGACAGACCGACTGCGCATTTCGGCGGATACCATCAGCAAGGGTGATATCGATATTGACAACTATTTATTCGAGGACGAGCGCTACGATTACATACTAGAGAAGGAAACCGTGCGCGTGCAAGAAACAGGCAAGCAAGATTTTACGAATGATACTATTGCACCTTTCGTTTTGCCAAGGTCGCGCAACTACAAGCTCAACTTTGCAGCCGATAAGGCCATAGCACAAATGAGCAATAATTTTTTCAATCCCATTTATCAGAATTTTACTGGTTCGTCGCCCAATAGTATTTCTCCTGGTCTTTCCGGATTCACACAGTTTGGTGTTTCCGATTTATTTGAAGATTATCGGGTAGTGGGAGGATTCCGAGCCAATTGGGGATTGGATAATGCTGAATATGGAATCAGTTTCGAGCGTTTGCAGGACAGATGGGATAGAAAAATAATTTTCTCGCGTCAGTCGCAGCGTGTACAGCAGGGAATCGACATCATTCGCTTAGAGAGCAACGATGTTGCTTACTCGGTGAAATATCCTTTTAGTGAAGTTAGTTCAGTTCGAATAAGGGGTGACTTTAGAGTTGATAAGGGGGTACGCCAGTCGAACGATTTAATCAGCCTTGAATCCGAGAATATTACTGAAACGAACCTGGCACTCAAGATTGAGTACGTCTTCGACAATACTATTTCGAAGGGACTTAATTTGTACAACGGTACCCGCGCAAAGGCGTGGGTGGAACGCTATCAGCAACCCAACATCAACCGAAAGACGGACATCAACATCATTGGTTTTGATATGCGACATTATGAGCCGCTGCATCGCAACTTTATTGCCGCATTCCGCTTGGCCGGAACAAGTTCATTCGGTGCTCAGAAGGTCATCAACTATTTTGGGGGTGTCGACAATTGGCTATTTCAGCGTGTCGATAATTCAACTCCTATAAACCCCGATGAGCCCTATCGCTTTCAATCGTTCGTTGGTCCTGTGCGTGGTTTTTGGGTAAATGCACGTAACGGAAATTCTGCTGTGGTTGCCAACGCGGAGCTACGGCTTCCCGTCTTTAAGTATTTTGCTAAAAACCCCATCAAGAGCGATTTTCTCGAGAACTTTCAGGTGGTTACTTTCTTCGATGCAGGAAGTGCTTGGACCGGATGGAATCCATATTCCGATGATAACTTATTCAACAGAACGGATGCAGTGCAAGTTCCTGTCAGTGTAACTATAACCAATAATCGCGAGCCGGTTATTTATGGATATGGTTTTGGACTTCACTCGCGACTGCTGGGTTATTTTGTAAGGGCCGATTGGGCGTGGGGAGTCGACGATGGTCGAGTACTCGATCGTGTTTTCTATCTATCCCTCAATATGGATTTCTGATATTACTGGTTGTATACAACCTGCATCACGGTTTGGCCTACAGCTGTGAGCGTGCTCTTATCGATGATGCTCATGTTGTCGTTGTGTGTGTGGTGATAGGAGCCAAACACATAACCACCCAGGCCCATAGCCATAACTTGCGGTTTCGTATCGATAATATCTACACACCGAATTCCTCCTTTAGAGACAAACACATGGTCATCTGTAACTCCTTCAATTTCGTCTGTACCAAATACACTTGAATAACCCAGTTTGGATGCGGTGTTCCATAGGAGGTTCACTACATCACCCGAATTCATCATTGAAAATTTCTCCTTGTTGAAAGTGGCGTTTTCTGCACCTACCATATCGAGTAGTATCCCGAATCGGGCATTGTAGTTTTCGACATGTTTCTTCTTAGCCCAGTACTGCGAACCAAGGCACCAACTGGTTGTGAAGCCTTCATTGAGCACATCGTTCGAGCTTTCTGCAAACTCTGCTGTCCCTAAATCTTCGGCGTCAAAAAACACTAGATCGATGCCGACTTGCGTAGGCGAACTTCCAAGGTGACGTGCAATTTCGAGCAACACCCCTACACCGCTACCCCCATCGTTTGCGCCATCAATGGGTTTCTTCCACAAGTTAGAATCTTTGTCTTTATCGCCATAGGGCCTGCTATCCCAGTGAGCACAGAGCATAATGCGGTTGGATTTGTCTGAACCGAAAGATGCGATGATGTTGCGCACCGGAATTGTTGCGCCATCAAACTTTTTGAGTGTAGTCGTTTGTTCGGTTATGGTTGCCCCACGGGATTTGAGTTGAGCAACCATCCAATCGCCGCAGGCTTTATGCGCAGCGGTGCCGGGTACGCGCGGACCGAATGCTACTTGCTTTTCAATGAAGAAGTATGCACTATCGGCTTGGAAAATCGGCGCTGTTATTTCTTTTTTTTCAGACGTTGGCTTGGGACCCGGCTTAGATGGTTTTTTCTCGCCGGTGCAACCTATGTATACCGTGCCACCAAGGAAGATTGCGATGAGTACAATGGCACCGATTTGTTTTGCTTTCATGGGTTGAGTGGGCTTAGCCTTCGTAGGTCCAGCTGGTTCCTTCTTTGGAGTCTTTAATTTTTACTTGAATGGCAGCAAGCGAATCGCGAAGCTTATCAGATGCTGCATAGTCTTTATTGGCCTTCGCTTCGTTGCGCAAATTTAGAATTACCTCCATCAGCGATTGGCTGAGTTTTGAATTGTCGCTTCCGCCATCTTCATTACTTAGTCCAAGAATATCGAAGAAGAACGAATGAAAGGTGCTTTTTAAAACAGCCAGATCCTCGCTTGTAAGCGTTATGCTTCCTTCTTTCATGGAGTTAATTACCCGCACACCATCGAATAAATGTGAGATTACAATGGGTGTGTTGAAGTCGTCGTTCATGGCATCGACGCACTCTTTTCGCCATGCGGTAGTATCGAAATTGGATTGATTGGATGCAACGAGTTGATCAACGATTTTCAAAGCAGCACACATGCGCTTATAACCTTTCTCGGCTGCCTGCAGTGCCTCGTTGCTGAAGTCGAGTGTGCTTGCATAATGGCCCATGAGAAAGAAGAAACGCACCGTCATTGCACTGTAGCCTTTGTCGAGTAACTTGTGATTACCGGTTATCAGTTCGTCAGGGGTGAATCCATTGCCCTCGCTCTTGGCCATCTTGCGGCCATTCACGGTCAGCATGTTGCCATGCATCCAATAGCGCACAGGCTCATGGCCTGTTGCACCCACGTTCTGAGCAATTTCACATTCGTGGTGCGGAAATTTCAGGTCCATTCCTCCGCCGTGAATGTCGAACGATTTACCAAGATATTTTGTACTCATTACTGAGCATTCGATGTGCCATCCGGGAAAGCCAATTCCCCACGGAGAATTCCACTTCATCAAATGGCTATCGTCGGCCTTCTTCCACAATGCAAAGTCGAGAGAGTCGCGTTTCTCATCTTGTCCGTCGAGTTCGCGCGTGTTGGTATATAACTCATCGATGATGCGGCCCGATAACTTTCCGTATGGATATTTTTCGTTGAACTTTCTAACATCGAAATACACAGAGCCATTGCTTGCATAAGCATAACCATTGGCAATGATGTCTTGAATCATTTCGATTTGTTCTATAATATGCCCTGTAGCGGTAGGTTCGATGGAAGGATTCAAAATGTTGAAAATACGCATCACATCGTGAAAGCCATTGGTGTATTTCTGTACTACTTCCATAGGCTCCAGATTTTCGAGTTTCGCTTTTTTAGCAATTTTATCTTCACCATCGTCTGAATCTCCGGTAAGATGCCCCACATCAGTAATGTTCCGCACATAGCGAACTTTGTAGCCCAGAAAAACCAAATAGCGATATACTACGTCGAACGTCATAAAGGTGCGCACATTTCCTAAATGCACGTCGCTATATACCGTTGGCCCGCACACGTATAATCCCACATGGCCCGGCGTTATGGGCACAAAGCGCTCTTTCTCTCTATTAATGCTGTTGTAAATCTGAAGATTCTGTTCCATGTTGCAAAGTAAATAGCTTATGATGCGCAAATGCATAAAAAACCACCGCAATTGTAAGCGGTGGCTATTTCAAATATTCTCTATAAGGGACCTCGCACGTAGCTTCTCGCCCTCGGCACCTCCCCATTAGGCCGGTGTTTCAATGGATGCTTTTTTTTTACCAATCTCCAGCAGCATGGTGGCGCAAAGTTTTTCGGTATCGAATTCGCTTTTCCAACCCCAATCGGAGCGCGCTGCATGGTCGTCGATACTCGCCGGCCACGAGTCTGCAATGGCCTGACGGAAATCGGGCGCATAGGAAATTGAGAACGTGGGTATGGATTGTTGAATAATGGTTGCCAGTTGCGCAGGAGTAAAGCTGCAGCCGGCAATGTTGTAACCACCGTGCTCGCGTATGGATTCAGCGGGTGCTTCCATGATGTTGATGGTGGCACGTATCGCATCTTCCATCATCATCATTGGCAGTTCAGAGTCTTCTTTTAAAAAGCAGGTGTAACAGCCTTGCTCAATGGCTTTGTAGAAAATATCGACCGCATAGTCTGTGGTGCCTCCCCCCGGCTCAGAGCGATAACCGATAAGTCCGGGATAACGGATGCTACGAACATCTACGCCATAACGTTCTCGGTAGTAAGCACACCAGCGCTCCCCCGCCAATTTCGATATTCCATAGACGGTCGTCGGCTCCATAGTGGTATGCTGAGGCGTGAGGTGACGCGGAGTGGATGGACCAAAAACGGCGATGGAACTTGGCCAAAATAGTTGGGTAATCTTTTTTTCACGCGCTAAATCGAGCACATTGAAAAGCCCTTCCATGTTTAAGCGCCATGCGAATTCAGGGTTCTTTTCTGCAGTTGCCGAAAGCAATGCGGCAAGCAAATAAACTTCCCCAACGTTATGACGTTCGATGGTGTTGGCAAGTGCCTGCTTGTCTAGCACATCCAGAATTTCGTAAGGACCACTCAATAAATCAGGCTCAGTGGTGGGGCGAATATCGGATGCTATGACAGCCTCATTTCCCCATTTTTTTCTCAATGCAAGTGTCAGTTCAATACCTATTTGTCCCGACGCGCCAATTATAAGTATACTCGATTTCATAAGTTAAACAGTGTCATTAACTGTAGGATAGCAAATGTATAAAACACCCGAGTGGATGTCTCTGTGCAACCTCGTTTTTCCATTCTGTGTCTTTACACTATCATTGTCGCCGTCGAAACCTGCAACCATCGACCCACTGTATGACTTCTACCGGACCCGAGAATACCCTCACACACGCTGAGTTCCAGCAGGCGTTTAGTGAATGGTATAGGCCTGTGCGTAATTTTATATACTATCGTTGCGGTGACCTTGAATTGGCAGAGGACCTCGCACAAGATTCATTCGTGAAACTTTGGGAAAACAGGCACCGTCTGGAGCGGTCGACCCTTAAGGCGTATCTCTATAAAATCGCACAGAATCAAACCATCAATTATCAGAAAAGGCAGCAGCTGTTTTACCGTTTTCAAAAACAATTGGGAGTGGATCGTGATTTTGATTCACCGGAGAAATTGGTGGAAATGAATGAATACGAATTGCGCCTGCAACAAGTGATAGCCATGCTGCCCGACGGCGGTCGCGAAGTGTTTCTGATGAATCGGTTGGAAGATTTAACCTATCAGGAAATTGCAGACCGGCTCGGGTTGTCGGTGAAAGCCATTGAAAAGCGTATGAGTAAGGTGCTCCAGATTTTTCGCGATCAGCTGGGAACAGAAATCTGATAGCTATGCGCCAAGTAATCGTTTTATTCATTTTGCTACTATTCATACATGAATTAGCGGCTCAGGTTCTCGTTACGGAGAACATTGAAAATGAACGTATCTCCAATGTTCTCAATGATTGGGTTTCGAAATATGATGCAGATTTTGCTTTCGATAGTTACGAGTTGGCGCGGTATCGGTTCAAGGGTACGTTGAACAGTGTTCCTTTAGAGGATGCGTTAGATCAATTATTAGCACGAACACCATTCGATTATCGTCAACTCAACGCGACCTACATTATTTATCCAAAACCAAGTTCAAAAGAGAATACCTCGGAGAGAAGCGCGGTCAAACGGCAATTGTCGGGAAGAGTAATCGATCGGCTAAGCGGGGAGCCGTTGCCTTTTGCTTCCATAGGCGCTGTGAAATCGGGTGTAGGAAACGCCACCGATACTGAGGGAAGATTTTATCTGTTTAACGAAGGCGGCGAAACAAACGACACACTCGTCATTGCTTATCTTGGATATCAATTGTTTCGATGGGGGTTCGACTGGGATGCACTTCCTTCGTCGTGTACGTTCGAACTCGTTTCTTCTGAGTCCATGTTACCGGATGTTGAAATTCAGGCACAATCGCTGAAGGCCATTCAGCAGGAAACACCGCCCGGTGTTTTCACCATTCATCCCAATTCATCCGGCCTTCGGGTGGGTGCAGGAGAATCGGATGTGTTTCGACTGGCTCAATTTGCTCCGGGCATCAGTGGCGTTCAAGAAAATAGCAACGGCTTGTTTATTCGAGGCAGCTCATCGGGTCAAAGTCAGCTATTGATGGATGGCTTCAACATTTATCATCAAGATCATTTTTTTGGCATGTTCTCTTCTGTCAATGCATATGCAGTTAAGTCCATGCGAGTCAACAAGGTGTTCAATGAACCATCGCAAGGTGGACGTGCGGC
>Ga0315902_10010016_pt1 | contig 12582 bp, 10 predicted proteins | sample LakEriMetagenome_9_FD_203523 | JGI IMG/M metagenome (GOLD analysis project Ga0315902, IMG submission 203523) | Freshwater fungal communities from buoy surface, Lake Erie, Ohio, United States - Buoy 12 MA117 | ecosystem: Environmental > Aquatic > Freshwater > Lake > Lake biofilm | place: USA... | reverse complement strand
GGAAGGGGGCCTTCTTTGCAATGCCTCCGAAGTCGGTGAAGGCGAGCGTGGGCGAGGTCTGGCGCAGATGACCGGCCATCGCGAAGAGCGCGGCGATGCTGAGTCCGTGGCCGAGCATGAGCATCGCGGCACCGGAGAGGCCGACAGCATTTCCGGCGGCGATGCCGAGGAAGACGTAGCCCATGTGCATCACGGACGAATAGCCGAGCATCGTGTCGAGGCGCTTCTGCGCGATGGTGACGAGGCCGATGTAGAGGATGTTCAGCACCAGCAAAATCAGGAGCAGGTGCGCCCATTCCTTCGCGCCCTCGGGGAGCAGCGGGACGGCGACGCGCATCAGTCCGTAGAGACCGAACTTTTTCAGCACGCCCGCGTGCAGCATCGCGGCAGGAGTCGGCGCGCTGGCGTATGCGCCGGGTGCCCACGAGTGGAATGGGACGAGCGAGATGAGCACGCCGAAGCCGATGAGCAACCAGATGTAGATTCCGCCCTGCGCGGCTGCGGGGATGAGGCCGGGCGTCTTTGCCATCACGATCATGTCGAACGTGCGTTGGCCGTGGAGCAGCGCGGTGTTTTGCGCGAGGTAGAGCTTCGCGAGGCCGACGAGCAGGATGATGCTGCCGGTGGCGAGATAGATCGTGATGCGCCACGCGGCTGCGTGCCGCTGGCCGTGGCCCCAGATTCCGATGAGCAGGAATGTGGGGATGAGCGCGAGTTCGTGGAAGGCGTAGAAGAAGAAAAGGTCGAACGATGCAAACGCGCCCGCTGCGCCTGCGCTGATGAGCAGGACGCACGCGTAGAATAGCCCTTCGCGCTTCTCGATGCGCGGCGAGACTTGGACTGCGGCGACGGTGACGAGCGCGGTGAGCAGGAGCATCACGAGGCTGAGGCCGTCCGCGCCGAGGCGCAGGCTGAGGCCCCACTCGGGCGCGACATTCCAACTGCTGCCAAACTGCACGCCGCCGACCTCGCGGTTGTAGCCGAACACGGCGAACAGCGTGAGCGCGAGCTGTGCCCATGCGGCGAGCTGCGCACTCTTGCGTGCGGGCGCACCGAGCATGATCGCGAGCGCGTTCACGATGGGCAGCAGGATAATCAGCGAGAGAACGGTCATTTATTCCTTCGAGGTAAAATGGACGACGGCTCCGACGACGGCCGCGACGCCGAGGCCGATGAGCACCATGAAAAGCCAGTTCGGTGTCACGCTCATCGGAAAATGAGAAACCAGATCAGCCCCACGACGCCGAGGCCGAAGATGAACGCGTAGGCCTGGACATTGCCGACCTGGAAAAGGCGGAGCGCGTAGCCGAGCCCGAGCGTAAGCCCGCCGACTGCGCGCACGACGGTCAGCACGATGGCGTCCACGCCCGCGGCGATGAATGCGAGCACGTCCTGCGTACCTGCGACGATCGCGCCGTAGATTTCATCGAAGTAAAACTTGTTGCGGAAGAGCGGCAGCGTGAGCGGCTCCTTTTCCGCGCCAGCGTAGAGCATCCACGCGACGCCGGTGCCCGTGAGGAATGCGAGGATCGCGAGCGTCGGCACGATTTTCGGGGCGTCACCGTGCTCGACTCCGAACCAGTGAGGCACCGCGCCATAGGCCGCGAAGATCGAGAGGAAGGCGAGGATGACGAGCGGCCATGTCATACGGCGCGGGCAGTCGTGACCGTGGTGCGCGGCCTCGCTGCGCGGCTTGCCGAAGAAGGCGACGGCGAAGAGGCGCGTCATGTAGAACGCGGTGAGGAATGCGGTCGCGAGGCCGATGCCGAAGAGCGCCTTATTATGGGCGAATGCCGCGAGGAGGATCGCATCCTTCGAGAAGAAACCGGCCAGGCCGGGACAACCTGTGAGAGCAAGCGTGCCGAGGGCGAACGTCGCAGTCGTGATGCGCATCGTCTTCGAGAGGCCTCCCATTTTCCAGATGTCCTGCTCGTGGTGCAGCGCGTGGATGACCGCGCCTGCGCCGAGGAAGAGCAGCGCCTTGAAGAATGCGTGCGTCCACAGATGGAACATCGCCGCGCCGCCTTCGACGTCCGGCGCGAGGCCCGCAGCCATGACCATGTAGCCGAGTTGCGAGAGCGTGGAGTAGGCGAGGACGCGCTTGATGTCGTCCTGCTGCGTGGCCATGAGCGCGGCGAGGATGCTCGTGATTGCCCCGACCCACGCGATGACCATCCCGGCAACAGGCGACAACTCGATCAGGAATGCGAGACGCGCGAGCATGTACACACCCGCAGCGACCATCGTCGCGGCGTGGATGAGCGCGGAGACGGGCGTCGGGCCTTCCATCGCATCGGGCAACCATGTGTGGAGCGGGAATTGCGCGCTCTTTCCAATCGCGCCGCAGAAAACGAGGAGCACCGCCGCACCGAGGAAATACGGGTTCTGCGCGAGCACGGCCTTTTGGTCTTCGAGGCCGTCGAAGGTGACGGTGCCCGCGGTCGCCCACAGCATGAGGATGCCGAGCATGAAACCAAAGTCGCCAAGGCGGTTCATGATGAACGCCTTATTCGCGGCCTTGCCTGCGGCGTCGCGCGTGAACCAGTGGCCGATGAGCAGGTAGCTGCTCACGCCGACGAGTTCCCAGAAGATGAACATCATCGCAAAATTGTCCGCGAGCACGATGCCGAGCATCGAGAACATAAAGAGCGAGAGGTGGCCGAAGAAGCGCGCCTTCGACTCGTCGTGCTCCATGTAAACCGTGCTGTAAAGATGCACGAGGAAGCCGATGCCGGTGACGACGAGCAGCATCGTCTTCGCGAGCTGATCGAGCTTTACCCCGAGCGGGATTTGCAGGGCCTTGCCGAAATCAATCCATTGCACCGCGCTGTGGACTTCCGGCAGCGACCACGCGCAAAGCGCGGCGACGAGACCGAACAGTGCCGACAGCGTGCTGATGGTCGCGCTGACGCCGTGATTTTTCCGCGTGGCGACGAGGATCAGCACCGCTGCGATGAGCGGATTCAGGAGGATGAACCAGGGAAATAGTTTGGCGGTGTCCATCCGGCGCTAGAATTTCAGCGAGGCGATGTCCTCGACGTGCGTGGTCTGCCGCGCGCGGAAAAGCGCGACGATGATGGCGAGGCCGACCGCGACCTCGGCGGCGGCGACGGTGATGATGAAAAACACGAGCACCTGCGCGTTGAAATTCGGCAGGCCCTCATTCGGGGTGCCGGGAGCGCCGACGTTGAACCGGCTGAACGCGACGAGCGAGAGGTTCGCGGCGTTCAGCATGAGCTCGAGGCACATGAAAATCGTGATGATGTTCCGGCGTAACAGCACACCCGCGAAGCCGATCGCGAAGAGCAGTCCGCTGACGAGCAGGTAGTGGTTGAGAGTGATGGTCATTTCAGTTCGCGCTTCGAGATGACGATGACGCCGATGGTGGCGACGAGGATGAGCACGCCGACGATTTGCAGCGGCAGCACATGCTGCGAAAACATCGCGTCGCCGACTTTTTGGATGTCGTTCAGCGTTTCGCCCGGCGGGAGTTTCAACGTAGGGAACGGCTGATTGCCTTTCGGGAATTTGGCGAGGACGCCGAAGACCTGCGCGGCAAAAACGAGCGCCACGAGCGCGCCGCCGCCGACTGCGAGTTTGTTGAATTTGCGCCGCTGCTCCTCCTTCAAATCAAGCAGCATGATGATGAACAGGAACAGCACCATCACCGCGCCGGCATAGACGACGACCTGCACACTCGCGATGAGGTAGGCATCGAGCCCGACATACAGCGCGGCGAGGCAGAGGAAGCTGACGACGAGGCTCAGCGCGGATGCGACGGGATTGCGGTTCACGACGACGCTCACGCCGAAGGCGAGCATCAGGAAAGCGAAGAGGCCGAAGAGGAGCGGGTTCATCGGCTACTTTTCCGGATTCCACTTGTGCACGAGCCCCTTGAACACGCCGCCCAGCTCGTAGAGTTTCTTTTTGTCGTGGACCATCTCGCCGCGCGTGATGCCGGTGATGGCGTAGTCTTTCCGCAGGTAAATCGCCTGCTCGGGGCAGACTTCCTCGCACATGCCGCAGTAGATGCAGCGGATCATGTCGATCTTGAATTCGCCCGGACGCTTCTCGACTTTCTCGAAACGTTCGCCAGCGGGAATTTCCTCCGGCGTGATTGTTATGGCGCGCGGCGGGCAGATGAATTCGCAGAGCTGGCAGGCGACGCAGCGCTCGCGGTCGTGGTCGTCCTTCACGAGCGTGGGCGCGCCGCGGTAATACTCGGGCAGCTCGGCATCCCACTTTTCCTCGGGATACTGCATCGTCACCTTCGTCTCGCCGGTGAGCATTTTCTTGAAATGCCCGAGCGTGATTTTCATCCCGCTGATGATGCTCGGCAGGTAGGCCTTTTCCTTCAGGGTCAGCGCGGGACGTGGGACGACGTAGGCCATGTTCAGAAAGAGGATGAAGCAGGAAGGCAGGAAGGCAGGAGTAGGCGCGGCTCGCCCATGTTCCTTTCCTGACTTCTTGGTTTCCTGCTTAGTTTCATTTGCTGGTAAAGGCGATGATCGCCGCGGTGAGAATGATGTTCGCGAGCGCGATTTCGAAAAGATAGAGCCACCCGAGCTTCATGACCTGGTCGAAGCGGAAACGCGGCAGCGTCCAGCGCACCCAGATGAAGCACACGAGCAGCGCGGCGACTTTGCCGAAGAAGCACGTGATATTGATGAAGCCAAGAATCCAGTGCGGAAGATGCTGTAGGATTTCGAGACCGCCGTTGCCGTTACCATCAGGGATGCCGGGCATGTGCCATCCACCGAGGAAAAAGACGACGACGAGTGAGCTGCCGACGATCATCGCGGTGTATTCGCCGAGGAAGAACAGCGCGAATTTCATCGAGCTGTATTCGGTGTGGTAGCCGGAGACGAGTTCGGACTCGGACTCAGGCATATCGAACGGCAGACGGTTCGTCTCGGCGAAGACCGAGATGGCGAAAATGATGAAGCTGATGCCGAAGGGGATGAGCAGCAGCCAGCTTTGCAGGCTGAGTCCATTGCCCCAGAGCGGCAGGAGCGTCCAGCCGTTGTCGGCCTGATTTTGCACGATGTGCGACATCTGCATCGTCCCCTGCGCCATGAGCACGGGGATAATGGACATGCCCATCGAAAGCTCATACGCGATCATCTGCGAGCTGCTGCGGATGCCGCCGAGGAAAGGATACTTCGAGTTCGACGCCCAGCCCGCGATGACGATCGCATAGACGCCGACTCCGGTGACGGCGAAGACGCCGAGCACGCTCACATTGATATCCGCGATGACCATTTTCTCCCCGAAAAGCGTGCTGCCAAATGGCACGAACGCGAGCGACACGAGCGGGAGCATCGCGAGACACGGCGCGAGCCAGAAATAGAATTTCTTCACCCCACCGGGCGTGAAATCTTCCTTCAGGATGAACTTCACCGCGTCCGCGATCGGCTGTCCGAGGCCGCCGAGGAAAAGCTGCAAGTCCTTCTTGAAGCCGAGCAGCGTCGTCGGGAAGCCGGTGCGGTTCGGACCCACGCGATCCTGGATGGCGGCGCTCACGCGACGCTCGGCATACACGGTGTAGCTCACCATCGGCAGCACGACGCAGAAAATGACGAACACCGCCTTTGCGACGGACCACGCGAGCATTGCCCAAGGGATGGAGTCGAGGAAAGGCATCGGTTACAGTGTCGGAAGTGTCGGCGGAACGACGTGGCCCGCAGTCGGCGGGAGTTCTCGGTTGTCCAAGTCCACGCCGAGGTCGCCGATGCGGCTGAGCGTGAGTCCCGCAAGCGTCAGCGTCGCGGAAGCCATTGCCTTGAAGACGTCCTCGATGCTGTGCAGCCCGTTCGAGCCGCTGACGGCGAAAATCAGATCGCGCAGAATCTCCCAATCGTCGCGAGCGGAACCGGGCGCGGTCACCGCCTTATTCAAGCGCTGAATGCGGTTCTTGAGATTGATCATCGAGCCGCGCTTCTCGCACCACGCGCTCGACGGGAGGACGAAGTGGGCCTTGTCCGTTGTGGCGTTGGGCAAAATGTCCATCGCGACGAGCGCATCGAGCTTCGCGAGATCATCGGCGGTGAGTCCGGCATTCGTCGCGTCTTCGCCGAGGACGAGCAGCGCGGTGATGCTGCCGCTGCGGATGCCGCTCGCGATTTCAGCGAGCTTGCCAGTTGCGACGCTGAGCAGCTTCGCGCCGGTCGTGTTCGGATTGCGATCCGCGGCGATGAGCATGCCGTCGGCCTCGCCGGTGCGCGGGAGGATGTCCACGACGCTCGCCTTCAGCGCGGAGGCGAGGCGACTCACGAGGAAGAGTTCCTCGTTCGTGGCGCGCCCGCTCGCGAGGATGGCGACCTTGCCTGAATTCTTCTTCAGCGCCTCGGCGGCGAGATTGATCGCCTGCTGCCAGCCGGGCTTCGTTTCGCCGAATTGCGGGCGCACTTGCGGCGCGGTGAGACGCTTCTCGTCGGCGACGAATTTGAAATTCAGCCGGTGCGAATCCGGCAGCCACGGGCCGTTCACGGAGTCGTTGTCGCGCGGCGTGATGCGGTAAATGCGGTTTTCGCGCGTGCCGATGGTGATATTGCTGCCCGTGCCGCAATTCACGTCAATCGTCGGCGTTTCCTTGAGGAACCACACGCGCATCTTGAAGCGGAAATCCGTCGAGGTCAGCGCGCCGACCGGGCAGATGTCCACGGTGTTCAGCGAGTAGTTGTGGTCGAGCTTGCGGTCGGGGTGGCACGCGATGCTGTTGAACGATCCGCGATCCACGATGCCGAGGACGTCATCATTCGCGACCTCTTTCATGAAGCGGATGCAGCGCGTGCAGAGAATGCAGCGCTCGGCGTCGAGCGTGACACGCGGCCCGAGTTCGACGGACTTCGGCTTCTTCACCTTGCGCTCGAGGAAACGCGAATTCGCGTTGCCGTGCTCGACGGAAAATTCCTGCAGCTTGCACTCGCCCGCCTGGTCGCAGATGGGGCAGTCGAGCGGATGATTGATGAGCAGGAACTCCATCACGCCCTTGCGGCACTCCTGCACCATCGGCGAATTCGTGCGCACGCCCATGCCCTCGCTCACGTCCTGCGCGCAGGAAATCTGCGGCCGCGGAATCCACGCAATCTCCGGTTTTCCATCCGCGCCGACGACAGGCTTGCGATCCGGAGTCATCTTCGGCGTCCCCATTTCGATGAGGCACATGCGGCAATTGCCGGGGGAGGAAAGCTTCGGGTGGTAGCAGTAGTGCGGGACGAGCTTCTGCGCTTGCTTGCACGCCTCGATGACGCGCGTGCCCTTCGGGAACTGCATCCAGACGCCGTCGATCTGGACGTTGACCATCTGCACGGGAGTGGCTGTCGCGGCGCTCATTTTTTGAAGCAGGAAGCCAGGAAACCAGGAACTCGGCGAAGACGTGATGAAACAAGAAGGCAGAAACTTCGGCAGGCAGAACCCTCTGACTGCAATCCGAATTTTCCTAGCTTCATGGTTTCCTGCTTCAACATGATCTTATGCCTCTAAATCGAGCGGGCGTCTCGCGCCGGTGAATTCCCGGCCGATGCGTTTGATATCGAGTGTGGGTTTGGCAAAATTCAGCAGCAGGCCGCACTGAATGCCCGCTGCCTTGAGGTAGGAACGCACGATGGCGAAATGAACCTTTTCGAACTCAGCGATTGCTTTCAGTTCTACCACGACAGTGGACTCGACAAGAAAATCCAACCTGTGCTCACCGACCAAGTGCTCATGGTAAAGTATCGCGAGAGGTTTCTGTCGTTCGTAACGAATTCCACTCGCAGTGAATTCGATCGCCAGCGCCTCCTCATAGATGGATTCAAGAAACCCCGGCCCCAATTCGCGATGAACGCGAATCGCCGCACCGAGAATTTTCTCCGTCAGCGGATCCTCCAAATTTCCTGAATTCATGGCTTCCTGCTTCATCACCTTGACGCGGCCTCCGCCATGACTTCCTGCGAGTTGCCGCGCGGCGCATCCACGGCGGCGACTTTCGCATTTTTCTCCAGCTCTTCCGCATTGTATTCCGGCGGCATCGGCGGCGGGAGCGGCTTCACGGATTTCGCGGCAAATTCCTCGGGGAACTTCGCGAGGAAACTTTGCACGGGCCACGAGCAGGCTTCGCCGAATGCGCAGATCGTCTTCCCGGCGATGTTGTCGGCCACGTTTTTCAAAGTGGCGGGATCCTTCTCGGTGCCGCCGCCAGCGACGATGCGATCGGTAATCTTGCGCATCCACTGCGCGCCTTCGCGGCACGGCGTGCACTGGCCGCAGCTCTCGTGCGCGTAGAATTCGTTCAGATTGTTCAGGCTCTCGACCATGTTGCGAGAGTCGTCCATGACCATCACGCCGCCGCTGCCGGCCATCGAGCCACAAGCTGCGAGCGTGTCGAAATCGAGCGGGATGTCGTCCACGCCGAGTTCGCGATCCTTGAGTTTGAAACGCTCGCCGAAGCGCAGCACTTTTGCCGACGAACCGCCGGGGATGACCGCCTTGAATTTGCGTCCGGGCTTCGGTCCCCCGCACACGTCGTTCAGCAGTTCGCCGAACGTCATGCTACCAACTTCGATCTCGTAGTAGCCCGGCTTCTGCACGTCGCCGCTCACGCACACGATGCGCGTGCCGGTGTTGTTCGGCTTGCCGAGCTTCGCGTATTCCGCGCCGCCTCCGAGCGCGAGGATGTGCTTCACGTCGCAGAGCGTCTCGACGTTGTTCACGATGGTCGGGCACTGGTAGAGGCCGAGCACGGCGGGGAAATACGGCGGCTTGATGCGCGGATATGCGCGCTTGCCTTCAAGCGATTCGATGAGGCCGGTCTCCTCGCCGCAGATGTAAGCTCCCGCGCCGCGATGCACGTAAATCTCGCAGTCGAATCCGCTGCCGAGCACATTTTTCCCGAGGAAATTTTTCACCCGCGCCTCGGCCAGCGCCTTTTCCAAAATGATCGCGCCCTCGGGGAATTCGCCGCGGATGTAGATATACGCGAGCTTAGCGCCGACCGCGTAGCACGAGATGACCATGCCCTCAATGAGCTGATGCGGATCCTGATGGATGATGTAGCGGTCCTTGAAAGTGCCCGGCTCGGACTCGTCCGCGTTGCAGATGAGATACACAGGCTTTTTCTCGTCGGGCTTGATGAACCCCCACTTCACGCCGCACGGGAATCCCGCGCCGCCGCGTCCGCGCAGGCCGGACTTCTTCACCTCGTCCACGATTTCCGTGCGCTTCATCGTGAGCGCCTTCTTGAGCTGCTCGTAGCCGCCATTGCGGATGTAGCACTCGATGTCCGGCGTGTAGCCCGCGACATCGATGTTTTTGAAAACGATCCGCTTCTCACGCGGGTGCGCCGGCTTCACCTTTGGCAGCGTCGCGTCGCTTGTGTTCACGCGCAGAAGCTCCGCCGCTTTTTCCAACGAGATGCTTTCCTTAAAATTGTCATTCACCATCGCGACCGGCGCGGTGCCGCAGCTCGCAAGGCACTCGACGAATTCCATCGAAAATTCCCCATCCGGCGAGACCGCGATCGGATTCCCGTGACCCGGATTGTGCGGATGCCCGTGGACGACCGTGCGCTTCTGCTCCTCCTCAAATTTCGCGAGATCAATCCCCGCAGCAGCCGCGACCTTTTTCCGCAGCTCATACGCACCCGCCAGCGCGCACGAGAGCGTGCGGCAGATGCGGATGTGCGTCGCGCCCGCGGGCTGGCGGCGGAACATCGGATAGAAGGTGACGAGTTCGAGGACATTGATCGGCTGGAGGCCGAGCTTCGCCGCGATCCACGCGCTCGCCTCGTCCGAGACATAGCCAAAATGCTCCTGCCACAAGTGCAGCAGCGGTAGCGACGCGGAGCGCTTCGACGCGGGGTAATGCGTGATCGCCTCGTCAATTTTCGCGAGCAGGTCGGCGGGAATGTTCATGCTTCAGGGCTGCGATACCGTCGTGCTCAGGATTGCGGGCGCGCCGACATTCGGCGTCGCGACCTCCGCGCCCTGCGCGCCGAGCTGCGGGATTTTCCCCTGCAAATTTCCGTCCACAAAAACCAGCTCGATGGTCTTGCCGTCCTGCTCGTAGAACCAGCGCGTCACCTCGAGTTGCTTCTGCACCAAGATCGGCCGCTTCTCCATCTCCACGCGTGCGGGCTGGCCGAGGATGCTCTCGACTTCCTTCAGCGCGAGACCCTCCGTCACATGGGCGTTGCGGCTCGCGCGTTTCGCGGCGATCTCCTGCTGCTTGTTCGCTATTTCGATATTTGCGGACGAAAGCCTTCGATCGCAGCCCGTGAGGACGGACATCGAAATCAGAGTGAGAATAATGAATCTAGCGGCTGTGCGCGGCACTGCGGGCGACTAAAACGGGCGCGGGAAAATGGAGCAAGGTGAATTTGTGAAATTTTTCACAAGCCCGCCGTTTTCCCGCCTCTCGTGCAGCTTTCCCGACGTTCGTGAAGCACGACGACACGGGTGGATCCTTCGAGACGCGGGCGGCCGGTGATTCCCGGGTGGAGCACGCGAGTCGCGTGCTCCACCCGGGAGGCGGCTTCGCCGCTTGCTATCCACCGTGCGTGATTCATCACCAATCATCCATCCGTTCGATTGCTGCAAAGCTCGCGCCCTCACCTGAGTTCCATCATCCACGCGGATACCCAAACCATGAAACTTCCCCTCGCCTGCTTCCTCGCTCTGACCGTCTCCGCGTTCGCACAAACGCAACCCGCCGCCGCCGACCCGGACGCCAACGCGCCCGCTTCGTCGCCCGCGCAGAATCGCACGCAGAAGCAGTTCCCGCCGAAGGGCGTCGAGATTCCCGAAAAGGATCGCGCGGAACTCACCGCGGGCGCGGCGGAGCTTGGAAAAGAAATCGCCGCGCTGAAATCCGCGAAGCTCAAGCCCGAACTGAACGCGCTGATTCCCGACGTGGAAGTCTTCCACAAGGCCGTGGACTGGGCGCTGCGCTACGACGAATTCTACAATGTGAAGGAAGTCGCTACCGCGCGCACGCTGCTCGCCGAGGGCAAGGCGCGAGTCGCCGCGCTGCGCGAGGGCAAGGCTCCATGGACGACGCAGACCGGGCCGGTCGTGCGCGGTTACCGCTCGCGGATTGACGGCAGCGTGCAGCCCTTCGGCGTCGTTGTTCCCGCCACTTGGAACGGCCCCGCCGACAAGACGCCGCGCCCGACGTGGATCTGGAATCACGGCCGCGGCGACACGCTCAGCGAACTCGCCTTCATCGCCGGCCGCATGAAATCACCCGGCGAATTCGCGACGGACGCGAACATCGTCATTCACCCCTACGGCCGCTACTGCAACGCCACGAAATTCGCCGGCGAGGTGGACGTCTTCGAGGCGCTCGACGCCGCGGCGCGCGCGTATCCCGTGGACCGCAGCCGCCTCGTGAACGCCGGATTCTCGATGGGCGGCGCGAGCGCGTGGCACCTTGGCGTGCATCACAGCGGGCTGTGGGCCGTCACGCACACCGGCGCGGGCTTTGCCGAGACGGCGGAATACGCGGGCGTCTTCGCCGCGGGCAAGACGCCGCCGCCGTGGTGGGAAGTCATCCTCTACCGCTGGTATGACGCCACCGTCGCCGTCGCCAATTTCGCCAACCACCCCGTGCTCGCCTACCACGGCAGCGAGGACAAGCAGACGCAGGCGACCGTGGTGATGCAACGCTACGCGGAAAAGGAGGGCGTGAAAATCGAGAAGTTCATCGGCCCCGGCGTCGGCCACAAATACGAACCGGAGAAGAAGAAGATCGTGGAGAGGATTGATGAGTTGCTGCAAAAGGGGAAGACGACTCGGGATAGATCACACCTGAGCACCTACACCTTGGAGTATAACGATCTCGGCTGGTTGCAAATCTCGGGGCTGGAACACCACTGGGAGCGGGCGGACGTTAACGCGGCGAGGAAGGACAACAAGCTCACGGTCAAGACCAAGAATGTGTCGGAGATAGTCGTCACCATCCGGGAAAATGAACCTCAGTATTCATCCCTAAAGAAGTCCGCGTCGTTGGAAATTGATGGAACGATGCACAGCCTTGATTGGGATGAGGTGAAACATCCGATCGACGGCAGCCGTGGATACATCCTCTGCAGATTCGCAAAATACGGCGGCGGCTGGCAGAGAGTGAGAACCTTTCCAAAAATTCCTGGCGACGTTCCTCTGGGCAAGAGGCATGGACTAACCGGCCCGATTGATAACGCCTTCATGGACAGCTTCATCTTCGTGATACCCACCGGTGCGGCGCTAAACTCCCAGATCTGCGAGTGGACGCTGAGCGAACTCAATCAGGCGACGAAACAGTGGCGCGCGATTTTCCGCGGCGATGCGCCGACCGTGGACGACTCGGCGCTCACCGATGCGCAAATCAAAGACAGCAACCTCATCCTCTGGGGCGATCCTTCGTCGAACGCCGTCCTGAAAAAGATCGCCGACAAGCTGCCGGTGAAGTGGACGAAGGACGGGCTCGAATTCGGCGGGAAGAAATACGACGCGGCGACGCACCTGCCGATCCTCATTTTCCCGAATCCGCTGAACCCGCGCCGCTACGTCGTGCTCAACAGCGGCTTCACCTTCAGCCGCGCCTGCGCGAGCGGGACGAACTCCC
>Ga0315902_10010012_pt1 | contig 12583 bp, 9 predicted proteins | sample LakEriMetagenome_9_FD_203523 | JGI IMG/M metagenome (GOLD analysis project Ga0315902, IMG submission 203523) | Freshwater fungal communities from buoy surface, Lake Erie, Ohio, United States - Buoy 12 MA117 | ecosystem: Environmental > Aquatic > Freshwater > Lake > Lake biofilm | place: USA... | reverse complement strand
GTACCGTCCGCCGCGGCGGACTGAGTACGAGAAACCAAAGCAAAGACCCACCAAATCGCCCGAAGAACTCCCTTCAGGGAGTCTGAGATCGATCCTGACTTGACCTCGAACGCCGCCATCGGCTAGCCATTGGGGTCCATCCCGGGAAGCCAACCTTGGCGATCGTCCTTGCGAGGGCGCGCCGCGCGACCGGATCGGCTACGAGGTTTGCGTGTCGCAGTAGACGGCGGCTGCGAATCGGTTTGCGTCGAGGGACCCGATCGAACCGGCGGCTTGATCGGGAGAGGATCGCGCCGACGACGGCTGGCATGCTTGGCCGCGATGGCACGCAACCCCTCCTGCGTCTGGGGATCTCGCCGCACCCGCGCGATCTGGTCCTTGGCTTGCCGTACAGCAACCGTATGGTCGACGATGGGAAAGGGATAATCGATCCCCAATCGACAACCAAAGCGAGCCTGGTCATCGAGGCTCATTTTCGAAGGTGTCCAAAGGAACTCGTCGGGGACCTGCGCCAACTCTGGGAGATAGCGGCGAACAAACTGACCAGTGGGATCTTGTTCCCGACCCTGTTTCTCTGGCGAGTAGATCCGAAGCGTATTGATGCCGGTGACCCCCGACTGCATCTGGATCTGTGGGTAGTGAATCCCCGGTTCGAAGTCGAGAAAATGTTTAGCGAGGAACTGAGCTGGACGTTGCCAATGCAGCCACAGATCGTAGGCAGCAAAGGAAACCAGCATGGCGCGCATCCGGAAGTTGATCCATCGATGCTGCCTGAGGTACCGCATGCAGGCATCGATCATCGGGTAGCCGGTCTTCCCATCGCACCACGCCGCGAAACGCGCCTCGTCGAATGCGGCCTCCCGCAGCCCATCGTATGCACGGCACATGTTGCGAAACTCTAGCTGCGGTTCATCCTCCAGCTTCTGCATGAAGTGACAGTGCCAAGCCAGACGCGATCGAAAGCTATTGAGCGATTTCCCCCACGATGACTTGTCCTGGACCGATAGCGGCGGCTGATTCCATCGCATTTCTTCCAGTTGCTGATACGCCTGACGTACCGTGATGCAGCCCCATGCGAAATAGGGGCTTAGCCGCGAGCAGCCGTGCTGGGCGGTGATGGGGCTGGAGATATCGGTTCGGTATTGGATACCACGACTGGAAAGGAACGTATCGAGGAGCTGTTGGGCGTGGGAAGCGCCACCGGGCTGCAAGTCGGTGGCAGGCTGGCCCTGCACTTTGCCGGCGAAGGCGATCGGATCATCGCCACGGTGAAACCCCTCCGGCAATTCGATGCGCGAGGGGGGCTGGATGAGTGGCTCACTAACCCATCGGTGCCAATGGCTGGCCCAGCGGTCTCGACTAGCCAGCCGCCGCACCACACCATCCTGTCGGAATTCGACCCAGGGGACGCGATGCTCCTTGCACCACTTCGCTACCTGACGATCTCGTTGATAAGTCCACCAGGAACCTGTTTCCTCGTGACTGACCAACTCTTTGAGAAGGAACTTGCTCGACAGGCCTTCGAGAATCGTCGTCATCTCACCAACGCGGATCATCAGATCCCCACCCATCGCCTGTAGCCGCCCCCGGAGTTCCAGAGCCGACTGCATCGCGAAGAGGAAGTGGGAGCGATCCATTTCGGGAGATCGCCACCAATCCGGTTCGATCACCCAAAGCGATACCACCTTGCCGTTTGACGCCGCGCGAGCCAGAGGCGCATGATCCTCCAGCCGGAAATCCCGCTTGAACCAGACGATCGTGACAGTCGGTCTTTCAAGCATCAGGGGATCTGCCAGAATGAGGTGGTGGGTATGGAATGAATCGGCGCAAGCTAGGAATCTTCTGGATTGTTGCCGAAGGGCAAGCTTAGGTGGATCGACCGGAGGCATCGGATGGAAACCCGACGTCCTAGATTGCTCTGGATTGTCGCCTGTGTCTTGGTATTGCTGCTTGGGATCGCATCACGCCGGATTCCTGGCTTGTTTCCCGAGGTGTTCGGCAAATACCCCGGAGATGCTCTTTGGGCATTGGCGGTCTATTGTGGCTGGGCGATCGTGATGCCCGCTGCTTCGGTGAGGCGCGTGGTCATCTGGGCGCTGGCAAGCAGCTTCCTGGTGGAATGCTCGCAGCTGTATCACGCCCCCTGGATCGACGCGATCCGTCGAACCACGATTGGCCATCTGGTGCTTGGCTTCACATTTCACTCCTGGGATTTCCTCGCCTACACCATCGGGATTGCTGTGGGCTGTCTGTTGGATCTAGTTCAACGCCACCAGAGCCGGCCAAGAAAGGAATCTTGATCGACTGTAGGAATCCAGCCCCAACGAACACCAATCGATTGCAGGAGCTGCGCACTGGGAGGGGGGATCAGGTGGCAATCTCAGGGATCGAGACCATAATGGTAGGATGAGGCGTCATGCCTTCCCCCAGCCTGGTTTCCCATCCTTGGCCATACGAATGCGAAAGTCCATGACGCTATTGATTGCCGATCGGTCGATCCGTTTTTTTCTGAGGGTAGCAGCGTTGGGATGGTGCTTGCTGCCCGCGATCGATCTTAGCGGAGTGCAAGGGGCGGAGGGCGAGCAGGGGAAGCCAAGTGGCCCCGCAGGCGACGGGATCAAACCGGGGCATTCGTTTCACGGGGAAGCATTCAACGAAGGGCCTAGGCAGGCGGCCAAGCTGATGCCTGGGCTTTATCCGGTGCAGTTTCCCGTCAGCTCCAGTCCCCTGGCGCAGAAGTTTATCGAGCAGGGGATTTCGCAGTTTCACGGATTCTGGTTTTGGGAGTCCGAGCGATCGTTTCGCCAGGCGGCGGCGATCGATCCCCAGTGCGCGATGGCTTATGTGGGAATGGCCTGGGCGAACAATCGGAATGAGGAGCGAGCAAAGAAATTTTTGCTGGAAGCGAATAAGTATCGGGAGAAGGCGAGCGATCGCGAGAAGAGGTATCTGGATGCATATCGACGGTACTATGGGCTCGATCGAGCGGAAGGGGACAAGGATGGTCGAAGTCGAGCCGATAAGGCGCGCGATCTGATTGGAGATCTAGAAAAAATTGCGATCGATTTTCCCGACGACCTGGAGGCCAAGGCGCTCCTTTGCTACCGGCTTTGGGAGAGCATCCACGAGGAGCTGCCGATCACCAGCCATCTGGCGATCGATGCGCTGCTAGAACAGATTTTCGCCAAAGCGCCGATGCACCCCGCGCATCACTATCGGATTCATCTCTGGGATCATTCGCGAGCCAAGCTGGCGGTTCAGTCGGCGGTGCGGTGTGGACCCGCGTCCCCAGCGATCGCTCACATGTGGCATATGCCAGGCCACACCTTCTCGGAACTACGTCGTTACCATGACGCGGTCTATCAGCAGGAGGCATCGGCACGAGTCGATCACGCCTACATGATGCGGCAGCGCGTGCTGCCCGACCAAATCCACAATTTCGCTCACAACAACGAGTGGTTGATTCGCAACCTTCTGTTTATCGGGCGAGTCGACCATGCGATCGATCTGGCTGGCAACATGATCTCCCTTCCAAGGCACCCTAAGTACAACAATGCCGATGGCGGAGGGAGCAGTGGTCTGGGGCGAGATCGGCTTCTGGAGTCGTTGATGCAGTACCGGCTCTGGGACCGATTGCTGCAGCTGAAGGATGCTCCCGAATTGGAAGAGACGCAGGACGACGCTTGGAAGGCCGAACGGTCGGCGGCGCTTGCGATCGCTGGAATTGCAGGGGGTGATCCGGAAACAGCATCACGTTTTGCATCGCAGATTCAAAGCCGTTGCAAAGAGCTTGAAGAGGAGGTGGAGAGGCTGACGGAAGAGCCACCGGGGCCGCCCGAGCGATCGGCCACCAGCGATTGGCAGCGTCAGCAGCAGGAGCAGTTCAAGAAGAAGCAGGAAGAGCGAAGGAAGCAGCTGGAATCAAAGAAGCAGGAAGCCAAGCGATGGCAGCGGGGCAAGCATGAAATCGCCGCTCATCGTGCCGCTTCGGAGCAGAAGTGGAATGAAGCGCTAGAGGCGTACGAGCAATCGGATCGCAAGAGTCAGTTGCAGAAGGCCGAGTGGCTGGCGATGGCGGGCAAGCACCAGGAAGCGATCGACCTGGTGCAGAAGTCGGTCCAGGAACGACCAGGAGAGGTCCTTCCGCTGGCCGTGGCGGTTCACGTCTACATGCTTTCAGGCAGGGAGGCGGAGGCGAAGGAACGCTTTGAATCGCTTAGGAAGCTGGCTGCCCAAGCCGACCTGGGAACTCCACTTTTGGCTCGACTCAATCCGCTGGCGATCGCATGGGGCCATGGAGCTTCCTGGGCGATGCCCTACGAAGTCCCAGAGGAAATGAAGGGCAGGACACCGCTGGAGACATTGGGGCCATTCCGCTGGTCTCCCTACACGGCCCCTGCATGGACTTTGCAGCGCTCTGATGGGCAGGTGATTGATTCGCAATCTTTGGCAGGCAAGCCAACCGTGCTGGTTTTCTATCTGGGTTTTGGTTGCCTGCACTGCGTCGAGCAGCTGAAGAAACTGGAACCTAAACTCGCGGAATTTCAATCGTCTGGATTGCAGATGATCGCAGTCAGCACCGAATCGCAGGAATTGCTGCAGAAGGGGATGAGCACCTACGACCAACCGCTTTCGATTCCCCTGCTGGCCGATCCGACGCATCGTGTCTTCCGCGATTTTGGCTGCTACGATGATTTCGAACAGACGCCGCTGCACGGAACCTTCGTGATCGATGCTCAGGGCCGCGTGGTCTGGCAGGACATCAGCCATGAACCATTCATGGATATCGATTTTCTCCACAAGGAAGCGGTGCGACAACTGAAACTGACGCGGCCTTGATGCAGGCGAGCCGAAGGGGATGGAGGTCTTTTCGTCGATGGCCAAACGCCCTCCCGAAGAAAACGTGAGCACGGCTTCCTGGCTGATCCGTCAGGCTCGGGTGGTCCTTCCTGATCGAATCACGGACCCATGCGATGTGCTAGTTCAACAAGGGCGCATCGCTGCAATCGGTCCGCGAGGGAAGGGACGACTGCAGGGGGATCCCAAGGAATTGCGCCGGGTGGATCTCCAAGGGGACTACCTGGCGCCTGGGATGGTCGATCTCCATGTGCATGGTGGCCAGGGATCCGACTTCATGGACGGAACGCTGGATGCCTTTCGCATCGCCTGCACCGCGCATCTCCAGCATGGCACCACCACCATTGTCCCCACCTCAACCACGGCCTCTCCCGATCAGATCGATCGTTTCCTTTCGGCAGCGGGTCAGTATCGGGACGGATGGGATCGATCCTGGGGTGCCTGGATGCCAGGCGTTCATCTGTATGGGCCTTTTTTCGCTGCGGGGAAGACTGGTTGTCACGCGCCCGAGGAGGCGAGAGCTCCGGAGGCGCGAGAGTACCTGAAGTATTTGCGAAGCGGGCTGGTTCTGGTGGCGACCTCGGCGGCGGAGCTACCGGGAGCGGTTGGATTTTACCGAGCGGCGGTGCGTGCAGGTTGCCTGGTGACCTGCGGTCACTCCAATGCCACGTGGGGAGAAATGGCGGCGGGTTGGCGAGCCGGGATGAGGCATGTCGATCATTTTTGGTGCGCGATGAGTTCGATCCCGTCGCTGCGGGCACGGTGCGGAGTGCCGATGCAGGCAAGCATGGCTGAGTTCGTTCTGGCGGAACCGACGATGAGTACCGAGGTGATCGCCGATGGCTGCCACTTGTCTCCCGAGCTGCTTCAGTTTGCGCGTCGGATGATCGGGCCAGATCGGCTGTGCCTAGTGACCGACAGCAATCGGGCGATGGATATGCCTCCTGGTCGGTATCGCTTCGGAAATGCGGAGACAGGACCGTGGTTTGAAAGTGACGGCAAAGTCGGATGGGCATCCCCTGGATCGCTGGCTTCCTCGGTGCAGGGGATGGACCACATGGTGCGTGGGATGGTCCGTCAGGGGAAGGCGACGCTGTTTGAAGCCTTTCGGATGGCTTCGCTGACTCCAGCACGACTGATTGGGCTGGATGATCAAATGGGAAGCCTCGAGCCAGGGAAGAGGGCAGACCTTTTAGTGCTTAGCAAGACCATGAAACTGAAATCGGTCATGCTGCAGGGCGAATGGGTTCACGGCTCCATTGCTCGCGGCTCCATCGCTCGGCCAACTCCCACGGTCCAGAGGCAGCGTTGATTTCCATCGACTGGGGGCGGAGCATGGCATTTCTTGGAACGTCCAGAGGATGATCGGGCTGGAAAGCGACTCTTCCCCAACGTCGATGACGCAAAGCACGGCTCCCGAGTGATTCCAGTTCTTATGTCTGCTGTCCGGCTATGCGATGGCCGGACCTGTGGGTTTCATCGGTTCCGTCTCACTTTTCTGGCCTGCAGTGCTGGTCTAGAGTAGGGGTAGCGATGAGTCACCGGGGCCTCGCGGTGTGGACCGTCAGCAGAGCAGACCGCCGGTTCCAACAGGTTTTCCTGCTCGAACAACCTCTGCCACCAACGTGGAACCAAATTCAACCATGGACGATCAGCAGAGAGAATCGCAACTGAGAGAGGCTGAGTTCGAGTCAGACGAGTGGAAGGCATGGTATCGACTCACGCCTATCGAGAGGATGCGCGAATCGATGAAACTGTGGCGATTCTATCTCGACGCAGGAGGCTCTCTTGATCCCGAACCCGATTCTCAAAGTCCTTTCGACGCTGTCATGCCACATGGTCAGGCACCTGCTTATCGGAGGTCAGGCGTGCGTATTGTACGGCGCAGCGGAGTTTAGCCGAGACTGCGATGTCGTTATCTTGGTGAACGAGGAAAAGACGTTCACTCACTGGAACTGGAAGGGCGGAGGCCCCATCCCGTTGGCCGCTACCACAGACCGGGTTTCTGATGGGAAGCCGGGTGGTTTTTGATCTGATCAGTATCCGGCGGCCTGGCCATCCTTGCGTGATTCGCTGGCTCCCAGATAGATGTCGCGCTGAGCGTCGTATTGGATCGCCTGATAGCCGCCGAAGTTGCCAAGGTCGTATCCCAAGGTGTGGCCGCGCGCCATCAGGTCGCGAATGGTCTGGGCCGCGAATCCACTTTCCAGCGACACTCTTCCGCCATCCTCCATCCGCTCCCCCGTCGGTTCGCTGGATCCTTCGTGCACCACGCGGGGTGCATCCCCAGCTTCCTGGCAATTCATCCCGAAGTCGATCATGTTCAGAACGATCTGCGCGTGTCCCTGTGGCTGGGTAGCTCCTCCCATCACTCCGAAACTGAGGAAAGGTTTCCCGTCTTTGGTGATGAAGCCTGGAATGATCGTATGGAAGGGACGCTTCCCAGGCTGGTAGGAGTTGGCTCTTCCGGGCGTTGGGTCGAAGAGTTCGCCGCGATCCTGGAGGCAGAAACCGAGTTGATCGGGGCACATCCCCGATCCGAAGCCGCGATAGTTGCTTTGAATGAGGGAGACCATATTCCTATCCGGATCGGCAGTGGTCAGATAGATCGTATCCCCCTGCTTGAGAGCTGGGTTTCCAGCGTCGTATCGCAGGGCCGATCGATTGCCGATCAATCGACTCCGCTCATTCAAGTACTCCCGGTCGACCAACCCCTCGATTGGCACCTTCGAGAACTCGGGGTCTGCATAGTATCGGGCACGATCCTCGAAGGCCAGCTTTTTCGCCTCGATGAACCAGTGCAGATGGTCGGTGCTTCCGAATCCAGCTTTGGCGATTGGAAAGCGTTCCAGCATGCCAAGGATCTGAAGAGCGGCCAATCCCTGGCTGTTGGGTGGCAATTCCCAGACACGGTAGCCGCGGTAATCAAGCCCAACTGGTTCCACCCATTCGCTGCGATGCTTCTTCAGATCGTCCAGCGACAAGTAGCCACCATGCTGCTTCATGAATCGATCGATGCGCTGCGCGATCGAACCTTGGTAGAACGCGTCGCGGCCTTCGTCAGCGATCTGCTGAAGGGTAGCGGCAAGCATTGGATTGCGGAAAATGTCCCCTTTGGAAGGAGCTTTTCCTCCCGGTAGAAATGTCTCAGCGAATCCGGGGAAGCGGGCGAGCCCTTCGCTGCGGCGCCAGTAGTAGGCGATCAACTCCGAGACGGGGAAACCTTCGCGGGCATAGCGGATGGCGGGGGCAAGCACCTGCGGCATCGGCAGCTTGCCGAACCGTCGGTGCAATTCGAACCATCCATCGACACATCCGGGGACGGAGACTGGCAGAGGCCCTGTGGGAGGTATCGATTGGCGGCCCGCCTTGTTCAATTCCTCCTGCAATCGCTCGATCGTCAAACTCTCCGGAGACCGGCCGCTGGCGTTGAGCCCATGGAGCTTCTGGTCGGCCTGGATCCAGACGATGGCGAACAGGTCGCCACCGATGCCGTTGCCGGTAGGTTCCATCAGTCCCAAGGTTGCATTGGCAGCGATCGCTGCATCGATCGCATTGCCCCCCTGCTTCATGATGTCGAGCGCCACTTGCGTCGCCAGGGGCTGACTGGTGGCGGCCATGGCGTGCTGCGCGATCACTTCCGATCGTGTTGCGAATGGCTGTCCGGTGATGCGATCCTGTGCAGGACCCTTGATCGCCAAACAGCCGACAAGCATGCAGCTCAACAGTACCCTCCAACTCCACCCGTACATGAAGCCCCCTTGGCCCTGGAGAACTGCTTGAAATCGATCAGGAGAGTTGCGGTAGGTCAGGGCTGATTACCGATGCAGACCAGCCGTTCGGACCGGACGCCATCCTTCGTGCTGGCGACTCGACAATACAGCTTGCCATCGACAAACACCTGCGACGCGAACGATTCGTCTCCCAGTTGATTCTTGGCGACTTCCTTGTAGCCTTCGCCGGTCGCCTGGAAGACCCAAGTGGTCCCTAGTTCGTTGGTGGCCAGAATCTTGTCGCCGATCAGCAAGGGGGAGGCCGAGACGGGGCCTTTAAGCCGTTCCTTCCAGAGTTCCTTCCCGGTGGCCGCTTCCCAGCAGTAGGCTACGCCTTGATCGCTGAAAGCGTAGACCAAGCCTCGATCGACCAGCATCGATTGCTCGTAGCACTTCACGTTGTTCTTCCAGAGGATCTGGCCCGACCCGTCGGCCTTGACCGCCACGGTCTCCGCCTTTGGAAAACCACCACTGGCGAAGACGACATCCCCTTCCCAGACTGCGGTTCCGCAGGTGGCCAGCGTCAGGCATGGGGTTGTCCAAAGCTGCTTGCCGTTGGTTGGATCGTAGGCGGACATCGCCTCAAAGCCGCTGAGCAGCAACTGGTCTTTTCCAGCCACTTGGCCGACGATCGGGGAAGACCAGACCAGCATGCGAGGCATCTCCTGGGACCAGACTTCCTTCCCGGTCTGCAGGTCGAATGCCTTCATCCAGGAGGCGCGGTCGCAATTGGCGGTCACGATCAGAGTCGATCCATAGATGGTGGGCGACGCTGCATAGCCGTATTCGTACAGCTTGGGGGAGAAGGGGCCCGCGTCGACGCGCCAAAGGATTTTTCCATCCGGATCCAACTTCACCAGATCGATCTTGTCGTGGTGGTGGAATGGGGCATAGAAGGCCGTACCGTCGGAAGCGATGGTCGATGAGGCATGGGTGTTTTTGGGATGGAGTTTAGGCAGTCCACCTTGATTGATCGGTGTCTGCCAGAGCTGCTTCCCGGTGGCGCGGTCCAGGCCCACCACGCTTTGTGTCTGAGTCGCTTCGTCGCACGTTTCCAGTACGATCCGATCTCCAGCGATGCAGGGGCTGCTATGCCCGCGGCCGGGCAGCGGTTGGCTCCAGATCACCTTTTCCGTGTCGCTCCAGTTGGTCACTAGACCTTCTGCCTGAGTGATCACCGCTTTCCCCGATGGCCCGCGCCAAAGCCGCCAGTCCTCCGCATGAGCGATCGCCGCTACCATCGAACCAGCACTTCCCAGCATCCAAGTCGCCACCCATCGCCTCATCACCACGCCTCACTTCCTTCGCCAGGGAATCGACTCCATGTCGCTTGCACGACTACCTTGGATCCATGCCGTTATTGTAGCCAACAGCAAGAGCCGTTGAGGCTAGGCTGCAAGGCACGCTCGGTAGCATCAACCGATTTATAGACAGAGGCGCAAGGGCCCTGTTGCAGCAACGGCTTCAAGTCGCACGGTGATCTTGACGCGATCCGTCCTAGGTAGCGACGGGGGAAGGCGGTCATTCGAGGGCACCGAGACGTTCAGCATCGAGAGAGCACGGCTGAATGGCTGCGGCAGAACGTTCGGGGAGTCTAAAAGCCACCAGGGGAGGAAAACCCGGAATAGCCATCGAATTCCGAAAGGCGTTCCGGGGCTTTATCGAGGAAGCGCGTGTACTCACGTTCCCAAAGAAGATCGACTTCACCGATGGGACCATTGCGCTGTTTGGCGATGATGATCTGAGCTTGTCCGGCGTACTGTGTGGCAGCTTCGCCACGATGATAATACTCTTCGCGGTGGACGAACATCACGACGTCGGCATCCTGTTCGATCGCTCCCGATTCCCGGAGGTGGCTGAGCCGAGGCGTGTGGTCCTTCCCTTCCTCGGCCTGTCGATTGAGCTGCGCTAGGCAAAGGACGGGGACTTGCTGCTGGCGAGCCAAGATTTTCAGTCGTCGAGCGATCTTGGCGACTTGTTCCTGCCTAGGGTCTCGCTGATTCTCTGGCTCGATCAACTGCAGGTAGTCGATGACGATCAGCCCCAGATGCCCTTGCTTCTGTTTGACCTGCTGATCGATGCGCCGTGCTACGGCGGCGATTTCGCTGACTGATCGACTTGGAGAGTCGTCGACGAAGAGAGGAGCCTGGGAGATCTGCATGGCTGAGCCGACCAGTCGCTGACGATCTTCGGAGGAAATCGTTCCGTTGCGAAGTCGACTGCCGTTGACGCGAGCGACCGAGCAGAGGAGGCGATCGGCCAATTCGATTGCCGACATTTCCAGGCTGACAAAAAGGACTGGAGCTTTCCCCTTGAGCGTTGCATGTTCGGCGATGTTCATCGCAAGAGCCGTCTTGCCCATGCTGGGACGTGCTGCCAGGATGACCAGTTCGCCATTATGCAGGCCGCCGGTCATCTTGTCGAAATCCGCGAAGTGGGTCATCACGCCCCCTTCCAGTTTCTCACCGCGGAGCCGTGCATCGATCCGTTTCATCGCTTCCTTGAGGACATCGGAGATGCTGGAGGTGGCTGTGGCGTTCCGTTCGTCCTGAACCTTCAGGATCTTCGCTTCCGCAGTCGCCACCAACTCACTGACCTCCGTGGTTCCTCCGTACGCTTCATGGAGGATTTCGCTGGAGGTATCGATCAAGCGGCGCAGCACCGCTTTATCGACGACGATCTTGGCATAGAACGAAGCATGGGCTGCGTGCGGAACAGAGCGGGCTAGATCGGCCAACATCGCCACCCCGCCAACCTCATCCAACTGCCCTTTCTTTTTGAGCGAGTTGGCGAGGATCATCGGATCCATCGACCGCCCTTCGTCGTAGATCGATTTGATGTGCGCAAAGATCTTCTGATGAGCCGAATCGTAAAAGTCTTCTTCCCGAATTTCCAACAGCAGATCATTGACGATCCGAGGATCGATCATCATCGATCCCAGCACGGCCGCCTCGGCCTGCAGGTCGTACGGGGGACTGCGATCCTGAAGCTCCGAAAAAGAAATCGGCTTCTTGACCGCGCCATCCTTGCGGAAATTCTTTACCTCCCCCGACATCGCTCCTCCTGACCTCCGGCGTACGCCGAATCCGATCACTCCATCCGTACCTGCAGCTCACCCACCCGTTGCTTCCATTGGAAGGCGGATCAGGCATCCTAGCAAGTCGATTGAAGGGTGCCATGGGCACCCCAGATTTAGTGCCCCACAAACCGCGTTTACAAGATAACGACCCCGCTGGCTCCCTTGCAAAAACCGAACGAATTCCGAAACTCCTCCTCCCTAACTCGCTTCATGGCCAAAGGGGCTTTGGTCTACAATCGCTGGGGTGAAACATCCCTTGGGAATCGACGTTTTTCGACAGGAATCAGCTCATGGCGTCCCCATTCTCCCGGCTGGCCACCAAGTGGCTTGCGGCCAATCTGGCTGTGTTGACCCTCCTTGCGATTTCGGGAGAGATCGACAGAGGAGTTCTAGCCCAGGAATCTTCCACGGAGATCGAAACAACCCAAAAAGCATGGTACGACCTGTTCGATGGGAAATCGTGGCGTGGCTGGGAGGAGGATCGAAAAGAGTTTTGGAGAATCGAGAACGATGCGCTGGTGGCCGGCTCGCTGGACAAACGATTTCCTCGCAATGAGTTTCTTTGCACCCTCGACGATTTTGGCGACTTCGAACTGCAACTGCAGTATCGAATTGAGGGAACCGAAGGATTCGTCAACGGGGGTGTCCAGTTCCGATCGCAGCGGATCGCTGATCATCATGAGATGACGGGCTACCAAGCGGATCTGGGCGCTGGTTACGACGGATCGCTGTACGACGAAAGTCGGCGCAACAAGTTTCTCGCGCAGGCCGATCCGCAAGTGTTGCAGCAAGCGCTGAAGAAGGATGACTGGAACCAATATCGGATCCGTGCCCAGGGCGATCGCATCCAGCTGTGGTTGAATGAAGTCCAGAC
>Ga0315902_10010010_pt1 | contig 12588 bp, 15 predicted proteins | sample LakEriMetagenome_9_FD_203523 | JGI IMG/M metagenome (GOLD analysis project Ga0315902, IMG submission 203523) | Freshwater fungal communities from buoy surface, Lake Erie, Ohio, United States - Buoy 12 MA117 | ecosystem: Environmental > Aquatic > Freshwater > Lake > Lake biofilm | place: USA... | reverse complement strand
GTGTAGTTTGTGGCGGCGAGATAGATTTCCCAGCCGATCACATAGGCCACGCCCGCCACGGCCGCGACCAATAGGCCAAGCCCGAACGCCGGCAAGAATTTGATCACGCCGCCCAGCTTCTTGTTCCGGTAATCGCGGATGGCCAGGAAGATCATCGACAACGCGACGATCATCACCAAATAGCCCAGCCATTGCGATGAGAGCGCGTGGCCGTGGCCTTGGCCGCTGGCGAACATGATGCCAAGAATGATAACAGCGATGACGATCGCGCCGGACACGGCGCCGTAACGCAGTGGCGAACATGAATGAGTCTCCCCTTTGTGACCGTGAGACTAGGGCGGTTCGGCGCGGGAAATGACATCACCCAAACGGGTGAAATCGACCAAATCATCCGTTTGGACGAAAAATTCTAAGGAATAAGCGCCAGTTCGCGTGCCTTTTGGATGGCTTGCGTGCGGCGCTGCACCTCGAGCTTTTGATAGAGGCTGGCGACCTGGCTCTTGATCGTATTGGGCGAGACGCCGAGCGCTTGCGCGATCTCCTTGTTGGCTTTGCCGGCGGCCAACAATTCCAGCACCTGCAATTCGCGCTGGGTCACGCCAAGCGAGGCGAGCGCTGCGGTGTTCTTCTCAAACGCCGACGACGGCGCGCGATGCGCCAGACGCATGCCAGCCCAGACGCCGAGCCCGGCAAACCCAAGCGCGATTAGCACCACGTAAATCTCTACCGCAAAGACCCGGGCGAAGAATTGGTATTGTAGCCATTGCAGGGCCAGCGCCCCGCCCGCGAGCGCCAGCGCATAGAAGATCACGATACGCGTCATGGCTGGCACTTTGGCGGAACGAGCGGTCAGGCGCTAGGCAATGGCGTCAGCGTCGCACCCGTCCGAAAAATACTCGTTTCCGCGTTGCAGCATGTTGCCTCGCGTCCGGAGTCGCGCAAACTGCTCTCATGTCTCCGGGTTTTGTCCCGGCCAATGACAAAATCGGGAGAGAATAATGGCGCGGGTGGCTTTGGTGACGGGTGGAACGCGTGGGATCGGCAAGGCCATCTCGGCGCGCCTCAAGGCCGATGGATTCAAGGTCGCCGCAAATTACGCCGGCAATTCGGAGGCCGCCGAAGCAACGGCCAAGGAACTCGGCGTCAGCGTCTATAAGTGGGACGTAGGCGACGAAGCCCAGTGCGCCGAAGGCATCGCCAAGGTCGTGGCCGAACTCGGCCCGGTTGACGTGCTGGTCAACAATGCTGGCATCACCAAGGACGGCCAGTTCCACAAGATGAGCTCCGAGAAATGGCGCGATGTGATCCGCGTCGATCTGGATTCGCTCTTCTTCATGACCCGCCCGGTGATCGAAGGCATGCGCGATCGCGGCTTCGGCCGTGTGATCAATATCAGCTCGATTAACGGCCAGAAGGGCCAATTCGGCCAGGTGAATTATTCAGCCGCGAAGGCTGGCATGATCGGCTTCACCAAAGCGTTGGCGCAGGAAAGCGCCGCCAAGGGCGTAACCGTGAACGTCGTCGCGCCTGGTTACATCGATACCGACATGGTGGCCGCTGTTCCGGAAGATGCGCTGAAGAAGATCATCGCGACGATCCCAGTTGGCCGCCTCGGCAAAGCCGAAGAAATCGCGGCGATGGTGGCGTTCCTCGCCTCGGATCAAGCCGCGTTCATCACCGGCGCGACGATGACGGTAAACGGCGCGCAATACATCGCGGGCTGAGTTGTCACAGGAACTATCGCGGCGCCGTGACGTTCATTCTCCATTCCAAGGAGAGAACTCATGGACAAAGAACACTTAAAGAGTGCGGCTGACAAAGCGTCGGGCGCGGTGAAGGAAGCCGCCGGCAAGGTCACGGGCAACGAGAAACTCGAAGCCGAAGGCAAGTTCGATAAGGCCAAGGGCGAAGCCCGTGAAGTCATCGGCGACGTCAAAGACGCGGTGAAAGATTCCAAGAAGAACTAAGCTTCACCCGACGAAGCAAGGCGGCCCGCGTGAAAGCGCGGGCCGTTTTGCTGCGCGGGGGCGCCCCTGAAGCGACGCGCAAATCCTTCGTCACGCACTAGTCCGCGCTACAGCACCTGCCCGAGTGGATGTGCGACGCTAAGACGCCGCGCGGCCTGTTTCAGAATGGCGGCCATGCTTTCGAGTGGCCGTGGGTCGTAGGCACGAAGAAATTGCCGAGTTGGTCCACGCCAGAACAAAAACCATTCTGGAAAATGTTCGACCGACGCTAAGCGGGAAGCGGCAACACAACCATTTCATAGACGATAAGCAAAGTGTAGGCGGCCCATAGCGCGGTCAATATCCCTGCGCCAATCAACGGCGCGAGATAGGTGTTGGTTTCCTTGTGTCCGGCCATGTTGCGCCTCCCTGCGCTTTGCGCACGTTTGCGTGCGTCAATTCCAGAGCTTGGGCGCGTGTTGCCGCCGAGGCAATATCTTATCGCTTGCGTTGCGCTCGATACGCGCGCCCTCTACGCGCCATGAGCAAATTGCGCCTGCTGGTCGATTCCACCGCCGCGGACAAAGCCTGGATGGCCGAGGTCGTCGCACATTTCGGCGCGCGTGAAGCGGGCCTCGCCCGCTTCCAAGACCGCGCCAACGGCGAGCCCGGCAGCCGCCTGCGCGAACTCTACGATCATTACGTCCTCACGCGCGACGCCTACCTCTCCGTCGAGCACAAAGACGTGTCGTAAAGCTCTAGTTCCACAGCGCGGGCTTGCGCGCGCGCCACGGCAGCTCCTTTTCCAACTGTCCCGCCAGCCGATAGAGCGTCGCTTCGTCCGCATATTTCGCCGTGAACATCACAGCGATCGGCAGCCCGCTTTCGCTTTGCCACAGCGGCAGCGAGAGCGACGGCTGGCCGGTTATGTTGAACGGCGGCGTGAACGGGAAGGCTTGCGCTTGGCGTTTGTCGAATGCGCGCAGATCGTCCGTCAACGTATCGAGTTCATCGACACGCGGCACGTTCGTGCCAAGCACTGGCGTCGCCAGCACATCCCAGTGTTCGAAGCGCTGTAGGATTTCGCGGTTCGAGAGCCGCAATTGCTGCCAGCCCCACATCGCGTCTTCGCCACTGATCCTCTTGCCCGCCTGATAGGCGCGCCAAGCAAGCCCTTCGATGTCACCTTCTTGCGGCTCGCGGCCCTTCACGTCAGCCCAGCGCCGAATGCCCGCCGCGAAATTCGACGCCGAGACCAGACCCTGTGCGCGATAGAGCGTGCGATAATCGATGCCGAGCCCCTCCTCGCGCACCTCGTGGCCAAGCGCCTTTAGCGTCTCCGCGGTGCGTTCCAGCGCGCGCTGAATCTCCGCATCCACCGGCTTGCCTGAGGGCGTTTCCGTCGACCACGCGATGCGCAGCTTGCCGGGCCCGCGCTCCACCTCTTCCAGATAAGGCCGCTCCTTTGCCGGATAGGCAAACGGGCTTGCTGGTTCTGGATAACCGGTCGCGTCCAGCATCGCTGCGCTATCCCGCACAGTGCGGCTGACGACGTGATCGACGGAGAAGCCCATCGCGCGATCCGTATCGTGAACGCCGTTCGGATTACGATCGCGCGTCGTCTTCATGCCCACCAGGCCACAGCATGCAGCCGGAATGCGAATGGAGCCCAAGCCGTCGCTCGCATGCGCCAGCGGGACCATGCCGGCGGCTACTGCGCTCGCTGCGCCGCCGGAGGAACCACCGGAGACGTGCTCCGGATTCCAGGGATTGCGGCATGGGCCGAGCAGCGCCGATGTGGTCACGCCAGGAATGCCGAATTCCGGCGTATTGGTCTTGCCCGCCAGCACTACGCCGGCGTCGCGATAGCGCGCCGTGAGTGTTGAATCCCCGTCGTCCGCCGCGATCTGCGCGAATTTGCTCGCAGACGTGCGCGGCCAGCCCTTCACGCGTAGGCCGAGATCCTTGATCAGAAATGGCACACCTTGGAACGGCCCTTCGGGCAATGCGCTGGCGGCTGTCTTCCGCGCTTGGTCGTAAGCTTTGAATGTAACCGCGTTCAGCGCGCCATTGTGGCGCTCGATCCGCTCAATAGCGGCGTCCAGCAGCTCGGCAGGCGTCACATCGCCCTTCCGCACCAAAGCCGCCAAGCCCAGTCCATCGTATTCGGCGTAGTCGTGCATGGTTTTCTCCCTACGCGAACGATAGCGGTTAATTTCCGTTTGGCACGTCCGATGCAGCGCCGGGCTCATGGAGGAACCGGCCCACGCCCAGGCGCTCGACGCCGAGTTCGAGGAAATCGGCGAACAACGCCGCGGCGACCGCCGCCAGCGTGACCGCCGCGCCACGCGTGAACGGCTCGACCCGCTCTTCGCGGCCACGCTCGTTAACCAAATCGCTGAACCGGAAACCACGCGCATGCATAGCTACGCAGCGCCAACACTTACGCCGCGCCGTGGCATCGTCGTGAACGTAAAAGCTTAAGCGCTCTTCTTGGTCGAGCGTTCGAACTCTTCGAGCCAATTGTCGATCGCATCCAGACGCGCCTCGATGCTCTCGATCCGCGCCGAGGTATCTTCGTGCGCTTCCGCGTTGCGTGTAGCGATGCCGCTGCGGAGCGTCACTTCCACGATGTCAGCACCGAGCACGCGCGCGAACGCATCCAACTCTGCCGCACTGGCGGCGCGCGCGTTCACGTAAATGGAGTGCAGATCGGCGCGCTCGATGCCGGCGGCGTCCGACAGCGCGCCACGGTCCAGCCCGCGCTCAGAAAGCTTGGCGTCAAACCAATCGGCGTCAAAGAAAAGCGACATCGATCCACCCACGTTCAAACCGGCGCCGAACCTGCAGGGTCCGCTCCGATCATGGCCGCCATCCTCCCCCGATTCGCCCGCTGGCTCGACTTTTCAATCGCGTTAGCTTTGGGAATGTGGTGCCTGTGACAAGGCATTAAGGGAGTAAGGCAGTACGGCAATAAGCGCGCAAATAGGACAGCAGGATCAACCCACTGCCCTACTGCCCTATTCCCATATTGCCGTCGCTTAGTGCTGACCCGCGAACTCGACGTCGCGACGGGCCGAGATGATTGTCACCACGACACCCGCGAGCACATCGAGCAGCGCCATCACCAGGATGATGAAGAAGACGCTCGTGGCGAACGCCGGGTGGAGCAGAAACTCGACCAAACAGATGATGAACACGAGCATCGACAGCGCGTGATTGAAGATCGCCGAAGTGCCGGTCGAGGTTGATTTCAAAAGCTCAACGAAGAGCAGGATGAGTGCGAGAAGCACCATCACGTCGCCGAACGAAATCGTCCATTCAGCGGCCGACGCCATCGGCACGCGCACCCAAACATCCGCCAGATGCTGACGCACTGAAGCGCCATCGCCGTCGGAGGTCGCCGTCGCTGCGAATGCCCAAATATTGTACGTCAGTACCGGGATGAGGATCAGCGGAAAGACGTTGAAAATAGCCCCCATGGGACTCCCCTGCTGTTGCGTGCTGGATCGACGCCCCCGCGTCGCTGCTGTTTGAAGCGCTATGCGCTCCCCTGGATCGGCGCGGTTGTCGCTCATAGCTCGTCCGTACCCCCAGGAGATCGCGCCCTGCTCTGAAGCCACATCACCCCGAACAGGTCCGTCATGTTGGCGGCGAGCCTGCCCAGGTTTGTGTACTTTGAGCGCCCGGCGCCCCGGTGACGATGGTTAACCTCTAAAAACTCGACTGCATAGCCTTCGCGCAGCATCAGTGCGGCCATGAAACGATGCATGTGGTCGAAATAGGGAAGCAGCAAAAACGCTTGCCTTTTGAACACTTTGACGCCGGAACCGCTGTCGTCCGCACCATCCTTGAGCGCGGCCTTGCGAATATTGTTGGCGACCTGGGACGCCGCCCGCTTGCTCCAACTGTCCTGCCGCTTGGTGCGTTTGCCCGCCACCATGCCCAGGTTCGTCGGCGCATCGGCGCGTGTGAGCTTCGCATAGAGCCGCGGCAGGTCGGCCGGGTCGTTCTGGCCGTCGCCGTCCAGCGTGCCCACGATTGGCGCGCGGGCGGCGATCACACCGGTGCGCACGCCTCGGCTTTGGCCGGAATTTTTGCGATGACCGACGATCCGCAACGCCGGCAATTCGGCTTTCAAAGCAGCGAGTTCAGCGCGCGTATCATCGCGGCTAGCATCGTCCACGAAGATCATTTCGTAGGAGCGGCCGTCGAGAACGCTAGCGATTTCGCGCGCCAAATTAGCGGCGTTGCCGACTTCGTCGTGCACCGGCACGACAACACTGAATTCGATCGTCTCGGGCAAAAGCTATCCCCGGGGCCAGGAAGGGGGCCCTCTTAGCCGCTTCCCCGCCCTGAGGCGAGAGCGCGCACCCATAGGCCCCGTCAAGACACAGTCATTTTGCCGGGCTATGGGCGCTTTCCATGACGGACACGCCCGCCCCTTCCCTGGTCCAGCAATTTACACGGGGGTGGCGGGGCTATGTGCTGATCGGCCTCATCGCGCTGGTCTCAGGGCTGATCGGCGCAACCAAGGTTCCCCCGCTCGACATCGACGAAGCGCGTTTTGCGCAAGCCACCCGCCAGATGGTCGAGAGCGATGACTACGTCCGCATTCGCCTGCAGGATCGCGAGCGCAACCGAAAGCCGATTGGCATCCACTGGCTGCAGGCCGCGTCGGCGCACGTGTTCGAACCGCTCACGTCGAAGCTCAACACGATCTGGCCCTATCGCATTCCTTCTGCGCTTGGCCTTACGCTCGCGGCGCTGGCGACGATGTGGGCCGGCGCGGCCTTGCTGCCCCAACGCACCGCGCTCATTGGCGCAGGTCTCTTCGCAACGGGTTTGCTTGCGAGCCTTGAAGGCATGATCGCGAAAACAGATTCCGTGATGGTGGGTTGCACCACACTCGCCATCGCCGCGCTCGCACAGCTCTACGCCGGCAAAGCGCGACCACGCATGATGAGTCTAGTGTTTTGGACCGCCATCGGATGCGGCGTGCTGATCAAGGGCCCGATCACGCCGCTCGTCGCTGCACTCACGCTCGGCGCGCTCTACGCCTGGGAGCGCAAAGCCGCTTGGATGAAGCCCCTGCTTTGGTGGCCGGGACCATTGCTGGCGATCGCAATTGCGTTGCCGTGGTTCATCTCGATCAATGCCGCAACAGATGGCCGCTTCTTAAGCGAAATGCTCGCCAACGAACTTGGTCCCAAAGTCATCGGCACGGATCACGCACATAGCGGCCTGCCCGGTTATCATTTGCTGATGCTGCCGCTGCTGATCTTCCCGGCCACCTACGCGCTGCCGGCCGCCGCGCGCATCAGCTTCGCCTCCATTCGCGCGCCGCGCACCGACGAAACGCACGCCGCTTTGCGATTTTTGCTCTGCTGGGCGATCCCGACTTTCCTGGCGTTCGAACTCTTTGCGACCAAGCTCGTCCACTACGCTCTACCCACGTATCCTGCGATCGCGTTGTTGTGCGCAGCCGGCCTTATGGCCATGCGCATGAAGCAATGGCGCACCATGCACCCGCTGGGCGCTGTGCTGTTCGGGCTCTTCGGCGCGCTGATCGTTGGCCTCACCGCCTTCGTCGCCACCTACATGCCTGGCGGCTTCGACGCCGATTTCCGGCGCGCGCTCAGCACCGGCATCATCGGCGCACTGATCGTCATCGCTGCGATCGTTGGCCTGTCCCTAGCCAAACGCCCGACCGCTCGCGCCGCCATTCTCATCGCCTGCGCACTTGCGCTCTCGTTCTCGTTGCGCGAGCGCACGCTGCCTGAGGCGCGCTCACTCTTCGTGAGCCAAGAAGCCGTCGCCGCGCTCACACGCGCGCGTATGATGCCGCGCGATCAAGAGCCGTTCTGGGTCGTGGGCTACAGCCAACCCAGCCTGATCTTCATGACCCGCACATCGATCCGGATGGTGCAACCCGAAGAAATGGCGGAGAATGCGCAGGCGGGCGACAGCCTTATCATCGAGGGCCGCGTGCTGGAGCGCACGCTCGCGCTGCTGCAGGCGCGTGGCCTGGGTTACGAAGAAGTCGAAGCGCCAGCGCGCGGCATCGCCTTGGGCCGCGGCGAAAACACTGCGCTGCACATCGGTCGCGTCAGCGCCGCGCCTTCGGATGCGAGCCCTGACGGCCGCCGATAACATCGCGCAAGCCCACCAGCGTTCCGATCGCCGGCCCAGCAAACAGCGCAAACATCTTTTCAAGCGGCGTCTTTGCGCTTTTCGCCGCGAACCGCGCCAAGCCTTGCGCTTGTCGGCGTCCCTTCCGGTGACGCTCAAATTGCACGCCGGACGCTTCGGCCTGAAACAGCACAGAACCGCCCGCGTCCGCCGCGCGCTTGCACAGGTCGAGATCCGCAGCATCGCTGAGATAGGCCTCATCAAAGCCGCCGAGCGCGCTGAAATCCTCGCGCTGCATTAGCATGAACGCGCCGGACACAGAGGCGACAGACGCCGCCGCCAGCGGCTTCGATGATTTGCGCTTGCCGCGCGGGCGATTCACGCCGGGCAGGCCCATCGCCACCGCCAACGCGGAGAACGCGTTCAAAGCGCCGCCGCGCGCCGCGCGTTTCTCACGGCCTTCAAGGTCCGTCAAACGCCCGCCGACGATCCACGGCGCCGATGCGCCATTGGCCGAATTCGCCATGCGCTGCACTGCGCCGCGCTGCAGCACGACGTCTGAATCCAGGAACAATAACCAGCGCCCCGGCGCCTGCGCCGCGCCAAGATTGGCCGCCGCCGCCGCACTCATGCGCGCATCGGCCACCACCACACGGACATCGCGGCGATCCAATTGCAGCGCGCGCAACGCCGATGAAACCGCCGGCGCGTTCGCTTGGTCCACAATCACGAGGTCATCGACCCAAGGCTCGGAGAGCGCGCTGCGCAAACATAAATCGAGCGTGGACTGGCCGGTGGCGTTGGTGGCGACGGCGCGGGCGACGACAATCGCGGTTGCGCGCGGCTCGAGTGTTTGAGCCGCCGACCTTTCGCGAGAGGGGAACTTGTCCACCTTTGTCTCCGCCCCCGGAGCCAATACCGAGTCACATCCTGTAGCGCATATAAGGCCTCGTCTAGGGCCGCGTGTGTCCCAGTCTGGACAACACGCGGATGTTACAGCTGATTTAGCTCCTAGACCGCTTCAAATCTGGCGGCGTCGCCTCATCGGCGAGTGCGGCCAGCGCCTCATCCAGAGCGAGCACGCTCTGATCCTGGCTGCCGAAGCGACGCAGCGCGACTTTGCACGCCTCCGCTTCCTTGCGACCAACCACAGCGATCACTGGAATCTTCGCCAGCGAGTGCTCGCGAATTTTGTAGCCGACCTTCTCGTTGCGCAGATCGAGCTCGACGCGCAGGCCGGCCTGTCTCAACGCTGCGGCGACGTCCTGCGCGTAACCGTCGGCGTCCGAAGTAATCGTCGCCACCACGACCTGCGTCGGCGCCAGCCAGAGCGGAAACGCGCCCGCGACGTTCTCGATCAGAATGCCGATGAAGCGCTCCAACGACCCCAAGATCGCACGGTGCAACATCACCGGGCGATGTTTGGCGCCGTCTTCGCCAACGTATTCTGCATCGAGGCGCTCTGGCAGCTGATAGTCGAGCTGGATCGTACCGATCGTCCATTCGCGGCCGATCGCGTCCTTCACCGAGAAGTCGAGCTTCGGCGCATAGAACGCCCCATCGCCTTCCGCGATCACGGGCTCGACACCCGCCGCGCGCGCCGCGTTCAGCATCTGCGCTTCGGCCTTGTCCCAGAACTCGTCGGTGCCGACACGCATTTCAGGGCGCGTGGCCAACGCGATCTTGTCGCTCGCCATGCCGAAATCGGCGTGGATCGAGGCGGCGAGCTGGATGAAGCGCGTCGTCTCTTCTTCGATCTGGTCTTCGCGACAGAAGATGTGCGCGTCGTCCTGCGTGAACGCGCGCACGCGCATCAGGCCATGCAGCGAGCCCGACGGCTCGTAGCGATGGCATGCGCCAAACTCCGCCATGCGCAACGGCAGATCGCGATAAGATTTTTGGCCGAACTTGAAGATTTGCACGTGACCGGGGCAATTCATCGGCTTCAGCGACAGCGTTTCGCCTTCCACCGTCTCGCACACGAACATGTTCGGCCGGTACTTGTCCCAGTGCCCTGATTTTTCCCAGAACACGCGGTCAAGCACTTGCGGCGTGCGCACTTCGACGTAGCCTGCCCCATCCAAGCGGCGGCGCATGTAGGCTTCGATCGTGCGCCACAGCGTCAGGCCCTTTTCGTGCCAGAACACCATGCCGCGTCCCTCTTCCTGCATGTGGAAGAGGTCCATTTGGCGGCCGAGTTTGCGGTGATCGCGCTTCTCAGCTTCCTCGATGCGCTTCAGATAGTCCTCGAGTTGCTTCTCATCAGCCCATGCCGTGCCGTAGATGCGTTGCAGCTGCTGGTTCTTCTGATCGCCACGCCAATAAGCGCCCGCAAGCTTCATCAGCTTGAAGGCTTTACCCAAACGGCCCGTCGAGGGCAGGTGCGGCCCGCGACACAGATCACCCCATTTGTCGCCGTGCGAATAGATCGTAATCGGCTCGCCTGGCTTGATCACTTCGTCGATCGTCTGCGCCTTGTAGATTTCGCCAATCGACGTGAAGTGCGCGATCGCAGCGTCTTTCTCCCAGACCTTGCGAATGATCGGCAGGTCCGCATCCACGATCTCGCGCATGCGCTTTTCGATCTTCTCGAAATCGTCCGTCGAGAAAGGCTCATCGCGCGCGAAATCGTAATAAAAACCGTCTTCCGTGACCGGGCCGAACGTCACCTGCGTGCCGGGGAAAAGCTCCTGCACCGCTTGCGCCAAAACGTGCGCCGCATCGTGGCGCAACACTTCAAGGCCATCAGCGCTATCGCGCATGACAAGTTCGATTTTGCCGCCGCCCTCCAGCGGCCGCGTCAAATCCCACCACGCGCCATCGATCTTGGCGGCGACGACCTTCTTCGCCAGCCCCTTGGAAATACCCTCGGCGACGGCAAGCGGTGTTGCGCCATCCTCGTACTCACGCACGGCGCCATCGGGAAATTGCAGAGAAATGCTCATGATATGCTCTTATCGGATTCGTCGTTGATGTGCGGCGGCGCGCGGTAGCCGCCCTGCCAATCACCTAGCCGCCACGGCGCGTACCAGGGCGCGCGCGGTTTTTGCTCCGGCGCCGGATCCCAGCCGTGACCGCCCCAAGGCTGACACCGGCAGAGCCGCGCCGTCGCCATCCAGCTCCCGGCCCAGGCGCCATGCTTACGGATCGAGTCCGCCGCATAGGACGAGCACGTCGGCAAATAGCGGCAATCGCGCCCGATCAGGGGCGAGAGCGTCCACTTATAAAGCTGGATAAGGCCCAGAAGGCCCCTCGCCACAAAGGATGGGGCAGGAATGCTCGGCGACATCACAAAACAGGTTTTCGGTTGATCTGACCGGGGCGCAACGCTGCCGCTACGGCGCGCCCGATCCCGCGCCGCCGGCGTTAATAGGTAGTCGTCGTGGTGGTCGTCAGCCGTTGCATGCACGCACTATAACATGCTTCGCACCGCCAACTCAACCTAGAGCTGGCGGCGCGTTCTGCGCTGGATGATGAAGCAGTTTTTACTGCGCTTCAGCCGTTTGCTCGACGCGATTGCATTGCGTCTGCGTGAACGCGCCCCAGCACTCGACGAGCGGGCGATCGCCCAGCGTCACGAGATATTTCGAGGCGACGTAATAATCCGAGTAGGCATTCGTGCCGGCGAACGCCGCGCCAATCGTCTCGAAGCCTTCGGAGATGTTTTGCGGGTCGTTGAGCACTTGCTCGGCGGCGGCGCGCATGGCCGGCTCATCGGGCTTGGTGAAATAGCCAGCGACGCCCGCGACAACCAAAAGCAGCAAAACCAGTCTGAGCATCGAAATTCCCCATAACGCCCCACGCGCGGGCCGGACGCTAGCGCCCGCGCCCTTGAGGGCCAAGTGAATTATGCCTTCCGCTTCTTGGGACTAGTCGCTGGCGCGTGCGCGGCGGAGAGTTTCTTCGGCGCAACGGCCCGCCAGCTCTCGTCCAGCCAATCGACCAACTTCGCCATCGGCGGCTTGGCCTTGACGCTGAATTGAAACGTCACCCAGCCCGAACGGCCCAAGCCATATTCGGTCGGCATTGCGCCCTTCACTTTGAGCGCTTCCTCGTTGCGGAACGGCAGTTTCATCGAACACGAGAAGCCGCCATCCTCGTCGGCGCCCATGAACAAGAACACCTTCTTGCCGGCGACCTTGAAGGCGCTATGGCCCCACGGAAAATCCTCGACTGTGTCAGGATAATCCAGCGCCGCCTTGCGCAGCGCCTTGCCGTCCGGGTGTTTCAGCGGTGGTGCGGCAGCCATGCGCGCGAGCCTAGCTCAAAGCGCGCGATACATCACCAACGCGTCGACGAACCCGAAGCGCGGATGTTCAAACGCGCCCGGCAAAAGCCCGACAATCTCGAACCCATGCGCCACCCAGGTTTTCACCGCGCGCTCATTGGTCGAAATCACGATGTTGAATTGCATCGCCCGGAACCCGTGCGCCTTCGCCCGCTCCAGCGAACGCAGCAGCAACGCGCGCGCAACGCCTTGCCCACGCGCTTGCGGCGCCGTCGCATAACC
>Ga0315902_10010009_pt1 | contig 12589 bp, 8 predicted proteins | sample LakEriMetagenome_9_FD_203523 | JGI IMG/M metagenome (GOLD analysis project Ga0315902, IMG submission 203523) | Freshwater fungal communities from buoy surface, Lake Erie, Ohio, United States - Buoy 12 MA117 | ecosystem: Environmental > Aquatic > Freshwater > Lake > Lake biofilm | place: USA... | reverse complement strand
GATCGCCTGCGCCGCGCCGCGCATGGCACAATTTCGTATGCTCAGGAAGAGCAAAAATCAAACTAACCCCAGCGTTCGTTTTTTCAAAAATGTTTCACGTGAAACATTTTGCTTACCTTTCACTCTCCTTCATAGGGAGAGGGTAGGGTGAGGGTCACTAAAAATGTTTCACGTGAAACATTTTCACGAAGGCTCGATCATGCTTCTTGCAACGGCCTCCGCCACTTTAATGCCATCAACCCCGGCCGAAAGAATGCCGCCCGCATAGCCAGCGCCTTCGCCAGCGGGAAATAACCCTTTAGTATTCAGGCTTTGGTAGCTTTCATCACGCTTGATACGAATGGGCGACGAGGTTCGCGTTTCCACGCCGGTCAGCACGGCATCCTCCCTATCAAACCCGCGTATCTGCTTGCCAAATGCCGGGAGTGCCTCGCGAATGGCGGTAATGGCATAGTCCGGCAGGCAGGTTGACAAATCGGTGGGGGTAACGCCGGGCTTATAAGAAGGAATCACCTCGCCAAGAGAAGCGCTTGGGCGGCCAGCAATAAAATCACCCACACGCTGAGCCGGAGCCGCATAGCTTTCGCCACCTGCCCTGAATGCGGCTTCTTCCCATTTGCGCTGAAAATCAATGCCAGCCAGCGGCGAGCCGGGATAATCTTTTTCCGGGCTGATGCCGACAACAATTCCCGCATTGGCATTGCGTTCGGCGCGTGAATACTGGCTCATGCCGTTTGTTACCACGCGCCCCGCCTCTGAAGCCGCAGCCACCACCGTGCCGCCCGGGCACATGCAGAAGCTATACACATCGCGGCCATTGCTGGCGTGGTGCACCAGCTTATAATCCGCCGCGCCAAGAATCGGGTGGCCAGCAAAATCACCAAAGCGCGCACGGTCGATCAGCGATTGCGGGTGCTCAATACGAAAACCAATAGAAAACGGCTTGGGCTCTATATACACGCCGCTATCCAGCAGCATCTGGAAGGTGTCGCGGGAGCTATGGCCGATGGCCAGCACCACATGATCCGCCTCAATCTCCTCACCGTTATGCAGCCTGACGCCGCGCAGCTGGCGGGTGCCATCCGGCATGGCTTGAATATTCAGCCCGGTCACGCGCTTTTCAAAGCGATATTCCCCGCCGAGTGATTCGATGGTGCGGCGCATATTTTCTACCATTTTCACCAGGCGAAATGTGCCGATATGCGGGTGCGCTTCCGTGAGAATTTCCGGCGGCGCTTCAGCTTTTACAAATTCGGTGAGCACCTTGCGGCCGAGGTGCTGCGGGTCTTTGATCTGGCTGTAGAGCTTGCCATCGGAAAAGGTGCCAGCGCCGCCTTCGCCATACTGGACATTGGATTCTGTATTGAGGATGGATTTACGCCAGAAACCCCAGGTGTCTTTGGTGCGCTCGCGAACCACTTTTCCCCGTTCCAGAATAATCGGCCTGAAGCCCATCTGCGCGAGAATCAGCCCGGCAAACAAACCACACGGCCCCGCGCCGATCACCACTGGCCGCTTGCTAAACCCTGCCGGTGCTTTGGCAACAAACTTATAGTCCATATCGGGCGCAGGTTTGACATGGTTGTCGCCCGAACATCGCTTAAGGATGGCCTCTTCATTTTCCAGTTCGACATCAAGGGTATAGACGAGTGTGATGGAGCTTTTCTTGCGCGCATCATGGGCGCGGCGAAAAATCTGGCATGAACGCAGCTGGGAAGGCGCTATTTTCAGGCGGCTTATGGCTGCTTTTTCAATCGCCTCCGGCGGGTGGTCGAGGGGTAGTTTGATGTCGGTCAGGCGAAGCATATTTTATGTGTCTGTCCAATCACGCCGTAGCGCAAGCGAAGGCGGATGGCTGGGGGACTAGGACTCGAACCTAGATTGACGGAGTCAGAATCCGTTGTCCTACCATTAGACGATCCCCCATTAGCCGCAGGCGGCAGGTTTACTATAATTTCTTCCTTTTTCAACCCCTAAAATCTTGCTTTATGGCCGGCTCGCGGCTATAACGCCGCGATGCCTAAAAAAGCCCAGATTTCTCCTAAAGTCGGTTTTGTCAGCCTTGGTTGTGCCAAGGCGCTGGTTGATTCCGAGCGTATCCTGACGCAGCTGCGCGCGGAAGGGTATGAATTTTCGTCCGGCTATCAGGCGGCGGATCTGGTGATTGTGAATACCTGCGGCTTTCTTGACAGCGCCCGCGAGGAATCGCTTTCAGCCATCGGTGAGGCGCTGAGTGAAAATGGCAAGGTGATTGTGACCGGCTGCATGGGCGCCACGCCGGAGCTGATTCGCAGTCGCTATCCGGATGTGCTGGCGATTACTGGCCCGCAGCAATATGAATCGGTGGTGCAGGCGGTGCATAAAGCGCTGCCGCCGAAACATGATCCTTACCTTGACCTGCTGCCACCGCAGGGTATTAAACTCACACCGCGTCATTACGCTTATCTCAAGATTTCCGAGGGCTGCAATAACCGCTGCTCATTTTGCATTATTCCCAAGCTTCGCGGCGATCTGGTCAGCCGCCCGGCGGCAGACGTGCTTGCAGAGGCAGAAAAGCTCGTGCAGTCTGGTGTCAAAGAACTGCTGGTCATCTCGCAGGATACCAGCGCTTACGGTATCGATACCAAGTATGAAACCAGCAGGTTTAAAGACCGCGAAGTGCGCGCGAAATTTTATGATCTCTGCGAGGAATTAGGCAGGCTCGGTGTGTGGGTGCGGCTGCATTATGTGTATCCTTATCCGCATGTGGATGAAGTGATTCCAATGATGGCGGAAGGAAAAATCCTGCCTTACCTTGATATTCCCTTCCAGCATGCCAGCCCGAAAGTGCTGAAAGCGATGAAACGCCCGGCGAATCAGGAAAAGGTGCTGGAGCGCATCGCAAAGTGGCGAAGCATTTGCCCGGATCTTACTATTCGCTCGACCTTTATTGTCGGCTTCCCCGGCGAGACTGAAGAAGACTTCGAGTATCTGCTGGGCTGGTTGAAAGAGGCGCAGCTCGACCGTGTGGGCTGTTTCCGCTATGAAAATGTTTCCAGCGCTGATTCCAATGCGCTGGCTGGCCATGTTTCCGAAGAGGTGAAGCAGGAGCGCTGGGAGCGTTTCATGGAAACGCAGCAAGAGATAAGCGCCAAGAGGCTCAAGCGCCATGTTGGTAAGACACTGCCGGTGCTGATTGACGAGGTGTCGGAAACAGCGGCGATTGGCCGCTCTCCTGCTGATGCACCGGAGATTGATGGCGTGGTGCATGTGAAGCTGAAGGGCAGGGTGTTGCCGGGCAGTATCATCAAAGTCAGAATCGATAGTTCAGATGCCTATGACCTTTCTGGAACGGCAGTGTAATCGGCCGGAAATAAGGCGTCTGCTATTGCCGACCATTTTACTGGTCGGTGCCTATTTCGGCTATGCAAACTGGTTTTATCTCGATGATGCTTACATTGCTTTTCGTTATGCCCTGAATTTTTCAGAAGGGCACGGGTTTGTCTGGTATCCCGGCTCCAAAGAATATGGCTACACCAACTTACTGTTTACGGTGATGGTGGGGCTCCTGATGAAGCTTGGTCTCAGCGCCGAAAATGCTTCCAGCCTGATTTCGTTTCCTGCTTATCTGATGGTGCTGGTGATCACCTTCCACATGGGTAGACGCTGGCTTGGATCTTATGCGGCCGGAGCGATCGCTTCGCTGCTGCTTGCTACGCATCTGACGATGAACGGCTATGCCACCAGCGGCCTCGAAACTTCGTTGCAGGCGGCGCTTATATTATCCGCATATCATCTCGGTTTCAGGGTGATGGAGCGCAGATTCGACGCGCGGTCGCAGTGGCTGCTTGGTCTTGTCGTGATGCTTGCGCTGCTGGTGCGGCTGGATAGCGGGGTGCTGATGCTGCCACTTTATCTGGTGCTGGCTTTCCTATGGCTGGGCGAGATAAGACACAAGCATTGCAGCCTTGCGCAGATGATGCATTGCTGTTTCAGGGTCGGGCTGTTTCCGGTGCTCGGCTTGATTGCGCTTATGGCCTTTTGTTATGCCAATTACGGCCAGTTTCTTCCCAATAGTTTTTATGTAAAACTTGATGGAGATGGCCATTTTGACAATGGTCTGCGTTATCTTTTCAGCTACCTGCTATATCAGGAGCTGGCGCTGGTTTTTGTTGTGGTGATGATCGTGGGGATGTGGGCAGCGCGCCGCTTTAGTTTTTCGCGTGATCCCTATGTTTGGTCTTTACTGGCGGCGATGCTGTGCTGGATGGCTTACCTTCTGTATGCTGGCGGCGATTTCATGCAGTTTCGTTTCATGGTGCCTGTTCTGCCGCTGATGACGCTGTATGTGTGCGCTGTTTTTATGCGATTCGCCCGCAGCGATAACCGCGATTTCTTTGCCATTTTGCTGCTGACGGTGCTCGGCTATGGGAACTATGTCCAGCGCGACTATTTTACCGTGGAGAGGCGCGTGGATCCCGCGGGCGTGGAATCATTTGCGCTGATGGCAAGCCACGTCATGTCAACTGAGATTAGCTGGTCACATGCAGGAAAAACGCTCAACAGGCTCTTTTACACCGGTTCACCTGATGATGTGCATATCGCAGTGACATCCGCAGGGGCGGTGCCCTATTTTTCAAGGCTTCCAACGCTTGATATGATCGGGCTGAATTCCCGCGGCGTTATCTCAAATTCTGAGCCGCTGCTGCCCGATAAACCGGGCCATGCTATTAGCGCTACACTGGGCTATATTATCAGCCAGCAGGTTCACCTGATTATTGGCCATCCTAATTTTCTGCAGATAAAAAATGGACGTTTTCATTGCCTGCCAATTGATACGGTCATGGTGCATCGGCAGGTGGAAGAACCGGTGGTGCTGATTGCGCTTGGTAATGATTTCTATCTACCGGCGATTTATCTCAAGCAACACCCGGCCATCGAGAAGCAAATTAAATCCGGCAACATTTTGTATCTGAACGATATCAAGGAACGTGTAGACTGTGCACATGTATTTCTTTCTGCCCAGTATCGCCACTGAACTATTCATATAACCAGTGCTTGACCGCACCCTGATATAGCCTTAAAACCTACCTTCTTTTACTAAAAAAGAGTGGCCGAGTAGCAAAGTGGTAATGCACGGGACTGCAAATCCTGTATTCGGGAGTTCGATTCTCCCCTCGGCCTCCATTGGCTTGCGATGGTTGCGCCATTGCTGCATAACATTGCTTGCGCTGACATTTTATTTTCAGGCCAGCCCCCTTCACGCGATTGAGCTGTATTATGTTGAGCTTGGCCGCTTTCCAAACGAATCTAAGGCGACGCAAAACTGGCAGCAACTTCTTGATGATCAAACGTCGCTGCTGGATGAACTCGAACCCTATCCGCGTCCGGTGATTCACGAAGGCAGGCAGGTGTTATTTCATCTCTATGCGGGGCCACTGGAAGGTAAACAGGAAGCAACGAAGCTTTGTCAGCGCTTATTTGCTGCAGATATCGCCTGTTTTGTGGTCGAGGGCCTACCCGCAGCACCGCAAAGACGACAGGCGCAATCGGATAAGGATTTGGGGCTGCCGTGGCTTTCCGAGGCCAAAGAAAAAGCTCAGCAGCAAGAACGCGAGCAAGCGCTGCTGCCTTGGACGGTGGCTCGTCCTGATCGCCATGAAAAAGATCTGCAAACGGTTGTGGTAAGCGAAGCACCCAGAATTGCAACGGAAGAAACATCAGCTAAGCTAGACCAAACTGCGCAGATTGCTGCCAAAATGCAGGTGGCAGAAGCGGTGCGTGTGCCGCTGAGCCAGCAGCCTGAGATGATGGTAAGCCAGAAGCCCATTGCTGCAAGCCAGGCGGATTTTGCGCTTGTAACACCTTTTGCTACGCAGCGTGATGCTGTCCGGTTCTGGCAACGTCTGGCTGCGTATCGCCGTGTTGACATTCGTGCGGAAGTATCACGCAGCGCCGACAAAATGAGCTATCAAGTTAGAGTCAATCTTACTTCAAACCCGGCTATGTTTGATGCGCTGTGCCTTGATGTCACGCAGCTCGATGCTGCGTTGAGCTGTATTCCTGATAGTGCTGATGTAAGCATTGAGCCGCATCAGCTTGCTGCGGATAAATCTGAGGCCGCTAGCGAAGGTGAGGTGTTTCGTGTGCGCATCATGCCGCCATTTGGTGACGGAAGTGGAGCGCCAGGCTGGCACCGGCTTGTGCTGGAGCAGCATGCCGACCTGCTTTCCGGGCTTAAGCAAGCTTCCGAGCCTCAACAGCGTCATGGAAAATCGGCAATGCTGGTGGGTGAGTTTGCCAGCAAAGATGAAGCGCTCGCGCTTTGTTATCAGCTTAAACAGCGACAGCTCTCATGCCAGATCATAGGGGGAATTTAGACTTTCTGATAAGCAGTAAATTCTGCTGGTAATGCTACTTGATGTTTGCTATACGAATCGCCCTTACTACTGCTTCATTGGTATTCCGCGATAGCTCAGCGGTAGAGCATCCGACTGTTAATCGGACGGTCGCTGGTTCGAATCCAGCTCGCGGAGCCACCTCAGCAGTCTTTTGGGCCTTGGCGCTGCTGAGTTTCCAACTTTACGATTCTCCTCAAATGACTTGGCGCAAAAAACCCGTTCTGGTGCGACTGGGGCGCATGTAGTGAACAAGCTATTTATACGATAGCTTTTGTATCAGTGTCAGATTCATCAATATGCTCGGATCGAAAATAGATTACAACTCGAACAAGGCCATCAGGCGACTTGCTAACCTGAGTTGTCAGTTGATGCTTGCCAGCAATGATACGTACCAGCTTGAGATAAAGTGTTTCTGATGTATCCTGTTCATGGTCAGCCATCGTCGTGCGCATAGCTGCAGATAGCTCAGCGCTGGAAAGCGGCGCGTGCTGCTCGTGGTAAAACTCAAGCGCACACCATTTCTTGTCCTTTATCTCACGGTTGTAATGAACCTGCAGGCAGAGATTTCTGTTTTCGTCACTGGTAAGAAAATGGCGCACAGTGTTGGTAATTAATTGTAACAGATGGAACTCCGACAGCTTGATAAGCGGGAGCTCTGTGCTCGAAATGACCTTTAACTGAGCACCAAGAACTGCAAGCTGTGAAGATAACTGTGTTGTGGCTTGTGTAATGCTATCGCTGAGACTGGCTGATTTAGCGACATCATACATACTAAGCTGATTCTCACTGAACGTCATGAGATCAGTAACGTTGCTGAGAAGTCGATTGCTCAGGCGGCTGATATCATTGGCGCAGTGTCGATATCTGCGGTTTTCGATAGGGCCATAAAGCTGATCTTTCATGGCCTGAGACTGTGAAATGATTTCTGTCAGCGGTGGATGAAAATGCTGGCATGTATAGGCAAGAAAATCCATGGCATTCTGGCTACGAATGACTGCCAGATCTTTCTGGTGTTTTAGCGCAAATAGTTTGTTTTTCAGCTCACTTTCGATGCGTTTGTACTCTTCAATGTAGTGACTGATTCTGGAAAACTCGGTTGAAAGTCTAATAATCTCATCCGATGCGCCGCGAAGGTTCGGATGGTAGGACTGTCCACGCGCCAGTTGGTTTGCGGCACCTGTAATTTCAACGATTGGCCGGATCATCCGTGTGCGCATAATCCATAAAAAAAGGATGAAAAAAATCGCAAATCCCATCAATTGAAAAATACGCGACCATAACTGTACACGGATGTTGTCTTCGCCTTCTTGCGCATCATAAGCGATGAAAACAGCATAAGGTGATTGTGACAGGTAACGATAATAAGTAAAGATACTGGAGCCAGACAGAAGGCTACCTTGCTGGAGCATGCCAGTTTGCGATGAGTGGTTGCTCATCAGCTGGTAGAGGCCCTCTTTATCCGAGGGCAGATTTTTAGTCTCATTGCCATAGCTGGTAATAGGAACCAGTTCATGCGTGGCCAGTAGCAGGCTTGAAACAGCCGGTGTTAAGAATTTCTGTATCTGTTGCATCAGCAGGTCGATGTCGATGCTGATCACAAGCGTGCCGATGTACCTGCCGGTTCTATCGGTGATGCCCATGGCAGTTGGTATGACCCGTCGGCCCGAAACGCGGCCGTCGATGGGGCTTCCAATCTGCGCGTGCCATGGTTTTTCGGCGGCCTGCCTGATATAAAGACGATCGCTTACATCCACGGGCTCGCTTAAGACACCATGATTGCTGCTGACAATCAGCCGCTGGGATGGATTAACAAACGAAAAAGTGGTGTAGATGCCCTGTTGTGTTTCGAATGACTTCAACAGGGCAGCGATCTTTTCAGGATCATTGTAATCAATATAAGCCAGCTGCTTGCTGATGGACTCGAGCAGGTGGCCTGCATGAGACATTTCATTGTCGATCAGCTGCTCGATTTGTGAAGACTGAGTTTCAAGTGCACGATCCACTGCACTTGAGTGTTTCAGGTAAATTGAGTAGCTGACCCAGAGAGAAATACAAAGCAGCACGCACAAAATGGCAAACGCCAATTTGGCAAAGTCACGTGACAAAGAAGGATGCGGCTGTTCCTGCGTCATGCGCGGGACTATATTCGATCACCGCGCGATTGGCAAATTATAGCGCGGCGCTGATGCCAGAAGTTGCTGATTGTTGGATGCGGTTAGTAAAAAGTCCTTCTGCAGGATGCTGCTTCTGACGATGCGTGACTAGCTCTGACTCAGCTGCAGACGATGCCATCATTGTGTCAGTTGCTGCGGCGGTATGATCTTTGTTGGCAGCATCAGCAGCGCTTGCTGCAATTTCATCTGCATGACGTTGCTTATCAACCCGCTTTTTTGCAGAGAGGCGGCTGATGATATTCCACACCACAATCGCAGCAGAGGTGGCAAATAAATCAAGCGCTGCTACTTTGCCAAAACGATAAACACCATTTTTTTCCAGCTGCATCGGTACTTTTTCGCTGAGCGGTAGTGCGGCTATCTGCTTTGCTTCTGCGCCGACACCAGGAAGCGTACATACCAGCTTGCGTGAAAAAGTGTCCTCATATTTAGCAAAATTGGAACGGCCAGTTTTGTCTTTTCCCGCAATGCTGTCGATCACAGTCAGAGAGCTGAATACAGTAAGCCACGCCATGACACGGCCTTTAATCACATCCATCCAGTTTTGCTTGGGCAGGTCTTTCAGCCGCTCATGCGCAATTTTCTCTTCGCCGGGTTTGCCGATTGCGCGGTTGAAGAAATTTGAAATGCTCTCCCGACCATTTTCCAGCCATTTAATCACCGGCACAAAAAAATTGCCGCCCCATGATAAAATGACTGTGCTGGAGGCCGCTTTGCTGATGATCTCGCCCATTTTGCCAGACTCGGCAACAGGCTTGAATGCTTCTGTCACTTTCTGCTGAAACGAACGCAGAAAATTTGGCATGCCGAGGATTTTATCCCCGCCATGCACAGGGTCTGCTTTGAAAGCAAGCGCAGCTGTTGCTGCCAGAATAAAGATTTTGCCCGTCAGAAATTGCAGCACATCATAGGCGCGTTCGCCTGTGGTTTTCTGGCTGATGTCTAATGGTTGAGGCTTATCTGCTGTTTCGCTTCTGCCGGCGCTGGGCGCGCTTATCGTTTGGCTGTCGGCCTGTGATAGAGTATCAGAAGCCGCTGGTTTCATCACACCCCCAGCTGCATCGGCTGATCGGTTGAGCGCGTTGCCATATCCTGAAAGTTTTTCTTGGGTGTGATGCCACGTCTGTTGCTTGGGCTGGCCTCAGTAATAACTTGGTTTGGATCAAGCGAAGACTCTGTGGTGACCTTTTCTTCGGTAGTCTGATTTTTTTGGACCAAATCGCTACAAAGCTTAGGATTTTGAACCTGCGGATTTTTCTTTGCAGTGAACTTGCTCACTATTTCCAGAACTAACGAGGAAGCTGCAGTGTAAATGGTTTCAATAGCAATAAGCTTTGAGTAGTCACGAAAACGTCTTGTTTGCATGATCTTGCTAATTGGCGAATCAGCACGATCACTATAAACAATCTTATTTACTTTTTCTGCGCCCTTAGTGATATATTTTAGCGAGAAATCATCTATTTTACTGGTCACTGGCTTGGTAAAAACGGTGGTGCTCAAGATGAGCATATTGTTGATTACTGCGGCAGCACGACCAATAATCAAGCTTGTCCAAGATTGTTTTGGTTGGCAGGCAATCGACTCTTCAACTTCTTTATCACGAGCCTTTATCTGCTCATCATCAAGATGGTTTGATTTAAACCTGTCAGCGAAGTGGTTAATACGCTTCACCCATTCTGACTTACTATCTTCTAGCCATTTCATAGGCAAAACTAGTAAAGTCCCGCCTATAAGTAATGCCCCCACTACTAAGGTGTTATCAACGCGCTGCTTAGCCGTGAAAAACTCTCCTTTTTTAACGATATCTTTTATGTTCAATAAGTTAATAAGCTTGTGGCCCATTGCATCATAGTATTTTTTTCCATAGCCATGCTGCAACTCATCGGCAATGTATAGCGAGATAACCTCATTTGCCGCAAAGCCAATGCCGGTATAAACGGTGCGATCAAAAACCACTTCACCTGTAGACTGCTTTCTGTCTTTATTTTTTTTGCCAAAGCTAATCATAAGTTGCTTACATTCCTAATTGCACGACAGGCTGTTCATTCATCGAGGCCAGTTTTTCAGTAAAGCTTGTATTTGGCTTCTTCTGAGAGATTTTTTTGCTGATGGATGATTTATCCGAATATTTTGGTGGATGATCACAGGATTCATCCATTTTTTTCTGGCTGGAATCGAGTGGGGAGAGCGTATCGTTAATCACAGCGACAGAAGGCACCGCATTGACTTCACCGGCATAGTTTTTCTCGTGGCAATCATTGTCATGCGCCTTTTTCTTGAGCCCTACTTTCGATAGCAGATTATGCGCAGGCTTCCATTTCGTGGCGGCGTAAATGACAATCGAAAGAATCGTGGTCAGGAAAAATTCTTTCGTAATAAACATGCGCGATTGTTCGGCAAATACTGCGCGCTCAACATGGGCAAAGAGTTTGCTGTCTTTCTTAAGTGCCGATTCGATACCTTCAATCTTCGCAAGCAGTTCGTGCTCTTTACCTGCATTGCCATGATTAAGCTTTATCTCGTTGTGAAGCTCATGAATTTTTTTGCTCTCCGCAATAATTTCCTGCGGTGCATTAATGATTTTCAGAATGTCTTCACGTGTTTCATCCTGAATGGCTGAGAGCTTCACTTTATTGCCTGACAGCAGCTTGGCGAGGAAAGCGCGCGGCTTTTCCCCAAACTTATCATAAAGCTTGTTGCCAAGTCCCCAGCCAAGCTCTGTATCAATGTTCTTATACATGCCGGGCTTATTCTGGCTGATGTGGTTGTGTTTCAGGATGCTATCAACATTATCCCGCACCTGATCAATGCCGAATACCACGGCCAGCGCGACAAGCCGCGCACGAATCAGGTTCCACCATGTTTCCTTCGGTTCATCCCCTGGTTTCAGCGCAGCGGCTTCGCGCTCTTCCGGCGTACGGTTCGGGTGGAGCCAGTTATCAACCTTGTTCAAAAAACCTTCGCGGCGATTTTCGAGATACCACACCGGAGCCAACGCCAGAAAACCAGCAATGCACATGAAGGCAACTTCAATCGCCGAGCGGCGGGATTTAGCAGCGCGCCATCTCAGCTCAGCGGCTTTTTCTGCTTCAGGCAGTGCATTCAGGCCTTTGTTCAAGTCAACACCGGCAAGCTTGAACGAGCCGTCAACCACTTTTCCGGGCAGCGATAAAACAAAGGATATCGCCTTGCCAATTTCGTTTTCTGCCAGCTTTTCTTTCATCCAGTCAGCACTTTTGCTGGTGGCGAGGACGAAGGTGATGACAACCGAGGCGACGTTGTTGAAAATCTGGTGCAGACCGCCAAAGTTCACAAGATGAAAGGCGATGCGGGCGCCTTTTTTATTGAAGCGGTTTTCGTGCAGCTGCTGGAGATGTTTTTGCTTTTCGGATGGTTCAGCAGCAGGCTCTTGTACGTTTTTAGGGAAAGTATTTGCACCAGCGGTTTCGTGACTTGCGGGCTTTGAGCTGAACTTGACCTCCACGCTCTCATGCTGATTCGCAGGCGCTGGCTCTGTATTTTCTTGTTTTATCTCAATATTCAGCTTTTTCATTGCGTTAATTTTAGTGTTAATGTGTGGCAAACACTACCCTATGCTTTGGAATGTAACATATTTGGACGCGAATTAATGTGAAGTTTCCATGACAAAACCGCTAATGAAGCTTAAAAACTTCAGCCAAACTGTCATAAAAAAAGGCTGCGGGATAAACCGCAGCCTTTTTTATTAGGTATTACAGGTGGTTGGATTAGAAATCCATGCCGCCCATACCACCCATGCCACCCATGCCAGCGCCAGCGCCGCCATCGGACTTTTTGTCTTCAGGAGCGTCAGCGATTAGGGCTTCAGTGGTGATGAGGAGGCCGGCAACCGAAGCTGCGCCTTGCAGAGCAGCGCGAACAACTTTAGCTGGATCAATGATACCGGCCTTGATCAGGTCGCAGTAGTCAAGCTTCTGAGCGTCGAAACCAAAGTTGGTATCGGTCGATTCCAACAGCTTGCCAGCAACAACAGCACCATCGAGGCCAGCATTTTCA
>Ga0315902_10010007_pt1 | contig 12591 bp, 9 predicted proteins | sample LakEriMetagenome_9_FD_203523 | JGI IMG/M metagenome (GOLD analysis project Ga0315902, IMG submission 203523) | Freshwater fungal communities from buoy surface, Lake Erie, Ohio, United States - Buoy 12 MA117 | ecosystem: Environmental > Aquatic > Freshwater > Lake > Lake biofilm | place: USA... | reverse complement strand
CTCCTTGTGAACGCCCTGCGTGCCACAGATGAAGCGCACGCTGGCGAGGCCGTAGCCCCAGTGCTCCAGCGCCTCATGCGCCGCCTGACGCACCTTCGGATGCTGCGCGAGGCCGAGGTAGTTGTTCGCGCACATGTTCAGCACTGCCGCGCCGCCGTTCGTGCGGACGAGCGTGCCCTGAGGCGTGGATAGCACGCGCTCTCGCTTGTAGGTGCCTGCGGCGCGGATGGTGTCGAGTTGAGACGTGAGATGGTCTTTGAAAGTCGTGTTCATGGCATTCATTTCGTCCAATCGAGCACGACTTTGCCGCAGTTGCCGCTTTCCATGGCGGCGAAGCCTTGTTCGAAGTCGGTGTAGTGGAAGCGGTGGGTGATGATGGGTTTGATGTTCACGCCGTTCTCCAGCATGACGCTCATCTGATACCAGGTCTCATACATCTCGCGGCCGTAGATGCCGTGGATGGTGAGCATGTTGAAGATGACCTTGTTCCAGTCGATGGCGATTTGTTCGCTGGGGATGCCGAGCATGGCTATCTTGCCGCCGTGGCACATGTTGTCGATCATGTCGCGGAAGGCGGTGGCGTTGCCGCTCATCTCTAGCCCGACGTCGAAGCCTTCCTTCATACCGAGCTGCTTTTGCACATCGGCGATGGTTTCGTGCTTCACATTCACCGCTCGCGTCGCGCCCATCTGGCGGGCGAGGTCGAGGCGATACTCATTCACGTCGGTGATGACGACGTGTCGTGCTCCCGCATGCTTCACCACGGGGATGGCCATGATGCCGATGGGGCCGGCTCCGGTGATCAAAACGTCCTCGCCCATGCATTCAAAGGCCAGCGCGGTGTGAACGGCGTTGCCAAAGGGGTCGAAAATGCTCGCTACTTCCTCGTCCACGCCGTCGCGGTGGTGCCAGACGTTTGTCTTGGGCACGCTGATGTATTCGGCGAAGGCCCCGGTGCGGTTCACGCCGATGCCGACGGTGTCTTTGCAAAGGTGGCGGCGGCCGGCGAGGCAGTTGCGGCATCGCCCACAGACGACGTGACCTTCGGCGCTGACGATCTCGCCAGGATGGAAGTCGTTCACGTTGCTGCCGACGGCGACGACCTCGCCAACGAACTCATGTCCGATGACCATCGGCACAGGGATCGTCTTCTGCGCCCAGGCGTCCCATTTATAAATATGCAGGTCAGTGCCGCAGATGCCGGTTTTGCGGACCTTGATGAGGACATCATTGATGCCGACCTGTGGCTCCGGGACATCCTGGAGCCAGAGTCCGCGCTCCGCTTTGGCTTTGACGAGTGCTTTCATGGTTGTGGCGGTATATTGGACGCGCGTCCGAAATATTGGCAAGCTGGATTTTAAGCACATGTCCTGGATTCGATTTTCGGGAAAAACGAGTCACAGTGGGGGCATGGACACGCTTTCGGCCACCTTGCTGCTGCTGACGATCATGGACCCGCTGGGGAATGTGGCGACTTTTGTGTCCGCGCTGCGTCCGGTGCCGCCAGAGCGGCGGTTGAAGGTGATCGCGCGAGAGTTGGTGGCGGCGCTGGTGATTTTGATCCTATTTTTGCTGCTGGGGCAGCGATTGCTCGGCCTGCTGCATTTGAAGCAGGAGGCCTTGTTCATCAGCGGCGGCGTGGTGCTGTTCTTGATCGCACTGAAGATGATTTTTCCGCCGTCTCGACGGGATGAGGAGCCGATGGTGGAGCCGTTCATCGTGCCACTGGCCACGCCGATGGTCGCAGGCCCGTCGGTGCTGGCCACACTGCTCGTTTTGGTGAGCACGCAGCCGGAGTTGTGGTGGAACTGGCTTGTGGCGCTCCTCATCGCGTGGAGCATCACCTCGGCGGTGCTGCTGTGCTCGCCTGCCATCGCGCGCGTGCTGAAGGAGAAAGGCTCGATGGCGGTGGAGCGTCTGATGGGCATGCTGCTCGTGATGGTGGCCGTGCAGATGTTCTTGAACGGCCTGGAGCATTATCTGAAACACTGACCGCGCATGAATCCAGCCCGCTTTTTTCTCTGCCTGCTTCTTTCGACCAGTGCGCTCGCGCACGGACCGGGCAAGGAGGGCGCATTTGGCGGCAAACGCGTGCTTTTCATCGGAATCGATGGCTGTCGCGCGGATGCGGTGGTGGCGGCGATGGAGCGCGGACTGGCTCCACAGTTGAAAACGCTCAGCGAGGCCCCAAACGGGCTTTTGACGCTGAAATGCTACGCCGGAGGCGAACTCGGCACACCAACGCATCAGCCGACGGTGAGTGGCCCCGGCTGGACGAGCCTCCTCACCGGCGTTTGGATGAATCAGCACGGCGTGAAGGACAATCGCTTCATCGGCGGACGTTTTCGGACGTATGCGCACTTCATGCGGCGGATCAAAGAGGTGAAGGCGGAGGCATTTTGCGCGTCGTTTACCGACTGGCCGCCGATTCATGACTTCATCGCGGATGGATCGCGTGAAGACGGGAAGGAATTTCTCGATGTGAAGTTCACCTGCGTGCCGGATGCGAAGCGGCACTACATCGACAATCCGGAAAAGGACATCGAGGTGCGCGATGAGGCGCTGAAAACGCTGTGCTCGCAGAACCCAGATGCGATGTTCGTGTATTTCGGCCAGGTGGACGAGTTCGGGCATGGCGCGGTGGATTCACTCCGCCGCGGCAGCTTTGATCCTGAAAACCTGCTGTATCTGAATGCGATCAGCCATGTGGACTCGAATGTGGGTGAATTGGTCCGCGCGATGCGTGCGAGGCCGAAGTTTGCCGAGGAGGAATGGCTGGTGCTCATCACCACCGATCACGGCGGCCGAGGAAACGGTCATGGAGGCGACAGCGATGCGGAGCGGAACATCTGGCTCGTCGCGGAAGGGCCCAACCTGCCGCGCGAACGGCTCATGAATGAACCGGTGCCGCAAACGACGCTGGTGCCGATGATTTATGCGCACCTCGGCATCACGCCAAAGCCGGAGTGGACGCCGGAGCCGCCGAAACCAGAGCTAAAGGAGCCTGCGAAGGCTCAATGAATGGCGCTGGCAATGATGAGGCAGATGCCGAGCGCGGCGGCGCCGATGACGATGGCGAGCGCGACGTTCTTTTCTTCGACGAGCTGCTTCCAGAGATCGTAGGGCGTGAGCTTGTCCACGATGATGAAGCACGCGATGAAGATGACAACGCCGAGTAGCGCGTAGATGAGAGAGTTGAGTAGGATGTCCGGGTGCATGCGCTGATGGGTGTTGAGTTTTGAGTGATGCGTTATTTGTGGAAGCCGCTACCGCCAAAGGACCAGCCGCTGCCGCTGGAGTGGTAGGAAGAGCGATAGCGATAGCTGGTGCTGTTGAGCGCGCTGCGATTGGCCTTGGACTGAAACCAGTTCCAGCCGCGCATGTTCGCGAGCGCGAGGTAGCCGCTGGCGAGGAAGACGAGTGTTGTGTAAATCGGCTGCTTCATGGAGTTTCAAGGTTCAGTTGTCGTCGTTGCTGGATGCGTAGGGGCTGAAGTCGCTCTCGAGCCAGCGCTGCTTTTCGAAAGTGGACGCGCGGAGCTTTAGCCAAAGCGGCCATAGGGCGATGGCGAAGAGGCCGAGGAAGAAATTCGACCAGAAGAGGCCGCCGCGCTCGACTTGAAGCCGCACAGGCGTGGCGGGGACGGTGCCGGAGGCATCGGGATCAAAACGGAGGTAGTATTTGCCCGCGGGCACCGCCGGGAGCGTGGCTTTCGCGGTTTGCTCTTCCATTTCACCACTGTGATTCGTCAGCGGCAGGATGACCGGCGTGGTCTGCTGCGTGTCGGCATTGATGAGATCGCCTTTGAAGGCGAGGTAGCCGCCGGTGGGCAGAGGCGCACCATCGGCGGTGAGATGCAGAGGCGCGGAAGATCCGCTGAGGCTGAAAGGCTCCGTGAGCATCGTTTTGTCCGACGCGGTGAAGCCAGGGTAGGCCAGGTTGGCGGTGAAGGCCTTTGTGGTGCTGCCCAGGCCGAGGCAGAGGAGCTGAATGAGGACGTAAATGACGAGCGCCATGAAAAACTTGCCACGCACCTCCTGCCAGCGCTGCGAGTGCGGATTGGGCTCATTTAAATAACGGCCGGCAGGCGCGGGGAGCTGCTGTCCGGCTGGGAGAAAGGCCTGCGCGACCTCGGAGTGCGTGACGTATTCACCGCCGGACCAGACGATCTCGTTGTGCTCCTTGATGAATTCCGAGCTGAGCACATGCGGCGGCATGATGTGATCCCGCACCTCGGCGCGCTCGCCCGCTTTCACGCGCCAGTAGAATTCGCCAAGCACATCCGTGGTGGTGACGGTCTCCGCGGCGAAGAGCGGGAAAAGACGGCCCATCCAGATTTGATTCGTGTGATGACCCGGCAGGATGCGCACGAGCGACCAGTGGCCGCGGAAGGTGACGAGGTAGCGAAAGCCGAGCCACGGATTGAAAAGCAGAAACTCATCCCACTGGCACCAGCGGTCCTTTCTCCGCATGAAGCCGATGACCTGCCAGGGCTCGCCACGCAGGATGCCGCGCGCGCCGATGGGCAGCACGGGCTGGATGCGCAGGGTGGTCTGCACCACCTTGTCCACGGCGGTGAGCAGCGGCTTTGAGGTGTCCAAAACGGTGCCGCAGGAGCCGCACACGGCGGACATGGTGAGGCCCTCGGCGCGGATATTCACTGGCGCGGCGCAATTTGGGCAGTTCGTGGCGTCGCTTTGATGCCGCGTGATCTCGGCGTCCTGCTCCCAGCCGGGCACTTTGCGCAGGTTGGAGAGGTTCAGCTCCTCCCACTGCGCGTAGTGGCCCTCGTAAAACGTGCGCGTGTCACCGGCGAGCTCCAGCGTGCCAAAGCTGCCGCCCGCGCCGGTGAGATCGCAGCCGGTGCGCTCCGCGCCAGGCATGACGGCATATGGCAGCGCGCCCTCCGCGGCGATGCAGCGCGCTTTTTTCACATCGGTGACGGTCCACTCGTCGCCAGCGAGCTTCAGGCGCTGGCGCACATGCGGCGTGTCATCGAGCCGCGCGGCCTCGGGCGCGTCTTTTTCGAAACTGACGGCGAAATAGCCCATCACCTCCGCGATCCAGCCGATGCGGCCGTTGCCAAAATCCGCGCACCATTCCGTCCAGCTCCCCTCGCCCCAGTGCAGGCGCAAGCGGCCGATGAGCGTGAAGGAATTGCCATCGAAGTGGCCGGTGGTGCCGATTTGCAGCGCTGAAAGGTCCGGCGGCAGCTCCGCCATCGTGCCGAAGGTCTCGAGTTGGAAATCCTTCCGCACGATGCTGGAACGGCAGTGCCCGCAGACCGCGAAGATGGCGATCGATGACGGAAACGCCACGGGCGCGCCGCATTGCGGGCAGTCGTAACGTCGGGAATCGAAGGCGGGAGCGGAATCGGGCACGGTGCGCGGATTGAAGCGAAGGCGGTGGATTTGGAAAAGGAGAAAATCGGGCGGAAATGGGAATCTGCGTGACGAAAAGGCGGGGCGGCTGATAAAACGCGCGCATGAATGAGCCTGAATCGACCACCACGAACGAAGAACTCGCCGAACTGCGCCGCGAGATGACTGACTGGGCCATGGGCATCCGCTGTGTCTTCACCGCGCTGGTGGCGCTGCCGCTGTGTTACTTAACCAAGCTGCTCACGCTGACGCCGAGGCTGGAGGTGATTTTTGAAGACATGCTGGGGTCCAAGGACAAGCTGCCTGCTGGCACGCTGTGGCTGGCCCGCATGCCGAATGTGTGGATCGCGCTGATCTGGCTGGTGGCTGGCGTGTCGGTGTATTTCATTTTCACGCTGAAAAAGGCGCGCCACGTGTGGGTGGCCACGCTGGTGTGCCTGGGATTCCTGCTCTTCAGCTTCCAGACGGTGATCCAGCTCCTCGTCGATCCGCTGATCCAGGTGATCGCGAACCTTTCCGGCAGTGGCGAGGTGCTTTGATGCAGCGAAAAATTCCCCGTGCTGTCTGGAGAGAGTGATGTACGCTCGCTCTCCCCACGCCCGACCATGAACTGGCCTCGTTTTTCATACGCCACCGCGCTCGCCGTGCTCTGCTTGAGCACGCTGGCAGCTTGTGGCTTGCTGAAGAAGAAAGGCGGCGAGGAGGAGAAGAAGAAGGATGACGCGGAAAAGACCGAGGAGGCCGCGAAGAGCGCTGAAGTCAGCGCGGAGGGCCCCAGCGTGGACATCGCCTTCTTGCTAAGCATGAACTACGCGGAGGCGAAATCGATCAGCGCGAATTTCATCGAGGTGCCGCCCTTTTACCGCATCGCGGCGGATGAGATCGAGGTCACGAAGAAGAACGACGATGGTTCTCCGCGCCGCCTGCGCGCCAAGGGTCGGGTTTTCATCGAGATGAACTACAACGACCCCGGCAAGGCCCTGTGCCAGGAGTTGCTGCTGAGTTCTGAGGAGATCATCCTGCGCGGGAAGCCGGTGCTGCAGCGTGGCGGCACCACGGTGGAGGGCGTGGATGATTACACGATCTTTTATATGTTCGGCAGCCGTCTGCGCGTGATCGGGCCGCATCGTCTGACGAATCCGATGCAACTGGCCACCGGGCTCGACGCTTCGGGCCTGCCCACGCTGGGTGCGTGGTCCAACGCGCCGAATCCGCTGCTGCCGCCGCTGAATGAAACCGCCGTGCCGGAGCAAATCCGCGCCGAGGCCCTCCGCGCGACCGAGGCGGAGATGCTGCATCAAAAGACCCGTGTCGAATTCGGCCCTGCCGATGTGCCCGCCGCCAATCCAACGCCTTCACCGGCTGCGGAGGCCAAAAAAGAGCCCGCGAAGCCCTCCAAGGCTCCGGAGCCGAAAAAAGCCGGTGAACCGAAAAAGCAGCCGAAGGGCCAGAAAGAGGCCGCGAAGGCTGCGGCGTAGTTTTGGCCCTATTTTCTCCCTCAACCATGCGAGTCCTTCTTTTCCTCCTTGCCGCGTTTTCTCTTCAAGCGAAGCCCAACGTGCTTTTCATCCTGTGTGACGACCTGAGGCCGGATGCGCTGGGCTGCTACGGCTCGAAACATGTGAAGACGCCGCACATCGACCGCTTGGCGGCGGAGGGGGTGCGTTTTGCGAACACGTTTTGCACCACGAGCCTGTGCTCGCCGAGCCGCGCGAGCATCCTGAGCGGTGTTTATGCACATGCGCATGGAGTGACGAACAATTTCACGGAGTATCCGGCGGCGATGCCGAGTTTTCCCGGCCTGCTGCATGATGCGGGTTATGCGACGAGCTACTTCGGCAAGTATCACATGGGTGAGAATAACGACGAGCCGCGGCCGGGCTTTGATCACTTCGTGACGCACAAGGGCCAAGGGAAGTATTTCGACACGGAATGGAATCTGAACGGCAAAGAGCGCCAAGTGATCCCGGGCTACTACACGACGGTGGTGACGGATCTGGCGATGGACTGGCTGAAGCAGCAGCAGGGCTCAGACAAGCCGTGGTGCCTGTTTTTGGGCCACAAGGCACCGCACAGCTTCTACACGCCGGAGCCGAAGTATGAGCATGTCTTTGATGATGTGCGCGTCCCCTACCCCGCCACGGCCTTCCAGCTCGATGACAAGCCGGCGTGGATGAAACAACGTCTGCATACGTGGCATGGCATCTACGGCCCGTTGTTTGAGTGGCGGAAAAAATTCCCGGATGACCGTCCGGAGGCGGTGAAGGACTTTGAAAACATGGTGCACGGCTACTGGGGCACTGTTTTGAGCGTGGACGACAGCGTGGCGCGCCTGCGCGCGTGGCTGGAGGAGACGAAGCAGCTCGACAACACGATCATCGTCTTCATGGGCGACAACGGCCTGCTGGAGGGAGAGCACGGCATGGTCGATAAACGCACCGCACATGAGGCGAGCCTGCGCATCCCGCTGGTGGTGCGTTATCCGGCGCTGGCGAAGGAGGCCAAAGTGGTGACGCAGCAGACTTTGACGGTCGATATGGCTCCGAGCGTGCTGGAGCTGTGCTCCGGAGCCGCGCTGCCAAAGGCGCATGGCAAATCCTGGGTGAAGCTGGTGCAGGGCGGCGACAGCGCGTGGCGCACGAGCTGGTTTTACCATTACAACTACGAGAAGCAGTTCCCCTACACGCCGAACGTGCGCGCGCTGCGCACGGATCGCTGGAAGTACATCGAATACCCGCATGGCGACGGCAGCTTCAAGCATCTGGGCGAGCTTTACGATCTGCAAAACGATCCGGGTGAGACGAAGAACCTCATCAAGCAGCCGGATCTGGCCGCGACGATCACCGAACTGAAAGCCGAGCTCGCGAAACGCATGCTGGAGACCGGTTTGGATGCGAAGACGGACCAGATGCCGATGGACGAAGGCGTGAAGAGCGAGCTGCCGGATGCGAAGATTCGGTGAGCGCTGTTGGAGCGCGAGTATGGCTTTAGCCTACTCGCCTCTGAAAGACCCAACAGGCGAGTGGTCTTCGACACACTCGCGCTCCAACTAAGGCGGAGCTTTTGTAGAGGACCAGATGCCGATGGATGAAGGCGTGAAGAGCGAGTTGCCGGATGCGAAGATTCGGTGAGCACTGTTGGAGCGCGAGTATGGCTTTAGCCTACTCGCCTTTTCCGGATGGCGTGACGCTTGTGCCTGTTCGCTTGCGAAAGACCCAACAGGCGAGTGGTCTTCGACACACTCGCGCTCCGGCCGAAGGTCACGGCGTGATGAATTGGGCGCGGAAGGGCTGGAGGAGCTCTTGTTCGCTCACGTCCTGACCGGTGGTGGTGTCCTGCCACTGCGCGCCGGGCATGAGCTGGAGGTTTTGATACGAGGCGGAGGCTGGATCGCGATCGCCGGACCAGAGGCGGAGACGTGCGCCGGTTTTCAAATCGAGCGTGGCGGGTTTTTGCGACTGCAGGCTGGAGGTGCCGCGGAATTGAGTGCTGCCAGCGGCGGGCGCGGGCAATGCATGCGTGCGGAGCTCGCCGCTGAAGAACAAGGTGGCCGGGGAACCGCGCAGTTGAAGGAGAAGGCCTTCCTGGGGCTGGAGGAGGCGTGATCCGGCATCGCGCAGGGTGGAATCGCCTTGGCGGACCCAGCGCGGGCCGCTGCTGGCCGCTTGCAGCCAGTGGATCTGGAAGTTTTGCGTGGCGGCATCCCAGAACAGGGCGCGATCGGCGAGTGTGGTGCTTTCTGCGGCCTGAAGCTGCGAGGCGGGCACGAGCTGCGCGAGCGTCCAGTGTGGGCGGAGGGCGATGCGTTCGCCGAGGAGGCCTGCGGGGGCGTTTTGGAGGAGGTTGAGGGCGTTTCCGCGGCTGGTGGACAGGTCGAGGTCGTAGGTGTGGCCGGTGAGTGCGCCGGTCAAAATTTCGATGTAGGCGGCAGGGTGGCCCTGGAGGGTGGTTTGGAGGTCGATGGAGCCGTTTTGGACGGTGAGGCCGTTTTGGGTGGTGGTGAGCACTTGGCCGCTGAGGAGGGCGGGCTGCTGGAGGGGCATGGAGAGGGTCTGGCGGCCGGTTTGGAAGCGGAGGTGCTTCCAGGCGTGCGTGGCGCTGGTGGCGGTGGCTTCGGGGTTGCCGTCGAGGTCGGCGTCGAGGGCGACCTGGAGGCGGACGTAGCCGCAGTCGGTGTTTTGGGGGCTGATGGGGTAGGTGGCGGTGCTGGTGCCGTCGGCGTTGGGCTTGGTTTGCGGGGCTGCGGGGCTGTTTTGCCAGGTGAGCTGATCGGAGCTGATTTGGAGGGTGTAGCGCACATCCGGCGGGAGGACGGTGGGGCGTGTGAGGTGGGCAAAGACGCTGCCGGTGGTGTTTTCGTGGCTGAGGCGGAAGCGGGCGCTGTGGTGGCCGTGCTCCAGGGCGGTGCCGAGGGCGTATTCGAGCAGGGAGGGCAGTCCGTCGGCGTCGGGGTCGGAGGCGGGGTCGAGGCGGAGAGCGCTCCAGGTGCCTGCAGAAGCAGGGAGGCTGCCAGGGGCGGTGAAAGTGAGGATGTTGCTCTCCGTGTCACTGGCGGGGCGGGACTGGCCGGCGAGGAGCTTGAAACCCAGGTCGTAGCTGAGGTCGATATTAGAGTCTTCACCGCCATTGTCATCACTAGTGCCGAGGTAGCCGGCCTCGCCACCTGCTGAGCCGAGGCTGAAGGTGTAGGCGTTGGTTCGGATGCCAAATGTAGCAGCAGGAGTCTGGCTGCTTTCGGGGACCAAACCATCATTCAGTAGGGCGTCCTGGCCGACATTGTCGTCTCCACTTCCTTTTTTGGCGACGGTGTGGTTGTAGAGCGGGGAGGCGGGATTGGTGAACTGTGAGGCAGGGATGCGCAGGCGGTACTGGTGAGTCGAGGAGCCGGAAGGCGGGACGTAGAGGAGGAACGTGCCCTGTTGAGGCCCCGAAAGGCCGGTGATGGTGGTGGCGACGGGAACAGCGTTTTCGACGCCGTTGTTGATGTGGTGGAGATTGACGATGACACCTGCGGCGCGGATGTCGTTGTTGTCATACTTCCCGTTGTTGTCTGTCTCCGTAAAGACAAGGTTCCCCACGCCGAAACGGGTAGCGAAACCAAAGTCGATGGTGAGGTCGGACATGGAGTCGAGAGCGCCGTCGTCGGAGTTGGAGCCAAAGCCGGTTTCCCCTGTGGTCGAGGTAGGAGCGGCACCTGCGACGAGGGTGACGAGGGTGGAGCTGATGCCGTTGATTTCCGGTGTCTGCGTGTCCACGCCGTCGTCACTTAGAGCGGTGGCATCCGTCGCGCTAATTGTGGTGGTGTCGTCTCTGCGAGTCCCCGCTCCGACGGGATTGGTAAAGGCGTAACGGATGGAGACTTTCTTGTGGAGGGGGCCGCCGGAAACGAAGTTGGAGGCGGGCAGATGGACGAAGTAGGCACCGACATGGACGTTGTTGAAGATATAACGACCGGGGATACTACTCACGGTGGCGGTGGTGACGGTCTGGATAGCACTGCCGGAGCCAGGAGGTGCAGTCGCGGCGTAGAGCTGCACGGTGACACCGTTGACGCCTTCGTTGGTGCTAGCCTTGTTGTCGATATTGGCGTCGTTGAAGACGAGGTTTCCGATGGACATGACGACGGGTGGCTGGAGGCCGATATCGACGGTGAGATTGATGTTCGCGTCCTCGCTGGAGCCGGTATTCGTGGTGCCATCGGATGCGCCGTCCACGCCGGGCTCGCCAGTGCCCCAGGCCTGGTTTCCGAGAGCGGCATTGGCCCACGGTGTGACGACGCCGCCGATGATCGGAGGTGTGCTGCCATTGAGCAGCGAGGCGTTTTGACCGGTATTATCATCGCCGCCGAGATTGGCTGCGGTGGAGGGCACGAGGCTGGCGAGAACTGGATTGGTTGAGAACTGCGCAGCCGAAATGCGCAGGCGATACTGATGCACGCCGAGCGCGGGCGGGCCGTAGAGGCGGAAGAGGCCGCTGGCGGAGGTGGTGGTGCTGGTGAGCACGGCTTCCACGCCAGTGGAGGTGTTGAGGTGCATGAGCTCGACCTGCACGCCAGCGAGCGGGACATCGGTGCCGGAGGTGTATTTGCCATCCCAGTCGTTGTCGCGGAAGACGAGGTTGCCGACGCCGACGCGGGTGGCGAAACCGAAGTCGTAGGAGGTATTCACGACGGGCAGGCTGGCGGCGGTGAGCTGGATCGGCAGCGAATCGATGCCGCGGAGTTCCGGCTCCTGCGCATCGACGCCGTCCTCACCGGTGTTATCATCAGCGGGCACGGTTTGATGGCCGCGCAGGGAGACACGGCGGAAGAGCGGGCCGTTCGCACCATTGAACGGCGCGAAAGGTGCCGAGGCCTTGAAGTTGTCCGCCGCGATGTGGATGTGATAATCGCCGACGGGCACATTGGTGAAGACGTAGTGGCCATCCGTGCCCGTGTAGGTCTGCTGGATGATGTTGATGAAATTCGGATCGGCATTCGCGGCGCGGAGGATGACCCAGACATTCGGCACGCCCTCGCCGGCGTCGTAGGTGCCGGAGTTGTTGCTGTCATGGAAGACGCGGTTGCCGAGGGTGAAGAGAGGCTCGGTGAAGCCGAGGTCCACGGTGAGGATGCCGGAGGCGTCGATGACATCATCCGCGGTATTCATGAAGCCGTTTTCGCCGCTGGTGGCGTTGCTGGCGGAGTTCAAAGGCAGGGTGCCGTGCTGGAGGCTGAAAATCCCGGTGCTCACGCCGGAGACGGTGGGCACGGTGCCATCGAGACCGTCCTCATTGTAGCGATCATCCAGCGCGGGCTGCAACGTGTTGCCGGTGGAGCCGGTGTCCGTCGCGGAGATGAGTCCGGCGAGCACGGAGCCGGTGGCGAACTGCTCCTTCGGCACATGCACGTAGTAAGCTCCGGCGGTGGCGGTGCGCAGCAGGTAGGAGCCATTGGCCGCAGTGATGGTGCTGTCCACGACGCTGCCGCCGGACTGCGTGCGCAGCTCCACGGTGACACCGGAGAGCGGCGTGTCCGTGCCGGAGGTGAAGCGGCCGTCGCGGTTCATGTCGCGGAAGATCAGGTTGCCCACGAGGAACTGCTTGGGCTTGAAGCCGAAGTCGATGGTGAGATTCGCCGTGGAGTCGCCAACGGCATCGTCCGAGGTGAAATCAAAGCCGGTTTCGCCACCGGCGCCGTTCACCGGCTGCGTGCCGACTCCCGCCAGAGTGA
>Ga0315902_10010004_pt1 | contig 12592 bp, 8 predicted proteins | sample LakEriMetagenome_9_FD_203523 | JGI IMG/M metagenome (GOLD analysis project Ga0315902, IMG submission 203523) | Freshwater fungal communities from buoy surface, Lake Erie, Ohio, United States - Buoy 12 MA117 | ecosystem: Environmental > Aquatic > Freshwater > Lake > Lake biofilm | place: USA... | reverse complement strand
AAACACCGTAAAATTAGAATTCGGATTGTCCAGAACAACATTGAGCCCGGTACGGGTTAATGCAGTATTCAGAATTGAATAACTGGTATTGGCAGCAATCTGTTTTGCCAGCGTGGTTGCCGGATTACGTACCGGTGCAGTAGTACCCGGAATGGGATCATACACTTTGTTACAGGAAAAGAGGATGAGCGCAGACCCCAATAGAAGCATGCTGCTCTTAACTGTATGTTTAATAACTTGTTTCATATCTTATTTCGTTTGAAAGATGATTAAAATACGTTATGTGCAATGCTCACATAATACAATCCTCCAATGGCAGGGTTACCGGCACCGGGAATATAGTATTGATTGAGGATGTTGTTACCACCCAGCTTAAACAACAGCTTCGACTTCGGTACTTTGTAACTAACCTGTGCATCGAGCGTGTGCACAGCAGGTATTTCAAATGATGCGAAATCACTTTCATACAGGAATGCATCCTGCCAACGGTAAACCAGGCTGAAACCTATACGTTTGTCTTTACCAAATCCTGTATTGGCAAGTGTGATATTAGTCCGGTACTTGGGTGTGCTGAAGAAGGACTGCTGACCCTGGGGAATATCCCTTAACTCATCACTTGAAAGGTTACCGCCAATGGTGAAATTGGCCGGTAAGCGGTAGTCAAGACTGATACCGTAGCCGAATGTCTTCACCTTATCGGCTGTATTTACAGGAATAGAAAACAGTTTACGGGTGGTAGTCGGATTCTGCATCACCACACGGCGGGTCAGGAAATCCTGGTACTGACCATAATATACATAAGCATCAATCAGCAACTTACTGTTAAAGTTCAATCCTTTAAATCCAAGTTCGATGGAATTTACTGTTTCAGGTTTGAAATCGGTAACTGTAACAACCTCTGAGGTTGGCTGGCCATTCACCACAGCATAAACCGGGTTGCTGTTCAGATTGTAGAAAGTCCGGAAATCCTGGTTGCCACCAATCAGCTGCAAAGAACCTCCCACCAGCAGGTTGATCCATTGTTGCTGGGTACTGGGGAAACGGTAAGCAGTTTGATAGGAAACACGCAGGTTGTTGTTTTTAGCCAGCTTCACCAGGGCAGTGGCACGGGGTGTGAAACGTCCTTTGAAATTCTGGTTTTTATCATAACGACCGCTTACAGTCAGTTTCACCACATCATTGAAAAGCGACTTGGAAACCTGTATAAAAGCTCCTAATTCGTTGATACCAATGGGGCCTGTACTGTCGGCAAACAGAGTTCCCTGGGAGTTGAGCACAAACCTTCTGAAGTTAGCACCCACCAGCACATCCGCAAAATCTTTAGTAAGATGTGACAGGTTATACTGACCTTCCACAGCATATAAATCGGTCCGGTCGAGGAAACGGCCACCACCCAAAGGAGCACCGGTTGTGGGTTTACCAATGGGAATGCGTTTGATGAAATTAAACAGGTTGTTGAACTGGGCTGTTCCCGGTTGAGGACGTCCGATATCTGCAACACCACGGGCAACGTCATGTGCCTGCTGGTTATTGAGCCCCTGATTCAAACGTGCATTTACATAGGCGGCCACATATTCGGGTACCCATTGTTGAGAAGGCTTCCAGGCCTCATTAAACAGAGCCGTAGTAGCAGTAAGGTTGTAAGAATCACCTGAATTTTCCTGTGTGGTATAAGCACGAACCAACCAGTTTTTGTGGTTCAGTTCAAATTTATACTGTCCCATTTTCAGGTTCTGGAGACTGTAACGGTCACTACCGGTATAAACAGTGTTACCTGTACCCCAATAACCACTTAAGATAGCTTCCAGGTTATTGGTGATTTTGTAGTTCAGTGAACCACCCAGTTTGAAGTTAATGGTATTGGGATCAATCAGTTGATCTTCCCTGTAACCAGTGCGGGTTACAAACATAGTTGAGGGAAGAGTTGCTATAAGTGACTGATAACCAGGTATACCGGCAAAATTATTAAAGATGGGGCGGATGTTGATCTGGGTTTCATCACCATATACGTTTACGCCGTCATAATTGGGTACTTCCCTTCCGCCAGGCAACAAGGCAAATCCGGCACGGTTGTAATTGCGGTAATCTGCTGCTCTCCAGTCTTTTGCCTGGATCAGCTCGGAAGTGATTTTGAATGCAAAACGCTCACTTACTTTATGGGCCCATCTGAGACTCCAGTTATAATAAGGAGATGCATCGCGGAAACGGGAGTCGGTATGCATGATCCCCTGTTTTACCTGGAAAGAAAGACCCTGGTATTTAAAGGGATTTTTGCTGTTCACAATCAAGGTTCCATTCATACCACCGGGACCATAGAGAGCAGAGGATGCACCGGGGAGGAGTTCCATATTATCCACATCCAGTTCTGATAAACCGATGATACTTCCCACAGAGAAGTTCAGACCGGGAGCCTGGTTATCCATTCCATCCACAATCTGGTTGAAACGAACATTACCACTACCCAGGAATCCCCTTGTAGTGGGTGTTTTAAAGGTAAGGGAGGAAGTCATCATATCCACACCCTTCATATTGGCAACGATCTCGTAATAAGATGATGCCGGGGTGTTTTGAATGGTTACCGCATTCACCCGCTCAATACTTACAGGTGATTCCAGGATTCGGGTGGCAACACGGGTTGCAGAAACTACAATCTCCTCACCTAGTGCGGAGGAGGATTTTAATTCCACATCACCTATGTCCCCGGCTGCATTAACAACCATTTCTTTACTTGCATAACCCACTGAACTGATAACAAGTGTAAGGGGGAACTTGAAACTTCCTGAAAGTTTAAATTCACCTTTGTCATCAGTGTAGGTTCCGGTACTGGTACCTTTGATCATAACCGATACAGCAGCTACTGTCTCTTTGCCCCCATCGCCGGTTTTTACTTTACCGGAAATGGTTGACACCTGTGCAAAAGATGTTACAGAGACCAGCATGGCAAAAAGCCAGCTGCTAAGCAATCGAACGCTTTTTCTCATAATTAGAAATTTTTGATTAAAATTCGGGTACAAAATATAAATTCTGAAGATATCTGCCAATTATTAATTTCTACAATATCCACACCCCCGATTCCAATTGGCCGCTTCACAAAACTCCTATAATTTCGCAAATCAACTATGAGCTATAATTTTCCGAGTCAGACTTCCTTTTACCAGGGAAAAGTAAGAGATGTTTATACTGTATCCGGCAAATGGATCATAATGGTTGCCAGTAACCGTATTTCAGCTTTTGATGTGATTTTACCCCGCCCTGTTCCTTATAAAGGGCAGGTTCTCAACCAGATTGCAGCCTTTATGCTGCGGGCTACAACTGATATCTGTCCCAACTGGCTGCTGGATGTGCCAGCTCCTCATGTTTCGGTAGGGAAAAAGTGCGAACCCTTCAAAATTGAAATGGTCGTGCGGGGAAACCTGGTTGGACATGCCTGGCGCACCTATGCGGCAGGGAAACGGACTCTTTGCGGGGCTGCAATGCCGGACGGACTGAAAGAAAATGACTTCTTCCCCACCCCCATCATCACTCCCAGCACCAAAGCTGATGCCGGACACGATGAAGATATCAGCCCTGCAGAAATCATTCAAAAAGGATTATGCACAGCCGAAGAATGGAAAGTGCTCAGCCAGTACGCCTTACAACTTTTTGCAAGGGGTAAGGAAATAGCCGCCAGGCGGGGACTGATCCTGGCTGACACCAAATATGAATTCGGAAAACTGAATGGTGAAATTGTACTCATGGACGAGGTTCACACGCCTGACAGCAGCCGGTACTTTTATGCAGACGGCTTTGAAAGCCGCCAGCAAGCCGGTGAACGGCAAAAACAACTGAGTAAGGAGTTTGTAAGGGAATGGCTTATTGCCAACAACTTTATGGGTAAAGAGGGCCAAACCGTTCCGCCAATGAGCGACGAATGGGTTCAAACCATTTCCAACCGCTACATTGAACTTTATGAAAAAGTGATCGGTGAAACATTTATACCAGAAGACCCGGGTGAAGAAGAAACCTTTATCCGTATAACAGAATCCCTGTCAAAACTTGAAGAAAACGGATAAAAGAAATTAGATTCGGAGTCAAAATCTCTTATATGACTCCCGATACCATATTTCAACTTAGTAATTCCATTGCCCTTACCGGATGGTTGATTCTGATTTTTATTACACCCATCTGGATGGAAACCGATAAACTACTGATCGGAATCGTAGTTACCCTGTTTGCAATTCTCTATAGCTGGCTCCTTTTTCAGAGCTTTTCATTGACCGATTTTGAGCAATTCAGCACGCTCGACGGATTGATGAGCTTATTCACCAGCAAAACTGCGGTTACCGCCGGCTGGATTCATTACCTTGCCTTTGACCTGATGGTGGGCAACTGGATCGTGCATAATGCCCGCAAATATCATATCAACCATTGGCTGATTACTCCCTGCCTGCTCTGTACTTTTATGGCAGGCCCGTTCGGCCTTTTACTCTATCTACTCATCCGCCTGCTGAAAACCAGGCACTATTTTGTTGATAATTTTTAGTATTAAATGACAACCATCAACACCCAACAGCACACACCCATTATCCAGGGATTTTTGCTGAAACTGAAAAGCAGGAATAAAGAGCTGTATTATTTCGGCTGGCTGCAGTTTGCTGCAGCGCTTATCTGCGGAATGATGACTTTTTCAGATCCCGGAAATATTGTACTGGGCATTAATGCATGGATCAAGCCTTTTAAGTTTTTTATATCCATTGGTATTCTTTCCTGGACACTCTCGTGGTTGCTGGTTTACTGGCAAAACAGGAAAGCAGTCCGTATCTATTCCTTAGTCGCCATTATCACCATGTTAATAGAAATGGGTATCATCACCTGGCAGGCAGCAAATGGCCGGCTTTCACACTTCAACATCAGCACACCTCTGTACAGTATCCTGTTTATGGTGATGGGTATTGCCATTACCCTTTTTACGATCTGGACACTATACATGAATCTGCTCTTCTTCCGTCAGAAAAATTTCCCCCTCTGGATGTCCGAAGGCTATAAATGGGGTATCCGATGGGGCATGCTGCTCTTCGTCCTATTTGCATTTGAAGGTGGATTGATGGCATCACAGCTTCAGCATACCATCGGTTCACCTGATGGTGGAGAGGGACTTCCACTGCTTAACTGGAGTACAGAATACGGCGACCTGCGGGTTGCCCATTTCTTCGGCATGCATGCATTGCAGCTGCTGCCGCTTTGTGGCTATTATTTTGCACAGACACGCACCCAGATTCATTTACTGAGTTTTGTTTATTTTCTAAGTGTTTCACTTTTATTCTGGCAGGCACTGGAGGGATATCCATTGTGACAGCATGCTGCTTATTAAAAGCGTTTACCTTAGCAAACAATAGCCAACAACCCTTATACTTATGTTTCAATTTGTCCGTTTAATCCTGCTGCTTCTGTCGGTTTGCCCGATAGAAACGAAAGCTCAAACACATTACCTCGTTGCCGGTACATATACAAAGAGTAACAGCGAAGGCATTTATGTGTATGACTGGAATGCAAAAGAAGGTGTAGGGGTAAAACGGAGCAGCCTGTATACATCTAACCCTTCGTTTCTGGCGGTGCATCCATCGCAGCAATTCCTGTATTCCGTAAATGAAAACAATAACGGACAGGTTTCCGCTTTTTCATTCGATGCAAAAAAAGGAACATTAACCTTTATAAATGCTGTTTCCAGTAACGGAGCCAGCCCCTGTTACATAAGCATTCATCCAAGTGGTAAATGGGTGGTAACCGGCAACTATGGTTCTGGCGGTCTGACCTTATTCACCGTGCAACCCAACGGCTCTTTATCAGATCCGGTTCAAACGGTTCAGCACAGCGGCAGCAGTCTGAACAAAACCCGGCAAAGCAGTCCACATGTGCACGCTACTGTTTTCGCTGCCGATGGAAGAAGTTTGTTTGTTCCCGACCTTGGAATTGACCAGGTGGTGGTTTACCCGTTCGATACGACAACCGGAAAAATTAGTGAAGCTGAAAAGCAGATCATTACTCTTGAACCTGGCAGTGGTCCCAGGCATCTGGCCCTGCATTCCGGTAGCCGATATTTATATGTACTGGAAGAATTATCCGGAAAAGTAAGCGTGTTTCAAAAAACTGATACAAGCTGGAAGACGGCACAACGCATCAGTAGTTTACCTGTAAATTTCAAAGGAAGCATTGGAGCAGCTGACATACATATTTCAGCTGACGGTAAATTTTTATACTGCAGTAACCGCGGCGATGCCCATTTACTCACCGTCTTCAAAATTCATTCATCGAACGGCCATATTGAACCGGTTCAGTTTATTTCCTGCGGCGGCACAAAGCCACGCAACTTTGGAATCGATCCCTCCGGCAACTGGTTGTTGGCTGCCAACCAGGAATCAAACGACCTTATTATTTTTAAACGGAACAGAAAAAACGGGTTGCTCACTCCCACCGGCAGAAAACTAAACATACCCATGCCTGTATTTACCGGCTGGATTCAAAAGGACTGATTAAAAACAACATTAGTGACGAATGCCGTTTATTTCGTCTAAGCGTGGACGTAACCTGTTTTGTGATTTATTAAAGATATTTCTTCCTTTATCTTTTCCCTTACGAAGCTCTTTTTGCTGTTCTTCGGGCATATGAATAAAATCAACACAGTCCCTGCTGCAGCATCCTTCCATCTTTTGCCTGCAGGAATCGCATTGGATGAACAGGAGGTGACAGGCATCATTGGCACAGTTTACATGGGTGTCGCAGGGCGAACCGCATTGATGACAAACAGCAATTATATCTGCTGAAATACGCTCACCCAAACGGTCGTCAAAAACAAAATTCTTTCCAATAAACTGGTTGGGAAGGCCCTGTTCTTTTGCCTGACGGGCATAGTTGATAATGCCCCCCTCGAGGTGAAATACATTTTTAAATCCCTGGTGCAGCATATAAGCACTTGCTTTTTCACAACGTATTCCTCCGGTGCAGTACATTATTATATTCTTGTCCTTATGTTCCTGCATCATATCCACCGCCATAGGTAACTGCTCCCTGAATGTATCACTCGGCACTTCAAGCGCTCCTTTAAAATGTCCGACCTCAAATTCATAATGATTCCGCATGTCAATAAGAATCGTTTCCGGATCTGCTGCCAATTCATTGAATTGCTGTGCATTTACATATTTGCCCTTGCGCTCCATGCTGAATGTGGGATCTTCAATTCCATCTGCTACAATTTTGCGGCGCACTTTCACATCCAGAACAAAAAAGCTTTTGCTGTTTTCCTCTACGGCAATATTCAGACGTAAATCATTGAAACCAGGCAGACTGTAGAGATAGTTCCTGAATTCATCAAAGCGCAGGGAAGGGACATTCATCTGTGCATTAATTCCTTCTGCAGCAATATAAATGCGGCCCAGTGCTCCCAGTTCTTTCAGCGAGCGGTATAGTTCGTCCCGGAACTGTTGGGGATCAGCAATCGGAATGTATTGATAGAAAGAGATCGTTGTACGGGGAGTTGTATCTTTTTTGATACGCTCCTTCAGCTCCTTTCGGGAGACGCGGTTGTGTAGTTGTGCCATATTTCAGAATTTGTACCGTCCTGATTCCGGGGAAGACAGAACGATAATTTGTTCCTAACTGGAAAAATGGGTCAGTTGCAGGCTGATCCAAATTCTGCTTCAGTAAGAGAAGCGTGCAAAGGTACAAACTTTTTCCGGGTGCTGTCAATCAACTGAACCTCCGATATCCAGGCGGGAACCTATCCGAAACTCTACCGGCACTGTTTTGCCGTTCAAGGCACCCGCTACAATATCAAACCTGAATAAACGAAATATGTTTTCAAGGCCCACATGCCACTCGGCATAATTTGTCTGTTCCATCCAGACTCCGCTAAATCCTGCCACCAGGTGCCAGTTCAGTTTTTTGAAGCCGGGTATTTTATTGGTTAAAAACCCGTTGAAGTGATGTTCTGAGAAAACGGCTGTATAAAAAGGAGCCTTGTTACTGAAACGATAGTATTGAGGCAATTGAAAACGGGTCATAAAATCCGAAGAACGGAACAAACGGTTACCCGGTAAATGTTCATAATCCTGTACCGGCACCAGACGGTTATTAAGGAATCCACCAGCCTGCATACGGTATGAAAAACGTCCGGCCAATTTCAGGTTCAATTCGTCCCGTACTATCATCCGCCATTTGGCAAAATCCACGTCGCTGCCGAATAAACGGCGGATTCCCATGGTATACTGCAGTGAAACTACCGGCCAGCGGGAACCGATATTGATGGTTCTGTCCGGAAATTCAATATACCGTGCACCGGGCTGAAAAGTAATACCTGCTGTAACGGTACTGGCCTGGTGACGGGTAAAATTATGATTGATCAGTTCCGTGGGAAAGTTGGGTGTATACGTTTTGGTTGACCGTCGGTTCCAGGAGTAGTCGGTTCGTTTTTCAAGGGGCAGGCGGTCCTGGAACTGGAAACCAGCGTTTACCGTAACTCCTTTCCCCACCCCTCTCGTAACACTCACCCGGCCATAACGGGCGGCATAGATTTTCATGAAGTTATTGTGAAACAACAACGCTGAAAACGTATTCTGGATCTGTTCTATCGGGTTGTCATTATTCCATTGAAATATGCGGTTGCCTCCAGACAGGGAAATACTGGAATAAAAACGGTCGCCAAATGTATAGCGCGCAGTGGCCCAGGTGTACAAATGCCGGGTGCTGAACCCGTAACGGAAATGGGGCACAAGGGTTATACTCTTCCGTTCTGAATACTCTTTGCGGATGGTTACAGGTGCATCGAGAACCAGCCCCTCCACCGGGTTAAAACCCGCAAGCTGTGCCAGGGAAGGGGCTTCATAACTCAATTTCTTTCGCTGAATGCTGACAGAAATGCCGGTGAATAACACTTTCCCTGCGGTGATCTTATTGCGTTCACGGTCCACTGAATCAAGATAAGCGGGATCGCTGCGCAATTTTTCAAGACTGTCTTTTTTCAGGTAGTCTTTCAGTTCTTCCTGCGTAAGTGCCAGAGGCCGTACCGTATCCCAGAAAGCGACCGTCTTTTTATTACTTCCTGCCTCATAGCGGATGATGGTGTTATCAAAAAACTTTTTGGAGTAGGCAGGATTCAATTCAAACTTGCGGTACACATTCGCAAAACTGCCGTATGCATCAAACCCGAAAAAACGAACAGAGGGATACAATACCTGGCTTTGCATCACCCACAATTGCACACCCAGTTTCTGGTACAACTGATCAATACGCAACGTATCGGCAAAACTCATCTGGCTTTCCTTGGTAAGTTGCAACTGCAGACTGTGAATGCGCCACTCATCTTCCACTATATTGATATATCCGTTGAAACAGGGCTCATACCTGCGGCGTGCCATTACTTTGATTTTGTGAATCATTTGGCCTTCCTCAAAAAAAGCACCTTCGTATTTATAGCGGTACAGGCTGAGTGCATTCTCAGCTATCGGCGATACAAAACCGCGGGGGTTCAGCGCATTACTGATCTGAATATTATTTTCATAAAACGAAAAGAACCGGCCACCCGCAAATCCAAAACCATCGCTCTGGCCGCTCACCCGGGTACTCAGGACTTCGAGCTTTAATTTATCAGGTTTATCAACCGAAAGACGGGAAATAGTTTCAGAGAGGTAGATCATTTTCCTTTTACTGGTGTCGCCATCTTCAAAATCAACTTTCTGCCCCATAAACTGCTTTGGAAAATCACGCAGTTGCATCACGCCTTTACTATAGACCTCACACTGATAAACTGCTGCATCTTTCTGGTATTCTTTCCGCTTCCTGATAGCGTTCCTGATAATTGCATAAGCCGGATCTTCGTCACCGGCTTTTACCACCACTTCCTGCAGACTGACCTGCTGTTCTGCCAGAACAAAATCGATGCTGGTGGAGCCCTCTCCCACTGTAACCGTTTTCTCCACCCGCTCATAGCCCACATGGCGGCAGACAAACGTGTAGGTACCCGGTTGCAGTTCCAGGAAAAATTTACCCTGGTTATTAGCACTGGTACTGATTTTTGTATTTTTTACCGATACGGACGCAAAAGGAAGCGTTTCTCCGGAGGAGTTCGTAACGGTACCAGTAACCTTTCCAGCTGACGAAGTACTAAACAAGGCTGTTGTGAACAGCAGCATGAAAAACAGGCGTATCATGTGATGCACGAAAATAGCCAGCCTGATGTTAGAAATAAATTAATTCTGTTCTGCCTTCCCTTTTCTGATAAAACTGGCAGAAAGAGCTGCCAAACCGGCTGTAAGTCCGCCAATGAGACCCGTAACCAGGATAAGCAGGTAATGCGACTGTGTTTGAAACAACAATTGAGAAATCCTTCCAGCCAGCAAGTGTTGATTTTTGATATCTATATAAGAAGCAAGACCGGCCCAGAGCAGAAATACGCCCAGAAAGCCGGCAAGGAAGGACGGGAAGGGTCGCTGTGGAAGCAGTAATGAAACTACAAATGCCACTACCGCAATGCTCCACCACGGAAAATAAAAACCAGCTGCATAAGCGAGCAGTAAAGTTATGATGAGTGTTGCTACAAATTTCATGCGTTACTTTTTTATTTAAACAACTAATAGGCTTCTGAAAAGATCAACCCTTTTCTATGTGAAGGGTTCTTTAGGATCATTTCATCTTTCCAACTGTTTGATTTATGATTTACTGAAAGTCATTGTCCAACGTCTGCGTGGATGATTTTCCTGTCCCTTTTTATAAATCCAGGCATTGTAATAATTGCCTTTGGCCCATGTATCCACAAACTGATCGTAGTACTTACTGCCTGGATTTCCACTTTGTCCGCCGGGATATACTACATAAGCCTTCGTTTCATCGGTCAGCTCAACGATCATCCTCCAACTGGGTCCATGATTGTGTTGTGTAGCATTCACGATATGTACGCCACCACCAATGGGAAGACCAGCTCTTGCAAAAGGCATGAACGATTTTTTCAGCAGGTGATAAACGGTTGTGTTTTTATATTTACCCCATTGAAGCTTCTTATTCTTTTCCAGTTCAGCCAACCGCGGTACAATACCCTGAAACGCAAGGGTAATCAATTCCTGCAGCGTTTCTTTCTGGGGTGTGCTGCTATTATCAATGAAGCTGAAAGATGAATCTCTCAGTAACGCCTCCACCAGTGTACGTTCAGAGGGGAAAAGCCCGAGTGATTTCAGGTGTCCCATTTCATCATTCCATACCAGGTTTTCAAGTGAGTCGTACCAAAGTGTAAAAATCGTTGGCCCCTTTTCTTCGTAAGCATTTTTCAGGTTCCATTCTTTAAACATACGCAGGTATAACTGTTCTTCACCATTCAGTTTTTCCTCGTTGATATATTTCAGGAATAGTGGTCGTGCCGTTTCTGCAAAGGCATTGAAGTTTTCGTTATGCAGACGTTTCATGTCATCAACTGTCACCTGTTGCATTTCGCGCAGCTTCCGGTTGATGGTAATTCCACGGTACATATCATAAGCTCCGGGAATAAAATACGGATACGTTCCGTCAACAGGTCGCTGGTTGGCGCTTTCCAGAAAGCCCTGTTCCGGATTGAAGCTGTGCGGATTTTCCTGTTGTGGTATATAACCCTGCCACATATAAGAACTGTCAAAACCGGGCATTACATATAAACCCTGCCTGTCCCACCGGGCCGGGAAGGTGCCCTGCTGCCAGATAGCAATGTCCCCGCTTTTTGATGCAAAAACAAAATTCTGTGCCGGGCATTCAAACAGTTTGATCGCTTCCAGGTAATCGTTATAATTTTTTGCATGGTTCAGTAACCAGAAAGCCCTTGCTTCATTTGAAGGATCGTGTGCTTTCCAGCGTACGGCTATGGATTTACCACTGGTCTTGTCGTTCTTAAAACCGGCATCATACATCACCGGGCCAAACACCGTGTAGGCAACGGTATCATAAAACAAAGGAGCATCTTTGATGCGAATCTCTTCAATGCGCAGTTCTGTTTTCTGCCAGGCATTGTTAAACCAGTATTCTTGTTTGGAATCATCCTTGAACCTGATTTCATAGTAATCCCTCACATCCCGTTGTGAATTGGTAACACCCCATGCGATACTGTCATTAAATCCGATAACAATACCCGGTATTCCAGGAAAAGAAGTTCCGTATACATTGATATCCGGGCCCGACATCTGCATTTCATACCAGATAGCCGGGAGGGATAATTCAAGGTGAGGATCATTGGCCAGAATGGGAGCTCCGCTTTTTGTTTTCTTACCGGAAACCACCCAGTTATTGCTGCCATTATGCGGATTAGGTTTATCTGTTTCAACAACCGAAAGCGAATCTTTCTGGGAGAAATAAAGCGAATCGGCAGTTGCAGGTGCTACAGGTACAAAACCCGGCGGGTCAAAAGCCGTGCCTTTGGGAATAATAGGATCCAGTGAATCGGGAACAGCCGGGAAGAGCACTTTCATCTGTTCATCGGTAAAGAACGACTTGGCAGCTGTAAACTCCAGGTCATCCACATTGCCGGCGAGCGTTTTACTCATTGCCTTTACAAACAGGGCTATTTTCAGGTTGTTCCATTTCTCAGGCTTATAACCCAGAATTT